>Ga0256405_10001795_pt1 | contig 55098 bp, 54 predicted proteins | sample RumenRJG_02DNA_FD_189096 | JGI IMG/M metagenome (GOLD analysis project Ga0256405, IMG submission 189096) | Bovine rumen microbial communities from Lethbridge, Alberta, Canada - RJG_02 | ecosystem: Host-associated > Mammals > Digestive system > Stomach > Rumen | place: Canada: Alberta... | reverse complement strand
GAATGGCGGTTAGAAATGGCCTGATAGGGGCCGTTTCTATCCTTTGTTATCAATAAAACACTCACGAAAATGAAAAATGGTCTTGAGAGCTGCGCTCTCAGGACCACTTTGTCTACAGTCTGAGACTGCACACTGTGCAGTCTTTTTTATTGCCACAAGGTGGTTTTAGCAGTGGGCTTCGTGGTATAATGAAACATAGTGTTTACAGAGGAAAGGACGCTAAAGACAGCGTGAATTATGAGAAGACGAAATAAAGGACTCTCTTTTTATACAAAGCGAAAAACCTTGACGATGCCAATGGTAAAAGAAATACTTAGCTGGGTTTTTGTTTTTTTGCTATCCATTTTACTTGCTTATGTTTTTGTATTCTTTTTTGGGATTCGTACCAGCGTGATCGGTAATTCCATGGAACCGGGAATTGAAAGTGGAGAAGAGATTTTAATCAACAAGTTTTTATATAGTTTTACAAGCCCGGGACGAGGAGATGTAGTTGTATTTCGTCCAAATGGAAATCAACGTACTCACTTCTATGTGAAGCGTGTTGTTGGTTTGCCTGGAGAAACCGTGCAAATAACGGATGGTAGAGTGCAGATTAACGGTACTTTTTTGGATGATGAGCAATTTGATTTAATGGAAGATGGTGGTATTGCTACTGATGGTATAAGGTTAGGTGAGCACGAATTCTTTGTGCTAGGGGATAATCGAAACAGCAGTGAAGATTCCAGATCCGCCAATATCGGTGCAGTAGAAGAAGATAACATCGTTGGAAAAGCCTGGTTTCAACTTGGAGGTGAAACAGGACACGCAGGATTTGTGAAATAATAGTAGTAAAGGTGTATTTATGAATTATCAATGGTATCCGGGTCATATGACAAAGGCCCGTAGAATGATGGAAGAAAACATCAAATTGATTGATTTGATGATAGAACTGGTGGATGCTCGTATTCCGGTTTCCAGTAGAAATCCGGATATTCATACATTAGGACAGAATAAATCCAGATTGATTGTATTAAACAAGTGTGATTTGGCAGATGAAAAGATTACGAAAGAATGGCTGGCCTTTTATGAAAGCCAGAATATCACTGCTGTTGAAGTAAATGCAAAGCAAAAGAAGGGCGTGGGACAGATTCAGTCCGCAGTACAAAAAGCCTGCCAAGAGAAGATTGAACGAGATCGTAAACGAGGCATTATCGGTAGACCGGTTAGGGCCATGGTAGTGGGAATTCCCAACGTAGGGAAATCCACGTTGATTAATGCTATCGCCGGTAGAAACACGGCACAAACAGGTAATAAGCCAGGTGTCACAAAGGGCAAACAATGGATTCGATTGAATAAAAGCATTGAACTATTAGATACCCCGGGTATTTTATGGCCAAAGATGGAAGATCAGATTACCGGACTTCATCTAGCCATGATTGGGTCCATGAATGATGAGATTTTTCAGATAGAAGAACTGGCGTTAGACACAATCAAGTTTTTACAAAAAGAATATCCAAGCCTTTTAGCTGCAAGATTTCCATCCTGTGAAGGATTAGGAGAAGCGGAGGCGCTAAAATGCTTAGAGGGAATTGCAAAGGATAGAGGTTGCTTAAAAAAAGGAGAAGAATTAAACCTGGAAAAAGCCTCCAATATTCTTTTGGATGAATTTAGAAACGGTAAACTAGGAAGATTAACACTGGAGAGACCAAATGACTAATACTACAAAAAAACACAGCGCATTACGAGAAATTCTGAATACAGGATTATATTTATTACTGATTTTTGTTCTTACCTGGTTATTTATCACCTACGTAGGACAGCGTACACAAGTGGTAGGAAGTTCCATGTATGACACTTTGGAGGATGGAGATAATCTGATTGTAAATAAACTCGGATACAGACTCCATGATCCGGAGCGATTTGATATCGTGGTGTTTCCTTGTGAAGGTGAATTTTTTATCAAGAGAATCATCGGACTTCCGGGAGAATCGGTTCGCATCGATAAAGAGGGTAAGATTTATATCAACGAAGTTTTGCTGGATGAAAACTATGGATATGAGACCATTGAAGATCCCGGTAGAGCAATCGAAACATTAGTACTGGGTGAGGATGAGTATTTCGTACTGGGAGATAATCGCAATAATTCCCGTGATTCCAGAGATCCTATGGTAGGGAATATCACCAGAGACAGAATTGTTGGAAAAGCGTTTATTCGTATTTATCCGTTTGACAAATTTGGAGTGTTAAAACATCAATAATGGAATCTATCGCAGAAATTAAAGGAAAACTTAAAGAGGCAGAAATAGCAGATTTGCCTGCACTTATGGCAGGTTATGCAGAAGATGGCAGAAGCGGAGTAGTGGCCGCTATCGCATCTGCACAGAAGCGTATTGATGCCTATGAGAAAGAAGTTGCCCGGATTGAAACCATGAAGCGTTTTGAAAAGGAATACGATATGTATTCCTATATTTGTGGCATTGATGAAGTGGGTAGAGGGCCTCTTGCTGGACCGGTAGTGACTGGGGCTGTGATTTTACCAAAGGATTGCAAGATTCTCTATCTAAACGATTCCAAAAAATTATCCAAAAAAAAGAGAGAAGAGTTATATAACGTCATCACCAAAGAGGCAGTGGCTTATGCGCTTGGATTTAATACACCGGAGCGTATTGATGAAATCAATATTTTACAGGCCACTTTAGAAGCCATGAGAGAAGCAGTAAGCAAGCTTTCTCCACAGCCGGACCTATTATTAAATGATGCTGTAACGATTCCTAAGGTAGATATTAAACAGGTCCCTATTATTAAGGGGGATGCGAAAAGTATTTCTATAGCTGCGGCCAGCATTGTGGCTAAGGTTACAAGAGATCATATGATGGTGGAATATGACGAAATCTATCCGGAATATGGTTTTGCAAGTAATAAAGGCTATGGTAGTGCAGAGCATATAGCGGCCTTGAAGAAATACGGACCTTGTCCGATTCATCGGAAATCATTTATTAAGAATTTTATCTAGACAGGAGTAAGTTATGAGTCTGGGGCTTGGAGGAGTAGGACAGCAGCAGAATGTTCAGTCGGCTCAATCTGTTCAGGTTGGGACTCTTTCTGATGCGGCAAAACAGGCTCAAACCTTACAAATGGTAGAAAACTTAAAACCCGGTCAAAGCCTGGCTGGACAAATCAAAAGTCTGGATGGGAATTCCGTAATTGTTGACCTTGGAAATGACGTGGAGCTTTCTGCAAAAGTAGAAAGCGGTACCAATTTGCAGGTGGGTCAGCAGGTTATTTTTGAGGTAAAAAGCAACCAGAATCTAAAGCTGGCCTTATCCCCTTTATTTACCAATTCTATGGCAAATCTATCTGCTGCGAAGAATGCTCTTGCAGCAGCAAACATGCCCGCAAGCGCGGCAAATCTCCAAATGGTCAATCACATGATGCAGGAAGGCTTGTCCATTAACAGACAAAGTCTTTGGAGTATGAGAAGCATGACAGGTCAAATTGGCATGCAGCATACTTCAGCGGTAGTAGAACTGGCTGCTATGGGTGTGGAGATTACGCCGGAGAATGTCCAGCAGCTGGAGAATTATCATAACATGCAGTATCAGATATTGGATGCTACGGATGAGTTGCAGCAAGGCATCTCCGGTCTGATTCAAAATATGGCAGCTTCCGGTCAAGAGACGGAGGCGGTCCAGCTGATGCAAACGATGCTGGAGACACTGCAGGGAGATACTGAGGCGCTGAATGGGAATGGCCAGGCTCTAAACACGGAAAGCCAGATCGTGAATGCGGAAGGTCAGACTGTGAACGCCGAAGGCCAGACGGTGAATGCGGAAGGTCAGATTGTAGCTACAAATGGACAGGCAGGAGAAGTCGTAACTCAAAACCAGAACAGCTTAATAGATGGAAAAGTTGTAGACCAAGGCCAAGGTATGACGGCTGAGGGTGAACTAGCAGGGAATGGTAACCTGAATGGACTTGGTGGCGGAACAGAAAACACCGGAAATTCACAGACAGTTGCAGGCAATGCAAATGGACAAGGAACCCAGAACACGGTTGCATTGGAAGCTGGTATTAAAACGGGAACTGCCGTAGCACAAACTGGGGAACAAACACAAAAACAAATACCTGCAGTTTTACAGGATTTAAATGCACTTCTTCAACAAAACCCTGAGGAAGTATTGAAAACCTTGCATCGTGAGGGGCTATCTTTTAAAGATTTAGCATCCCGATTTGATACCGAGTTTAAGGGTGCTGTGGAAAAGCAGTTTTTGCTGGAAGCAGAGTCTTTTGCAGATAAAGATACGGTTAAAGAGTATTATCAAAAACTAGGCAACAAGGTAAGTCAGTTATTACAGAACCTGACAGAAAGCGGAAAGGGAGATACGGCTCCTGCCCAGACCTTGCAGGGCATGCAGCAGAACCTGAATTTTATGGAAGCGGTGAATCAGGTATTCCCGTATCTGCAGATTCCTTTGAAAGCCAGCATGGAAAACGCTCATGGTGACTTATATGTGTATGCCAATCAAAAACGTCATGCTACCAGCGATGGCAGTGTTAGTGCGCTGTTGCACCTGGAGATGCAGAACCTGGGTGATTTGGATGTGTACGTGAAGCTGTTACAAAATAACGTATCTACCCACTTCTATGTAGAAGATGAAAGCATCATAGATTTCCTGGAAGAGCATATGGACTTACTAACGGAAAGGCTGGAAGGAAAAGGATATTCTGTAGCCAATAAAGTCAGCTCCAGGGAACAGCTGGGTGCAGAAGAAGGCACTAAGAGTGAAGATGTCATCAATCGCATCCGCGAGCGGGAAGGTACCAGTGACCAAGTGCTGGTTAGTATGAACGCATTTGATGTGAGGGCTTAGAAGCAATGGCTGAAGATAAGAATAAAGTAAAGACCGCTGTGGCATTGGAATATGATCCGGAAGACGAAGCACCGAAAGTAGTAGCCAGTGGCCGTGGCATTTTGGCTGAAAAGATTATAGAAAAAGCAAAAGAAGCAGACGTGCCGGTACATGCCGATGATAAGCTGGCAGATACCTTATCCAGACTGGAAATCGGCGAGATGATACCGCCGGAACTTTATGGTGTGGTGGCGGAAGTTTTGGTATTCGTAGATGCTATGGATAAAATAAAAGCAAAGATGGCCAAAACACCCAAAAAGAAATAAGAAGAGAAGAATTCATGAGTATAGAACAAAACACAGACAGCATGCATATAGATAGGAAAGAGCAGGAATTTGGCCAACTCTTTCTTTTGCTTTTCCTGATAGTGGCAGTGCGCCTTGCGTGGATGCAGCCTATCGAAAGTGTTACCCCTTATTTTGCAGGCCCACCGGATGAACTGTCCAGATATATGATTCCGCAGTATATTTATCAGCATGGCACGTTACCTACGGGATTTGAACCGGAAGTACAGATTGGCGGTTACGGTGGTTCCTATGCCTTCATGCCGGGACTTCCTTATATTTTTATGGCGCTTTTTATGAAAGTGGGAAGTCTGTTTTCTACAGATCCGCATGTGCTGTTATTTAGCGCCAGATGCTTTAATGTGCTGATGGGACTTTTGATGAGCATCTATGTTATGACCATAGGAAGAATGCTTTTCAAAAAGCCGGAACACTATTTACTGTTTTCCGCCTTGGTGATTTTCCTGCCGGAAATGCTTTTTGTCCACACCTATGTGAATACGGATTCCATGGCCATGCTGGGGATTACCCTGATGGTCTATGCCTTACTTGCCATGTATCAGGAACAGGTCCGGATGAAATGGATTTGGTACTTTTCCATAGGGGCCATCCTGTGTACGTTATCCTATTATAATTCTTATGGTATGCTACTAGTGAGCATCCCGATTTTCATTGGAGCTTTTTACAAGGATAAGCTGGACACTAGGAACATGTTCAAGTATGGCTTCATCATCCTTGGCATATGGGCTGCAGGAAGCCTTTGGTGGTATATTCGCAACGGAATTATCTTAGATGGGGACTTGTTTGGCATGTCTACTATGTCTAGAGTGCAGGCTGAGACTGGACTTGGCGCCAGATGGTCCTATTATCAAGATGGAAAATCCATTATCGATATGTTCCGGGAAAATCAGCTGGCAAGAGGAATGTTTATTTCCTATATTGCTGCTTATGGGGGAAGGTCCATCTTTGCACCGATTTGGTATTACGGCTTGTATGCTTTGATTTTTGGGGTAGGGATTTTGTCCGCCCTTGTTTATTGCATTCGGCATTACAGGGAATTTGATGGAAAGGTAAAACTCTTTACCTGGATGATGATGTTAGAAGGCTTCATCACGGTAGGATTATGGCTTTACTATTGTTATGTGCTGGACTTACAGCCACAGGGCAGATATTTACTGCCTGCGACTTTACCACTGATGTTTGTCTTAGGAAAAGGCTATAAAGCATTATCGGAATGGGTGAATACGAAGTTTATCAAATCAGAACGGGCTATGCTTGGCTTGTTATATATGTTCACCTTTGGCATTCTTTTCCTTTGTGTGTATTATGTGTTGAAGATTGTACTGCCGGTATATCGTCTCGTGGCATAATCTGATGTAAGGTTTTTTTAGAAGTTAGAAAGAGATAGCTTTGAGTAATACAAGACAACTTGGCGGTGAGTATGAAAAGCTTGCCGCCACCTATTTGCAACAGCATGGTTGCAAAATATTAGAACAGAATTTTCGAAATCGAAGTGGCGAAATCGATATCATCGCGATGGATGGAGAAACTTTGATTTTTGTGGAAGTGAAATATAGAAAAGATAACGCTGCCGGTAATCCTTTGGCGGCAGTAGACTTTCGGAAACAGAGACAAATCTGCAGAGTATCGGATTTTTATCGCTTGACCCACGGTATATCTGAATTTATGCCTATGCGATTTGATGTGATTGGGATTTTGGGTGAGGAAATCACTTGGATGAAGAATGCTTTTGACTACGTTTGGTAGTCAGATAAGGACGTAGAAGGCTGTTCTTATAGTTGAAATAATAACCAGAGATCATTGGTGATTTAGATGACAGTATATGAGAAATTAGTAAGTGCAAAAGATGAAGCATATAGAGAGTTTCAAGCTAAACTAGTGCCAAATATCGATGCATCTACCATTATCGGTGTACGTACACCGGACATGCGACGAATCGCAAAGGAAACCTTTCAAAGTGAGGATCGGGATGCCTTTTTACAGGACGTACCTCACAGGTTTTACGAAGAGAAACTGGTGCACTTTTTCATGCTGGCGATGATCAAAGACTTCGATGAATGCGTAGAGAAGGTGGAAGAGTTCTTGCCTTATGTGGATTGCTGGCCGTTATCCGACCAAGCCACACCTGTTGCATTCAAAAAGAATCATGAGAAGCTACTACCATATATCAAAAAATGGATTGCTTCTGACCATGTCTATACGGCCAGATTTGGCATGCGTATGATGATGAGCGAATTCTTAGATGGGGACTTCAAAGAGGAGTATCTGGAATGGGTAGCAAATAAGACCTGTGAGGACTACTATCTAAAAATGATGGTGGCCTGGTATTTCGCTACTGCGCTGGCAAAGCAGTATGACGCTACTGTGAAATATATTGAAGAGCATCGGTTAGAGGATTGGATTCATAAAAAGGCGATTCAAAAGGCTGTAGAAAGCTTCCGGGTAACGCCGGAGCATAAAGAGTATTTAAAGAGCTTTCGATAAACTGGGGCGGTGGTGATACGAATGATTGAAATCGAAAAAGAGCATTTGGAAGAATTGAATTTTTGGCGCAAATCGGCGTTGGAAAAAACAGACGAGAGTGATAGGGAATATCATAGACACTTGATCTATGGTTGGCATGTGGGACATTACCCGGATGATGATGTATTACTAGCTAAGTTGAAAGATGCGACAAAGAAAAAAGACTATGCACTGATGCAACAAATCTTTTTCACCTATAACAAAAGAGAACTGTCATGGAATATTTCCAGTGGATACGATCACTGTTATTTGGTGTATAGAGTCATTCCGTATCTATGCTGTGCGGAATATGATGAAATATTTAGAGCATTCCCTGAGAACCTACCGATATCGTCAAATGGACATTCCATGTTGGTGAATGCCACAGCCCTTTTGCAATGCATTTTGTATAAAGATAAATATGATAAACAGAAGGTAATCACTAAGGCGGAAAAGTATGTAGTTTCCAAACAACCTAAATGGGATAGAGCCTATGTGGCTTGCTTCTTAGCAGTTCTGCAGGAAGACATGCAGATGCTTTCAGAAAACTTACAAGTTCTGTGTGAGTATCATTCCCGTCAGAGCATGTCAGGTTTTATGAAGTTACATTGTCAGTATGCTTATGGCTTACTTATATTCGCTAAGCATAATCTTTCAGATTCTGCTTTTCGTAGTATTAAAATGCCGGAGTACAAGACTTTTGACTTAGGATATTTGGAGTGGGCATATGAGGAACACTTTGTAAGGAAAAGCATCTATGATTATAAGGCTCCCTTTGAAGAGTTGAACTTGGTATATGAGATGCCTCTTCCTACGACGGTTCTTCATCAGCCATATTTGAATAATGATCGGGTACAAGTTAGTTCTCAGGAAAAGAAGGCGTACCATATGGATGGCAAGACCATGGATGCTGAGGTTGTGGATTACGTCATGGCGCATCTTATTTCAAAGTAGCCAATGATAGACATACATATTTTTACTCAGCACTCACTAGAGAAGGATAATTGACATCATGGATATGAAAATTGATTTGGCATTTATAGAGCATTTATACCAGATTCCTTGGTTTGAGAATTGTGGAAATGGCACACAGGATTTTGGCCTTTGCGTGAAGAATAAAGATGAGGTTATTAAGAGAATTAGTTCAATGAAATGGTCAAATACCGTTTTGGATTATCAAGGGGATATAACCTCAAAACTCTGCCTTCGTCAGATTCATGGTGAAGGGGATGAATATAAGTGTTGGAATGAACTTGTGAATGAGTTTAAAACATTGTATCTACCAAAACTAGATGCAATATGGTCTGAAAAACTGAAATCACTAGAACTCGATACAAAGCAAGTGACGGATGATATCAGATTTAATATTCTTGGTTTAACTGTTATTCATACATATAATTCAATTATTGAATGCGGTGAATTCTTTTCAAAGATGCTTCTGATATACGAGGCCGGACATTTGCCGTGCGGTTGGTATGGAAAAAAAGATTCTGGTACGTTTTATGTGTATTGATTGAGCTACATGCATTTTAGAGGTTTACTACAATGGGGTTGAGAATAGGTGTAATACAAGCTAGTTCGCAGGCTGAAAAGAATGAATTGATCTATAGTACAGTATCAAAGTATGCACAAAAAGATTCTGAAGTTATTAATTTTGGATGCACACTATACGAGAGTGATGTGTATTCCTACATAGATATATCAATACTAATTGGCGTTTTGCTTTCGAGTGGTGCTATGGATTTTATGGTTACAGGATGCTCATCCGGGCAAGGGATGATGCTGGCATGTAATAGTATGCCGGGTGTACTTTGCGGTTATGCCCCTACACCGAAAGACGCATATCTGTTTGCACAGATTAACAATGGTAATGCTATTTCACTTCCTCTTGGTGAAGAATATACTTGGGCTGGAAAAGAGAATCTGGAAAAGACAATCGAGGCTTTATTCTCTGAACCTTTTGGACAGGGTTATCCCAAGAATGAAGCTGATCGTAAACTGAAGGATACGGAACTCCTTAAAACAATAAGAAAAAACAGTCAGATTGAGATGGAAGAACTATTAGGTAAACTTGAACCATCTATACTTGATAGGATCAAGAAAAAGACGGATGTGTTTCAGTTTATTAATGCGAATGGAAAGAAGAAAGCTCTTTCACATAACTGGTAATCATTGTAGGAAAATATTAAATGAATTATACGTATAAGAAACATTATATGGATAGGCATTATAAAAAAGATATGAAAGATAAGAATAGATTTCAAATACTAGCTTTGCTTGCAGCTTCCTGCTTGCTGGTGGCGTGTGGTCATCAGGACGCATCTCATGATGATAAATCTAAGAATGAAACAGAGACTGCAAAAATCGAAGAAGAAACATTGGAAGAAGATACAGAAACAATTGAAACAGAAACACTGGAGACAGAAACTTCTGAAACTGAAACTAGTGAAGAAGACGAAGCAGCAAAACGCGCAGCATATTATGATCAATATGAGAAATATTTAGATTTCATCTCTTCCAAAACAAAGGATCAATTGGAAACGGAAATAGATGAAGAGTCTGACAAGTTGTATCAAGACTTCCTTGCAGGAAAAGCAAAAGCAGTTTACGACAAAAAGGGAGACTTGGGGCAGTATATCTGCTTATCGGAAGTCTTAGAAGCTGGACAAAGCTATACCCTTACAGAAATGGAAGAAAAACTGGTGGCGGAAGGGCAATACAGTGAAGGATGGTTATATGAAATTACTGAAGTATCCTACATTGATGCAGGTCTGGATGGGAACTATGAGCTACATTGTGCAATCGGGGCTTCGGAATTCAATCTTACGTTGATTGTAAAAAACATTGGTGGGAAGCTTAAACTTTGTTTTGCGGGAGATTCCTGGAGTCGCTGCGAAACGAATGTATATTATAACGGTGAAATGGACTCTTATGGATCTGGTGGTGCTGTGAATCATGGTGGCAATCACGGATTCATTGATGCGGATGGTAATTTCCATTTTTGGTATTATTTCTGGGAAGATGGTTACGAACCAGGAGATAATAGAGAACTAGACTATTGTGGGCACTATATCAGTGATAACATGTATATGTGGTTGGAGTCTTTTTCTTTTGAAAGAGAAGATGGCCAAAACTATTACTTTTTCACCCTTGAAGATGAGGAGCGTGAAGAGGTACCGGAAGATAAAAAGGACCCGAAAGACCCTTATAAACTTGCAAAAGAAGCCTTGGAGGCTGAGGGACTTACCGTAGTTACCGAAGAGGATTACAAGGATATGATAAATATGCAAAGGATGAAAATCGGTTTTACGGATGATCTTTATCAGTATGGTGATGAATTAAAGCCGGAGCCTTATTGGTAATACTCATTGCAATATTCAAATTTTAGAAGGAACTATTTATTGTGTTACAGTTAAATCAATTAAAAGAAAATCGTACCTGGGGAGCTATCGTCATCAATATCTTGCTGGCTGCTTTAAGCCTATTTGTAAATGGGTTTGGAATCTACCTTACCATCCAAGCTAATATTGGTACCAGCCCGTGGGATGTGCTACATATCGGTATGTCCAAGAGTCTAGGTATCCTGTATGGTACAGCTTCTATCATGGTATCTCTTACTATACTTGGAATCGATATTCTTTTGCGGGAGCCAATCGGAATCGCCATGTTTATCGATGCTATAGTAGTTGGGAAATCCGTGGATTTCTTTAATCATATTCATGCGGTGCCGAAGTGTGATTCCATCGTCTATGGTATTCCCGTGATGATTGTAGGTCTATTCATTATGGCGTATACCCAGTATACCTATATGAGTGCTGCACTTGGCTGCGGCCCAAGAGACACACTGTTAGTAGGTTTAGCAAAGAGAATGAAGAAAGTACCGATTGGCGCTATTAGTATTGGACTATTAAGTCTAGCTACCTTTATTGGCTGGCTCCTAGGTGGACCGGTAGGTATCGGCACTTTGATTTGTGCATTTGGCATGGGACCGATTATGCAGTTTGCATTTTCTACCGTGAAATTCGATGCCACTCATGTGCATCACCAAAGACTAGATGAATCTGTAAAGACGCTGATTCCCAAGAATGTGGCGTAGGTTTGTAGGAAAGGTAGTAGGATAGATATGAAAGTATTGATTTTAAACGGAAGTCCGAGAGCAAATGGTAACACTTCAGTAGCAGTAAAGGAACTGGTAAAGACCTTTGAAACAGAAGGCATTGAAACCGAAGTGATGCAGATTGGCAATCAGGATATCCGAGGATGTATCGCATGCGGCTCCTGTGGTAAAACAGGGAAATGTGTATTTGACGATGCGGTGAATCTGATTGCACCAAAATTTGAGGAAGCGGATGGGCTTATTGTAGCTTCCCCTGTTTATTATGCTTCTGCAAATGCTACTTTGATAGCCTGTCTGGATCGTTTATTTTATAGCACTGGTTTTGATAAGACTATGAAGGTAGGAGCAAGTGTGGTTGTAGCTAGACGTGGAGGCTTATCTGCTACTTTTGATGAACTGAATAAATACTTCACGATTAGTGGTATGCCTGTAGCATCCAGCCAGTATTGGAACAGTGTACATGGTAGAACTCCGGGAGAGGCTGAGAAGGACTTAGAAGGTCTTCAGACTATGAGAACGTTAGCTAGAAATATGTCTTTCCTGATGAAGAGTATCGCTCTTGGAAAAGAAAAATACGGCTTACCGGAGAAAGAAGAACACCTTTGGACACACTTCATATCTGATTAATAGGTATATTTATGGCAAAGTGCAAGGTTTGTTTCAGACAATGCGATATCGAAGAGGGTAAATTGGGATTCTGCGGTGGACGTACCTGCAGAGCTGGAATTGTAGTGCCGGAAAACTATGGTAGAATCACCAGTTTGGCTTTAGACCCAATCGAGAAGAAACCGCTGAACCGTTTCTACCCGGGAAGTAAGATTTTGTCGGTGGGTAGTTATGGGTGTAACCTGCGTTGTCCATTTTGCCAAAACTATGAGATTTCTTGGTCAGATGAGGTGGCTTTTGTCAAAAAAGAGGCCCGGTACATTTCACCGGAGGAGCTTGTGTGTATTGCAGAAGAGCAAATGCCTTACGGGAATATCGGTGTGGCATTTACCTATAATGAACCGTTGATTTCCTACGAGTACATCCTAGATACTGCGAAACTGTTAAAGCCAAGAGGTCTGAGGACGGTTTTAGTATCCAATGGTATGGCCTCGGTGGAAACAGTTGGTGAACTCTTTGAGTATGTTGATGCTATGAACATCGATTTGAAAGGCTTTACGGATTCGTATTATCAGGACCTTCTGAAGGGCAATCGTCAGATGGTGATGGATTTTATCACAGAAGCAGTAAAGCATTGTCATGTGGAACTGACTACTTTAATCATTCCTGGGGAGAATGATACAGAGGAGGAAATCCGCGCACTAAGCCAATGGATTGCTGAATTAAAAGATACTGCCGGAAATCAGATTGGACTGAATATACCACTACATTTATCTAGGTTCTTTCCTAGATTTCATATGAAAGACCGAGATGCCACACCTGTGGATCTTGTCTATCATTTCAAAACAGTAGCAGAAGAGTATTTAAACTTTGTTTATACGGGGAATTGTTGATGAAGAAGAAAAAAAGTGAAGGCTTGTCTATTATTCTCATTATTCTAGGGGCTGTCATGGCCAGCTTTTCGGTTGCTTTGATTTTGCTACCCAATGATGCCATTGATTATGGTACAGCGGGTGTAGCGATTATCATCAGTAAACTAACCGGATTATCTTTATCATTGTGTGTATTCTTTGTCGTAGTACCTTTTATCATAGCCGGATTCTTGGTACTTGGACGGAAGTTTACTTTGAAAGCCGCCATTGGATCTATTGTCTATATGGTTGGTCTTGAATTCTTTGAAGAAATCCCATTTGAATTGAATACGGAGCATTTTTTGGCTGTTGCTTTTGGTGGTGCGATATTAGGTGCTGGTTTATCTTTGATTCTACGTAATGGCGGATGCATCGATGGCTCGGAGATTCTAGCCAACATCGTAGTGAAGAAACTTTCGGATAAGACCGGACGAAACTATAGTATGACACCTATACTGCTGGCATTCAATGCTATGGTATATTTTACTGTGTTCTTGGTCATCGATGTGAATGCAGCGCTACTCAGTCTACTGGTATATGTAGTCGCCACAGCAGTCATCGACCACTATACAGATCACTTCGAATCCATCAAGCAGGTTACGATTATTACCCAGGATCCTGATGGCATCATTGATGCAATCAAGAAAGAACTTAATAAGACTTGCACTATCATGGATTCCAGAGGCGCGATTCAAGGTGAGAACAATACCCTGATTTGTTACATCAGTTATTTCGAATTGCCGATTATGAAGGATATCATTTCTGCACATACCGGAAGTTTTAGTACCATATCCACGATAGATGAGATTTTGAGATAACCTTTAGGGGGAGGAGGTAGCTATGGGGATTTTAGCAGCTTTTATGGTTCCGCATCCTCCGCTGATTGTACCCGCTATCGGCAGAGGCGGTGAGAAGGTGATTACTGAGACCACACGGGCATATGAGAAAGTCGCAGATGAAATCGCAGCATTAAAGCCGGAGACCATCATCATTACCAGTCCACACAGTATCATGTACTCGGATTATATCCATATCTCTCCGGGAATGAGAGCTACCGGTAACTTCGCTCAGTTTGGCGCACCCAGTGTATCTTTTACAGAAGAGTATGATTACCTTTTGCGTGATAAGATTTGCGAGATTGTAGACGAGGCTGGATTCCCTGCCGGTGTAGATGGGGAGAGAGACCCTAGGTTAGACCACGGCACCATGGTGCCGCTTTGGTTTATTCGTCAAAAATATTCCGGTGGCAAAATCATCCGTATCGGTTTATCGGGTCTAAGTCTTTCAGACCATTATCGATTTGGTGAGATGATTCAAAAGGCTGTAAATATGACTGGTAGAAAAGTGGTCTTTGTAGCCAGCGGGGATTTATCTCATAAGTTAAAAGAAGACGGACCCTATGGTTTTGCACCGGAGGGACCGCAGTATGATGACCGTATCATGGATGTGGCTAGGAGAGCAGCATTTGATGAGTTGATCACGTTTAGTGAATCGTTTTGTGAAAGAGCTGCCGAGTGTGGACATAGGTCCTTTACCATTATGGCTGGTGCATTAGAGGGAATGAGAGTGAAGCCTACTGTATACTCTCACCAGGATGTCACAGGTGTAGGGTACGGTATTGCCTCGTTCTATCCAATGCAAGGAGATCAGAAAAGCATGAGTAATGATACTTTTGATCCTTATGTGAGGCTTGCATGGGATTCTTTAGAAAGCTACATAGCGTATGGTAGTGTATTAGATTTGCCGGAGGATTTGCCGAGAGAGATGTACACTACGGCGGCAGGGGCTTTCGTGTCTATCCATGAGCATGGTATGCTTCGTGGTTGTATTGGTACGATTTTCCCTACTACAGAGTGTGTGGCAGAGGAGATTATTCAGAATGCCATTAGTGCATCGACCAGGGACCCCAGATTCCGACCGATTACAGAGGATGAGATTCCGTTTTTGGAAATCAATGTAGATGTGATGGGGACGCCGGAACCAATCGATTCACCTTCCCAGCTAGATGTGAAGCGTTATGGCGTTATCGTTACCAAAGGTGGTCGTAGAGGTTTGTTACTTCCTGATTTGGATGGTGTGGATACAGTAGAGGACCAAATAGCCATTGCAAAACAAAAGGCCGGAATTGGCCCTTTTGAAGATGTGGAATTACAACGATTTGAAGTCATCAGGCATGAAGAGAAGTGATGAACTAAGAAAAGCTCCCTGCGTGTGCAAGGAGCTTTATTTGTATCGGTTTAAATATGACCTTCGCGAGCATAAAGCTCGATTTTTTCTTTAATCTTCTGAGTAGGAGTGGTAAGTGCGTCCATAGATACGTTGTGATTCATGTGGTCGATGATGGATGCAATCAGCTTATTCATATCTGCTGTGATGTACCATTCTCTTTCCAACAGTTCCGGAATCTGATAGGTGCAGTTGGTGGTGATGACCTTATCAAAAAGTCCCTTTTCATATGCTTCATCGAATGCTTTGGTACCTTCTGTGAAGAGGCCGAAGGTAGTACAGATGAAAACGCGTTTACAGCCCATTTCTTTCAGCATACGAGCAGTGTCTAACATACTTCCGCCGGAAGCAATCATATCATCTACGATGATGACATCTTTGCCTTCAATATTATCACCTAAGAATTCGTGAGCGACGATAGGGTTCTTACCATTTACGATGGTGGAGTAGTCACGTCTCTTGTAGAACATACCTGCATCTACCCCAAGGACGTTGGAGAAGTAAATAGCTCTATCCAAAGCGCCTTCATCTGGAGAGATGATTAGTAGATGTTCTTTGTCGATTTTGATGTCAGGTACGTTAGCCAGTAAAGACTTTGTGAACTGATACGTTGGCATAAAGTTATCGAAGCCACAAAGCGGAGTAGCATTCATAACTCTTGGGTCATGGGCATCAAAGGTAATGATGTTGGACACGCCCATGCTTTGTAATTCTTCTAATGCGTAAGCGCAGTCTAAGGATTCTCTACCTTTTTTACGATGCTGTCTGCCTTCATAAAGGAAAGGCATAATGACATTGATACGATGTGCTTTACCTGCAGCAGCAGCGATTACACGTTTTAAATCCTGATAGTGATCATCAGGGGATTTGTGATTTACCATTCCATACAGGGAGTAGGTACAAGAGTGGTTACATACATCTACTAAGATGTATAAGTCTTTACCACGAACAGTTTCATGGAACATTCCCTTGCTTTCGCCGGAGGAAAATCTAGGGCATTCTGCATCAATGAGATAATTGTCTGCATGATATCCCTGAAATGCCGGATCTCCTTTAAAGTTTAAGTGGGTCTGCTTACGAAATGATACTAGATAATCATTAATGATTGCGCCATTCTCTTTGGCGGAATCTAATGCCAGTAGTTTAAGGGGAGCTACCGGTAACCTGTTTTCCAGAAGTGAAACGTCAGCCATGAAAATCTCCTTTAATACATGATTGTATTGCCGAAAATAATTTACATGATTTCTAGTGACACGTCAAGGAATTTCTTGTAAAATAAAGTGTTGGATTTTGTCCTTTTTTTGGGGACTTTGTCTAAAAGGAAGTTTTATGAGTAAAGAGAAAAAACACGTCATCTCCAAGGTTTTACCCGGTAGCATTGCAGAAGAAATGGGATTGGAGATTGGAGATGCCATTACAAAAGTAAATAACGAACCCATTGAAGATATTTTCGATTTCCAGTTTCTCATGCAGGATGAGTATGTAGAAGTGACTGTCCTCACCAAGGATGGAGAAGAAGCTGTCTTAGAAATCGATAAAGAGTATGATGAAGACTTAGGCGTTGAGTTTGAAAATGGTTTGATGGATGATTACAGGTCTTGTTCCAACAAATGTATTTTCTGTTTTATTGATCAAATGCCTAAGGGAATGCGAGAAACCTTATATTTTAAAGATGATGATTCCAGACTTTCCTTTTTACAGGGAAACTATGTGACTTTGACTAATATGTCAGAGCATGATATTGAGAGAATTATTAAGTATAGACTGGAACCAATCAATGTATCCTTTCAAACCACTAATCCGGAGCTTCGATGCATGATGCTGCATAACCGTTTTGCAGGCGATGCGCTTCAAAAAGCCAGAAGACTCTATGAAGCTGGCATCCAGATGAACGGACAAGTGGTATTATGTAAAGGGGTGAATGATGGCAAGGAGCTTGCCAGAACCATCAGCGACTTATATGAGTATTTGCCTGTGGTGCAGAGCGTCTCTGTGGTACCGGTGGGGCTATCGAAGTATCGTGATGGTCTTTATCCACTGGAGCCTTTCGAAAAAGAGGATGCTGAGGCAGTCATAGATTTGATAGAAACTTGGCAAAAGAAAGCTTTTGAGGAGTTTGGATTACATTTTATTCATGCTTCTGATGAATGGTATGTACTGGCTGATAGAGAGCTTCCGGAAGAAGAACGCTATGATGGTTACTTACAGTTGGAGAATGGCGTGGGTATGCTTAGACTTATGCTAAATGAGTTCCATCAGCGATTAGAAGAGCTTAAAAAAGGTGGATTTGTCCCTACACCCGAGAAGGTGACATTGGCTACCGGCAGACTGGTATATCCTTATATCAAAAAGATGGCTGATCGAATTATGGAAGTGTATCCGCAGATGGATTTACAGGTGGTGGCCATTCGCAATGACTTCTTTGGTGAACGAATCACGGTTTCCGGTCTTTTGACAGGACAGGATATCATTGCGCAGTGCAAAGTGCTGGATTTGGGACATCGTTTGATTCTCCCTGGCAATGTACTGCGAAGCGGGGAAGAAGTATTCCTGGATGATTATACTTTGACACAGGTCAGAGAGACTTTAGGTACACAGATTGATATCGTAGAAGGTAGCGGCAAGAGTTTTGTAGATACTGTACTTCGCGTATAGCGTTGTATTTAGATTTGTTTTATAGAATGGAGTAGTATGAGTAAGAGTAAGAGAAAACCGGTAGTTGCAGTGGTAGGTAGACCAAATGTGGGAAAGTCTACGCTGTTTAATGCCTTGGTAGGTGAGAAAATTTCTATCGTGCAGGATACCCCTGGTGTTACCAGAGATCGTATCTATGCAGATATTGAGTGGTTACAATACCATTTTACTTTGATTGATACAGGTGGTATTGAGCCGGAAAGCAAAGATATCATCTTATCTCAGATGAGAGAGCAGGCGGAAATCGCCATTGAGACTGCAGATGTCATTTTGTTTATGACGGACGTAAAGCAGGGCCTTGTGGATGCGGATGAGAAGGTTGCCAATATGCTTCGTAAAGCAGGCAAACCTGTAGTACTATGTGTCAACAAGGTAGATAACTACGAAAAGATGCTTCCGGATGTATATGAGTTTTATAATCTGGGCATTGGAGAGCCTTACGCCATTTCCGCTGCCAACCGTACCGGAATCGGTGATTTGCTGGATGAGATTGTGAAGTTCTTTCCTGAAACAGATGGAGAAGAGGAAGAGGATGACCGCATAAAGGTAGCCATTGTTGGTAAGCCAAATGTAGGTAAGAGCTCTTTGATCAATAAGCTACTTGGGGAGAACAGACTGATTGTCAGCGATATCGCTGGTACCACCAGAGATGCCATTGATACAGAAGTAAAATACAATGGTAAAGAATATGTCCTGATCGATACTGCCGGCGTACGCCGTAAAAATAAAATCAAAGAAGAACTGGAAAAGTACATGATTATTCGTACCGTAAGTGCGGTAGATCGAGCAGATGTAACAATTCTGATGATTGATGCTACAGAAGGTGTGACAGAGCAGGATGCCAAAATCGCCGGTATTGCCCATGAGCGTGGAAAAGGTATGATTATTGCCGTAAACAAATGGGATGCCATCGAAAAGAACAATAAATCCGTGAAGGAATTTACGGATGATGTGCGAAAGACTTTATCCTTTATGCCTTATGCAGAGATTCTCTTTATTTCTGCTCAGACAGGTCAGAGATTACCAAAGCTCTATGAGACCATCGATGCAGTCTATGAGAATAATACCCTTCGTGTATCAACCGGTGTGTTAAATGAGATTATGTCAGAAGCAGCTACCTTGCAGCAACCGCCACAGGATAAAGGTAAAATGCTTCGTCTGTATTACATTACCCAGGCGGCAGTAAAGCCACCTACCTTTGTTATTTTTGTCAATGATAAGAAACTGATGCACTTTTCTTACCAGCGTTATTTAGAGAATAAGATTCGTGAGTCCTTTGGATTTAGAGGAACTCCACTTCGATTCATCATTAGAGAGAGAAATGAAAAGGAGCAGAAATAATGGTTCGAGTATATTGCGTTCTACTTGGATATGTATTTGGCATGATTCAGACATCCTATTTTTTAGGAAAAGCAAAGGGAATTGATATTCGTACGAAAGGATCCGGTAATGCAGGCACCACCAATACATTACGAGTTCTTGGACCAAAAGCAGGACTTTTTGTTCTGGCTTGTGACATTTTAAAAACCATGATTGCCTGCTTTATTACCAAGCAGGTGTTTGTACCACAGTACCCGGAGATGAGTTATCTTTTGGTGATGTATACCGCTGCAGGTGCTATTTTAGGACATAATTTCCCGTTTTACTTAAAGTTCAAAGGCGGAAAGGGAATTGCTGCCACAGCAGGTTTGATTCTTAGCTTACCGCTTAGCTTTATTATCGTTGGTAATATCGCTTTCTTTGGTACCTGGCTGACTACCAAGTTTGTATCCCTTGGATCCTTACTTGTTTATGTATGCTTCTTTATCCAGCTTGTGATAGAAGGACAGCTTGGCATGATTCAGTATAAAGGCGTTGCAATGCCGACCAATTATCTTTATGAGATGTATGTGGTGTGCTTCTGCCTTGCGGCTCTTGCGTTCTTTATGCATCGCAAAAATATTGTAAGACTTCTCAAGGGAGAAGAAAGAAAAACTTATTTATTACATAAAAACCAGCAATAACAGGGGGTTCCTATGGCTAAAATAGCTTTAATTGGTGCCGGCAGTTGGGGCACCGCTTTATCAAAAGTAGTGACAGATAATGGACATGATACTTGCGTTTGGTCCATTGATCAAAGAGAAATAGATATGCTTCGGGAAAAACACCAGCAGGTGGAGAAACTTCCCGGTGTTATTCTTCCGGAGGGTATTTTCTATACCACGGATTTAGCAGAGGCAATTAAAGGAAGAGATATGCTTGTACTTGCTGTTCCGTCTCCTTTTGCCAGAAGCACAGCACAGAAAATGAAAGAGTTCGTAGAACCGGGTCAGATTATTGTCATTGTTACAAAGGGAATCGAAGAGTCCACTTTGATGACTATGTCTGATGTGGTGGAGCAGGAAATACCACAGGCTGATGTGGCAGTGCTTTGCGGACCTAGCCATGCAGAGGAAGTAGGAAAGGGTATCCCTACAACGATCGTAGCTGGCGCCCATAGTAAAGAGACGGCAGAGAAGATTCAGGCAGCCTTCATGAACGAGTATTTTCGAGTATATACCAGTCCGGATATGCTTGGTATGGAACTTGGAGCTGCCCTGAAAAATGTTATTGCCCTTGCTGCCGGTATGGCAGATGGACTTGGATACGGGGATAATACAAAAGCAGCGTTGATTACCCGAGGTATTACTGAGATTACAAGACTTGGCGTAGCTATGGGCGGTCATATGGAAACCTTCTATGGTCTTACCGGTGTAGGAGATTTGATTGTTACCTGTGCCTCTATGCATTCCAGAAACCGTAGAGCAGGTATCCTGATGGGACAAGGCAAATCTATGGATGAAGCCATGAAAGAAGTCAATCAGGTGGTAGAAGGTGTCTATTCTGCGAAAGCCGGCAAAGTATTATCTGAAAAATATCAGATTGAAATGCCTATCATCACCCAGATCAATCAGATTCTTTTCGAAGGAAAAGATGCTAGCCTGGCTGTGAAGGAATTAATGCTGCGTGATGGTAAAAATGAAATCCAGACAGATTGGAAGTAAGTGCCAAGATGAAGTGTAATAACTGCGGTAACGTATTTGACGAAAGAAAATATCATAATATTTGTCCAAAGTGTGGCCTGTTTCAAAGCGAATTAGAGCAAAATGGTCCTTACCAATATGAGGAGACACCCGGTTTTGAGGTGGAGGCAGATGATATCAAAGACTTCAATACCGGCTTTGAAAAGGTAGATATTCCTGAAATGGAAGAGACTACAGAGCATCAAAATAAGCAGGCCCCCGGTAAAAAAGGAAACAAAAAGAAACAAAACACTGCTTATCAGGCGGTACAAGCAAAAGAAAAAGAAAAAGTCAATCGGAAACCCTATTTTATTGTGATGGGATGCTGTGTTTTGCTCAGTTTTTGCATCCATTCCGTAATGCCTCTCAATGTAGAGAATAAAAAGAGCGAATTCTTGAAATCAGCAGAAACTTTAAATTATGAAACAGTGGAAGCCGTTCTGGGAACTCCTTTTGCATATGGACAAAGTACCATGGTGGTAGATTCTTGCGAGACAGTAAATCCGGAACTTGCGGCTCCTTTTATTGCGGAAGGCCAGAAACTTATACAAGTATCCTATCATTTTGAAGATTATGTATGGGACAGTGATAAGGATGATGCGAAAATCTTTGTGTATGACCCTGTAGCAGACCAGTATAAAGCAAATTTCCTTGAAACTTTAGAAGAAGAGAATTTGCGTACCATGAAGTTATCAATGGGACTGGCAGATACCGACCCAAGGGAACACACCTCTCAGGACACCGGGGATATGGTTCCGGGTTACTTTTTGTTTTCTGTAGATGAAAAGGCGGATGAAGTTACTTTAGTTCTAGGTATCAAGGAAGGTTATTTTAATGATGATAACAGTGGACGTAGAGATATCCAACATTTGAAAGAACGCCAGAAAGTGGTTTGCCCTATTACAAGTGCTACTATGGTAAACGAAGCAGAGGATGAATAAGCATGGGAATTAATTTTAAATATGCGCTATTAACAATTGGGGTTGCGGTGATTTCTTTTGCAGCACCATTTTCGGGCTCCAGTGATAAATTATCCGATTTAAGATCTGAAATGTATGATGTGAATACCAGTGGACTTTTTCGTACAGAGTCTATCACAGCAAAAAAGGTAGAGGATTTAGATAACCTTCCCGGTTTTTTGAATCACGCTGTCATAGAAGATGCAATCCTTAACAGTGATAGCGAATTATATCAGTTTGATATCAAACTGGCCAATATCGGAAACACTGACATTTCTTATGGCTATAATGATTTTATGTTTGGCTATTGTTATGATGAAAATGGCGAAAAATTATATGGGGTATCCTCCTATAATGATCGTATGTATGAAAATGCGGCAGGAAACTATATTGAAAAGACTTACGGTGAATACGTAATCCCGGCAGGCGAGACAAAGACTGTAACCGTGTATTTCTTTGTGCCTCAGGGGGCAAAGAAGGCAGATATCGAAACCTACAATATGGAGAATGAAGATTTAGCAGAAGATTATAGAACATTAATCGGTACTGTAGATTTATAAGGATTCATAAGAGAGGGCTTTGACAGTGATGTCACGGCCCTCTAATAATTTGCATTCACCACTACCGCAGGCGTCGCAAACTCTATCCTTGGTTTTCATGGGATTATATTCATGACCACAGGATAAGCATTTTACTTTCATGGGCACAGGTTCGATGATGAGTTTTGAGCCTTCTAAAACAGTGCCTTCTGCGCACATGTCATAGTATTTGTGAAGGTACTCCGGTAAAACATCTGTCATTTCACCCACTTGTAGGGTAAGGGCAGTAATTCTATCGATTTTTCTTTTTTCTGCTTCTTCCAATGCGATATTCATAAATCTTTTTACTATACTAAGTTCGTGCATTTTCCTGCCTCCAACTTCATTTATTATACTGTGGTTTCTACCGGCTTACCACAAAATTTTCTTTACTTTTTTACTTGCCTTAGGTACAATGAGGTAAGATAAAGGCTGAGAAAAGAAGAAGTAATCAAAATATCCTTACAGAGAGCTGCCGGCAGGTGAGAGGCGCAGGGCAAGGTTTTGATGAAATACATCTTGGAGCTGCGCACCGAATCTTATTAGTTTAGTAGGCTGCGACGGAGGACTACACGTTATCGTAGTGAGGGTATCGCGTAAGCTGTACCTGCTGAGGCAGACAGTGTGAGCTGTTTGTGAATAAGGGTGGTAACACGAGATTTTTATCCCGTCCCTGTGTAAGGGCGGGATTTTTTTGTGCCTTGCTCTTGGCTTGTGAGACGTTTCGCAATCTCATAAGTATGTTTTAGCGAGAAAGAAAGAGAAAGACGAGGAAAAGAACATGCAGATTTATGAAGAACTAAAAGCAAGAGGCCTGATTGCTCAGGTGACAGATGAAGAGCATATCAGAGAGATGATCAATAACGGAAAGGCTACTTTCTATATTGGTTTTGACTGTACAGCGGACTCCTTAACAGCCGGCCATTTCATGGCTCTTACTTTGATGAAAAGACTGCAGCAGGCAGGAAATAAGCCAATCGCCTTAATTGGTGGCGGTACTACCATGATTGGTGATCCATCCGGACGTACCGATATGCGTAAAATGTTGACAAAAGAGGATATCGATCACAACGCAGAGTGCTTTAAACGACAGATGGAACGTTTCATCGAATTTGGTGAAGGCAAAGCCATGATGGTAAACAATGCAGACTGGTTACTGAATCTAAACTATGTAGAACTGCTTCGCGAAGTAGGTGCTTGCTTCTCTGTCAATAACATGCTTCGTGCAGAGTGCTACAAACAGCGTATGGAAAAAGGACTGAGTTTCTTAGAGTTTAACTACATGATTATGCAGTCCTATGACTTCTATCACATGTTCCAGGAATATGGTTGTAACATGGAATTTGGTGGAGATGATCAGTGGAGCAATATGCTCGGTGGTACAGAGCTGATCCGTAGAAAACTTGGTAAAGATGCCCATGCCATGACCATTACTTTACTGACCGACTCACAGGGCAAGAAGATGGGTAAAACAGCCGGAAATGCTGTATGGCTGGATGCTAATAAGACTACTCCTTACGAGTTCTACCAGTACTGGAGAAACGTTGGGGATGCTGACGTATTGAAATGTATCCGTATGTTGACCTTCCTGCCTTTAGAGCAGATTAATGAAATGGACAAATGGGAAGGGGCTCAGCTTAATGAGGCAAAAGAAATCTTAGCTTATGAACTGACTCAGATGGTACATGGTACCGAGGAAGCAGACAAAGCAAAAGAAGCTTCCAAGGGTCTTTTTGCCGGAGCCGGAAGTATTGAAAATATGCCAAAAGCTGTACTTTCCGCTGATAAATTTACAGATGATAAAATTGATATGATTTCTGTTCTTGTGGAAGCCGGCTTAGTGGCAAGCCGTGGAGAAGGCAGACGTGCCATTGAACAGGGTGGTGTTGTTGCAGGAGATGAGAAGGTTACAGACATTCATGCTTCTTTTGACATGAGCCAGTTCACCGGAGATGGTATGATTGTAAGAAAGGGTAAAAAGAACTTCAAACGAGTTGTGGTTGAATAAGGAGTACCTATGGATAAAGTAGCATTATTGATTCCTTGCTATAACGAAGAAAAAACCATTGCCAAAGTCATAGAGGATGCCAGAAGATTTCTTCCGGAAGCTGTGGTTTATGTATATGATAATAACTCAACAGACGATACCGCTAAAATTGCAAAAGAGCATGGCGCTATTGTGAGACAGGAAAGACAGCAAGGAAAAGGAAATGTACTAAGACGTATGTTTCGTGAGATTGATGCGGAATGCTATGTGCTGACAGATGGAGATGACACCTATCCTTTGGAAAATGCAAAGGAAATGGTGCGTCTGGTTCTGGAAGAAAAGGCAGATATGGTGGTTGGAGACCGTCTCAGCAGTACTTATTTTTCGGAGAATAAGAGACCTTTTCACAATCTTGGAAACAGCTTGGTGAGAGGTTCTATCAATGGCCTGTTTCACTGTGACATCAAGGACATAATGACGGGATATCGAACTTTTAGTTATAATTTCGTGAAGACATTTCCGGTATTATCTAAGGGCTTTGAAATCGAGACTGAAATGACGATCCATGCGGTCAACAACAATATGCAGATTGCCAATGTCATTGTGGATTATAGGGATCGTCCGGAAGGCAGCGAAAGTAAGCTGAATACCTATTCTGATGGCTTTAAAGTACTTAGAACCATCGCTAGATTATTTAGGGTGTATAAGCCAATGCAGTTTTTTTCCTTAGTCAGTCTTGTTTTATTATTGATTTCCTTTGGTTTCTTTTTGCCGGTATTTTTGGATTACGTAAAGACGGGACTTGTGGCGAAATTCCCCACATTGATTGTATGCGGATTTGTTGCACTTGCAGCAATCCAGTCCTTCTTTGCAGGCATGATTCTTTCCAATAATGCCAATAAGGATCGAAGAGACTTTGAGTTTCAACTTGGTTTGATTGAAATGACGAGGAAACAAAATGAAAAATAAAAAGCTGGATGGAACTGCCATTAAGCTGATTGCTATCTTTTGTATGCTTATCGACCACATCGGAGCAGCAATAATTGAAAATGGAGTAATGGAAGGGGCTTTACCAAGAAGCCCCTTTCTTACAATCGATTTATTCCTAAGAGGCATCGGTCGCATCGCATTTCCGATTTTTTGTTACACCTTGGTGGAAGGATTTACATATACACACAATAAAGCAAAGTACTTGGGACGGTTACTGCTATTTTGTGCGATTTCTGAAGTGCCCTTTGACGCAGCTTTTTCCATGAAGTTTATGGACAATGGACATCAAAACGTGTTTTTTACATTGGCACTGGGGCTTATGGCCATGATTGTCCTGGATTGGGGTGAAAATCAGATTGCCAATAAGTGGATTCTGGGACTTTTTGATTTCATGATCACCTTTGGATTTATGGGGCTGGCGGAAGTATTGGCGACAGATTATAGTGCATGCGGGGTGTTAGCTATTCTGTCGATTTATTTCTTGCGCAAAATCCCTATTTTAGCAATTGTGGCACCGACTCTTGTACTGGTGCTTTTCTATCAATGGATAGAAGCACCTGCGGCCTTATCCATTCCTATTTTGCTTTGTTACAATCACCAAAAGGGTAAGGGACTTAAGTATTTCTTTTATGCATTTTATCCGCTACATTTGGCGCTTCTGTACATTTTGCTATACTTTGTCGTATTGCAGAAGTAAATATGGCAAAAATTGTACAAGAAGGCGCATTTTGCTTCTTGTTGTAGCGACTACATAAGAGTAAAATGAAATTGTGTCTAGGGGTAGGCATTGTTTTTTCTAAGACGAATATTTTGATTGGGGGCATCATTATGCAAAGAAAGAAGGTATTCAAAAACTCGTCCAAAGAAAAAGGGGGAAAAAAAGTAACTACAGTTGGAGGCAAAAAGGGGAGAAAACTATCTGTTCGATATAGAATTCTGTTTCCCGTATTATTGCTTGCAATTATTGCTGTTTTAGCTAGTTTGCAAGGGCTATCAAACAGTAGTCACGTGTATCAAAAAGCTAAGCTGATTTCACAAAAATATTTGGTGAGATTGGAAACAGCAGCTGATATGGAAAAAAATATGCAGGAACAAATGCGCATCGTGAATGGTATTCTTTTAATTGATATGAATACCTCTAAGGCAGATGTAGAGAGTGCAGAAGAAAATCTGTCTCAGGTGGTTGCGCAAATGGACACCTATATGGGAAACATTTCTAACGGAGCTTCCGGCAAGGAACTTGAACTTTTTCAAGTATTTCAGTCCCATTATCAGGTATTTTCCACCTACCGTGATGAAGTAATTGAACAAAATCACGCAGGAAATAGAGCACAAGCGATTTCCAACAATAATTATATCGTTGTATCCAGTTCTAAATTGGTTTTTGCAGATTTGGAAGAACTGCGTGGCATAGAGAAAAGCTTGTCAGATCAGGCTGTGACCGAACTTGGAAAGTCCTACGCTAATACAAGAGTTGCTACCGTGGCAATTATCATTTTTTCTGTAGTTGCTTTAGGTATTGCTGTTTTGATTACCCATTTTTCTGTTCTAAAACCACTTTTAGCTACCGGAAAAGAATTAAATCGAATCATTGATGAAATTGAAAAAGGGGAAGGTGACCTGACCAAACGAGTTACCGTTACAGGAAATGATGAAATCGGTAGATTAGCAGTTGGTATCAATAAGTTTATTGAGACCCTGCAGAATATTATTCGTCGTATCGATCAGTCTACCCTGCAGATTAATCAGGTAATTGAAGCGGTTGGAGATGATGTAAGCACTTGCAATGATAATGCGCAGAATATTTCTTCGGCGCTGGAAGAGCTTTCTGCCACCATGGAGGAAGTTTCTGCTACTGTTACTACGGTAAACGAAAATACAGCTGCAGTAGATGATCATGTGAGAATTATTTCTGATGAAACAGAATCCATTCATCAGTATGCGCAGGAGATGAATGACAGAGCCTCCTCTTTAGCCCAGACAGCCAAAGAGAACAAACAGGCTACAGCTGAAATGCTGGATCAAATTGTAGCTGATATGCAAAAGGCCATTCAGGATTCTGAAAGTGTAGATCAGGTTAATGCGTTGACAGATGAGATTCTGAATATTTCCAAGCAGACGAATCTGCTGGCACTGAATGCTTCTATCGAGGCAGCCAGAGCAGGAGAGGCTGGCAAGGGCTTTGCGGTAGTTGCTGACGAAATCCGCCTGCTTGCAGATTCCAGCAGAGATACAGCCAATAATATTCAACAGATTAACGGTATGGTTATTAAGGCCGTAAGAACTCTTTCTGAGACAGCCGGTGATATGATCAGCTTTACCCAGGAAAGAGTATTGAATGATTATGACGGCTTTGTACAGTCCGGTGAGCAGTATCAGGAAGATGCAAACCATGTCAGTGGTGCCATGTCTGTATTTGAAGATAAAACCAAAGAGCTATCTCAGATTATGGTGCGCATGACAGATTCTATGGATGGCATTTCCAAGGCAGTGGAAGAAAGTGCCAATGCCGTGACTTCTTCCGCAAACAATACCTCTTTACTGGTAACCGATATGAATCATATTAATCAGAGCATGCAGGACAGCGCAGCTACAGTAGAGGGACTGAACCAGGAGATGCATGTGTTTAAGAATTTCTAAGAGATTTTCAAGGATAATAAGCTTAGGCTTTTATCATAAATCAATACTTATCAGGAGGATATTATGAAATTTTTTATCGACACAGCCAATGTAGACGACATCAGAAAAGCAAATGATATGGGTGTAATTTGTGGTGTTACTACAAACCCATCTTTGATTGCAAAAGAAGGCAGAGATTTCAATGAAGTAATCAAAGAAATCACTACAATCGTAGATGGTCCTATCAGTGGTGAAGTAAAAGCTACTACAGTAGATGCAGAGGGCATGATTAAAGAAGGTCGTGAAATCGCTAAGATTCACCCTAATATGGTAGTTAAGATTCCTATGACAGTGGAAGGCTTAAAAGCAGTTAAAGTTTTAAGCGCAGAAGGAATCAAAACAAATGTAACTTTGATTTTCACAGCAAACCAGGCTCTTCTTGCAGCTAGAGCAGGTGCTACCTATGTATCTCCATTCCTTGGCAGATTAGATGATATCAGCACCACCGGTGTAAATCTCATTAGTGACATCGTTACTATTTTCGAGAATTACAATCTGCCTACAGAAATCATTGCAGCATCTATCCGTAACCCAATTCATGTTACAGATTGTGCTCTTGCAGGAGCTGATATTGCAACTGTACCTTACAGCGTAATCGAGCAGATGACCAAACATCCTTTAACAGATGCCGGTATCTTAAAATTCCAGGCTGATTACAAAGCAGTATTTGGTGAATAATACAATCAAAAGGCTATCGAGTATTCGATAGCCTTTTGCATTAGGACTGAAATTTCTTTGCTGCGTAAGCAAGTATAGCAGATACGGTTTTTGCATCTTGCAGTTTACCACTATAAATCATTTGCAGGAGTTCCTCCAAAGTGTAAATTTCCACATCGATGGCTTCTCCTTCGTCTAAGTGTTGCATGCCGGGATGCAAGTCTTTGGCTAAGTACACATCTATGAATTCATCACAGAACGCAACGGTGGTCTTTAAAGATAATAGAAAACTTAAATCGTCGCTTTGATATCCTGTTTCTTCTGCCAACTCTCGTTTGGCACATTCTATGGTAGGCTCTGTTTTGCTGTCTCTACTTCCTGCTGGAATCTCTAAGGTTTCACGTTCGATGGCGTTACGATATTGTCGAACCATAATGATGCGTCCATCCTCTAAGACAGGGAGAACAGCAGCGGCACCCATTCTATGATCTAGAAAATCCCATTCTTCGATTTTCCCATCCGGTAATCGCATGGTGTCTTTATAGATGTCCAATATGGCTCCGTGCCGTAATAATTCTCTGCTGATTCGTTGTACATGTTCTTTCATTTTACTTCTTCACCTCGCTACTACTATGCTATAATAAAATCACCAAATTGGAAAGCAGGAGGATAAAGGGGAATGCTAAGCCAGGAAAGAGTAGACGCTATACTAGATGAAATGTCTCAGATTCAGTTGGGGCAGATATTGATTACAGATCCCATGGCTATCTATTATCTGCTGGGGTACTTATTTGATCCTGGCGAGCGATTTTTGGGATTGCTTCTTAGAATTGATGGTCACCATGCACTGATTGTGAATCGTTTATTTCCGATTCATGAAAATTTAGGCGTGAATGTAGTGATCTATGATGATAGAGATCCCATATTGGAAATGTTGTGTGATTATTTGGATCCCAGATTGCGGCTGGGAGTAGATAAGAATCTGCCGGCCAGGTTCTTGCTCCCGATGCAGGAGAGACGCATTGCATCCAGCTTTATGGATTCTTCTTTTATCATTGATACGATTCGTGGCATCAAAAGAGAAGATGAACAAGAATTGATGAAAGAAGCCTCCAGGGTCAATGATCTTGCTATGGAGAAGTTTAAAAAACTGATTCGTACAGGTATTAGTGAACGAGAAGTTGCGGCCAAAATGCTACGAATTTATCAAAGCCTTGGTGCCAGTGATTTTTCATTTTCACCGCTTGTAGCCTTTGGAGCAAATGCAGCAGATCCCCATCATGTACCAGACGGAACAGTGGTTATGCCGGGAGATAATGTACTCTTGGATGTGGGGTGCCGCAAGGATATGTATTGCTCAGATATGACCAGAACCTTCTTTTTTGAAAAGGTATCTTCGGCTCATAGAGAGATTTACGAAATTGTTCGTAGAGCAAATGAACGTGCCATTGATGGTTGTAAACCTGGGATGCTGTTAAAGGACGTGGATGCCCTTGCAAGAGATTACATTACTAAGAAGGGCTACGGTGATTACTTTACCCATAGACTGGGGCATTTTATCGGCTTAGATGTGCATGAAGCAGGGGATGTTTCAGCAAGTAATGATGCAGTTGTGAAGCCGGGTATGATTTTTTCCATTGAACCGGGTATTTACTTACCAAATGAGATGGGCGTTCGAATCGAAGATCTGGTTTTGATTACAGAACAAGGCTGTGAAGTTTTAAATCATTACTCAAAGGAACTGGAAATTATTACAGATTTGGATGAATAAGATGAGTAGAGAAACAAGAGGAATCCTGGAAGCTGTTAAAAATGGGCGTATTTCTGTAGAAGAAGCTGAGAAATTCTTTAAGAGAGCGCCTTTTGAAGAATTAGACATTGCGAAAATAGACACCCACAGAGAGATGCGCAGTGGTTTTCCTGAAGTGATTTTTTGCTCTGGAAAAGCGGATGAACATTTACTTCGCATTACGAAACAAATGGCAGAAGAGATGGGAGAGTTTTTCGGTACCAGGGCCAGTGAAGCACAGTTTGAACTGGTACGAAAGAGCATTCCGGAAACAGAGTATGACCCTGTATCTCATATTTTAAAACTCACAAATCCAAATCGAAAACGAGAAGCTATCGGATGTATTGCTGTTTGCACTGCCGGAACCGCGGACATCGCAGTTGCGGAAGAAGCTGCACAGACAGCGGAATATTTTGGTTCCCACGTAGAGCGTATCTATGACGTGGGAGTCAGTGGAATTCACAGATTATTTTCAAAAGTCGATGTGATTCAAAGCGCGAATGTAGTGGTGGCTATAGCCGGTATGGAAGGTGCTTTGGCAAGTGTCATCGGTGGTCTTGTAGATAAGCCTGTGATTGCTGTACCTACTTCGGTGGGGTATGGCGCAAACTTAGGAGGGGTTTCTGCTTTACTGACTATGATTAATTCCTGTGCCAACGGTATTTCCGTGGTGAATATTGATAATGGTTATGGGGCAGGATATATTGCAACTCAAATCAACCGACTCGCTTGTGGAGAATAATACGTGGAAAATAAAAACATTTTACTGGAGTGTGAATCGGGAATTAGCGGCGACATGTTTGTGGCCGCTTTATTGGATTTAGGAAAGGAACAGAAAGACTTACAAAAAGGGCTGGAGACTGCACTACAGTCTCTTCCTTTGCCGGGATTTACCATCAGGATTTCTAGGGTAAAGAAAGCAGGTATCGACTGCTGTGACTTTGATGTTATCGTAGATAAAGAACACGAAAATCATGATCATGACATGCCGTATTTATTTGGTCATTTAGATCGTGACTTGGAAGAAAGACATGAACATCATGGTAGAACTTATTTAGAGATTAAAGAAATCATCCAAAAGGGAACTCTATCGGAAAAGACGAAAGAGCTTGCTCTTCGTATTTTTGCAGTATTAGGAGAAGCTGAGGCAAAAGCTCATGGAACTACACTGGATGAAGTGCATTTTCATGAAGTAGGCTCCGTAGATTCTATTGTGGATATTGTAAGTGCTGCTTATTTAATGGATGCACTGAAGGTAGATAGAGTCTATGTGGATACACTCTGTGAAGGAAGAGGGACCATCAGAACGGCCCATGGTATCTTACCTATCCCGGTGCCGGCAGTGTCGAGAATCTTAGAAGCATATCCGATTACGATAAGTCGTGTTCCGGTGCAGGGAGAACTGGTAACCCCTACGGGAGCAGCGATACTTGCATCTATTTGCGATTTTCAAAAGGCGCCGGAGACATATCAGATTCAGAATACAGGCATTGGAGCAGGAAAAAGAGAGTACGAGGTGCCTAGTATGGTTCGTGTGCTTAGTATCCTTCCAAGTGAAAGGCCGGCAGATACCATATGGAAATTGGAATGCAATGTAGATGATGCCCCTGCAGAAGAACTGGGATACTGTATGGACAAGCTTTTTGCAGCCGGTGCAAGGGACGTGCATTTTATTCCTTGTATGATGAAAAAGAACAGACCGGGCACCATGATTTCTGTCATTTGTAGCAAAGAACAAATCCCAACCATGGAAGATATCTTGTTTCATGAAACTACTACCATAGGAATCCGAAGATGCTCTATGGAAAGAACTGTTTTACCTAGAAAACCACGTAGTATAGAAACTTCGTATGGTTCTTTACAAGTGAAAGAATGTACGTTGCCGGATGGAACCATCAGAATCTATCCGGAGTATGATAGTATGAGAGAATTAGCCGAGAAAACCGGCAAGAGTATGTTAGAAATTAGAAAACTGGTGGATTAAATACATGAAGTTTTTACAGAAAATTGCCAACTTCATAGCTCTTTTGGTGGCACTTTTATTTGCCTTTGTGATTTTTTGCCATTTCAATCCTGATGTATCGGAACGACTGGGGGATTTTTTGCAAAAAATCATTCCGGAAAAGCAGGTGGAAGAAACCGTTGTGGAAACGGAAACGGATGCTTCGGGGGAGACCGGGACCGAAACTGGCAGTGAAAGTGCTGTGGCCAGTCCTTTAGTGGTCCAGGAACAGGGCAACGCATTAGGAAATCCTATGGAACTGGCTAAAAATACGTCAGAAGGATTGAACGGAGCCACCACAAGTGATTATGTGGGAGCCGATAAAGAGAAAGTAAAGGCTCCGGAAGACAGGCAGGGACTATCCGGTTATCAGGAACTGGAAGGGACAGGCCATAAGACCACCGAGACACCAAATAGTGGATACGGAGAGACAGGAGAGAACCTGTCCTTTGATACTTCTATGTATCCTTACTATGCCATGCTAAATGATGACGGCAAGAAGCTTTACAAACAGATTTATGCCAATGCCAGTGTTTGTAATCCAACCTTTCAACCCATAGTAACCACAACTCCGGGTATGCTGTTTAATGTCTACACAGCCGTAGACGCAGACCACCCGGAATTATTTTGGCTTGATACCACATCCCTTTCCTATTGCTATGGGAGCAGTGGAAACATCGATGAAATCTACATTGATTTTTTAGAAATTGCGTCAGATTTAGATACTGCTAAAAAAGTATTTCAGGAAAGAGCAAATGAGTTTCTTGCAAAGGCAACCGGGCAAAGTTACGAGAAGCAGGAAGAAATCATTCATGATGCTTTGGTAGATTTTAACATCTATGATTTGAATTCCGATTATAACCAAAGTGCCTACTCCGCCATGGTGAATGGCTCTACTGTGTGTGCGGGGTATGCCAAGGCTTTTCAGTATCTGATGCAGCAACTGGGTGTACCCACTTACTATTGCGTGGGGTATGCCGGGGAAATGCACGCTTGGAATATCATTAAGCTGGATGGAGAGTATTATAATGTAGACGTGACTTGGGCTGACACGGACCCTTCTAATTATACGTTTTTCAATAAGACGGATAATGACTATAAGGACTCACATTTACGTATGTATCTTTCTGTAAATCTGCCTGCATGTAATGGTACCAAGTACCATAAGACGGAAAATGAGAGAGTGACTGATAATTCCGTCTATATAGAAAAAGATGGCGCGTATATTACCGTGTATTATGATCCGAATGAGGAGGTACATAACGCAGAAGAGTACTATGAATTGTGCCTTCAAAAAGCTGCAGACTCTGCAGATATCAATTCCGTAACCTTTGCTGTGCTGATTCCGGATAAAAGCTTTTATGACACCATGATTCAGATGTATAAAGGGAAAGACAGAACTACCGAATTTAAGGAATTTCTATCGAAACTCATTCAGGAGAAAAATGCAAAAGACGTGGATTTATACTATAAGGGCGTAAAACGTGATGATGGGAAATATGTGCTTGCACAAGAATTTCGGTTTATCTATTAAAATAGGTATTGCATGTGAAAATTACTTATGCTAAATTTAAACAGTACGAGAAATTGTGATATATATTTCTTTCGATATAATATGGAGTAGATGGTTCCATAGTTTCTACCAGACGCCGACATGTCTGACTATCGAGAGAGCAGTATTCCTTATGGTATACTGCTTTTGATTATGTAGAAACGGGTACCTTTATAGGTACCTTTTTTCGTACAAAAAAAACAAGGGAGAGAAAGAAAATGGAAAAATTCTTTCAGGTAAAAGAAAAAGGTTCTGACGTAAGAACCGAAGTGATTGCCGGTATCACAACATTTATGGCCATGGCTTATATCCTCATGGTAAATGCCGGTATGTTTTCAGATTTGGGAGTTGTAAGCTATAATGCCATCTACATTGCTACAGCGATCTCAGCTGTTGTGGGTACATTGCTGATGGCCCTGTTAGCAAACCTTCCGCTTGCACAGGCTTCCGGTATGGGTCTGAATGCATTTTTTGTTTACACCGTATGTTTTGGCTTTGGTTTATCTTATGCCAATGCATTGGTACTTGTTTTACTCGACGGTATTGTATTCGTTATTCTTACTGTCACCAATCTTAGAAGAAAAATCTTTGAAGCCATTCCAAAGGAAGTTCGTGTAGCAATTCCTGCAGGTATTGGTCTTTTCATCGCTTTCATTGGTTTCCAGAATGCGGGCATCGTTGTAAATGATCCTGCTACTTGCGTAAACCTTGCGAGCTTCAACGTATTAAACGGTTCTGCAACATGGGCAACTATTATGCCAATGCTTGTAACCCTTGTAACTCTTATGATCATCGGAATTCTCACAATCAGAGAAGTAAAAGGCTCCGTACTTTGGGGTATCGTAGCAGGTGCATTTGTTTACTATGTACTTGGTTTCACAATCCCTGGTTTTTATGATGGATTCTTTGCTAATATGAGCTTCAACCCATTCGCTGCTTTTGGCGCTTTTGGTAGTGAAGCATTCTTAAAAGTATTCACAGAAGGTTTTGACTTCTCCGGATACTTAGCAGATCATTCCTCTGCAAGCTTAATCATTTTGATCGCTACTACAGCTTTAGCTTTCTGCTTAGTTGATATGTTCGATACACTTGGTACTTTATACGGTGCATGTGCTCGTGGTAATTTATTAGATTCCGAAGGCAACGTACCAAACATGGAGAAAGCAATGCTTGCTGACTCCATCGCAACATGTACAGGTGCTATCTGTGGTACTTCCACAGTTACTACTTTCGTAGAATCTTCTGCAGGTGTTGCAGAAGGTGGTAAGACAGGTCTTGCAAGTTTAGTTACTTCCGGTCTGTTCTTTGTAGCAATGTTCCTTAGCCCTGTTGCACAGCTGATTCCTGGTTGTGCTACCGCAGCAGCACTGATTTATGTCGGTGTCTTAATGATGAATGGTGTTAAGAACATTAACTGGCTTGACGCTGAAGCAGCACTTCCTGCTTTCATGGCAGTAGCTGTAATGCCTTTCACTTACAATATCTCTTATGGTATTGCAATGGGTGTTATCACAAGCCTTGTAATCAAAGTATGCACAGGAAAAGCAAAAGAAGTAAAAGCCGGTACATGGGTTATCGCTTTACTCTTCGCTGTTATGTTCTTTGTTACTCATTAACATTATTTTATGCCAAAGAAGCTCGGTTTGCGGTTTTCCGCAAATCGGGCTTTTTTTATGTTATACTTATGTCAGATTCATTTATAGGGAGGATTCTTATGGCACAAGTATATGAAAAATTACAGGCATGTTATGAGAGTGTTCGTAAAATCACAGATTTTCAGCCAAAAGTAGCGATTGTATTAGGCTCCGGACTGGGTGATTTTGCAAAAGAAATTCAAGTAGAAAAAGAAGTTCCATATAGTGATATTGCAGGATTTCCTGTAAGTACCGTAAAAGGACATGACGGAAAGTTTATTTTTGGTTATTTAGGAAACGTACCGGTTGTATGTATGAAGGGCCGTGTACATTATTATGAAGGCTATGCTATGTCAGATGTAGTATTACCTACTCGTTTGATGAAACTGCTTGGAGCAGAGATTCTATTCCTGACAAATGCTGCCGGTGGAATCAATTCTGCTTTAAATGCAGGAGATTTAATGTTAATCACCGATCAGATTGCTTGCTTTGTTCCTAATCCATTGATTGGACCTAACGAAGATGCTTTAGGCACCAGATTTCCGGATATGTCGGAAATCTATGATCATGCCTTATCTGACATTATTCGAGACCATGCAAAAGCGAATAGTATTTCCATTGGAGAGGGCGTATATGCACAGCTTACCGGACCTTCCTATGAGAGCCCGGCAGAGATTCGTATGCTGAAGACCATGGGAGCCGATGCTGTAGGTATGAGTACTACAGTGGAAGCAATTGCAGCTAGACATATGGGCATGAGAGTGTGTGGTATTTCTTTCATTTCCAATAAGGCAGCCGGTTTGTCTGCAAATCCTTTATCCCATGAAGAAGTGCAGCAGGCAGCTGATGCAGCATCTGAAAAATTCTGCAGACTCGTGAAAGATTCTGTATTAGCATTTGGAGGTTTGGCATGAGTTTTATTTCAGATGCCGATTTAATGGCACTGGCTTTAGAGGCAAGAGAGAAATCTTATTCACCTTATTCTCACTTTGCAGTTGGTGCTGCGCTGGTGGATAAGAATGGCAACGTATATCAGGGATGCAATATTGAAAATGCTGCTTATAGCGCTTGTGTATGCGCAGAAAGAAGTGCTTTCTTTAAGGCTGTATCTTCCGGGGTTACTTCTTTTGAAAAGATAGCAATTGTTGGTGGAAAGGCAGGAGAAAAGCCTACGGAGGTAGCTGCTCCCTGCGGTGTTTGCAGACAGGTTATGAGAGAGTTTTGCAAACCGGATCAGTTCCGTGTTCTTTTAGGTACTTCTCCGGACGATTGCAAATCCTATCTTTTGGAAGAATTGTTACCTGTTAGTTTTGGACCGGAGAATTTACAAGAAGCGTGACAATAAAGGATACTTAACGTGAAGGCTTTGATAATCGTACTTCTGCTTGTTTTAGCGTTTGTCGTGATCAGCCTTAGAGAGCAGAGCAAGCAGAATGAAAAAAAGAGAATAGCTTTACGAAATCAATTCGGTAAGGAACCAGCAAAAATGACCAGGCCACGTTCTACGCGAGGCAAAAGGTCATTTTTGTTGCAAAAAAGGACGTCTGTTTATTCCTTGGACGATCAAACCTGGAGTGATTTAGGGCTAGATGAAGTACTTGGAAGGATGGATTATACGCTTACTTCTGCGGGAGAAGAGTCCCTGTACAGGGTACTTCGAGAACCTTCCTTTGACAAGGAAGAATTATCCTATCGACAGCAGGTGCTTCAGAATCTGATGAGTCTTGTGGCTTCCAAGGAAGGCAAAGAGACTTTTTTGGATTACCAAATGGCATTTCAGGCTATCGGTCATACCGGAAACTATACCTTCGCAGAGTATATGGAGCAATTGAATTCCAAAAAAGAGGAATCATTGTTTTTATATATTCTTTTGTGGTGCTTATATGTGCCCGGTATTGTGACTTTATTTTTTCAGCCACTGATTGGCGTATGCATTTTGTTTACCGGAATGTTTGTGAATGTAGCTGTACATCATAAGAAAAAGATGGGGCTGCAGTTATATTTGGTGAGTTTTGGCTACTTGCTTCGCATGCAACATGTTGTGAAGGCTTTGGAGAAAAAGGATTTATCCATTTTTCCGAAAGAGACAACCTGCTTAAGACGCGGACTTGAAGTTATGAAAGGGTTTGATGTTTTTTCAAATCTCACCATGTCCATGGGGAGTCCGCTTCAGTCAAGTAATCCTATTGATGTTTTATTGTCTTATCTGCATATGATGTTTCATTTTGATTTGATGAAATTCAATCAAATGCTTCGGATTGCAAAGGCGGGTCAAAAGGAAATCGGTAGTATGGTAGAGGCAATGGGCAGAATAGATGTCTTTCTGTCTATGACTTGCTATCTGGCTTCTATAGAGCAGTTTTGTTTTTCAGAAGAAGCAAGTGTTTTTCGGATGGAAGAAGGATACCACCCACTTTTGGAGAATCCTGTGAAGAATTCCATATTCTTGGATGGAAAAAAGGGAATTTTGCTTACGGGCTCCAATGCATCAGGTAAATCTACGTTTTTACGAACCATGGCAATCAATGCATTATTGGCTCAAAGCTTTGGTATTGCTTTGGCGGATTGTTTTTCGGGTCCCTATGTCAGACTGATTAGTTCCATGTCGGTAAAGGATGATTTAAAAAGCGGAGAAAGCTATTATGTGGCTGAAATGATTGGGCTGAAAAGGATTCTGGATGAAAGTGCAAATGGCCAGGTACTTTGTTTTGTAGATGAAATCTTAAGAGGTACCAACACCACAGAAAGAATTGCTGCAAGTACGGAAATCTTACAGTATTTGCATAAACATGGCGTGATGGTTTTTGCAGCTACCCATGATATAGAGCTAACCAGATTATTAGATAGAGACTATCAGAATTATCATTTTGCCGAAAACTATGAGAAAGAAACCGGTAGGATTTCTTTTTCCTATCTTTTACAAAGTGGACCAAGTACAAGCAATAATGCTATTTTGCTGCTGGAAAACTATGGCTATGATGCGGATATTATTGCAGCAGCAAGTAGTATGGTGAAGAATTTTAATCAAACAGGAAAATGGATGAATATAGATGAAGACTAATGTAAAGATTTTTTCCGATGGTTCTTCCAGAGGAAATCCGGGACCCGGTGGATACGGAACTGTATTACAGTTTGTGGATGCTTCCGGAAAATTACATGAAAGAGAGTACAGCGCAGGTTTTAAGAAGACCACCAATAATCGCATGGAACTACTGGGCGCTATTGTTGGATTAGAAGCATTGACGAAACCGTGTCATGTGATTTTGACTTCTGATTCTAAGTATTTAACAGATGCTTTTAATCAGCATTGGATTGATGGTTGGCTGAAGAAAAACTGGAAATCTGCAGGTGGTAAAGCAGTTAAAAATGTGGATTTATGGCAAAGACTTTTAAGAGCTATGGATGGTCATGAAGTGGAGTTTTGCTGGATTAAGGGCCATGCCGGACATCCTGAAAATGAACGTTGCGACAGACTTGCTACAACAGCAGCGGATGGTGATGGATTACTGGACGATACGGGAGCAGATATAGTATAATTAATTTCAGATTTGTGAATGTGGGAGTGATGAGTATGCAACGAATTGCGAAATTTGAAAAGGTTTCTTTAGAGCAGTTTACCAAGGATTTCTTAACTGTATTCCCGGAAAGCGGTCCGGATGATGCAAAAGGAGTGTATGATCGTATCAAACTTCCGGAGCGTGCTACTTCAGGTAGTGCAGGCTATGATTTCTTTGCGGTATATGGTTTTACTCTTGAACCGGGCAAAACTATGAAAGTGCCTACGGGTATTCGAGTAAAGATGGAAGAAGGATGGGTACTATCTCTGTATCCGAGAAGCTCTTTTGGTTTTAAGTTCCGTATGCAGCTTGATAATACCGTTGGAATCATCGACAGTGATTATTACAATGCGGATAATGAAGGACATATCTGGGTAAAGGTCACAAATGACACCAAAGTAAGTGCAAATGAAAAAGTATTACCGCTTCGTATTAATAGTGGTGGCGCATTTGTACAAGGCATATTCTTACCATTTGGCATTACTGAAGATGATGATGCAACAGCGGAACGCAAAGGTGGTTTTGGATCTACCAGCGCAAAACTATTTTAATCAAAACAATCGAGTAGGAGGCGGTGACTAACCGCCGTCCTCTCCCAGCACCGTACGTACCGTTCGGTATACGGCGCTTTCAATAGTTGACGTGCACAGACTGATAGGCTGTGGCTAGATCATAGAAGCCACTGTTTATCAGTCTTTCTTTTGTCATAGCCATATTGACTGCGACTGTATGCGTGGTAAACCAATGTCCGCGCCGACTGTTTCCAGCCATTTGCGCCAAGTCCTCGGGTACACCCATCTTAATCAGATTTCGCACCTTTGTCTTGGGCTTCTTCCATTGTTTCCATATACACATACGTATTCTGTGATAGAGCCATCCGTTGATATCATCTACGTTGTTCTTCATGCTTGCTATTCCATAATAGTTAAGCCATCCTCTCGCATATACCTTGATTTTCTCAAGGCTTGGCTTGATGGACTGCACAGACTTACGGGAAGATAAATCTTTCATCTTTGACTTGAACTTCTTCCATGACTTTGAGTGAACTCTGACATAAATGCCACTTCCGTTCCTTCCCAATGCAAAGCCAAGGAATTTAAAATTTTGGATTGCAAACACACTGACAGTACGGCTTTTCTCTCGGTTGACTGTTAGCTTCAACTTCTCTTCGAGATATTTAGTACTGCTTTCCAAGAGTCTTTCTGATGCCCTTTTGCTTTTCGCAAGAAGAACGATGTCATCTGCATATCTTATGCAGGGTACACCCCTTTTCAGAAACTCTTGGTCGAACTCATTGAGGTAGATATTCGCAAGAAGTGGAGATAAATTTCCCCCTTGCGGTGAACCTTCCTCTGTGTCAATGACCACTCCATTTTCCATTACACCACTTTTCAGATAGCGTTTTATGAGCTGTACTACACGTTCATCCTTTACATTCTTCCGAAGGAGATTGATTAGGATTTCGTGATTTAAGGTATCGAAATATTTTGATAAATCTAGGACTACCGCAAATGTGTAGCCTTGTTCTGCGTATTCTTTTACCTTCTGTATAGCATCCTTTGCGCTTCTGTTTGGACGATAGCCGTAGCTTCCGTCTGCAAACAACGGTTCATAGATTGGCACTAACTGTTGAGTTATTGCCTGTTGGAGTGTTCGGTCTATCACGGTAGGTATGCCAAGCTTACGCACACCACCATCCGGTTTTGGAATCTCAACTCGCCTGACTGGCGATGGGGTATACTTGCCGCGGTATATGCGGTCAGTTAACTCCTGCTGATGTTCCTTAAGGTACGGCAGCGCCTCTTCAATGGTCATACCATCAATACCTGGCGCTCCCTTGTTTGCCTTAACTCTTTTATACGCTCTGTTAAAGTTATCCTTATACAGTATTGCTTCCAAGAGCTTCGGCTGTGCACTGTCTCTTTCTTTCCATATCCGATTGAATGACCTAAGCGCTTTCGCATACCCTTCGTGTTCCGCACTATCTCTTTGCGAACAGCCATTATTATCTATGTTTTCTGCCATTAACGGTCATTCCTCCTTTCTCGGTCATACTTAAGACTCCTACTGATTCGGTCCTTCGGTTAGCATGTCCATGTTTCCATGTCCATATCCCTACTATGACCTCTGCTGACTTCTGCGTGTTCAGCACCGCCTCGTTTCCTTGTACGGTGGTTACTCCTTTCAGAGCGTTTCACACAGACCTCCCTAGGTACCACACGTTTCTTCCTCTCCATCCATCTGCCTCATTTATCATGCATGATTCCGTGTAGTTATTGGGCTTCGACTTGGAATGCAGCCTTACCCTCATGCATAACCTCGTATGAGATTTCTGTTCGTCAGACCAGAGATTTGCCCGTGGATTAGTATGTTCCCCACATCCAGCTTCCTTCAGATTCCACCTCGCGGCGGACACCCTTGCCTTCGGCTATATCCTTCCCACTACCGGGCGGATTCGGGACTTTAACCCGTTAGAAACGTGCGCCGCTAGGCGCACATCACGAAAGGATGTCACTATAGTGACATCCTTTTTTAGGTCTTTGGAGTACTTGTTTATGAAATCTAAAAAGACAGAATCTTTTCGATTTAGTGCGGTTTTGTCCCTATCAGGAGGCCTGCAGGATGCTTATACCTATAATTTGAGAGATGGTGTATTTGCCAACGCACAAACAGGAAATGTGGTGCTTATGAGCCAACATTTGATGCAAGGAGATTTGAAACTAGCTTTGCATTATTTAGGCCCTTTATTATCCTTTGCCTTGGGGATTTTATTAGCGGAAATGATTGGGCATGACTTAAAAAAGGCAAAAAAAATCACTTGGCAACAAGTCATCTTATTTCTGGAAATATGCTTGCTCTTTGTAGTAGGCTTTTTGCCTACATCCGTAAATATGCTGGCCAATGCCTTGGTATCTTTGTCTTGCGCCATGCAAGTACAAGGCTTTCGTAAGGTACATGATTTCCCATATGCCAGTACTATGTGTATTGGTAATTTACGAAGTGGCATGGAGAGCTTTTCTGTTTACTTAAGAGAAAAGGAAAAAAACATGTTGATGAAAGCTCTTCATTACTTTGGAATTATTTTTATTTTTGCTTTTGGAGCAGGTCTTGGAGGCATATTATCAAGGCAAATCGGGATGAAAACAATCTGGATTTCCTGCATTCTTTTGCTTTTTGATTGCCTTTTCCTGTTTCGGGAAGTTCGAATTCAAAATGAAGTTTAAGCATTTTTTGCCAAGGGTTAAAAAAGTATTAATTTTGGCTATTTTGCTTATCTTGGCAGGAAAAATAGTTATAATATAAGAGAAAGGTTATGAAATATGGAGGTGTAAGTCGTGCAGGAAGATTTTGTGGTAGAAAAGCCCAACGGCCTGAAAATCGTTGGTACTCTCTATACCCCTATGACAGAAGAATAATTACCCTTAATAATCATGTTACATGGCTTTGGAGCCAGCTGTGAACTCCTTAGAAGGTTTTCGGAGTACTTTAATCAAGCAGGTTATGCCTTTGCAGTATTTGATTTCTGCGGTGGTGGCCTTGAGGTAAAAAGTGAAGGTGCTTTTCAAGATATGACAATCCTTACGGAAATCGAGGATTTGTCGGTGGTTGTAGAGTATTTTAAAAGTCATCCGAAGATAGATGCAGATAGAATTGCAATCTTGGGTGAAAGCATGGGCGGATTAGTTGCATGTTGCTACTGCGCAAAACATAGAGATATGGTCTCAGCCTTAGCTCTTTGGTATCCGGCCTTTGTGATACCCCATGACGCAAAAAAACGTTATGATGAAGGCATTACCGAGGCCTTTGGCCTGGATATGAATCCGGATTTTGACAAAATTGCAAAAGATATTGATGTCATAGAAATGATTCGGGAATACGGTAAAGATATCTTGCTTTTACATGGCGATGAGGATGAACTGGTGCCTTTGTTTTATTCGGAACACGTGGTGGAAGAATGCGAAGGAATTACCTTCCATTTGATGAGAGGCGCAGGTCACGGCTTCTCCGGTGAGAATGATAAAAAGGCCACAGACTATACGATAGAGTTCTTACGAACACATTTAAAAATTTATAGTTGCAAAATGCTACGGGATTTGTTATAGTATGTCCCGTAGCATTTTTATTTCTATTTGTTTCTAAAAATCTTAGTTATTTCAAATTGATTTTTCGTGCTACATATTTCCAACTTTTATTATTTTTAAGGAAGGGTATTTATGAGAAAACAAATGAATAAGCGCCTTTGTATGCTTGGCTTTATTTTGTTGTACGTATGTAGCCAGGTTTTTCTGTTTCCATTTATGGGCGCGAAAGTAAACGCGGAAACAGAACAAGGAACCGTTGCGGTGATGAATGGCCCGGTTCGTTACGGGTTTAATGGAGGCATTCAGGTGTTTACGGCACCTACTTCGGGAATCTATAAACTAGAAGCTTATGGGGCACAAGGTGGCGCGGAATGGGGCACCGGTGGCGCAGCAGGTGGTTATGCCATGGGGTATAAAAAAATGAAGCAAGGGGAAAGCGTCTATATTTGCGTAGCTTCAGCTGCCAGTGGTACTTCTGCCGGCTATAATGGCGGTGGTGGAGGATACTTCGGCGAATGGGGCGGAGGCGAGAGAACCAGTGGCGCCGGAGGTGGTGGATGCACAAGTATCACCACTACAAACAGAGGCGTGCTTCGTAATTTCGCATCTAATACAGACGAAGTTCTTCTTGTAGCCGGAGGTGGCGGTGGTAATTTCCACGGGGAAACCTGGAACGGCGGAAAAAGAGACCGCTATGGTACTCCTGGCGGTAGCCCTAAAGAAACAGCCGGATTTGGCCAAGGTACCGGAGGCTCAGGCGCCGGAGGCGGTGGCTATTATGGTGGCGCCGGAGGTAGATATACCGCGGAAGGTGGTTCCGGTGGAACGAACTATGTAGGCCTTCCTGCATTTACTTTTGCTGGACAGACTTATTCCGGAGCAAGTAAAGCCGGTGGTCAGGGCGGAAATGGAATGTGTGTGATATCTTTTGTCCGATATTTGGTGGATGCTTCCAGACAGGGTGAAGAAGAACAGCATTTTATTGAACGCCAGGAAGTTTCTATGCCGTTTGCTTTTTATGGGGCAGATTACGGTGTGTATTTGCAAGTGCAAACGGATTTAGAACAAGATGGTCTATCAGAGGATGGGTGGCAGGAATACGACCTATCTGCTGTGCCGGACTATCTACACGTAGAAGTACAAGAAGATGAGTTTCATAATGGGCAGGTTACCTTTTCTTTAGAAGCCAGTCCAGATCTAAATCATTCTTATTATCGAATTCTGGTAAAAGGTCTTGAGGAAAACGCTACCTCAGCGTATTACCATGTATCAGTTGATCCCTTGAAATTAGAGTATGTGTATACAGATGAAGAAGTTCTTACTGTGGAAGCGGGAACGGTGCTGACTGCGGAGTCTTATCCTGTATATGTCCAGTACAATCATCCAGATTTACATATTCAGGTTGGCCAGGATAATGAGGAGGGCCTGGCGGTTATTCCTTTTAGTGACTTAAAGTATCTTTCAACAGAAGAAGAGGATACCATTACGCTTTCTACAGTAGGGGAGGCTAATCCCGTAACGTATCATGTGTGTCACCCAGATCTACCAACCGATGCAGTAAGGTATTTTAGAGTCATTGATACGACTTTACCTAAGTTTGATGGAGTGGATATAAAAAATCCCAGTTTTACCAACCATGTAGAGCCAAAGACCTTTGAACTGGAAGTGAAAGCGGAAGATAACAGTGATGGAACTCTGACATACCGCATTGAAGACGAAAATGGCACTGTGCTAGCGGGACCTACAAGTGATCCGAATTTCAAGATTGATGTGGGAGAAAACACCAAAATCATAGTGGTGGTCATTGATGAAAGCGGTAATGAACTTCGACAGGAATATGATTTGGTATATGTGGATGAAACAGGACCGGCTATTCAAACAATTCGACATAATCATACCTCTTGGACAAAGGAAAACGTTGTGATTACAGTGGAAGCAGGCGATGGTATTTCCGGTCTGGCCCCGGAAGCATATTCTTATGACGAAGGACGAACCTGGGTAAAAGAAAATACCCATAGCTATGGAGAAAACGGAACATTCTATGTATGGGTAAAGGATTTGGTAGGAAATATCACAAAAGAAAAAGTGGAGATTCATTGTATTGATAAAGATGCGCCATCCATTACGGAAATCATTTGTGACCCTGCCAGCAATTGGACCAAAGGGGATGCCGTGCTTACTGTGATAGCGAGTGATGCTGCCAGTGGTTTCCCGGGAGAAGCCTATTCCTTTGATGGTGGAAAGACATGGCAGTCTTCTAACACCAAATCCTTTTCAGAAGCAGGAATCGTTTCCCTTCAGGTAAGAGATGCAGTAGGAAACTTTGCGAAAATGGATGTTACCCTGGAAAAGTCTTCCCTGATGGATCAGGCTGCAAATCTATTAAACGGAGGAAAGCCTACCCTTAGACAGGGTACCATTCGTTCTGAAGGCGTGGATGTTCTTTATGGCGATGAAAACGGAAAGGAAGCAGGGAATCTGGTAGAACATCATCCCGGTGCAAAGGGCCCTGTGGCTGGACAGATTAGAGTAGTAAAAGAAAGAGGACATTGGTTTCAAAAGCTTACCACAGCTCAAAAAGTCTTTGTTATCACTAGCGGAACAGTGATTACCGGTGGCGCCATTTGGCTTCTTCTATGGATGTTACACAGGGCGTGCCTTGTGGTACAGAACTTAGATGGGAAAAAGAAACATTTGGGTATTTTTCTTTTGAAAAAAGAAGGCCTAGAATGGGTGCTGGATTTGTCTAAACTGGGATATGATAGTTCTTTTGCCGGCTATGAGTGCTTTTTGTCGGAAGCTTTTTATCGTACTCAAAAGAAAGGATATTTGACTTTGAAGACCCTTCAAAGGAAGGATACTAAGCGTATTGTAAAAAGGAACGTTTGCTTTTACTTGAATTCCCTTTAACTTTGTGAGAAAATAAGCATTGCGCAAATGCGTTCATAAGAAAAGAGGTTTAAATATGAAAATCAGAACACGTTTTGCTCCCAGCCCAACAGGAAGAATGCACGTAGGCAACTTGCGTACTGCTTTATATGCATATCTGATTGCGAAGCATGGAGGCGGAGATTTTATCCTTAGAATCGAAGACACAGACCAGGAACGTCTTGTGGAAGGTGCCGTAGATATCATCAACCGTACTATGGCAAGCACTGGACTGATTCATGATGAAGGTCCGGATAAGGATGGTGGCGTAGGCCCTTATGTTCAGAGTGACCGTCAAAAAGCCGGTATTTATATGGACTACGCGAAACAATTAGTAGAAAAAGGTGAAGCATATTATTGCTTCTGCGATAAAGAACGTTTGGCTACTCTGACTAGAGAAGTAGCTGGCAAAGAGATTAATGTTTACGACAAACATTGCTTACACTTAAGCAAAGAAGAAGTACAGGCAAATCTCGATGCAGGGAAACCTTTTGTTATTCGTCAGAACAACCCTACAGAAGGTACCACAACTTTCCATGATGAGATTTATGGAGATATTACGGTAGATAACAGCGAACTGGATGATATGATCCTGATGAAATCAGATGGATATCCTACTTACAACTTTGCGAACGTAGTGGATGATCATTTGATGGGCATTACTCATGTAGTTCGTGGTAATGAGTATCTTTCTTCTTCTCCAAAATACAATCGTCTTTACGATGCGTTTGGTTGGGAAGTGCCTGCTTACATTCACTGCCCATTGATTACAGATGAAGAGCATCATAAGCTTTCTAAGAGAAGTGGTCATTCTTCTTATGAAGATTTATTAGAGCAGGGATTTTTATCCGAGGCTATTGTAAACTTTGTGGCACTGCTTGGTTGGAGCCCGGAAGGAACAGATGAAATCATGTCTCTTCAGGAACTGGTAGAGAAATTTGATTATCATCACATCAATAAATCTCCGGCAGTATTTGATTACACGAAATTACGCTGGATGAATGGCGAATACATCAAAAAAATGGATTTCGATGCCTTCTATGAGATGGCTGAACCATACTTAAAGAAAGCTCTTACGAAAGACTTTGATTTGAAGAAGATTGCAGAAATGGTGAAGACTCGTATTGAGGTATTCCCTGATATTCCGGAGTTGGTAGACTTCTTTGAAACTCTGCCGGAATATGATATCGCTATGTACACCCATAAGAAGATGAAGACAGATGCTGCATCTTCTTTGGAAGTATTAGAAGAGTTACTTCCTCTTTTTGAGGCACAGGATGATTATAGTAATGATGCCTTATATGCTTTGCTGCAGGATTATGTAGCAAAGAAAGGTTGCAAGAACGGGTATGCTCTGTGGCCTGTTCGTTGCGCTGTATCCGGTAAGCAGATGACACCTGCTGGAGCTACCGAGATTATGGAAATTATTGGCAAGGAAGAATCCGTTGCCCGTATCAAAAAAGGTATTGAACTTCTTAAAGCCGCAAACTAAAAGCTTGGAGCTCAATCAGAATCCGGAACAAGAAAAAGCAATTCAGCACCGGCAAGGACCTATGATGGTTCTTGCCGGACCCGGTTCCGGGAAAACATACACATTAACACAGAGAGTGTATTATCTAATTCACACCTATGGCATATCGCCAAATCAAATCCTTGTGATTACTTTTACAAAACAGGCTGCTTTAGAAATGGAAAAAAGATTCCAGACTATGGATGCTGGCAGTACTGTCTATTTTTCTACTTTTCATGCTTTGTTTTATCGAATTTTGCGAAGTATGGAGAAGTTTAAAGGAATTTCCATTTGTAATGAGATAGAGAAAAAGGAATACTTGCGAAGAAGCTACGAAAGAACCAGACATAAGAAAATCTATCCTGATTTATTAAAGGATGAGGAAATGTGCGATGCTCTGATAAAAGAAATCGGTCTGTTTAAAGTGCAAGAATCTTTAGGTAAACAGGAACAGTTCCTTTCTATGTGTGTTTCCATGGAAATATTCCGGGATTTATATGAGGTGTATCTGGAAGAACTACGTTTTCAGGGCAAAATCGACTATGATGATATGGTGATTCTTTGCTACAAGGAACTGAAACAAAACCGGGAACTGGTAGGGCAGCTACAGAACCGGTTTCATTATTTCCTGATCGATGAATTCCAGGATATTTCTTCATTACAATTTGAAATCGTCAGGATTTTGACCGGAAAATACCATAACCTATTTGTGGTGGGGGATGACGATCAAGCTATCTATGGATTTCGAGGAGCAAGTCCAAGGGTGATGCTGGACTTTAAAAAGTATTATCCCAATATGCAGCTTGTACAATTAAAGCAAAATTACAGAAGCAGTAAAGAAGTAACGAAAGCTGCTCTTCTGGTAATTCATGAAAACAAGGAAAGATTTCAGAAGGAAATCTGGAATCCCAGTCGCCAAAAAGGGTTAGTACAACTTTTAGGATATCGGGGAGAAGAACAAGAGTATATCAAAATAGCAACCATGATGAAAAAAGACCTAAAATCCGGCAAATCCGTAGCTGTGCTATGCAGAACAGGAAAAAGTTTTTCAGATATTCAGATTGTCTTACAAAGACATGGACTTATGAGCGGGAGAACTTATGAAGCCAAAGAGGACATATCCTCCCTGCTTGTCAAGGATTTGGTAGCTTATTATGCCTTGGCGAAAGGAACATTTGGAAGAAAAGAATTTCTAAAAGTGATGAATAAACCGGTTCGGTATATAGCCAGAGAACAAGTGCCGGAACATCCTAGCTTTTCCTCCATTATCGCGCAGAAAGCGGTCCCACTGGATGTGAAAAACAGAGTGAAACTATTAGAGCGACAATGCAACCTGTTAAATACGCTGCCACCAAAAGCTTTTGTTACGTATTTGATGAAAAGCATCGGATATGAAAGTTACTTGACGGAGTATGTAAGAAAGCAAAACAGTAACATCTCTACCGTGAAGAAACACGTGAAGGCACTGACTAAATTGGCGGAAGCCTTTTCTGATATGGAAGCCTTTATGGACTATTTAAAAAAAGATGGGTTGTATGGAGAGATTTCCAGGGAAGAGAATGGACAAACTGCGATAGAAGGGGAAGTGAAACTTTTAACCATGCATGGGGCAAAAGGTCTGGAGTTTGATGTGGTTTATCTTCCGGATTTGGCAGAGGGGAATGTGCCACACCATAGAAGTAAAACCGAGGCGGGAATCGAGGAAGAAAGAAGACTATTCTATGTAGCAATGACCAGGGCAAAAGAAAAGCTTTGCCTGTTTTATCCTTTAGATGGAGAAGCCTCCGGAAAGAAACCTTCTCGCTTTTTAAACATTCTCAAGAATGCTGATTTGTGCTAGAATAAGAAGACGTATAAATAGCATTTACGGGAGAAAACTATGAGCGATAAAAAGTGGGAAGAACCTTCAGAAGAAATGACTGTAGATCTTGATTTAGAAGATGGTATCGTAACTTGCGAAGTGGTTACGATTTTTACAGTTGGTGATAAAGATTATATTGCTTTGTATCCAATTCAGGATGAGAAAGATGGACAAAGCGGTGAAGTTTGGATTTATGGATATAGTGAAAATCCGGATGATCCTGATGAAGAACCGGAACTTCGTTATATTGATGATGAAGAAGAATACGAAGCTGCAGCAGATGCATTTGATGAATACTTAGATGATTTGGAGTTTGAGGAAGACCCTTCATGATAAAATACAGCCTTAAGCCCGGAGAACCCGGGATGATGGGCGTATCCGATTGTGGAGCATATATTCGGATTCAAATCGTTTTACGCCCTGTAAAAGAGTGTGGAATACTGTTATATCTGAAAAATCAGCCAAAGAAAGACCCTATCCGGATTCCTTTTCCTGAGGAGTGCAGATTTGGGTCTGTTTATTGTTGCCATTTATATGGAGTGGATTCGAAGCAGTTTGGATACTTGTTTTATGAAGATGAAACAAAAATCTGGGATCCCTATGCAAAGGCAGTCCTGGGGCACAAATTGTTTGGGCTGGACCATGTCAAGGCACAAGAGAAGGATGCCGTTACATGTTGCTTATTTGTGAAGGACACCTATGCCTTCCAAAGTGAAAAGCATTCCGGAATTCCGTTCTCTGATAGTATTTTTTATATGCTTCATGCAAGGGGCTTTACGAAAGACTCCAGTTCCAATATCAAAGAGGCAGGAACCTTTCTTGGTATCGAAAAGAAGATTTCCTATCTAAAAAATCTGGGCGTTACTTCCCTGGTATTTCAACCAATCTATGAATTTGATGAATGCAGTCAAATGAAGAAACTGCCGTCTGTAAAGGCTCCCCGCATGGAGAGCATCGAGATTCCCGGCAGGGGCAAAGATAAAATCAACTATTGGGGATATACCAAGGGGTATTATTTTGCACCTAAAGCTGCCTATGCCTATGGAGACAGTCCAGTTGAAGAATGCAAGCATCTTTTTGATAGAATCCATAAAGAAGGTATGGAAGTGATTTTGCAGTTCTTCTTTCCGGAGGGCATTGGTTTAGATTATATCTTGAACGTCCTACGGTACTGGACTATCACATACCGAGTAGATGGCTTTCATCTGTTAGGTACCGGTTTTTCCATGGAACAGATATTACGAGATCCGTTTTTGCAAAACGTGAAGATTCTCGGAGAAGAATTCCTATCGTATCAGGCCGGAGACAAAAGCCGGATAGAAGAAAAGCGTTATGGCGTTGCAGAACGCAGATTTATGGATTCCATGCGCTGCTTTTTAAAGGGGGATGAGAATCAAATTCAGAACTTCCTGTATCTGATGCGAAGAAATCCTTCTGATGTGGGAATTGTGAACTATTTAGCCAGCTTTGGTGGCTTTCGCTTGTATGATGTAGTGTCTTACGAACGGAAGCATAACGAAGAAAACGGAGAAGATAATAGAGACGGGGAAACCTACAATTGCAGCTGGAACTGTGGTGTTGAAGGAGAAAGTAATAAACGAAGCGTGCTGAAATTGCGCAGACAGCTGGTCAAAAATGCTCTTTGTTTTCTGTTTCTTGCAGCCGGCACTCCTATGATTTTTATGGGAGATGAATACGGAAAAACAGGAGAAGGAAATAATAATCCATATTGTGTGGATTCTCCTATTACCTGGAAGTCCTGGAAGTACAAAGCAAGAGAGAAAGACATTCTGCAGTTTACCACCGCTTTGATTGCTCTTCGCAAATCCCATCCTATTTTGCATCGAAAAACGGAATGTTTATTGATGGACAGCAAAAGATGTGGTTTTGCGGATCTTTCCTATCATGGAAGAGAAGCTTGGAAACCGGATTTTCAGTATTATATCAGACATGTTGCCACTATGCTTTGCGGATTGTATGAATCTGTAGATGGTAAGGCGGATGATAGTTTTTACTGTCTTTACAATATGCATTGGGAGGAGCATGAATTTGCTGTTCCGAAACTTCCAAAAGATTTAAGGTGGGAAGTGATTTTAGATACTGGGAAGAATACCTTTTCTACCACAGGAGAGGCACTAGAGCAAACTAAGGAAGGTACGATTTTAGTGGCACCAAGATCGGTTATGTTATGCCGTAGTGTGTCAGGTAAAACCAAGACAAAAAAATGAGTTTAAAAAACGCTTGGAGACATTTTCACACCATTACCCATCATAGACATTTGGTTAGAAAAGGGTGTTTTGCCGTTGGATTATATTGGCAAGGCCTAACCCATGATCTATCCAAGTATTCTCCTACAGAGTTTTTGGTTGGCGTGAAGTACTATCAAGGAGATAGAAGTCCAAATAATGCAGAACGTGAAGACAAAGGTCTTTCCGAAGCGTGGCTGCATCATAAAGGACGAAACAAACATCATTACGAATATTGGATTGATTACACAATGCGAGTACCGGGAGGCATGTTACCTTGCAAGATGCCGGATCGGTATATTGCAGAGATGATAATGGATCGTATTGCAGCATGTAAGACTTACCAGGGGGATGCTTATACAGATAGAAGCCCTTTGGAGTATTACCAGCTTGGCAGAGATCCGGCGCCCATGCACGCATATACCAGAGAAAAGCTGGAGTTTTTCCTACACATGCTGGCTGAAAAAGGAGAAAAAGAAACATTCTCTTATATCAAACATGAGTTTCTGGGCAAATAATGTTATACTAGAAGTAAGATTTGGAGGCATACTATGTTAGGCGATAAAAAAGTATTATTCAGTGGCATGCAGGCTACTGGTAATTTGACATTAGGTAATTACTTAGGAGCTTTGAAAAACTGGGTAAGTTTATCTGATGAATATGAATGTTTTTATTCTGTAGTGGATCTACATTCCATTACTGTAAGACAAGACCCGGCGGAACTTCGTAGAAGAGCAAGAGCTCTGTATATCCTTTATGTAGCAGCCGGACTTGATCCGGAAAAGAACTGCATTTACTATCAGTCCCATGTATCCGCGCACAGCGAACTTGCATGGATTCTAAACTGCTTTACTTACAATGGTGAGTTATCCCGTATGACACAGTTTAAAGATAAATCTGCAAAGCACGCGGACAATGTAAATGCCGGATTGTTTACCTATCCTGTTCTCATGGCTGCAGACATTCTTTTATATCAGACCGATTTGGTTCCGGTTGGAAAAGATCAGATGCAGCATCTGGAACTGACAAGAGATATTGCACAGCGTTTCAATGGTATCTATGGAGATGTCTTTACCATTCCCGAGGGTTATATAGCGAAGACCGGTGCAAAGATTATGAGTTTGCAGGACCCTTCTAAGAAGATGTCCAAGTCAGACGAGAATCCTAATGCCAGCATTTATCTTATGGATGATGCAGATACCATTATTCGAAAATTTAAACGTGCGGTAACGGATTCTGAAGCATGTGTACGTTACAATGAAAATCAGCCAGGTATCAGCAATCTGATGGAAATCTACAGCACCTGTACCGGTAAGAGCTTTGCTGAAATTGAAAAAGAATTTGACGGCAAAGGCTATGGCGATTTCAAAATGGCTGTAGGAGAAAGCGTTGTAGATGTTTTAAGACCTATTCATGAGAGAATCGCAGATTTAGAAAAGAATAAAGATTACATCGATTCCATGATTAAAGCAAATGCGGAAAAAGCAAATTATGTAGCTACGAAGACTTTGCGTAAAGTGCAGAAAAAAGTAGGTTTTCCAGAGCGCATTAGATAAAGGAGGAGAAGTAAAATGGCAAACAAAACAACAGAAAAGTACGTAGCTTATATTTCTTCTTACACATCAGGAAAAAAGAACAACTATGGAATTCGTGTTTATGATGTGGATTTAAAGGCCGGTACCTTAAAGGAAAAGGATAAAGTAGAGATTACGAATTCTTCCTATCTGACCATTTCACATAATCATAAATACCTGTATTCCATTACAGACTTTGGTGTAGAGTCTTTTCGAATTCTGGAAGATGGACGTCTTGAATTGATTAATCAGGCATCTATTAACGGTATGAGAGGATGTTATTTATCCACAGACTACACGGATCGCTATCTGTTTACAGCCGGCTATCACGATGGAAAAATCACCGTCCTACGTTTGAATGAAGATGGTTCTATTGGTGAGATTACAGATGAGATTTTCTGCAAAGGTATGGGTACCATTGCAGATCGTAATTTTAGACCTCATGTCACTTGCGTAAAGACCAGTAGGGACAATAAATACTTACTTGCCTGTGACCTTGGTATGGATCATGTGAATGTATATAGCATCAACCATACTACGGGTAAACTAAAAATGGTGGATATCATCTATTCCGATCAGGAATCTGCACCTAAGATGGTGAAGTTCTCGGAAGATGGTAAATATCTGTATGTATTACATGAAATCGAGAACTCCATCGATGTGTATACTTATAAAGAGGAAAATAATAATCCGGAGTTTGAAAGAATTCAGTCTGTTTCTACTGTAGAAGATTTTGTTCCGGGAAATGAAGCAAGCTCTGGTCTTACGCTTACTTTTGATTTTCGATATTTGGTAAGTACAGCAGCCGGGGAAAATACTGCAGTGGTATTTGAAATCGACAAGAAAACCGGACTTTTAGAAAAAAAGCTTTGCCTCCCAATTAGTGGAGAGTATCCAAAGGATGCTGCATTATTCCCTGATAATAAGCATTTGCTTTCTTTAAACCATGAATCCAATTCTGTTACCTTCTTTAATGCAGATTTGGAAAAAGGACTGCTTGCCATGTCCTCAAAAGAATTATATGTGGATGCGCCGAACTGCGTCGTATTCCATTTGCTGAATCAAGTATAATAAAAAGCTGCCGACTTTGTTGGCAGCTTCAGACTGTAGACAAAGTGGTCCTGAGAGCGCAGCTCTCAAGACCATTTTTCATTTTCGTGAGTGTTTTATTGATAACAAAGGATAGAAACGGCCCCTATCAGGCCATTTCTAACCGCCATTC
>Ga0256405_10001794_pt1 | contig 55116 bp, 49 predicted proteins | sample RumenRJG_02DNA_FD_189096 | JGI IMG/M metagenome (GOLD analysis project Ga0256405, IMG submission 189096) | Bovine rumen microbial communities from Lethbridge, Alberta, Canada - RJG_02 | ecosystem: Host-associated > Mammals > Digestive system > Stomach > Rumen | place: Canada: Alberta... | reverse complement strand
ACGGTTCGCATTTCTATACCCGACGCTACTGTCAAAATCCCGGAGGAAAACGACAAGTAGCGACGCTTCTTGTACTACTACTTCTCTTGTCTATGTAAATATATCAAACAACGCTTGTTTGTATTGCTCAGGCCCCGTTCGGAGGCGAAAGCGGATGCAAAGGTACGACTATTTTCCGAACCGCCAAAACTTTTCCAAGAAAATTTTCAAAAATAAGCGAAAAATTATCAGGAATTGATTTACATCAAACCAAAATTAAAGGTTTTTCAGGGTACACCTTATTATATTATATAGTGTATAGTGGAGGGTTTAGAGTGTAGAGTTTAGGGTTTAGGGTTTAGGGTTAGAGTGGAGCCTGGAGCGTGGAGAATGGAGGGTTATGATTAGCCCAAAGACAAAGAACAAATACATTAATAAACAAATAAACAAACAAAAAAAGATTATGAAAAAAGAAAATTTTACTCAAGGGATGAAAGCAGTCGTCGTTTTGTTTACAATGCTTTGTGGCGCAGTAGGTGCATGGGCCGGAAACCCAAGTGTGAAGTATGTCAGTCGTACATGGGATGAGAAGAGCAATAAGCTCATCGAAAAGACCTTATACGTAGACGACTACATTGTGTTGGTAATCAAATAAAAATTTGCATAATAGAATAAATTGTTGTATCTTTGTCGAATAAATGACAGATATTTGTCAGGTATCGTATGGCATAATGTTTGTATATCATCTATTGTATCACATTAATTATTAAGAATATGGATTTACAACAATTTGAAAGATCAATACGTGAGGATGCCACATCCTCTGTAAGACAACAAGAGATCGTGTCTACCAACACCTTCTCAGCCTTGATGCGCAAGGTATATACATGGATGGCGCTGGCGCTTACCATCACCGGCTTTACGGCCTACTATGTAGCCAGTTCTCCAGCCATCTTACAGGCCATCATGACGAATCAGATTCTGTTCTTCGGACTGCTCATTGGTGAGTTAGCATTAGTATGGGGAGTCAGTGCGGCTATCAACCGTCTGTCACTGACCACCGCCACCTTGCTATTCATCCTCTACTCCGTATTGAATGGTGTTACCATGTCGTTCATCTTCCTGGCCTATACCATGACATCGATAGCCAACGTGTTCTTCATCACAGCCGGAACCTTTGCCGCCATGTCACTCTATGGTTATTTCACCAAGGCCGACCTATCGAAGATGGGACAGATCTTGTTCATGGCACTTATCGGATTGATTATCGCCACGATCGTGAACCTCTTTATAAAGAGTAGCGGACTTACGATGATACTGAGTTATGTAGGTGTACTGATTTTCGTAGGACTTACCGCATGGGATACCCAAAAGATCAAGCAGATGCTTCAGGCAGCACCCGATACCGGTGAGACCGCACAGAAAGTAGCTTTGATGGGAGCCTTGAGTCTGTACCTCGACTTCATCAACCTCTTCCTCTATCTGTTGCGTATCTTTGGAAATAGCAGAGATTAATTAAAATACACGCAGATCTCCGAGGAGACTGTACACGCAAAGAGGAGACTCTCAATAAGGAATGCTGAAGATAGCAAAGACCTTATTGAGAGTCTTTTCTTTTGATGCAAAACAAAATTTACAACAAAAGTGCAATAAATATGCAAAAATATTTGTGTATTTACAAAAATATGCATACCTTTGCCCACAAATTTTCAATATATATTCATTATGAAGGTTAAAAAGAATAGGATGGAAGCCCTGAAGATGCTGATATCGAGCATGGAGTTGGGCAGTCAGGATGAAGTACTCAAGGCCTTGGAGAAAGAAGGTTTTAAGTTGACCCAAGCCACTCTGAGTCGCGACCTGAAGCAGTTGAAGGTCGCAAAGGCGGCCAGCATGAATGGCAAATACGTGTATGTGCTTCCCAACGACACGATGTACAAGCGCATTTCCACCCCGAAGGCAGCCATGGAGATGCTGCAGACATCCGGTTTCCTGTCGATCAACTTTTCAGGAAACATCGGTGTTATCAAGACCCGTCCAGGATATGCCAGCAGTATTGCCTACAACATCGACAACGCAGCCATCACGGATATTCTTGGCACTATTGCTGGTGACGACACCATCCTGATCGTTATCAAACAGGGAGTGACAGAGGAAACCATCATTGATGAACTCAGCACGATTATTCCCAATATCAAATAAATATTTCTGAAGTAGTTAAGAAGTCAGTAGTTAAAGAAGTTAAGCTATATGCAATGTGATACGCAATGCTAACAACAAGGTAATGGCTTAACTACTGTCCGCAGGACGAGCGAAGTGATAACTACTTTACTACCTAACTACAAAGAAGTTGAACAATGTAAAACTTGAATAAAATATACAAGGTAAAAAGATGGAAGAGATAAAGGTAATGGTGGCAGACAAGACACATGAGAAATTTGTCGACACCATTCTGGAAACCATATCCGAAGCTGCGAAGGTAAGAGGAACAGGTATTGTAAGGAGAAGTCATGACTATATCACCACCAAGATGCGCGAGGCCAAGGCCGTGATTGCCCTGCAGGGTGACCGTTTTGCCGGTTTCAGTTATATCGAGACATGGGGCAACAAGGAATACGTCACGACATCGGGATTGATCGTTCATCCTGACTTCCGCGGTCAGGGTGTAGCCAAACGTATCAAAGACATGACGTTCACGTTGGCCCGCATCCGTTGGCCCAAGGCAAAGATCTTCTCACTGACAAGTGGTGCAGCTGTGATGCTGATGAACACGCAGTTGGGTTATAAGCCCGTAACGTTTGCCGATCTGACAGATGATGAAGCATTCTGGCGCGGTTGTGAAGGTTGTGTAAACGTAGATATCCTGAAGAGAACCAACCGCAGGTATTGCATCTGCACAGGTATGCTCTTCGACCCCGCCGAGCATTACCCCGCCAAGATACCCGATGATGTCATTCAGCGCATCCGCGAGATCGATGGGACGGAATTGAAAGTGAAGAGTGAAGAGTGAAGAGTGAAGAATTTAAAGTGTAGAGTGTAGAATGAAGAATTTAAAGTGTAGAGTGTAGAATGAAGAATTTAAAGTGTAGAGTGTAGAATGAAGAATTTAAAGTGTAGAGTGTAGAGTTATGATTAGCCCGAAGGGCGATACAGAATAGGCGGGGGTGTTAACCCCCGTGGGGGTGTTAACCCCGTGGGGGTACGTAAGTCCCCGTGGGGGTGCGTAAGCCCTCGTGATAATCATTCAAAATAGAAACAAATCAAGAAATTAATAATATGGAAGAGAAGAAAAAAGTTGTTGTCGCCTTCTCAGGAGGTCTCGACACATCCTATACCGTTATGAAACTGCATAATGATGGTTATGAGGTATATGCGGCATGCGCCAATACCGGCGGTTTCAGTGAAGAACAGTTGAAGAAAAATGAAGAGAACGCCTATAAGTTGGGCGCCGTGAAATACGTCACGCTGGATGTTACCCAAGAGTATTATGAGAAATCCCTCAAGTACATGATCTTCGGTAATGTGATGCGTAACAACTGCTACCCTATCTCTGTCTCCTCTGAGCGTATCTTCCAGGCCATCGCCATTGCCCGTTATGCGAAGGAGATTGGCGCCGATGCCATCGCTCATGGCAGCACTGGCGCCGGCAACGACCAGATACGTTTTGACATGACCTTCTTGGTGATGGCTCCCGGTGTGGAGATCATCACACTTACCCGCGATCATAAACTATCACGTAAGGAAGAGATCGACTATCTGAATGCCCACGGTTTCTTTGCTGACTTTGCGAAACTGAAGTATTCTTATAACGTAGGTATCTGGGGAACGAGCATCTGTGGCGGAGAGATTCTCGACTCTGCACAAGGTCTTCCAGAAGATGCTTATCTGAAGCATGTCACACAACAAGAGGAAAGTGAACTGAAGATTACTTTCGAGAAGGGAGAGATCGTGGCTGTCAATGATGAGCATTTTGATGATAAGATCAAAGCCATCCAGAAGATTGAGGAGATTGGCGCCAGCTATGCCATCGGTCGTGACTGTAATGTGGGTGATACCATCATCGGCATTAAAGGTCGTGTAGCCTTCGAGGCTGCTGCTCCGAAACTGATCATCGAGGCTCACCGTATGCTGGAGAAATACACGCTCAGCAAGTGGCAGCAGTATTGGAAAGACCAGGTAGCCAACTGGTATGGTATGTTCTTGCATGAGAGTCAGTATCTGGAGCCGGTGATGCCCGATATCGAGGCGATGCTGGTGTCTTCACAGCGTAATGTGACAGGTACTGCCATTCTGAAGTTGCGTCCTCTGTCGTTTGAGACTGTCGGTGTTGACTCACCCAACGATCTGCTGAAGAGCAAGTTAGGTGAGTATGGTGAGATGCAACATGGATGGACAGCCGAAGAGGCTAAGGGATTCATCAAGGTCTCCTCTACCCCACTGCGTGTGTATTACGGTATTCACCCCAATGAAGAAAGGTAAAGCCCCCCTCAATCCCCCCGAAAGGGGGAAGAAGGGAAAGGGAAAAAATGAAAGAAGATCATCCGAATCATCCTCTATGAAAGAAGAAAAGCCTAAAGGGTTACAGACTCAGTTAGCCGATCCTATCTCATATGGACTTCTCAAACAGTATGTGAAGGAGAACAGACGAAAGGAGACTCAAGCAGAATCTATTCTTTGGAAATATCTCCGTATGGATCAGTTAGGTGTACATTTTCGTCGACAGCATATCATTGACAATTATATTGCAGACTTTGCATGTCTGGCCAAGCGGTTAATCATAGAGATAGATGGTGGTTATCATCAATTACCAACTCAACAAGTCAGTGATGCTGAAAGGACCGAATGGCTTGAGGATCAAGGATTCAAGGTAATTAGATTCACAAATGAAGAAATTCTATTCGATACAGACAATACGATTAAAAAGATTCAAGAATACATATAATGAAAAATAATCCGAACCAATCCTCCCCCCTTCGGGGGGACAGAGGGGGGCTCTCCGTAGGTATCTTAGGTGCTGCCGGCTATACCGGTGGTGAACTGATCCGACTGTTGCTCAACCACCCCGAGGTGAACATCGTGTTTGCCAATAGTGAGAGTAATGCCGGCAATCCCGTCAGTGATGTGCACGAAGGATTGCTTGGAGACACCGACATGGTATTCTCCGCAGACACCCCTTTCGATCAGGTGGATGTGGTATTCTTCTGTTTCGGTCATGGCAAGAGTGAGGCTTACCTGAAAGAGCACACCATCCCTGAACAGGTGAAGATCATCGATCTGGCGCAAGACTTCAGGATCGCCGCCCCGACACACGACTTCATCTACGGTCTTCCCGAGATCCATCATGAGCTTATCACCAAGGCACAGCATGTGGCTAATCCCGGTTGTTTCGCCACCTGCATACAGTTGGGATTGTTACCTTTGGCAAAGGCGGGATTGTTGTATCACGACATCAGCGTGAATGCCATCACAGGGTCTACCGGAGCCGGTCAGAAGCCGGGTGCCACCACGCATTTCTCATGGCGCAACAACAATATGAGTGTGTATAAGGTATTCAACCACCAGCACCTGCATGAGATTTGTCAGAGTATCAACGAACTGACTCCTGCCGACAGGGTAAAGGTTGTCAATCCGCTTCTTCCTAACGATGCTAAGGATGATGGTTATACGATTGATTTCATCCCCTACCGTGGTGACTTCACCCGAGGCATCTTCTGCACAGAGGTGGTGCGCTTCGATGGTGAAGAAGGATCCCCGACGAATCCCACGGCCAGTCAGTTAGCCGATCTTTATAAGACATTCTACCAAGATGCCGTCTTCACGCATTATGTTGACAAGGCCATCGACCTGAAACAGGTGGTGAACACCAACAAGGCACTGGTACATATTGATAAGTTTGGTAACAAGGCTGTCATCACCTGTATGATCGACAACCTACTGAAGGGAGCCGTCGGACAGGCTGTGCAGAATATGAATATCATGTTCGGCATCCCCGAGCAAACTGGTTTACAACTTAAGGCAAGCGCCTTTTAATTAAAACGTTTATTCATGAAGTTATTTGATGTATACCCCCTGTTCGACATCAACATTGTCAAAGGGAAAGGCTGTAAGATATGGGATGATAAAGGTCAGGAGTATCTGGATCTTTACGGTGGTCATGCGGTAATCAGCATCGGACATAGTCATCCACATTATATTAATAAGGTGACCGAACAACTCAGCAACCTGGGCTTCTATAGCAATTCCGTGAAGAACATGTTGCAGGTGGAGTTGGCAGAACGCCTTGGTAAGATCAGTGGTTATGACGACTACCAGTTGTTCCTCATCAACAGCGGAGCAGAGGCTAATGAGAATGCCTTGAAGTTGGCATCGTTTACCAATGGCCGTACCCGTATTCTGGCCGCGAAGAAAGCCTTTCACGGAAGGACCTCCCTTGCAGTAGAGGCAACGGATAATCCGAAGATCATCGCCCCCATCAACAACAACCAGCATGTTACCTATCTGCCGTTGAACGATCTGCCGGCATGGGAAGAGGAATTGGCAAAGGATGATGTGTGTGCCGTGATCATCGAGTGCATACAAGGTGTTGGCGGTATCAAAATGGTTAGCAAGGACTTTGCCCAGGGATTAGCTGCTGCTTGTAAGAAGCACGGCGCCCTCCTGATCTGCGACGAGATACAATGTGGCTATGGACGTAGCGGAAAGTTCTTCGCCCACCAGTGGTTGGATATCCAACCCGATATCATCACGGTGGCTAAGGGCATCGCCAACGGATTCCCCATGGGAGCCGTATTGATATCACCGGCATTAAAACCTATCTACGGACAGTTAGGCACTACCTTCGGTGGTAACCCTCTGGCTTGTTCTGCCGCATTAGCCGTGTTGGATGTCTTCGAAAAGGAACAGCTCGTTGAGAATGCGCATATTGTTGGAGAATACCTGATCGAACAACTGAAAGAGCTGCAGAAGGACTACCCCATCATTACCGAGGTACGTGGCCGGGGCATGATGATCGGTGTGGAGCTGGCCGTACCTTATAAAGAGATTCGTCAGCGCCTGCTCTTTGAACAGCATTGTTTCACCGGTTGTGCAGGCACCAACACCCTACGCCTGTTACCACCCCTCTGCCTGACCAAGACAGAAGCAGACGATTTCATCAGTCGTCTGAAACAGGTGCTTAATTGAAATCGATGGGGAGCCCCACCCCTACCCTCCCCGAAAGGGAGGGAGATGCTCAGAGACAACACCCTCATCACGGACTTTTCCACCCTCATCGCGGACTTGATCACCTCATCGCGGACTTGATCCGCGATCTCCTGCAAATATAAACACAGAGGTACTGAGACACAGAGATTATAATTAAAAGAAAACTCTGTTACTCTGTGTCTCTGTGTTTTATTTAGAGAAACAACACGGATGAGATTCCGGGTCAAGCCCGGAATGAGGACTCGGTGGCCGGAATGAAGAGAGTGGGAAAAAAGGCGGGGCCGCTTCATTCGGGGACTGGCTCTACCGAAGGGGTGCCTGTCCCCGATAGTTACCCAGAGGCGGGGACAGGCACTTGATAGAGCCTGTCCCCGAGTGTTTTATACTTCCCTCCCCCGAAAGGGGAGAGAGGGGTAGTTAACGTTAACGTTAGCGTTATCGTTTTTAATCTCTTAACAACGGCATCGTCATACAGCGGGCGCCACCACCGGCACGCGGCAGTTCGGAGCCAGGGAAGGCTGCCACAAACTTCTCATTACTGTTCATGAGTGCCTTGCCACTGATGATATCCTCCGCAAACAACACGTTGAAACCTGCTTTGTCAAGAGCGTCGATGGTATGGGTATTACGGCGATAACCCATCACCTGACAATCACCCAACGAGAAGAAGTTGGCGCCACTATGCCACTGTTCACGCAGTTGCACCCAGGGGTCACTGCCACCGCAGATGATCGGCTCCATCTCCCAGCCCAACGACTCAAGTCCTTTTAGGATATTGGGCACTGAGTGATAACTGATCTTACCGTTATCGATGCTGATGAGTGTTGTCTCCTTACCGGCGAAGAGTCCTTCTTTCTTGAGCATCGGTTCGAAAGCCATGCAATAATGCTTGCCCAAGAAGGTAAACACCATATCCAGATGGATGAACGATTCGGGAGTCTTCGGCAGTTCTTGCACCAGGATATTAAAGTGGTCACGCTCCTTGGCGAAAGTCTGTGCCAAGTAGTCGATGCCCTTCGTATTCGTGCGGATACCCTCACCCATACACAACAAGTCGGGCGAGGCGATATGCACATCACCACCTTCTGTATGTGCGTGGGGATTCCATGTTGCCGCATTCAGCAGATCGACACCAAAGAAATGACTGAAGATCGCCTCGTAGATGAGTGTCTCACGCTCGCGCACCTCGAAACTCATTGAGTTGATGAGCACTCGGTCGTACACCGTGGAAGAGGCATCACGGGTGAACATCAGGTTGTAGAGTGGTTTCAACAGGTATCGGTCGTTAGAATAGCCATCCCAATGCTCTTTCTCATAGCCCTCAATGAGGATTTTCGCCAACTGCTGACTGTCGAGCTCCATGAGATGTTTGAACAGTCCGTTGATCACCTGTTGTTGCTGAGACGTACGACGGTCATGACGCAGACTCTCCACTACCAAGTGCTCACGAACAGCCTCATCATTCAGCACCTCTGCAAGAACATCCTTGACATAATACACCTGTGTCCACCGTTCGAGCACCCCGCTAAACAGTCCGTACTCACGATCGACAGTAGGTTTGTCAAGGATATCGCTATACAGAGCCTGGGCAGCATTGAGCGGAGTCATTCGCTCTATCTCTATACCCGGTTTCCGGAGTAGGACCGCCCGTAGGCGGCCCGTCTCCGAAGCGACATTTATTTTGCAAGGTGTGATACTCATTATTTAAGATAGGTATATCGGTAATCAGTAGGTGATACGAGTGTCTCTTTAATCACGCGAGGGATGATCCAACGAATCAGGTTGAACTCACCGCCCGCCTTATCGTTAGTACCGCTGGCACGCGCACCGCCGAAGGGTTGCATACCCACCACGGCACCTGTCGGCTTGTCATTGATATAGAAGTTTCCGGCAGCATAACGCAGTCGGTCGGTGATCTTCTCCACAGCCAGACGATCGAGTCCGAAGACCGCACCTGTCAGACCGTAAGGAGAAGTGGTGTCACAGAGTTCTACGGTCTCCTCCACCTTATCGTCATCATATGGATAGACGGTGATGACCGGACCGAAGATCTCCTCCACCATCGACTGATAGTGCGGGTTGCTGGTCTCGATAACCGTAGGCTCTACGAAGTAACCCACCGACTTATCGCACTTACCACCCATCACCACCTTGGCATCGGCAGCCTCACGGGCATTGTCGATATACGACTTGATCTTATCAAACGAAGCCTCATCGATCACCGCATTGATGAAGTTGTTGGGATCCATCACATCACCCATCTTCACCTCAGCAGCCATGCGCTTCATATCCTCCAATACATCCGGCCACATACTCTTTGGAATATACATTCTCGAGGCAGCCGAGCACTTCTGTCCCTGGAACTCGAAGGCGCCACTAAAAGCGGCTGTTGCCACGGCTTTCTTATCAGCAGAAGGATGTACGAAGATAAAGTCCTTACCGCCAGTCTCACCCACCAGTCGAGGATAAGAGATATACTCACCGAGATGCTCACCAGCCTGTCTCCACAGTGAGTTGAAGGTCTGTGTAGAACCAGTGAAGTGGATACCGGAGAAGTATTTCGACTGTGTTGCTACCTCTCCGATCAGGGCACCGCTACCCGGCAGGAAGTTCACCACGCCATCAGGCAGACCAGCCTCCTTATACAACTGCATCAGGTAGTAGTTGCTCAGCAGGGCGGTGGTAGATGGTTTCCAGATAGCCACATTACCCATCAATACCGGTGTCATACAGAGGTTTGAGGCGATAGAGGTGAAGTTAAACGGGGTCACTGCCAGGATAAAGCCCTCCAGCGGACGATACTCCGTGTGGTTGATCTGTCCTACGCCATCCTTTGGCTGCATGCCATAGATCTTAGAGGCATAGTGCACGTTATAACGGAAGAAGTCGATTGTCTCGCAAGCGGAGTCGATCTCTGCCTGGTAGATATTCTTACTTTGTCCGAGCATACAGGCAGCATTCATGATCGGGCGATACTTCGTTGCCAACAGTTCAGCCATCTTCAAGACGATAGCCGCGCGGGTGGTCCATGGTGTACGACTCCACTCCTTATGAGCCTCCATGGCAGCCTCAATGGCCATCTCCACCTCTTTCTTACCCACCTTATGATACGTAGCCAACACATGTTTGTGGTCGTGCGGACAGGTTACCTTGCCCACATCACCGGTACGTATCTCTTTTCCGCCGATAATGATAGGGATATCCACCACGAGTTTACTCTGTCTTTCGAGTTCTTTCTCCAATGCCACGCGTTCTGGAGAGTCTTTCAAATAAGCCTTTACCGGTTCATTGGCCGGCAGTGGGAATGTAATCACTGAATTTTCCATATTTCTTGTTTTTAGTTATTATCAATATTTTTCTGCTATCATACAACGGGCACTTCCTCCACCCGCTGTCTCTATCGTATGAATATCAGGAGCGACGATCAGCGCATCCTGCTCGAGAATACTCAACTGTTCTGAGGTTAGGGAGTGCTTGGCTGTCGCACTCATCACGAGGATCTTCTTTCCCTCGGAGTTCCTCAGTTCCAGCATATTACCGGCAAACTGCCGCATCTGGTCAAAAGAGATATTGACGATCTCCTTGCCTGTGGACTGGAGTGAGTCGATGACCGTCTGCCGTTGACTTTGGTCAGCGATAGCCTCCAGACATACGATGGCATAACGGCTACCTACATGCATCATCACATTGGTGTGATAGATGGGTTGTCGGTTATCGTCTATGCCGTCGAAGAGCACATACCGATAGTTCATCTCATCCGCCCAGATCTTCAAGGCCACGGGATTGGTTCGTGGAGAAACACACGCATAAGCAATATGATGCTCACGGTCGAGGATCAGAGAACCCGTTCCCTCCAAGAACTTACCCTCTTGCTCAAGTATTGACAGATCAACGATCTTGTCAAACTTCTCTTTCATGAGAGCCTTCAACAGTTTGCCACGCTCATCCCTGCGGTTACGGGCATACATCGGATAGATCACTAATGTACGTTGTCTTACCGATGTTCCCGGCAGCACATCGATGTGTGTACTGAAACAGTTGTTGGGGAAGATCGAGTCGGGTGTGAACGGCTCTTCGGTATCCTGCAACACCTGCACCTCTACACCCTGCCCCCTCAACATGGCCACATACGCATCAAACTCCTTAACAGCCTGTTGCTCAATGGTCTGAGCACCGCCCTGTGTATCGTCTTTCTTCTGAAAGGCGTTGTTAGTTGCCGTCTCTTCATTATAGGCAAAGCGCACAGGACGAACCATCAACACTTTATTGGTTGTCTGCATCTTTATCCTTCAATATCAGTGTTCATTACTCAGACATCTCGGCGAATGTCTCCTTGATGATGTCGATGGCCTTGCGCAACTGTTGTTCGGTGATGACCAATGGCGGAGCAAAACGGATGATATGATCATGTGTAGGCTTTGCCAACAGGCCCTTCTCCATCATACGGATGCAGATATCCCACGCTGTCTTGCCATTGATTGGTTTGGTGACGATGGCATTCAGCAGTCCGCGGCCGCGTACCTCCTCGATGAATGGAGAGTCGATCTTCTTGATTTCCTCACGGAAGATCTTTCCCATCTTCTCTGCGTTCTCCACCAGTTTCTGGCGCTTCACCACCTTCAGTGCCTCTACAGCCACACGGGCTGCCAAGGGGAATCCACCGAACGTTGAGCCATGCTCACCGGGCTTGATATTCAGCATGATATCATCATCAGCCAAGCAGGCAGACACTGGGAGTACACCACCACCTAAAGCCTTACCTAAGACAACGATATCCGGGCGGATGCCGTCATGCTCAGAACACAGCATCTTACCTGTTCGGGCGATACCCGTCTGCACCTCATCGGCAATAAAGAGCACGTTATGCTGATGACACAGGTCGTAACATTTCTTGAGATAACCGTCATCGGGCACGAAAACACCTGCCTCTCCCTGTATAGGTTCTACGATAAAGCCACACACCTCATCACCATACTTGTTCAATGCTTCCTCCAAGGCTTTCGTATCATTATAAGGAATACGGATAAAGCCAGGGGTGAGCGGACCGTATTTGTCATACGAGCTGGGGTCGTTACTCATGGTGATCACGGTAACCGTGCGCCCATGGAAATTGCCTTCGCAGCAGATGATCTTTATCTTGTCATTGGGAATATTCTTTTTGACAGCGCCCCAACGACGTGCCAGTTTCAGGGCAGTCTCCACACCCTCGGCACCTGTATTCATCGGCAGGATCCTGTCGTATCCGAAATACTCATGCATGAACTTCTCATACTCACACAGGGCATCGTTGTAGAAAGCGCGTGAGGTGAGGCAGAGCATATCGGCCTGCTCTTTGAGCACCTTGACGATACGCGGGTGACAATGACCCTGATTCACTGCGGAATACGAAGAAAGGAAATCAAAGTATTTCTTTCCGTCAACATCCCATACATACACACCCTTACCCTTGTGGAGCACCACTGGCAGCGGATGATAGTTGTGAGCACCATACTTTTCTTCCAGGAGCATCATACGCTCCGTAGCGGTCTTTTTCCTTGATTTTGTTACTGACATAGGTTCATATTGATTATAAGGTTTTGTAATTCCAATAAAGATCTTTAGTTACCGCAAATATAATAGATTTTATTTAATTTGTTGCATAAAAACAGGTTAAATATTCGTTTTATAACTGTTTTTTATAATTCTTTCACAAAAAAGAAGCACAGAGCATGCGGAGACTAATGGATTATCCGTATCTTTGCGTAACTTAAATATAAAGATATGAGAAAGCTATTACTTCTTGTTTTGCTGTTTGGAGTGATGAAGGCCGCAGCGGCCGATTATAATATCAAGGACTTTGGAGCCGTGAGCCAGATAAAGGCGAAGAGCACGAGTGCCATTCAAAACGCTATCGACCGTTGTCATCGTGAAGGGGGCGGCCGCGTGGTGGTGCCCGCCGGACAGTTCGTTACGGGCAGTATCGTCCTGAAAAGTAACGTGGAGCTGCACTTAGAGCATGGCGCAACCCTCTATGGGTCAACCGATTTGAAGGACTACAAGCCGATGAAGTCGAGTTATGTGTCACTACGCACGCAGACCACCACCATACAACTCATCTATGCCGACTCCGTCAGTAATGTGGCTATCACGGGCACAGGCACCATCGATGGCAGGGGACGCTCCTTCAAGAAAGAATCGTGGAATGATGAGGGCATCACCCGTCCGCACCTGCTGCGCTTTATCCAGAGCAGCGATATCACCATCAAGGACGTCACCCTGCGCAACAGCGGTTGTTGGATGCAGCACTTCCTGGCTTGCGACCGCCTCTGCATCGACGGCATCAAGGTGTTTAACAGGAACAACTACAATAACGACGCCCTCGACATTGACGGCTGTCATGAGGTCATCGTGAGAGGGATGATCGCCGACAGCGATGACGATGGCATCACACTGAAATCCACCTCTCCCCGACTCTGCGAGAATATCCGCATCAGCGACTGTGTGGTAAGCAGTCATTGCAACGCCATCAAACTCGGCACAGAGACCAACGGAGGCTTCCGCAATATCAACATCTCGGGCATCGTCGTGAAGCCCAGCTACGATCAGAAAGAGAAATTCTTCGGACAGTGGATCGGGTCGTCGGCCATCTCTTTAGAGATCGTCGACGGCGGCATCATGGAGCATGTCAACGTCTCCGATATCACCATTGAGGGAACAGAGTCTCCTATCTTCATCCGTCTGGGCAACCGCGGTCGGGGATATCTCTCCAGCGGCAAGGACATGGAGCATATCGTGCCCATCAACCATGTAGGACGTATCAACGGTCTGCACCTCAGTAACATTCATATTCGTAATGCCGGCTCGATGGGCTGCAGTATTACCGGATTACCGGGACATCCGGTGGAGAACGTGTGGTTGTCTGACATCACGATACACCACAAGGGCGGTGTGCAGGAAAAGGACTTATCCGCCATCAACGAGGCTGTTGCCGACGAGAAAGAGAAAGAGTATCCTGAAGCGACGATGTGGGGCAACCTGCCGGCCAAGGGATTTTTCGTGCGCCACGCCCGCAACATCTTCTTTGACCATGTCACCGTGCAGACCGAGCAGGCAGATGTCCGTCAAGACATCGTGCGGGTGGATGTGGAATAAGCCTTTAAGCATATTTCCGGCAAGAGATAATAATAACAGTTGACAGTCCGGAGTATCCGGACTCTCATGAATACGCATTAAAGAACAGGCACAAAAGTGAGTTTTTATTGGAGAAATATGCACAGATACCTTTTATTTTATAACAAAAACATTTAAATATCAGCGATTTTGTTTATATTTTAAACTTTTCTTCGTATTTTTGCACCTTATCACGTAGTGATGCGTATATACTCATCACGCGGTTGTGCGTATAACAAATGGTATTAGTAAATTTTTAAACGAATAATGATATGGAAGAAGCCATCAAACAAATAGGTGAGCGACTGAAGGGTCTGCGCGAGGTATTGGACATTCCTGCACAGGATCTGGCCGACACCTGCGGTATTACATTAGACAAGTATCTGAAGATAGAGAGTGGTGAAGTGGATATTACCATCAGTAATATCATGAAGATCGCCAGGAAATACGGTGTGAGTGCCGATGCCATCATGTTTGCCGAGGAGCCCCGCATGCGTTCTTACTCTGTGGTGCGCAAGGGTCATGGTCTGAGCGTGGAGCGCACCAAGGCCTACAAGTATCAGAGTCTGGCCAGTGGTTTCTCCGACCGTAAGGCAGAGGTGTTCATCGTTACTGTTGAGCCCAAGCCCGATGCCCACACGATCTATAAGAACACCCACCCCGGACAGGAGTTTAACTTGGTGCTCGAGGGGGCTATGGAATTGTATATCAATGGTAAGACCATCGTCTTGGAAGAGGGCGACAGCATCTACTTCGACTCCACCAAGCCGCACGGCATGAAAGCCATTGGCAAGCAGCCGGTTAAGTTCTTGGCAGTAGCCATCGAATAAGCGATTTAGATATTAGTATTAAGGTAAAAAGGTTCTTTTAGGGAACCATCAAGATAATCATTATGGTAGAAAGATTTTTGAAGCAGACACACTTCGAGTCTGTTGAGGATTATAACAAGCATTTAGAGTTTATCATCCCCGAGAATTTCAACTTTGCCTACGACGTGGTTGACGCCTGGGCAGAGGAGCAGCCCGACAAGTTAGCCTTGTTGTGGACCAACGACCAAGGTATGGAGCGCCGCTTCACCTTTGGTGAGATGAAGGAGCTTACCGACAAGGCAGCCGCCTACTTCCTGAGCATCGGCATTCGCAAAGGCGATATGGTGATGATCATCCTGAAGAGACATTATGAGTTCTGGCTCACGATGATGGGATTGTCGAAGATTGGCGCCGTAGCCATCCCCGCCACCCATATGCTCACCACCCACGATATCGTTTACCGCAACAACCGTGCGGGTGTGAAGGCCATCATCTGCGTAGGAGAAACCTACGTGTTGCATCAGGTGGCCGAGTCAAAGAAAGACTCCCCCACCCTGGAGACGCTGGTATCCATCGGTCCGATCGTGCCCGAGGGATTCCACGATTGGCATAAGGAGTGGGATGAGGCACCAAAGTTTGTGCGCCCCGAGCATGTCAACACCAATGATGATACCCTGCTGATCTACTTCTCCAGCGGCACCAGTGGTGAGCCCAAGATGGCTGCCCATGATCATCTGTATGCCTTGGGACATCTGTCAACGGGTGTGTTCTGGCATAACCTGAGTGAAGACTCGCTGCATCTCACGGTGGCAGATACCGGTTGGGGAAAGGCTGTATGGGGCAAGCTCTACGGACAGTGGTTTGCCGGCGCGGCCGTCTTTGTCTTCGACCATGAGAAATTCTCTGCCGACACGATGTTGCGGCAGATGGCGAAATATCATGTCACCTCCTTCTGCGCCCCGCCCACCATCTACCGTTTTATGATACGAGAGGATCTCACCAAATACGATCTCTCCTCACTGAGATATTGCTGTACGGCCGGCGAGGCATTGAACCCTGCCGTGTTCGATCATTTCAAGGAGTTGACCGGCATTACGATCTTCGAGGGATTCGGACAGACAGAGACCACCATGACATTGGGCACCATGCCCTGGATGAAGCCGAAGCCGGGATCCATGGGTATGCCTAACGCCCAATACGACATCGACCTGCTGCGTGCCGACGGCACCTCTTGCGAGGATGGTGAGAAGGGTGAGATCGTGGTCAGGGCTACCCCCGACCATAAGCCGGTAGGGCTGTTCAAGGGTTACTATCGTGATGAGGAGAAGACCAAGTCGGTATGGCATGATGGTGTTTATCACACGGGCGATATGGCTTGGCGTGATGAAGACGGTTACTATTGGTTTGAGGGCCGCATCGATGATGTCATCAAGAGTTCCGGCTATCGTATCGGTCCGTTTGAGGTAGAGAGTGCCCTGATGACGCATCCTGCCGTGGTGGAGTGTGCCATCACCGGCGTGCCCGACGATATCCGTGGTATGGTGGTGAAGGCAACGGTCGTCTTAGGCAAGGAATGGAAAGACAAGGCCGACGACAATCTGAAGAAGGAGTTGCAGAATCATGTCAAGCGTGAGACCGCTCCCTATAAGTATCCGCGTATCATCGAGTTCGTGGACGAACTGCCGAAGACCATCAGCGGCAAGATCCGTCGTGTGGAGATACGCGAGAAAGACAATCTCAACAAACAAGAACAAAAAGCATCCGTATGAAATTTGCCATCATAGGAGCAGGAAATATCGGTGGTGCACTGGCCTTAGGCTTAGCCAAGAGCTCACTCGTAAAAACCGAGGACATCTGTCTCAGTAACACCCATGCCCCGAAATTGGAGGCCATCAAGAAGAAGGAGCCACGCATCCACACGACAACCGACAACCGTGAGTGTGTGGCAGGTGCCGATGTGGTGGTGCTGGCAGTAAAACCTTGGAAGCTGCCACCGCTTGTAGAACAACTGAAAGGATTGCTCGACTATCGTAAGCAGATCGTCTGTTCCATGGTAGGTGGTGTAGGGTTGCAGCAACTCAAGCAACTCTTCCACAAGAACGAGGATGAGCGGGATGCCGATACTCCCGAAGTACCCGTCCTTTATTACCTCATTCCCAATACGGCAATCGCTACCTGTCAGAGCATGACCTTCCTCTCTTCCTTAGGGGCTACGAAGGAGCAAGATGAGCAGTTGTTAGCTGTCTTCCGCGAACTGGGTGACGCCCTGCTGGTAGAGGAGCGACTGATGAACGCCGGACTGGTGTTAGCCTCTTGTGGCATTGCCTATGCGCTACGTTATATCCGTGCCAATACGCAAGGTGGTGTACTCCTGGGCTTCCGCCCCGAAGAGGCCCAGCGTATTGTTGCCCAGACCATGTTTGGCGCAGCCAGTCTGCTCCAGCAGGAAGGTTCTCACCCTGAATCGGAGATCGATAAGGTGACGACACCTGCCGGTCTTACCATCCGTGGTCTTAACGCCATGGAGCGCAACGGATTCACCAGTTCTATCATTGAAGGCCTGATGGCATCGATGCCCAAATGAGAATAGCTGTTAAGATAGGCTCTAACGTGCTGACACGCCCCGACGGGACACTTGATTTCACCCGCATGTCAGCATTGGTCGACCAGATAGCCGACCTCAGGAAGGCTGGCCATGAGGTAATCCTTATCTCATCAGGAGCGGTAGCCAGTGGACGTAGTGAGTTACAACTGCCTATCAATGAACAGGCAGAGATGGACTCCGTGGAGCAACGCCAGCTCTTCAGTGCTGTCGGACAGGCAAAACTCATGGGGCGCTACGTGGATCTCTTCCGTGATCACGGCATCCATGTAGGACAGGTGCTGACCATGAAAGAGAACTTCGCCGATGGTCCTCATCGTCAAAACCAGCAGTCGTGTATGTCGGCCATGCTCAGTCACGGTGTGTTACCCATCGTCAACGAGAACGATACGGTGGCCATCACAGAGCTGATGTTCACCGACAACGATGAACTGTCGGGCCTCATCGCAGAGATGATGCAATGCCAGATGCTCATCCTCCTCTCCAACATCGATGGTATCTACGATGCCGATCCCTCACTGCCCGATGCCACCATTATCCGTGAGGTGGAATATGGCACTGACCTTTCCTCTTACATCCAGCAAAAGAAGAGCAGTGCCGGCAGAGGAGGCATGAGAAGCAAATACCATACAGCCTCCACCATGGCCAAGCAAGGTATCCATGCTTATATCGCCAACGGCAAGCGTGAGAATATCCTCACCGATCTGCTATGGCACCCCGAACGTATTCCATTCACCCATTTTAAGGCATGTCCATGAACTATTCCACCATCTTCGCAGACGCACGTTCCGCAGCCCGATCCATCGCTCTTCTCTCCGACGAATGCCGTCAGGAGGTGCTGCTTGCTGTAGCTGATGCCATCGACAAACAGCAAGAGTCATTGTTGGCTGCCAACACGAAGGATCTGGCGCTTATGGATTCCCAGAACCCACTCTACGACCGGCTGCAACTGTCGGCTGAGCGCCTTCGTGGTATTGCCGATGATATGCGGAACGTGGCTGCATTACAGAGTCCTTTAGGACATATCAGTAAGCAGTGCGTCCTGCCCAACAAACTCCGGCTCCACCGTGTCAGTGTACCCTTTGGAGTCATCGGCATCATCTACGAGGCACGTCCTAATGTCACCTTCGATGTCTTCTCACTCTGTTTTAAGAGTGGTAATGCCTGTGTGTTGAAAGGCGGCAAGGATGCCGACAATAGCAACCGGGCGGCAGTAAGCCTCATCCAAGAGGTACTTCAGCAGTTCTCACTTCCCACAGAGACAGTGACCCTACTGCCCGCCACCCATGAGGCTACGGCAGAGATGTTGCATGCAGTAAACAAGATCGACTTAGTAATCCCGCGCGGTGGTCGCAAACTGATTGACTTTGTGCGTGACAATGCCCGCGTGCCGGTTATCGAGACAGGGGCAGGTGTGGTCAACACCTATTTCGATAGCGAAGGAGATCTATCCATGGGGCGTGACATCATCTTCAACGGAAAGACACGGCGGGTGAGTGTATGCAATGCACTCGACTGTCTCATTATCCACCGTAACCGACTGGCTGATCTTCCTGATCTTGTTGCTCCGATGGCAGAGAAGAAGGTGCTTATCTATGCTGATGAGGAGGCATATCATGCGCTCAACGGCAGATACCCCTATCTCGCTCCCGCCACAGAAGATACATTCGGCACAGAGTTTATGGATTACAAACTCGCCATTCGTACGGTAGGAACTATTGATGAAGCCCTCCAGCATATTGCCCGTTATGGCAGTGGTCATAGCGAGAGCATCATCACCAACGATGAAGCTGTCGCCCGAAGATTCCAGGCAGAGGTGGATGCCGCCTGCGTCTATTGGAATGTCCCCACGAGTTTTACCGATGGCGCTCAGTTCGGACTGGGAGCAGAGATCGGAATCAGTACGCAGAAGCTCCATGCACGTGGTCCGATGGCATTAGAGGAGTTGACCACCTACAAGTGGATTATTGAGGGTGAAGGACAAACACGTCCTTGATATCCCCTATACCTTATTTATATATAACATTAAAACAGAAAAGATATGAGATTATTTCAAAACGTTAGCGATATCGGTGACTTGCAACAAGCATTGGCCGAGGCACAGGAGATCAAGAACGACCGTTATAAATTTCAAGAGTTGGGTAAGAACAAGACCCTCATGATGATCTTCTTCAACAACTCATTGCGCACCCGTCTGTCCACCCAGAAGGCAGCGATGAACCTTGGCATGAACGTCATCGTGCTCGACGTGAATGCCGGTGCATGGAAGTTGGAGACCGAACGTGGCGTTATCATGGATGGTGACAAGAGTGAGCATCTGTTGGAAGCCATCCCCGTGATGGGCTGTTACTGTGACCTGATCGGTGTACGGTCGTTTGCCGGATTATCTGATCGTGAGTATGACTATGCAGAGACGGTGATGCAACAGTTTGTGAAATATAGCGGCCGACCGGTCTTTGCCATGGAGACAGCTACCGTTCATCCATTGCAAGCCTTTGCCGACCTTATCACTATCGAGGAGCATAAGACCGTAGAACGCCCGAAGGTAGTGCTTACCTGGGCACCTCATTGCAGGGCTTTACCACAGGCTGTTCCTAACTCGTTTGCAGAGTGGATGAATGCCGCGGAGGATATCGACCTCGTCATCACCCATCCCGAGGGATATGAACTCGACCCGAAGTTTATCGGCAATGCCAAGGTTACCTACAACCAGCGTGAGGCTTTCGAGGGCGCCGACTTCATCTATGCGAAAAACTGGAGTTGTCCGGGAGTCACCAATCCTGCCGACTACGGAAAGATTCTCTCTAAGGATATGTCGTGGACGGTAGATGCAGAACACATGTCATGGACCAACAACGGAAAGTTCATGCACTGTCTGCCGGTACGTCGCGGCCTCATCGTCACCGACGATGTCATCGAGAGTGAGAACTCGCTCGTCATCCCCGAGGCTGCCAACCGGGAGATCTCTGCATCGGTTGTCATCAAACGGATGCTGCAGAGTCTGTGATGTTTGTTAAAGGATTAAGGATTAAAGTTTAAGGTTTAAAGTTTAAAGATTGTCAATCGGGGACAGGTACCTCTTTGAGGAGCTTAACTTTAGTTCGCAAGGCTTCAATCATATATAACGTGGTACCTGTCCCCGAGTATTAATAACTAAACTCCTTCTTAACTTCCCCCTTATAGGTATTGATCGTTATGGATACCTCGTCACCCTTTTGGATGTCACAGGGCAGACGATCGAAGGGGATGCTGACATACAGGTTGGCTGAGTAATACTCCGGCACGTTGTTTTGATGATGATAAAGTCGGAGCGCTACTTCCTTACTGCCGTCTTCACGCTGGATAATCGTATCGCACAGCATGCCGATGACCTGCTTAGCATCGATCACGGTAGGGGTGCCCGTCTTTAGTTGCAGTCCGAGGTTTATAAAACTGTTATTAGCACTCTTCCACGCGCTCTCGAAAACTACCGGGTCGGTATATACCTTGTCTTTTACCTCTGACATCTTACGTACCCTTGGCACAGACACTGAGACGATAGATACCGGATCGACCTTACCCTCCACCTTATTATAATATAATAGGGCGCGGTAGGTAGTGTCGGCCCTCTCGGCCCACTTAGGAGCAAAGCCCTTGCTCCATGTCAGTTGTTCTCCCTCATCAGTAACGGCCGACACAATACTCTTATCCGCTCCAGCATACGCCATCACAAAGTCGGCCCGCAGGTAAGACATCTCCCCGTCGCCCGACTCATACTCCTCTGTGGTACACGAGAGGAACAGACATATACTTAAAAACAGGAATACCTTTCTCATTTTGCTGTCAGGTAGTTGATCGTAGGATTAGCGTACATCGTCAGAATACGTTCTTTCAAGAAGTCCTCATCCTTATTCTCCACATCCGTGATCTTTGCCAACTGTCCTTCGAGATACTTCTCAAAGGTAGCCTTATCCTCGGCCGTATAATGATCGGCAAAAGAAGAGGTGTCGTTCAACATATCCAAAGCGATATAGTTGTTGGGATACAGACGGTAGTTACGGTGTATCTCCTGATCGATATAAGTGGCGATGGTTTCATACAACTCATTCTTCGGCATGTCAGCAGGTAATGACCGCAGATAATCATCGATGCAGGGAGCACAATGATAATGGATCTTTCCCTTCCATCCTAAGATACCCGTCTTCATACTCAACACATCATCCTCAGCAGTCTTCTTCCATCCCTCGATATCTCTCTTCAACTGAAACTCACGGGCTTTCAGGTAATCGCACGGATCATACTCGTAAGAGATTGCCAGGGGCACTAAGTGCAGTTGGAGCAAACGGTCGATGATACTCCCCTCACCTCCCAATGTCATCATCTTCAGGATGGCTATCTGCGTACGGTCGTTGGAGTCCTTGGCACGTCCCTCACGTTGTGCAATCCATACATTATCATTCTTCTGATTGATGACATAATGCATATACTCCGACAAGAGAATGCTGGCTTTCATCAGTTGCAAGCGCGGAAGACTACGCCGTACGATGAATGCTTTGTTGACACCCACCAAGTCGCGTACCCACGGACGTGACAGGAGGTTATCACCGATGGCTATCTCACAAGTGGTGTCACAACCCGCATCTACCAAGAGCTTATCCAAGAATGCAGAGTCGAGCACGATGTCACGGTGGTTACTGATAAACGTAAACCGCTTCGTAAGATCGATGGCACTCGTATCGATGTCGATGCCTGTGCTGGCTTTCTCTAACAACTGATTGAGGAACGTATAACAGAAAACCTTCTGAAACTCCAGGTTGGTGGTGCACGACATCATCTTCGCCTTGATCATCTCCAAGGGTACTCCCGGCATGATATACCCTAATACCATACAAAACTCCTTATCATTGAACAACCGTTCATAGACGGTAGGCAACTCCTCCGGCAAGTAAGGACGGATATCATCAAAATCGTGCAACTCCATAAGCTCTATTTAAATTGGTTTTCTACTATCTCTGTCAATACATCGGTCATGTTCAGTCCGGCTGCCTTCACCTGCTGAGGTATAAAGCTTGTAGCCGTCATTCCAGGTGTGGTGTTCACCTCCAGCATACTGATCCTCTGGTCTTTATCAATGATAAAGTCACAACGGATGATACCGTTACAATGCAGGATATCATAGATACTGCTGGTAAGCACCTTCACACGCTCGGCAGTATCTTCGGGGATACGAGCCGGAGTAATCTCCTGTACTTGTCCGTTGTACTTGGCATCATAATCGAAGAACTCATTCCTTGACACCACCTCGGTAGCTGGGAAGACAACAGATTTCTCACTGGTCTTATAACAACCCACGGCGATCTCCGTTCCTTCCATCAGCGCCTCTACCATCACATCGTCGCTCTCCATCATGGCCTTACGGATGGCAGGAGCCAACTGATCCTTGTTCTTCACCTTCGTAACACCAAAGGAAGAACCTGAAGATGATGGTTTAACGAAGCATGGCATGCCGATCTTCTCTTCTATCTCATCATCACTCACCAATTCTTCATAACCCTTGCGAATCAACAGGGAGTCGGCCACACGGATACCGTAGCTGCGCAGATACTGATTCAACACGAACTTATCGAAGGTCATTGCCTCCACCAACACACCGCTGGTGCTATAAGGCAGGTGGATCAACTCGAAATAGCCCTGCATGATACCATTCTCACCCGGTGTGCCATGGATGGTGATATAGGCATAGTCAAACTCCACCAGTTTGCCATTCTCAGTAAATGAGAAGTCATTGCGGTCGATAGGCACAGAAGTACCATCGTTCAGACTTACACGCCAGTCTTGTCCCTTCACGGTAACGATATATACGTCGTATCTCTCCTTATCGAAGAAAGAATAGATGCCTTGTGCTGAGCGCAGTGACACCTCATATTCAGAAGAATCACCTCCGCAAACGATTGCTATTGTTCTCTTTAAATGTCTCATAATGTTTAATTGTTGTCGTTTTCAAATGTATTGCGAGTCGTACCCTTAATATAGGCACGCCATTTTTCTATTAATTGTTCCATATCCTGCGGCATCCTACTGGTAAAGTCCATCTGCTTACCGGTAACTGGATGCACAAATCCTAATGTCTGTGCATGTAGCGCCTGTCGGGGACAAAGTTGGAAACAGTTGTTGATAAAAGCCTTATAGGTGCTGCTCCTTTCCCCTCTGAGGATCTCCATGCCTCCATACCGCTCGTCAGCGAACAACGGATGACCGATATGTTTCATGTGGGCACGTATCTGGTGGGTACGTCCAGTCTCCAAGATACACTCCACAAGAGTGACATATCCAAAGCGCTCTATCACCTTATAATGGGTGACGGCACTCTTACCGATCTCACTGTCGGGTGGGAAGACACACATCCGCAGACGGTCTTTAGGATCCCTGCCGATATTCCCCTCGATACGTCCGGTTTCTTCTTTCAGGTTACCCCATACCAATGCACGATAACTGCGATGGGTGGTCTTATTAAAGAACTGCACACCCAACTTGGTCTTTGCATCAGGCGTCTTGGCCACAACGAGCAGTCCACTGGTGTCTTTATCTATTCTATGTACCAGTCCTACCTCCGGATCATTGGGATCAAAAGAGGTGAGGTTACGCAGATGCCAGGCAATGGCATTCACCAACGTACCATGGAAATTGCCGCATCCGGGATGCACCACCATACCGGCAGCCTTGTTGATGACCATCAGGGAATCATCCTCATAGACAATATCCAAGGGGATATCCTCTGCAATGATCGTATCATCATGCCGCGGACGGTCGAGCATCAGCGTCACCACATCATCCGGCCGCACCTTATAGTTACTCTTTACCGGACGGTCGTTGACATGGATAAAGCCTGCCTCGGCAGCTTTCTGTATGCGGTTTCTACTGGAATGCTGCAACTTCTCAAAGAGGAACTTATCCACCCTTACCGGCTGTTGCCCCTTGTCGGCCACCACCTTAAAGTGCTCGTAAAGCATACCACCCTCATCATCGGCAGCATCCTCTAAGTCATTCAAGAGTATATCGTCTTGCAATTCCAAATCGTCCATCTTGTCTGTCATTATCATTCCGGTCCGGTCACCACCTCAAACTCATCCACTTCTGGATTCTCTGTCTTTGCAGGTTCCTCTGTTGTTGTCTCTTCCTCTGTCGTCTCCTCAAACGGATCATACACAGGATCGATATAAGCTACTGAGTCTTGTTCATCCCGGAGACCATCGCCCACCTGTATGATGACGAGCGCATCCACCGGAACTTTCTGTCCGCTTACCAACAGTTTACCACGACACTTAATACCATATACCCAGTCTTTCTCTCCGGGAACATACTCGGGATCACCCACCTTAAAGCCCATGGCGATCATTCGGGCACGAGCCTCACGGTAAGAACTGTTATCAATCACATCAGGGATTGTCAACGTAGGCGTATTCGAGGCATTGATCACCACAAAGATCGTTCTACCCGACTTCACAACCGTGCCGGGTGTCAACGACTGCTCTAAGATACAGTCAGGGGGCAGTGCCTTCACAAAGCCCGTATCGCTTACCTCTATCCGCAGTCCTGCCCGATGCAGGATATGCTCAGCATCAGCATACGACTTATTACGGATATCCGGCACACTGATCTTCTCTCCGTGGTGCGTGTAGATATCCATGCCGTACTTGATACCCAAGCACAACAAGACCACCACGAGCAGCATCGCAAAGAGGTTGGCCCACAGTTTAAAACTGAATATCTTTTTAAAGAAAGTAGATGTTTTCATTCTCAATTCTTTAATCTATGCAAAGATACGAATAAAAGTCCATTTATAAATACAAAACAGATAAAAAAAACAGAAAGAAGTAAAGATTACCTTACTTCTTCCTGTTTTTCCTTTGATTCCTCAGAAGAGACAATAATGAATTACTTTCCGTGATTCTCGTCAGATACAGTCAGTTTCTTACGTCCCTTAGCGCGGCGTGATGCCAATACGCGGCGGCCATTCTTCGTTGCCATTCTTTCACGGAAGCCGTGCTTGTTGGCTCTTCTTCTGTTGTGCGGCTGAAATGTTCTTTTCATCTTTATTTATCTTATTATTATTGTTATTATTCGTCCTAAAAAGCACTTATACACGCTTTTGGGCTGCAAAATTACTCATTTCTTTTGAAATACCAAAGAATTATGCAACTTTTAGTCAAAAGTTTTATGTTTTTTTCTATTTTTTCCTTACCTTTGGAGTTAAAAACACCGAAGATACTGCATCTCGGCATAAAAAAGAATAAATTCTTTTGTTCTGCACTCGATTTTTCGTATCTTTGCACCCATATTCGTGAATAATTCAATAAAATATATTATAACGTTATGATTAAATCACAAGACATTAAGAAGGGTACCTGCATCCGTATGGACGGCAAGCTGTACTTCTGTATCGACTTCCTGCATGTAAAGCCAGGTAAGGGTAACACTATTATGCGTACTACACTGAAGGATGTTGTCAGTGGTCGCGTTCTTGAAAAGCGATTCAATATCGGTGAGGCGCTCGAGGATGTTCGCGTTGAGCGTCGTCCCTACCAGTATCTGTACATGGATGGAGCCGACTATATCTTCATGAATCAGGAGACTTATGATCAGGTGCCTATCGCTAAGGATCTGATTACGGGTGTTGACTTCATGAAAGAAAGTGATATCGTAGAAGTTGTCAGCGATGCTGATACCAACACGATCCTCTTCGCTGAGATGCCTGTTAAGACCAACCTGCGCGTCACTCACAGTGAGCCGGGTATCAAGGGTGACACCGCTACCAACGCCACCAAGCCAGCAACACTGGAGACTGGTGTTGAGGTGCGCGTACCTCTCTTCATCAACGAAGGTGACCTGATTCAGGTAGACACACGCGACGGTTCTTACCTGCAGCGCGTAAAGGAATAATCTTAAACCAACTTAGTGTAGGGTGTAGAGCGTAGAGATGTAATTACTCTTTCTGCTTGCACCCTACACTATTCATTCTTCATTCTTCACTCTTCACTTAACATACCATGAAGTACTCAATCATCGTTCCTGTATACAACCGTCCTGACGAAGTGGATGAACTACTCCAGAGTCTGTGTCAGCAGACCCTGCAAGACTTTGAGGTGATCATCGTAGAAGACGGTAGTAAGATACCCTGCAAGGAGATCTGCGAAAAGTATATAGGTAAGATTGATCTTCATTACTTTACGAAGGAGAACGGTGGACCGGGACAGGCACGCAACTATGGGGCAAAGCATGCCAAAGGAGAGTATCTGATTGTGCTCGATAGTGATGTGGTGCTGCCCACGGGATACATGCAGGCAGTAGAAGACGAGATGTTGAGAGAGCCGGCAGATGCTTTCGGCGGACCGGATGCTGCCCATGAATCGTTTACCGACACACAGAAAGCTATCTCTTACTCGATGACCTCTTTCTTTACCACCGGCGGTATTCGTGGCGGTAAAAAGAAACTCGACAAGTTCTACCCCCGTTCCTTCAACATGGGTATCCGCAGGGATATCTACCAACAGTTGAACGGATTCTCCAAAATGCGCTTCGGTGAGGATATCGACTTCTCTTACCGCATCGTAGAGGCAGGCTATCACGCACGACTGTTCCCATCAGCATGGGTATGGCACAAGCGCCGAACAGACTTCCGGAAGTTCTTCCGACAAGTATACAATAGTGGTATCGCCCGCATCAACCTTGAGAAGCGCCACCCTGGCACTATGAAACTCGTTCATCTGTTACCGGCAGTCTTCACCGTAGGAGTAATCGCACTGATACTGGTATTCTCTGTCGGTCTCATGCTTGCCAGCTTCGGTATTAACCATATGAGCAAAGCTTTTGGCACTGCCCTGTGTCAACTATCACTATTACCTCTCATTCTTTACAGTCTCATCATCTTTATCGACTCCACCATTAAGAACAAGAGTCTGCATGTGGGTCTGCTCTCCGTTCCTGCAGCCTTCGTACAGTTGATGGGCTACGGTCTCGGTTTCCTTGAGGCCTGGTGGAAACGCTGCGTCAAAAAGAAAGATGAGTTTACGGCGTTTGAGAAGAACTTTTATAAATGAAAAATGGAAAATGAAAAATGAAAAATGGATAATTGAAAATTATTAGACTGACATATAAATCTTTTATTACTATGGAAACGAGAAAAGAAAACATTTTACTAAAGAAATCTGAAGCTTTTGCAACAAGGATTGTCAAATTATACCAATATCTGATAAATGAAAAACATGAGACGGTAATCTCAAAACAAATATACCGGAGTGGAACAAGTATTGGGGCAAACGTTGCAGAATCTGAACATGCTCAAAGCGGTATTGATTTTACACATAAACTCAGTATTTCCCTCAAAGAGGCTAACGAGACAAGATATTGGTTAAACACCCTTCACAACAGCAACTACATTGACGATACAGGATTCAATTCCATGAAAGAAGACGTTGAAGAATTGATCAGAATATTAGTATCCTCTATCAAAACGATGAAAAGGAAAAATGACCCTGCTATTTCTATACAATAATTTTCCATTTTCCATTTTTCATTTTCCATTTTTACTATGAACTCTACACTAAAAAAAATGAACATCAACGAGTGGGCGGTGGAAGATCGCCCAAGAGAGAAGCTCATTGCCTATGGGTGCGCAGGTCTGTCGAATGCTGAACTGCTCGCCATTCTCATTGGCTCTGGCTCCAGCAAAGAGAGTGCCGTAGATTTGATGAAACGGGTGCTCAACGACTGTGACAACAATCTGAACACGCTGGGTAAGATGTCGCTCGAAGAACTGGAGCAATACCATGGTATGGGTCCTGCCAAGGCCGTTACCATACTTGCAGCCTGCGAATTAGGAAAGCGACGACAACTCGAGGAAGCCAAAAAACGCAGAGATTTAGGATCGCCACAGGCTATCTATGACCTGATGCATCCCAAGATGCAAGACTTAGATACCGAGGAGGCATGGATCATCCTGATGAACCAGAACTTCAAATTGATAAAGACCGAGCTGTTATCACGCGGTGGACTCACAGAAACCGCCGTGGATATCCGACTGATCATCAAATCGGCCCTCCTCAACAACGCCACCACCATTGCACTCTGTCATAACCACCCCAGCAACAACGCCCGGGCCAGCAAGGAAGACGACCGCATCACGGAAAAACTGAAGAAAGCCTGTGAACTGATGCGACTCTACTTCCTCGACCATGTCATCATTACCGACGGGGCGTATTATTCCTATCGGGAAAGAGGACGACTGTAACCGAATCTGCAAAAAGGAGACAAATCCTTTGATTATCTCACGAAAAACATTTATATTTGTCGGGACATTCAAAAGATATTTCATCTCAAACCATTTATACCTATGAAGAAGATTATCATGTTTCTGCTGACACTCTTGGGATTCAATGTCACCACCGCATGCAGTCAAGGACAGTATGAGAATACAGATGTAAAAGGATTCGCTGAGCTCATCAAGAATCCACAGGTAGTTATCCTCGATGCCCGCACGGCCGAGGAATTTCAGGAAGGACATCTCGACGGGGCTGTCATGATCGATGTGAAAGAGTCGGACTTCATCGAGAAGGCACAGAAAATACTGCCTAAGGATAAGACGATCGCCGTCTATTGCAGGAGTGGGCGCCGCTCTGCCAAGGCTGCCGGTATGTTAGGAGAACTGGGATATAAGGTCATCAACCTCACGGGCGGTATCACCGCATGGAAAGAAGCACAGATGCCGGTAACGACAGACAGCTACGAGATAGACCGATTCACCACAAAGAGCGGTAAGGAGGTGCGATTCTACGCCTTGTTGCATGCCAGCATCCGCATGGTGTATGATGGCAAAGAGTTTGAGATCGACCCGGTAAGACAGTTAGGAGAACGTAAGACCGACTATACCGTGATGCCCAAGGCCGACTATATCCTCGTCACCCATGAGCATGGCGATCACTTCGACAAAGAAGCTATCAAGTTATTGACTAACGACAAGACCACCTTCATCACCAATGCCAGATGCGCCGAGATGATCGGTTACGGCAACGTGATGGCTAATGGCGACAAGAAAGAACTGGCGAAGGATATCACCCTCGAGGCTGTTCCTGCCTACAACAAGACACCCGAGCATAAGATGTTCCACCCCAAAGGACGTGACAACGGGTATATCCTGACCGTTGACGGACTGCGCATCTATATCGCCGGAGACACCGAGGATATACAAGAGATGAACGACATCAAAGATATCGATATCGCCTTCCTTCCCTGCAACCAACCCTATACCATGACACCGGAACAATTGGTAAACGCAGCAAAGATGGTGAAGCCCAAAGTGCTCTTCCCTTATCATTTCGGAAAGACCGACCTGAAGGGCATCCCCGAACAACTGGCAACTGAAGGCATTGAGGTGAGAATACGGCATTATGAATAATGAGAAGATCGACAGTTGTGCACAACTGATAGAGTATATCCAGCAGATCGGATTCCTACCTTTATTAGATAGTGGGATCCCAGGTTTTTCTGCCGATGACCAGATTGTCGACGAATGCCGCTATGTCGTTCTGCCCGATGGCGGTTGGGAGTGGCCATTATGGAAGTGGAAAGGACAGGTGGTTACCGAGGGAAACTGCATGTATGGTAAGTTCTTCGGTGGGAAGGCCGGTTTTGTAAGCAGAGCATGGTGGCCCGACTTCTTCAATTACCGCAGAAGCAAACATCCCGTTCCTGCAGAAGGCTCCATAGAAGAGGCTATCCTCAGTATCTTGCGTGACAACGGTAGTATGATAACCCGGGAGTTGCGCGCCCTCTGCGGCTTTACCGGTCCTAAGATGCGCAGTCGTTTCGACAGTTATGTCACCCGTCTGCAGGCAGGCTGTTATATCGTGACAGAGGATTTTGTCTATCCCACCGACCGTCATGGCAGGGAATACGGATGGGGTTGGTCACTGCTCACCACACCCGAGGACTTGTATGGCATTGATGCCTGTCGCTGTGAACGTACGCCCGAAGAGTCACTCGAGCGCATCATCTGTCATCTAAAGACATTCTTCCCTGAAGCAAACGAGAAAAAACTGTCGAAGATTATACTCTAATATTATTTTTGATAATATATTTTCTATTTAAAAGAAATAATGGACTGTATACTTACAATTCGTTATTTTCTTTTAAATAATTGTTTCAAAAAACTCTTCATTAAGTCCACTTCCAAAGGTTTTTGTTAACTTTGCAGCTGATTGCATCAGTTAACCGCATACATGGAGACAAAATACATTTTCGTCACTGGCGGTGTCGTTTCCTCATTGGGAAAAGGTATTATATCCGCCAGCATCGGTAAACTTCTGCAGGCACGTGGCTATAAAGTGACCATACAGAAGTTTGACCCCTATATCAACATCGACCCTGGTACCCTAAACCCTTATGAACACGGTGAGTGTTACGTCACTGTAGACGGCATGGAGACCGACCTTGACTTAGGGCATTACGAACGGTTTACCGGCATAAAGACCACACGCGACAACTCCATCACCACAGGGAGAATCTATAAGACGGTGATTGACCGCGAGCGACAGGGGGATTACTTAGGTAAGACCATACAGGTGGTGCCTCATATTACCGATGAGATAAAACGACGGATGTTACGTCAGGGGGATTTCGACTTCGTCATTACCGAGGTGGGAGGAACCATCGGCGATATAGAGAGTGCTCCCTTCATGGAGGCTATCCGACAGATACGTTGGGAGTTAGGACGTAATGCCGTATGTGTACATCTCACCTATGTGCCTTACCTGAAGGCTGCGGGAGAATTGAAGACAAAGCCCACGCAACACAGCGTGAAGGAGTTGCAGTCGATGGGTATCCAACCCGATATCCTCGTCTTGCGTACCGAGCAGCATCTCGATGACGCTCTGCGTATGAAGGTGGCATCGTTCTGCAATGTTGATCTGGAATGTGTCGTACAGAGTGAGGATATGCCCAGCATCTACGAGGTGCCCGTCAGCATGCAGCGTCAAGGTCTCGATGCCGCTATTTTGCGCAAGATGCATATCCCCGTAGGAGAGACACCTGCCATGAACGCATGGCATGCGTTTCTCGACAAACAACGTCATTCCACGCAGGAAGTGCACATCGGACTGGTTGGAAAATACGACCTGCAGGATGCGTATAAGAGTATCCGGGAGAGTCTGAACCTTGCCGGTATATATAATAATGTAAGAGCCAAACTCCATTTTATCAACAGTGAGCATATCACACACACCAACGCTGCCGAACAACTCGGTGATATGGCAGGCATCATTATCTGTCCAGGCTTCGGTCAACGGGGCATCGAAGGGAAGATCATTGCCGCAGAGTATTGTCGCACAAACGACATCCCCACATTCGGCATCTGTCTGGGTATGCAGATGATGGTGATAGAGTTTGCCCGCAATGTACTGAAATATCCTGATGCGAACAGCACAGAGATGAATGCCGGGACATCACATCCCGTCATCGACTTGATGGAAGAGCAGAAGTCTGTTACCCAGATGGGGGGCACCATGCGACTGGGTGCCTATAAGTGTGAACTGGTGAACGACAGTAAGACCTGCATGATCTATGGCGGAGAGACGATGATCAGCGAAAGACACCGTCATCGGTATGAGTTTAACAACAGATATAAAGAGGAATACACGAAAGCAGGCATGCGGTGTGTGGGCATCAACCCCGACACCAACCTCGTGGAGATTGTCGAAATACCCCATCTACGCTGGTATATTGGTGCCCAGTTCCATCCGGAGTATTCCTCTACGGTGTTGCACCCGCACCCGCTCTTTATGGATTTCATAAAGACATGCATTAACGATAACAAACAATCATGAAGAAGAGAGCAATATTGATATTAGACGACGGAAGCCGATTTGAGGGATGGTCATTCGGAGCCGAGCAGGACACGGCTGGTGAGGTGGTGTTCAACACCGCCATGACGGGATACCCCGAGAGTCTGACCGACCCCAGTTATGCAGGCCAGATACTCGTGATGACCTACCCCCTGGTGGGTAACTATGGGGTGCCCTCAACCACCTTGGCCGACAGCGGACTACCCCTTTTCATGGAGAGTCCATGTATTCATGTCAAGGCACTGGTGGTAGCCGACTATAGTGAAAGCTACTCGCATTGGAATGCAAAGGAGAGTCTTGGCGAATGGCTTCGGCGCGAGAAGATTCCTGCCATCACAGGCATCGACACCCGACGGTTGACAAAACTGCTGAGGGAACATGGCGTGATGAACGGGAAAATTCTTATTGAGGGAGTCATGAAGAAAACAGAGAGCACAGAGGATTACGCCTCAACCAACTGGGTAGAGCGTGTCAGTTGTAAAGACGTGATGATCTATCGCCCCGACGGAACATCAACCATAACAACAGCAGCCCCCTCTCTCTCCATCCAAGATTCTTCACTCTTCACTCTTAACTCTTCACTTTCTACCCAAGATTCTTCACTCTTAACTCTTCACTCTTCACTTAAAAAAGTGGTTCTTGTGGACTGCGGCGTGAAGGCAAACATCATCAGATGCCTCCTTCGTCGTGGGATAGTGGTGATCCGTGTGCCATGGGATTACGACTTCAACACCCTTCCGTTCGACGGACTCTTCCTGGCAAATGGTCCGGGTGACCCTGAGCGATGCCAGGTAACGGTGGATCATATACGCACTTTCTTATCCAACAGCCATGTCCGTCCGTGCATGGGCATCTGTCTGGGTAACCAACTGCTGGCACGCGCGGCAGGAGCGCAGACCTACAAACTGAAATACGGTCATCGTTCACACAACCAACCAGTACGACAGGTAGGCACCAACCGCTGTTTTATCACCTCGCAAAACCACGGTTATGCTGTTGACGACACTACCCTGCCCGATGACTGGGAACCGCTGTTTCAGAACATGAACGACGGCTCTAATGAAGGGATTCGTCACAAACGGCACCCTTGGTTCTCGGCACAGTTTCATCCAGAGGCATGCTCGGGCCCTGTTGATACCGAGTATTTGTTTGATGAATTCGTAAAGTTATTAGGATGATGGATAAGAAAATACAGAAAGTGCTGATCTTGGGAAGCGGTGCTTTGAAGATCGGACAAGCTGGTGAGTTCGACTATTCCGGATCACAAGCGCTGAAGGCATTGAAAGAAGAAGGCATCAAGACCGTGCTCATCAATCCGAACATCGCCACGGTGCAGACGTCGGAAGGAATCGCCGACAAGGTATATTTCCAACCCGTTACCCCTACGTTCGTAGAGCGAGTCATCGAGAAAGAGCGCCCCGACGGCATCCTCCTTTCCTTTGGCGGACAGACGGCGCTCAACTGCGGTGTTGACCTCTATCAACGCGGTATCCTCGAGAGGTATGGCGTACAGGTATTGGGAACACCCGTGCAAGCCATCATCAATACGGAGGATCGTGACCGGTTTGTGCAGCGCCTCGATGAGATCGGCGTGAAGACCATCAAGAGTCAGGCATGCAGCACGATCGATGAGGTGAGAGAGGCGGCAGTCAGTCTGGGGTTCCCCGTCATCCTCAGGGCAGCCTATGCACTCGGTGGGTTGGGCAGCGGGTTCTGCGACAATGAGGAAGAACTGGCGGCGCAAGCCGAAGAAGCGTTCTCCTTCTCTCCGCAGGTGCTGGTAGAGAAGAGTCTGCGCGGTTGGAAAGAGATAGAATATGAGGTGGTGCGCGACCGTTTTGACAACTGCATCACCGTCTGCAACATGGAGAATCTCGATCCTTTGGGCATACACACGGGGGAATCGATCGTCGTAGCCCCCTCACAGACACTCACCAATGCTGAGTATCACAAACTGCGTGCCTTAGCCATCAAGATCATCCGCCATATCGGTATCGTGGGAGAATGCAACGTACAATATGCGCTCGACCCACAGTCGGAAGACTACCGTGTCATCGAGGTCAACGCCCGTCTATCCCGTTCGTCGGCCCTGGCAAGTAAGGCCACGGGCTATCCCCTTGCCTTTGTGGCGGCGAAACTCGGACTCGGCTATGGGCTCTTCGACCTCAAGAACTCCGTGACGAAGACCACCAGCGCCTTCTTCGAGCCGGCTCTCGACTATGTCGTGGTGAAGATTCCGCGCTGGGATCTGACCAAGTTCCATGGCGTGAGCAGAGCACTCGGATCGTCGATGAAATCCGTAGGTGAAGTCATGGCTATCGGACGGACCTTCGAGGAAGCCCTCCAAAAAGGATTACGCATGATAGGACAGGGCATGCATGGATTTGTGGAGAACCACGAGATAAAAATCACGAATATCGAGCAGGCACTCCACGAGCCTACCGACATGCGTATCTTCGTCGTGTCCAAGGCACTGAAGATCGGTTATACGGTAGAACAGATTCATCAACTGACCATGATAGACCGTTGGTTTTTGGAGAAGTTGCAGCATATCATCCATATCGACCAACAACTAAAAACGTTCCGTTACCTGTCAGAGATAGCCGCGTTCATGGAGCCATTAGAACTGATAGAGTACCTCGAAGCCCCGGAGTTTCTCCATCTGCTGCGCGAGGCAAAGATCTACGGATTCTCCGATTTCCAGATAGCCCGCGCCATCGGACTCGAGGATTATATGAAGATGGAGCAGGCAGGACTCACCATCCGTCAGTGGCGAAAAGAACTGGGCATCATCCCCACCGTCAATCAGATAGATACCCTTGCTGCGGAATATCCCGCACAAACCAATTACCTATATCTGTCGTATCTGTAATCAGTGGAGGGAAAAGGTAGCAAGCCACATTCAACGACCACACAAATAGAAATGCCATAAATACCGAAGAAGAGAGTCCGGAGGCTCCGGACTCACAGTCCAAGTACTCCGGACTCATAGTCCGGAGTACTTGGACTCCCAGTTTTAGTACTTATGACTCATCGGTTTATGGTATAATCGCCCTTCAAACGGATATCATTGGAGGCGGCGCCTACCATCACCTCGAAGGTGCCAGGGTATACGATGCGCTGCAGGGAGGCATCAACGATCTCCATATCCTCGGCAGTGAGAGTCCACGTGATTTGCCTTGACTCCCCTTTCCGCAAATGTACGCGCTCGAATTTCTTCAGTTGGATAAGGGGTTCTACCACTGGTGTCACTCGCTCATGCAGATAGAGTTGTGCCACCTCATCACCGTCATAATTACCCGTATTCTTTATCGTAAAGGAGACATCATATAGGCAGTCACCTTTTTTAGTGATCTGCAGACCGCTATACTCAAACGATGTGTAGCTCCTTCCGTAACCGAAGGCATAGAGGGGTTGGTCGCTCATCTCCACATAAGGGTGGTTAACAGGGGCTTTCTTGTTGTAATAGACGGGGAGCTGTCCTACCGAACGGGGCACGCTCACGGGTAGACGACCGGCGGGGTTATAATCGCCATAGAGCACATCGGCAATGGCCTGACCACCTTCCATACCCGGATAATAAGCCGTAAGCAGGGCATCGGCCTGCTCTGATGCCCATACCTTATCAAGCGGGCGCCCCTCGATATACACCACCACGAGTGGTTTGCCCGTGGCTTTCAGTGCCTGGAGCAGTTCTTCCTGACGACCGAGCAGCGTCAGCGTAGCCCTGTCGAATCCCTCGCCACACTCCATGTCACTGAGCGCGCCACTACCTTCTGTCTCGGCGGCACCCGTCTCCTTATAACTGGTCTTAAAGTCACGGGCACTGGATCCTCCCACCACGGCAACGATCACATCCGATCTCTTTGCCGCATCCACGGCTTCCCGGATATTGCTGTTCATCGTATCTCTTATCGCACAACCCTTGACATACGTGATCTGTGAAGGATCCACCTTGGTCTTCAGTCCATCATACACCGTCTTGATCACGTCTTCCGACTGCGGCGCGGTATAGTCGCCCAACATATTATAAATATTATCCGCATTAGGACCTACGAGCGCCACCTTCAGATCTTTCCGCAAAGGCAACAACTGATGTTTGTTTTCCAACAGCGTGATCGACTCCTGGGCAGCCCGTAAGGCCACACCCACATGCTCCGCGGTGCGCACGTTCTCCTTGGCTTTCTTCACATCCACATAAGGATTCTCAAAAAGACCCATCTCAAACTTCAGTCGCAGCACACGGGCAACAGCCTGATCGACGAGCTTCTCACTCACCTTTCCCTTGGCTATCGCATCACACAGATAACGATAGGCACTGCCATCAAGATCCACATCGATACCGGCTCGCAATGCCGTTACGGCAGCATCCTCATCGGTAGGAACAATCCGGTGTGTGCCGCATAAACCGTTGATACTCAACAAGTCGGACACCGTAAAACCCCGGAATTTCCATTCGCCATGCAGTAGGTCCTTAAACAGATAGCTATTGGCTGTGCAGGGCACGCCATCGATGGAGTTATAAGAACTCATGATCGATAGTGCTCCCGCCTCTACTGCCTTTCTAAAAGGAGGCAGGAACTGCTCTCGCAACTCACGAGGACCTATCTGGGCGAAGTTTCCATTCTGTCCACCCTCTGGTATGGCATACGCCAGGAAATGCTTCAAGGTAGGAACGGTGGCGAAAGACTCTGACAATCGTCCGCCCCCCAGTCCTTTAACCTCAGCGGCACCTAAGGCACCAGCCAGCACAGGATCCTCACCAAAGGTCTCCTCCACACGCGACCAACGGGGATCACGCGAGAGGTCGAGCACCGGTCCATAACTGATATGTCCTCCCTGCAAGCGTACCTCCTTGCCGATCACCTTACCGATCTCCTCCATTAAAGAGGTATTCCAGGTGGCAGCCAGACCATAACCGGTGGGGAAGACCGTCGTTCCGATGGCCATATGACCGTGAGGAGCCTCCTCTGCCAAGAACATCGGAATGCCTAATCGGGTGTTCTCCAGCACATATTTCTGTAGGGCATTACCGGCCTTGGCTGCCAATTCCGGATTCAGTCCGTTATCCAAAGTCTTCTTCGTCCAGGGATCTGCCCGATAAGTACCCCACAGCATTCCGATATGCTGGTCTCTCACCAACTGTTTGAAATGCTCAGAGGGAACCACGTCCTTGCCCTTTTTCATATCCTTGATCTCGTAGGTCTCCCATCCGAAAGGGCTCATCAACTGCCCCACTTTCTCCTGCAGGGTCATTCGTGAGAGCAGATCCTGCACACGCTCTTCAATAGAGAGTTTTGCATTCTGGTAAGGATAAACGGATTTCTTGGCAACACTATGAGATACGAAAAAAACACTTACGAACAGTGTGATAATATATCTGTAATCTTTCATCTTCTATGATTAAAAAGGGTGTTTGAATGATTGTACAAAAGTAGCGCATTTTCTTGGATTAACCAACTTTTTTTATTACTTTTGGCTTCAATTAAAAATAATCATCCATGAGTACATACAAAACCATCTTTAAACAGTGTCTGGTTATCCTCTTTTGTCTTGTAACACTACCTTCCAACGCCAAGGAACCGGTGGATTACGTAGATCCTTTCATTGGCACGACCAACTTCAGTGTCTGCAATCCCGGGGCCGTTTGTCCGCGCGGCTTGATGTCGGTAGTGCCCTTCAATGTGATGGGCTCCGACCTGAACGTCTACGATAAAGATGCCCGTTGGTGGTCAGCACCTTATGAATATAACAACAAATACTTCACTGGTTTTGCCCATGTCACCCTGAGTGGTGTGGGATGCCCCGAGCTGGGAACCCTTCTGGTGATGCCCACCACCGGCAAACTGGATGTCGACTATCACCATTATGGTTCGGAATACAGTCAGGAGAAAGCTACGCCAGGCTACTTCAGCAACTGGTTGAACAAGTATAATATCCGATGTGAGGTGAGCAGTACGCTGCGCTCCTCTATCGAGCGCTACACCTTTCCTAAGGGAGAAGGACATGTGTTGGTGAATCTGGGCAACGGATTGACCAATGAGACGGGGGCCACCATCCGTAAGGTAAGTGACACCGAGATAGAAGGTATGCGACTGTTAGGCACCTTCTGCTACAATCCACAGGCGGTCTTCCCCATGTATTTCGTAGTGCGTGTGTCTAAGAAGCCCGCATCATCCGGATTCTGGAAACTGCAACCGCCATTCAAAGGGGTGAAGGGCGAATGGGATCCCGATAACGGCAAATACAAGCTCTATACCCGTTATGGCAAGGAGATTGCCGGCAACGACATCGGTTATTTCTTCAATTACGAATGTGCTGAGGGAGAACAGATAGAGGTGCAGGTAGGTGTCTCCTTCGTCTCTGTCGCCAATGCCCGTGAGAACCTGGATGCCGAACAACAAGGTTTCCGTTTCGACAAGGTATGTAAGGATGCCCGTCAGCAATGGAATGACTGTCTCTCTACCGTTACCGTCGAGGGCGGCAGCGAGGCGCAGCGCCGTGTCTTCTATACAGCGCTCTACCATACGATGATGCACCCGAATATCGTTAACGACGTGAACGGACAGCATCCGATGATGGAAAGAGAGGAAACAGGACATACCAGCACCCGCCGTTACACCGTCTTCTCCCTGTGGGACACCTACCGAAACCTGCATCAACTGGTCACTTTGTTGAATCCCCAACAACAGTTGGATATGGTCCGCTCGATGATCGACATGTACAAAGAGTGGGGATGGATGCCCAAATGGGAGTTGTATGGCAGGGAGACCTTCACTATGGAGGGCGACCCGGCCATCCCTGTGATCACAGACACCTGGTTGAAGGGCCTACGCGACTTCGATATCCAGACAGCCTACGAGGCCTTCCGCAAGTCGGCCAACCTACCCGACGCAGAGAATAAGTTGCGCCCCGACAACACCCCCTATATAGAAAAAGGTTATGTGCCATTAGGGCATTATGCCGCCGATCTGTCGGGTGACAACTCCGTATCGCATGCCCTGGAATACTATATCGCCGACTATGCCCTGTCGCTCTTAGCCAAGGATCTCGGACACAAGGAGGATGCGAAGACCTACCTCACCCGCTCCCTGCAATACAAGCATTACTATTCCAAGGAGAGTGGCACGCTGCGCCCCATCAACAAAGACGGTTCTTTCTATTCACCCTTCGACCCGAAGGCTGGAGAGAATTTCTCCAATGCACCCGGCTTCCACGAGGGATCTGCCTGGAACTACACCTTCTATATTCCACACGATGTGATGGGACTGGCTAAGCTGATGGGAGGAAAGAAAGCCTTTGTCAGCAAACTGCAGTCGGTCTTCGACAATGGGTATTACGACCCGGCCAATGAGCCCGATATCGCCTACCCTTATCTCTTCAGTTATTTCAAGGGTGAGGAATGGCGCACCCAGCAGATCGTAGCCGACCTCCTGAAGAAATACTATAAGGATACGCCCGATGGCATCCCCGGCAATGATGATACCGGAACAATGTCGGCATGGGCCATCTTCTCGATGATGGGCATCTACCCCGACTGTCCCGGTTCACCTTATTATACGATCACCACCCCGGTATTCGACAAGGTGACCATCCATACGGATAAGAAATTCTATCCTCATGATATCGTCATCGAGAAACAGAAGTCTTCGTCTGATGAGCAATATATCAAGAGGATAGAATTAGGTAGTAAGGCATTCAACAGCTATCGCATCAGTCATGAGCAGTTAGTGAAGGGCGGACGGCTGACGATCTATACGAATTCAAGAGGCTCCCGCTAAGAGTAGCCCTTTTACTGAGCACTCATGTTGAAGGTAAACTCCTCGCGGTCGCTGTTCACACCCAGATCGGTGTGGCGCCAAACGATGGTGTAGCTGCCCTTGTCGGAGAGACCTGCGCGCTTGCCTGCCTCGCGGAGAAGTTCGCGACCGGAGGTGGAGGCAAATGCCTGCTTACACTTGCTGACGAATACTGCCACCTCATCACTGTCGGCTACACCAGTGGCTCTCTTGTGCTCAGGCTTCACGGTAGAGAACACGCATGTGGGCATGAAGTACTGGCTGAGATGGGATGCCAGGAACGACTCTATCTCCTTCAGCTTGCTGGCAAATATGCCGGCTTCCGGTCCACCGCTCTTTGCAGAGACACTGCCACCTAACGAGAAAGAATTACCCTCGTCGATAGCTTCTATGTTGTCACTACACGCTGTCAGCGCTGCCAACGAAACCATTGTCATAAAACTGCAAACGATGGCACTCATTCTGCCAAAATCTTTTTTTGAAAATACCTTTTTTATATCGCTTTATTTTTTTATTGTTATAAATTCTTTTTGCAAAGATAGTAGCATCAGCGATATATATAATGAAAAGGAATGTTGTTTATATTCATCTTGTTGCGACAACTGCTCCATATTCGGACAAGCAGGCGAAGCCATGCCATTTTTTGTCGCAACACAATGAAAATAGAGCGTGTTTTTCTGAACTTTAAACCTTCTGCTCTCCAGAACTCTTGACCTTCTGCGCTCTTGGCGAAAGAGTTCAAGGTCAAAAATTAATCAACCCTCATGATATCGTGATCGTGTAGCACAGAAGAACAAGGTCAATAAGGACAGGAAACCCAATATAGCTTCCAATCCCAAGAACAGTAATCCTCTAAATCCTGAAATCATGAATAAAATAAGAACAACGAAAAAAGCAACTGGTGCGGCTACCCACCAGCCTGTTCGATTTGTGTCGTGTAGACGACGGACACAGACACCTGCAAGAATGAAAATAAGAGCAAGAGCTATAGTCACCATAATGTTATTCCAAATCGATACTACCGTTCTATTGTAATCCCCTATTATTTTGACTATACTTACGGGAATATTATTAATGTAAAAAATACAAACGAACAATAAGAACACAAGTGGAGATGCTGTCATCCAAAACACTTTTCGAGAGCAGCGGCCTTTAAAGTCACACATCTTAAGAAAGATATTCGATGACGAAACATTTTTTTCAACGTGATTTATTTTCTTAGTCTTCTTCCCGTTTGAAAATATCTCTCTGGGACCAGAACCTTTTCCTCCTGCATGAACAGCTAAAGGATTTAACAGATCCACTACTGTGTGTGTCCTTTCATCTTTCAGTTTTGCCATGGCCTTAACGATTGCCTCTCTCGTTTCTGGAGACACATTCTCCGGCAGACTCTTCCGAATTATATCTGCGTTAATATCTGTTGAGATGATCGGATTCCTTCCCGTAAGCATATATAATAAGGTAGCTGCAAGTGCATAAATATCAGCCTCGGGAGTGAAGGTCGTTATCCCCACATACTGCTCCATAGGAGAATAGCCATCGCTGCATCCCAATGCTTTTATCATTGACGTCGGTTTACCTTTGGCATTATAGTGCTTTGAAAGACCAAAGTCTATTAATACAGGTTGTCCATTCTCTCTAATAAGTATATTATCGGGTTTTATATCTAAATGTGTTATCTGGTTTTCATGTAAATATCCGATAGTCTCAGCTACAGGACAAAACATTTGTAATGCATCGGCCTCGTCAAGGCAACCTGTTTTTGAGTTCCTAACATAATCTCTCAGGCTCCTGCCTTTTATATATTCCATCACATAGTAAGCTGTATTATTCGCACGGAAACATTCATTGACACGAACAATGTTCGGATGGTTAAGACTGATTTGATTTAACCGTTTGGCCTCTGTAATAAAACTATCAATACTTTCATCAACTTCCTGTCTATTATTCTCATTTGAGATAACCACTGATGTATCATGGCGTTCGTTCATCGTGGAAATATAATGCTCCTTTATGGCAAACAGGGCTTCTACTGGAATATTCCCAACGAATACTTCTGCTTTAGCAAGGTAGGTAATTCCGAATCCACCTTGTCCTAAAACGGACAGGATCTCATACTTTCTTACACCACTATCTAATAATGTGCCTTTAGGCAGGATATCTTTATTTGTCATGATATTATCTCTTTTGTAGTCTTCATTTTATTCTACCTTCACATTCAAGATTTCCAAAGCATCTGTATCCTTGTTTTTTGCAGCCTGCTCCAACCAATACTTAGCTTTAGCATCATCACGTTTTGTGCCTAAACCTGCACGATAACAGGCTGACAGCAAACGCATGGCCTTTGTTACGACGAACCCCTTATCTTCTGCTGCGGCTTTGGCATATTTAAAGGCTGAATCATAATTCCTTGGGACTTCTTTTCCTTCATAATATAGGTGAGCTAACTCACTGCTGGCATAAGGAAATCCCCTTTCAGCAGACTTTTCATAATATTGGATCGCCTTGTTAATATCTTTCGAATAAAAAGAACCTGTGTGATAGAAATATCCCAAATAATAGGGCGCATTTAAATTACCCATATCATCAGCCTTATGTATCAGTCGCAGTCCCTTATCAACTAAATAGTTTGCATCTGTAGATCCACTACTTTTTCTATAAAAGACATCTAACACACCCAGTCTGAATATTGAATAAGGATCTTTTCGGTTTGCCAACAATAGGAATTGTTGATACGACTTTTCGTAATCGCCTTGTTTCTCATATAGATCACCAAGTCTATTAATTGCGTTTACATGACCTTGTTGAGCAGCTTTCTCATACAACTCAATTGCTTTACCCGGATTATTATCTACGTAACGGCCTGTCTCATAGAAAGAAGCGAGTAAGACTAAAGCTTGTGAGAGGTTACCATCTGCAGCTTTGGTCAGGTATTTCGCAGCTAGTTCAGTATCTTTCTTACAACCGCCATAACCAAATAGATAACATTGTGCTAATACATATTGTGCCCAAGCATCATTCTTTTCAGCACCCTTCAATGCCCACTCGTAAGCTTTATTGGGTCCACCAAGTCCCTGTCCACCGTCTAATTCTAAAAAACAATAAGCTAACTTACCCATTGCAGGAGCATATCCTTGTTGTGCTGACTGGAGAAGATATGTTTCGCATTTTTTAATATCAGGACCATATACAGATTTCTCTAATCCAAATATAGACGGATCTTTACAATACAATGATGCTTCCCAATATTGGGCAACAGGATCTGTCTTCGATTTTTGACTTAATGAATAAGAATTACTACCATAGCCTGTGGAAGCTAACTTTGCTTGATATTCAAACCCCTTTGATAAATCTCCTATCGAAAAATAATAATCTTTCAATTGATCATTTACTTCGTTTTTAAGGGATTCCTTAACTTGCTTATAACTGTCATTAATGAGATTATTCCATATATCCAATGCCTTTTGAGGATTCTTGGCAATTCCAATGCCCTTACTATATGCTTCGGCTAACTTCATCAAGCCATACAGATCATGTTTTTCAGCCATCAGCCTAACATATTTAATTCTATCGGCATCATTCTTACTTCGATAATACATCCTCTTATTGGCTTCTATACTTCCATTTCTTAATGCCTGATGAAAAAATTGTTCTGACTTCTTTTTGTCCTTCTTTATGCTTGTCTTACCATTCCCATATAACACATAAAGGTCATATTGAGCATCTGCATTATTTGAAGCAGCTGCTTTCTCCAACCATAAATAAAGAGAATCACTTAATGCGCCATCATATAGGTCATAATAGCATTGTGACAGGCCATACATAGCATCTACATGACCTTTAGAAACAGCTTTCTTAAACCACTCAGAAGCTATCTTCCTATTAGTTCTTGCTTCATCCTTTGATGTCAAACCACTAATCAACATATCATATAATTGATAATAGTGTTTCCCCATCTTATACTGTGCCTCAGGAATACCCATCTCTGCAGAATCCTCTAACTCGATGCTGTATGGTTGTGGAACAAGGAGATCCTGTGCATAACTGTTGGAAATATCAACACACAAAATAAGTATTGTTGAAATTAAAAAAGTATAAAAGCGATTCATAATAATAATGGTTTATTGTATTTTCTGTTTTAACACATCCAACGCCACAACATCTTTATGCTTAGCAGCCTCTTCCATCCAATATTTAGACTTGGCTTCATCTTTTGCGACACCTCCAAGACCTTGGCGAAAATAAGCCGACAAAGCACGCATGGCCTCAGCCACAGGTTGCTCAGTATCTTCAGCAGCTAAGAGGAACATCTCATAAGCTTCTTTATAACAACCCCTTTCATGTAACACTCTTCCATAAGCACACTCTCCAAGGGTATTACCAAGATCTGAAGCTTTCTTATAATATGCTTCCGCTTTTACCAGATCTTTCATTCCATACTGATCACTCTCATATAACTCTCCGATACGGATATCTGCTTCTTCATAAATATGAGCGACCTTCTCATAGTATGTTACCGCCTTCCTGTAATCTCTTGCTACTCCCTCACCATTCTCATAGAGTTGTGCCAACGTAAAAAGGGCGAGTGAAGCACCTAAATCCGCCTCATCTTTCAACAGTTTTAATGCTTTATTGGTATCTTTTGATATTCCCAGGCCTTCAAGGTAAAGCTTTGCAAGATACGTCTTTGCTCCAAGGACGTTCTGTTGTGCGGCTTTAGTATATAGGCTAAAAGCTTTCTGATAATCCACTTTTAAGCCACACAAGCCTGCCTGATAACGGCCTCCCAATACCATCTGAGCCATACCATAGCCCTTGTCTGAGGATAGGGTATAATATTGTAGTGCTTTACTCTCATCTTTCTTAACACCCATACCAGACTCATAACAGTATCCTAATCGATAAAGGCCCTGCGGATTACCCTTACTGGCAGCCAGTTGGTAGAGTTCCACAGCCTTTCCCACATTCATTTGCTGACTCTCAAAGTAATATCCAAGCGTTGCACACGCTTCCATATCTCCCCTACGGGCTTTTTCTCTAATATCCAGCACCTCGTTGGTAGAAAGAAATTGAGCAATTGATACCTGAGCAAAGAGTATTATTAATAATGAAACAATTATCCTCTTCATCTAATTAAAAATTAATAAATATCGTTTTGAATAGAACGAAGTTCTGTTTCTTTTAAATCAACAGACTTAATCATTTTAAGAGTCTCAGCACCTTTGTCTCACATTTTATCCTCAATATTTAAAATATGTATTTCGTTCATCAAATTTGAATGATTTTAACTTTTTGAGAGTATATCCACCATCTGGTAAATTCTTGGGAGGTTCCTTATAAAAGTTGCATATAATTTTATAACCATACCTTGAACTCACTTTAAATAAATTTCTCACATGAATTCCCATTCCAATATCATTTATAATGAAATATCTCAGCTTTGAGGCATCATTAAAGTCTTTACTAAACTGAGTTTCGTCTTTTACGATAAACTCATATTTTATGTTCTTTTTCTTTGTGTCCTCGGATATTAAGATTGGGTAAAAAACAAAGTATTTAAACAAAGGTTCTTGAGTCACTATTTGAGACTGAAGGACATTTATGATATTGTACAATTCATTATTAAAGAGCGAAGACAACCTACCCACCTTATCCTTGGCACTGTATAACCGATCTATTGTTTTATAACTCATGCCAAAATATGAGGTATTGACGGAATCAGAATATGACAGGCAAAAACCTGTCTTATTTCGTATCAACATTTCTATGAAATCTTTTCCGCAACTTTCCAATACAAGACTCAATAACGATTTTCTCTGGGAGTCTGTAAGTTTATCATATAATTTTGCCTCAAGAGGTCGTTTCAAGTAATACTGTATAATAAACGAACTATCCTGATATGCAAATTTAGCAATAGATTGAAATTCGTCCATATTTATTGGTAAGGCCTTATTCTGTTCTGCTATATATCTTCTCAACTCATTCGACTGCGCTGAGACAGAGGCACTGAAGGCAATCATAAGGCCTAACACGGTCATTCTAACTATTCTTTTCATTGTTTATATATTATTGATTTGATTAACTATGGTACATAATATAAAGCTTTCAAGCGTTTCATCACCTTTTCCTTTGTTGCAGGATCCGCTTTTTGAGCCCACTGATAGGCTTTATCAAGATTTTCTTGGGTTGCTTCACTATTGATATACTGCAACGCCTTTTTAGCAGCCTCAGCTTGCTCGTTCTTTACACTGTTTGTATTTTGTTTCTTTTCAACAGTTGTACTGGCTTTATTATCGGCAGTATTGCCGGTTTTCTTTTCAGAACTGGTTGCTGAATTCAAATTATCACTTGCTTCTTGACTTGAATGATTGTTACCGGCAGGATCAGAGAGTTCTGTATTCTTTATTTGTTCGAGAAGTTCAGAAGCACCATCCACTCCGGCCTGAACGGCCTTCTCAGCATACTCACGAGCCTCATCTGTTTTGTTTGCAGATAGCATAATCTTGGCATAGGGAAGATAAGCTCGAATTGAATCAAAATAAATATATCCCGACAGCATAGTGCTATCGTTGTTCTTAATAGCTTCTGTCAATTGCCTTGAAGCATATACAGGCAGAGGGGCTGATGAAAGATCTATATCTTGAGAACTATGATTGTCTGTACTTTTAAACAATTGCCAGCCACTATACCCAACTAACGCAACACACAGGATGGCAGCAACGAGAATCAGATTCTTCTTGTTATCTCTTATCCACTCAAGAACCTTATTACCCGGTTGTGGCTTCTCTTTTAGCCCTTTACGTATAACAGAATAAATGGTTCCATTTGCTGGGAAGATCTCTTTTGTCTTCGCATCATCGGCAACTCGCTTTCCATCTTGATATGATAAATTCGTTTTCGATTGTGCATCCCTGATGAATTCTGTAAGATCTTTGTCTGTATCTGATGACGCAGCCAATTTATAGTCCTTCTGACGCTTGTGGACACCCCGTACAAAAAACTCATACAGATCATATCTTACCTTGGCTGTACTACCAGGACCAGTATATCTTACGGATAAATAATGGATATAATGTGCTCCAGTATCAATGGTTGATAAAATCTGATAATCCTGGTATCCACCATGCAGGACATAGCCTGCTGGTAACTCCGCAGGTATCTCGGGGGCCTTCTTCGGTTTTTCTTTATACGTTAGTTCGTGAATGAAATCGGCTACCGTCTTCGTCCGCTCAGACTTGTTGTATCTTAACGCATGCACGATAGCTTCACGTACCTGATTGCTTACACTCTGGGGCAAGGTCCGACGGATATAATCCGGCTCCATGTCAGAGGGTGACTGTGGCGACTTGCCCGTCAACAGATAATAAAGAGTCGCACCTAACGAGTACACATCAACCTCTGGGGCAAAATGGAAGATTCCCTCATGTTGTTCTGGAGGGGTATAACCTAATGAGACACCTACGGAATCATGCTTACTGGTTAGTTCTCCCTTCTTGTTAAAATGGAGTGACACGCCGAAATCGATAAGCACAGGTTCGTCATGGTTACCATCCGTACCTTTTCTTATTACGATATTCTCTGGTTTGATATCCATGTGAAGCATATGTTCACCATGGAGATAACTAACGGCTTCGGCAACAGGCAGTATATACGATAACGCCTGGGCTTCAGGGAGGCCGCCACGGTTATCAAGGACTTTCTTACGCAAATCACCCTCCGCGAGGTACTCCATCACATAATAGGCGGTATTGTTTGCCTCGAACACCTCATTCACGTTGACGATATGAGTGTCGTGCTTACAGAACTGAGCCAGCCGGTTACCCTCGGTAATAAAGTCGCGAAGACTCTCCTTTACCTCAGGTGCCGAGGCCTCAGAATATTCCATACTGAGACCATCAGCACCACGGTAGCAATGTCCCTTTACAAATAGCTCTTTCACGGCAAAGTACAGTGTGACAGGGATATTACCGATTTTTGTCTTAAAAGATACTTTATAGGTGAAGCCATAACCACCCTGCCCTAAAACAGTATCTATGCAATAAGCGTATTTACCACCCTTGAGAATCTTGCCTTTAGACAAGGCATATTTGTATTCTTTGTCGTTACTCATATCTAAATGTAAATATAAAGAATTCCTGTATATACTTATATTTGTTATTTCTCAATCTTACTAAGAAGACGAATCAAAGAGTTGTTAGGCCTTTGTTTACCTAATTGTTCAATTCGCTTATCAGCATCGGATAGATCCGGAATGACCGACAGCTTCTTTTTATAGCACTCTGCCAGATATTTTGCTGATTGTGGCGTAAGATAATTCTGAGCCTCAGCCATCAGGTACAACTCTGCAGCCTTCGTAAAGTCCTTTACGACACCATTACCCGTCATATACCTGTCTGCCAGCTTACATTGAGCGTATGCTATACCCTTATCAGCTGCTGTTCGCAAGAGTTCTAAAGCTTTCTTGTCATCCTTATCAACGCCCGTACCTGTCTCATACATAGCAGACAAATAATAGTTGGCTACATCACTCGTCTCACAAGCCTTTGTCAGGGTCTTGATCGCTTTCTTTAGGTTACGTTTAGTGTAATCCTTATTTGCAAGACAGACACCGAGCATGGTAGCACCCTCAGGATTCTTCGCCTTGTTCACTTTTGTAAAATAATCAATAGCAGAAGCATAATCCTTATCCACATAATATTTGCGGAGACCCATCAGATATTGAGAGAACAATCCCTCATTATCTTCATGAAGCAGTTTGTTCATCTCTTTCTGATGAGATGTTGCTCCGACTTCTGCCAGCCACTGGGTTGCACGATAGAAATCCTGAGGCACTCCATGTCCATTAAGGTAGCAGTTACCTAATAGCCACTTGGCTTGAGCATTACCCTTAAGAGCAGCCTTTGTCAAATACTGTGCCGCTTTTGAATAATCCTGTTCTATGCCATCTCCTTCATAAAATATTCTACCCAACTGATAATTAGCCATAGGAAAGCCTTTCGATGCCGCCAACTCCAGATATTTAGCTCCCTTTGCCTTGTCTTGTGCAATACCCATGCCTTTATGCAACAGATTACCATAATAGTAGATAGCACCGGTATGCCCCTTTGCCGCAGCTTGTTTAAACCATTTCACTGCATCGTCTGCATGATTGGTATTTAAGGCAGATAAACCTTGTGAGAACTGACTGTCCACATCTCCATACTCAGCTGCTTTCTCTAAATAGAATGTAGCCTTATTAAAATCCTTTTCAACGCCGAGACCTGAAAGGAAGCAGTAGCGTAGCAAAAGACAACTGAAGATACTCTTAGTATTCTCAACTATTTGCACATGTTGTGGAATGATAGCTGTATTTCCCTTCCTGATAGCTGACTTATACAGATTAACGGCCATCGTAGAATCTTTCTTCGTTCCACGCCCCAACTGGTAGCACATAGCCATATTACCGATGGCATAAGAATTACCTTGCTTAGCTGACTTTCCCCACCATGTAAAGGCCGTACGATAGTCTTGTTTAATACTGTCTTTACCGGTATAATACCAGGTTCCAAGCGTATTCTGAGCATTTGCATCACCATCTTGGGCTTTTTTAATGGTTAGGGCTACGCTATCAACTGGTGTATTCTTTACTTTTACCGCCTTCTTAACTGGACATGAAGCAAAGCTCAAGGTCGTCACAGCAGCAAAAGCTATCGTAAGAATATATTTGATTCTTTTCATAACTTTCTTTTATTTAAAAAACTTTTTTATCCACCCTATCAATGAATTGTCTTCGAGGGTTCGGACAGACTCTATCTCCACCTGATTATGCTTTGAGATGGTTATGCGTTTAGTATTATAGCCATTCTCGTCAGAATCAGTTTCATCGGTAGTCTCATATCCATCATATTCAACATCTTTCACATGAATAACCCATGCCGTGTTGTTATCACTGCTATCTTTGCTTTGCATAGCAATCTCACGAGTCTTTTCCTGGTCATCCATTCTATTGTCTGATACAATACGGACCAAATCGTCATCTGAAAGTTGATGGAGCACTCCATCAGAACATAATATGAAATAGTCACCGGCGACAATATCCTTTGTCTGCATAACTGTTGCCATGCATCGGCGCTGATCATCTTCGATAGGTTCCATGCATCGTTCAATAATATTACTCTGCGGATGGTTTACGGCCTCTTCAGGACTTATTAATCCATTATGAACCAATGAGTTTACATAAGAATGATCAGAAGAGCGATACATAATACCAATATTGGGTCGTATATGATAAATCCTACTATCACCGATATGTGCCATCATACAGCCATCTGCATGGAAACAAACGAATGTCAGTGTCGTGCCCATGTCCATACTCCCTCCATGTCGAGCTTTATAGTCTAAAGCATCGTATGCGTTATCAAGAGCTGATTTGAATGAGTCATCTGAGAAACCCTTAGTAAAGTCAAAACGTTGCAAAGACTTTCCAAACGCATCACATACCGTCTGACTGGCAACCTCCCCTTTTTCACTGCCACCTACTCCGTCGCAAACAAGGAAGAAACATTGCCTATTATCTATCATATCCATATCAGGATAACGGCAGTCTTCTTGATAGTCGCGCCTTCCCTGTTGGCAGAAAGAATAGGCCGAATGAAGTGTTATCTTCATGATGATACGGGCTTGAATGTAATCCTTGTATTTCCTAACGTAATGATGTCACCGTAGTTTATATAAACACTATGTTCCTCCTCCAGATACTTCCCATTATATAGAACGGGATTGGTTGCGCTGATAACCGTAAGCTTAAAGAAATAACCCTTGCTACCCTTCTCCACCTCAACCTTTACAGAACGGCGACTGGCATATTCATCATCGATCATCATGTCTGAAGGGCACTCTGTATCTGTACGACCAATGTAATTGACACCCACTTTCAAAACATAGCTTTTTTTCCTGAAGAATCCGCCCCAGACAAATTTACCTGTAGAAGAAAGACCTTTGATGGAATGCTTTTGAGTTTTCACAGGTACATCTTCCTCTTTCTTATCAGAAGACTTTTCTTCTTTCTTAGATTTTGAACTGATAACGGGCTCTTCCTTTACAGCTTCCTTCTTATCTACTGGTTTCTGCTCTTCCTTTTCTACGGGCTTCTGCTCCTCAGCAATTTTACCTACGATCCAGACATTGGTCTGACAAGAGCCACAAGTCTCCTTCCAACGAGATTTCTGTTGGCCTTTTATGAACATCACTTTCCCACATTTAGGACAAATGATAACATATTTTTTTTCAGGTTCAGCTTTTTTCAATACCGCATAGATACCAGGACGAAGTTCTTTGACCTTTCCCAAAAGAGGAACTGAAGGTGTTTCTTCCTTTGAAACCTGATGCTTAATGGTAATATTTTTTGTTGTTTCCATCTTACATAAACTTTTTACTAATCAACAACATCATCGTCAATGTCAGAGTCGTCGGAATCATCATCATCTGAATCATCATCATCTGAATCGTCATCATCTGAATCGTCATCAATAAGTGAGCCCGGCTCTTCCTCGTCTTCAGTCTCATCTCCTGCTATCTGAGCCAACAGTTCTTCTTCTGATACCTCATCCTCAGGATGTGCCTCTGCCAATCCTTCTTCATTTTCGGTAGGTTCACTACCATCAATATTCACAATATCTTCCGTAGGATCTGCACCCTGAATGGTTTCCTCCATGGCTAGATAGCTACCTGAAGGATCAGCCATTTCAACCAAGTCACCAGCTGTTATGTTTGCCTCTGTTGAACCTATATAAGCACCTTCAGAAGTAAACACATCGCTATATACGCCATCGCCATCTGTATCTGCCAGCAAGAATTCTGTTCCGTCAGGTGTGTGGAAAACAGCAACAACCATTTCTGAGCCATCAGGACCGTAAGCCGTTGTGAAGCCATCTACTTGGCTAATGACTGTCTCGCCATCAATATCCTGACTATCAATCTCATCCTTTATGATTTCTTCAGCGATCTCCTCAGGAACGACATCCTCTTCATCATCTGAAGACGGGTTCGTATCAATATCAGATTGCGACTCATCATCATTTGTTGGATTATCAGTAGGTTGCGGTTCTGTGATCTGCTCCTCTGTTTGTTCTGTTCCAGTCGTATCGCCCGTAGCCTGTGTCTCCTGTTGTGTTTCCTGCGTCTGTGCCTGTGCCACAGTCTCCTGATCAATAGTTTCCTGTTCGGTTGCTTGCTCTTCCTGTTTACCATTATGAGCGGCAAAAGCAGCACCTGCAGCAGCACCACCTACTGCGCTAAAGCCTGCAGCAGAAAGGGTCGTTTTCGTATTATTAAAACCGCCTCTTGCCCGTTTCTCATCTTTAAAGATTTTAAATTTCTTGGTTTCCATAATTCATAATTTTATTGGTTTCTACACTGCAAAGATAATCTGCTTTTTATGATATTAATAATATTTTTGAAAGTTAAGGATGAACCTCATGGGGTTTCATGACGAACATGTACTTTTCTGGTGACGAACTTTATTTCCAGTTCGCTATAACAGTATTTTGAGCTGAGCCAGGTCCGATTAGCTGTGGATGTTGCCCATTTTTTGTACGGGCTGTGACATCATTATAAATGAACTTGAATAATTCTATCAATGTAATGCGCTTATCGTGGTTCTTATCTGACATGCCTCGTAATCCCTTCAGCATCGCCTGTGTAAAATAACCATTACCAATCCAGTCGTTTTCTATAGATGACTCATCTGGGCGGCTGGACATGACAAAGGTTATTCGTGACTTATCAGAATCACTCATAGCATAGCTGTCTGTGGCAACACTACCCGATCTGCACGCATCAATAAAGCAGAAGATATTCTTTGTCTTTGCTTTGGAAAGTATTTTTATAAGATCAGAATAATTGAACAACTGTTGGTCGCTCATCAAGAAACCGCCAGTAGTGCCATGACCTGAGAAATAAAATATTATTCGATCCTCTGGTTTTGCTGCCTCAATAATTGTATTCAAGCGTTTTGTAATGTTAGCCTGTGTCACATTCTTACTTGTTGAGACACCACAGACAATCCCTATCTTATCCATTACCGTTTTAAGTTGTTTTACATCCTTGGTGGTATTATGCAAATTCAATTGCTCATCACCATAATTAGATACGCCAGTCAATAGTGCATAGGTTCTCTGTGCATTCATATTCACAACCAAAATGGTCATGAATAACATAAGTATTGAAAATCTTTTCATAATTATTTATTTTTTACATTTTGAACATTTCATTTCACGTATCTCACTAGACTTTAGGATATGAGAACACAATGGGTTCGGACAATGGTGGAACTTTTCAAGTTCAGCTTTTAGTTTTTTCTTCATGCCATTGGTATTATAGAAAGCAGCAAAACCTGTACTTAAAACAGGTACAGCTCTCATAATATTCAAACGGAAATCTGGTATGATATCATCTAATGGCTTCGTAAAAAACGTGACAATCATCACAAGCACGTTAACTGCGAATACAATCATCTTCTGAGTGTGCTCTTTTTCCTCAAGCTTTTCTATTTTCTCATCATATTCATCTTCTAATTCGGTTAAATACTCATATTCCTCTCTGAAATCTCCGTAGTTTTCCACCTGTTTGGCATAGAAAAAACACCCTTTAGAGTTATCTGGGCCTAAACAGATAAAAGTCATAGGAGTGATATTTACTCGCCCCACACGAACTAAATCACCCTTCTCGTTACGGATGAATGTTCCATTAGAAGAATTAAGATCTTCCAATACCCACTCGCCATGATCATCTATAGTTATTTGTGCATGCTGGCGACTGACATCTTCATTCTTAATCTTAAACGGCTGGGTTCCCTCTCTACCTAAAATAATTGTTTTCATGATTTTTCTTTTAATTTTAAGCTTTTGCCTATAGCAGTCTTATATACTTTCAAAATTTGTTTAGGCAAGGTGATACGTATTTCATTCTTATCACCATCACTAAGAGTCAGTTGCAGCTTTATTAAATCAATCTTTTGAAAATAAGCATGATTAATTATAAAGCTACGTCCTAACCTCACGAATTTGTTTCGCTTATCATTGTTTGATTGGAAAATAGTCTCCAATTTACTGATACCATGCGTCAGCATAAACTCACGCTTAGTGATATAAACGACTCGTGAATAATTGCCATTTGCCTGTATTACTGCCACCTTGTCGGTTTCAATGCAAATCAATTCATCACGAGTATTGAAATACAGTTTTGCCATAGGTTTTAATTGACTGCAAGAGTGATAGCACAAAGATATAGATTATTTCTCAAAAAAACAAAACATTAATAGAAAATTTCTCTTTGAAGTACTATCACGACATATTTTCAACAGGATGATCATCCATACTGACAAAAGGAGTCATTTAGTCGTCAGGATAAATGAGTGATTGAAAGTTTAAGGTTGGAGAAAAAAACAGAGACACAGAGTAACAGAGGATCATTTCATCTTGATATTCTCTGCGACTCTGTGTCTCTGTGTTGGAACATTGGTCAAATATTTTTTATAGCTTATAAGGATTTCCGTTAACCTTCACATTCTTGAAGGAGATACGGTCGACACCCTTGAGCACACTGATCTCTGGGCGCTGCACATTTTTGAAGTCACAGTTCTTGAAGACGATATCATGTGCCATGATCTTATTGTCGAAGCCATCCACATGAACGGCGAAGCGACTCTTGTTGCTGGTGATGTT
>Ga0256405_10001793_pt1 | contig 55148 bp, 34 predicted proteins | sample RumenRJG_02DNA_FD_189096 | JGI IMG/M metagenome (GOLD analysis project Ga0256405, IMG submission 189096) | Bovine rumen microbial communities from Lethbridge, Alberta, Canada - RJG_02 | ecosystem: Host-associated > Mammals > Digestive system > Stomach > Rumen | place: Canada: Alberta... | reverse complement strand
GCGTGAAACCGATTCGGATGATGAAGGCGTTTCACGACCTGCCCGAAGTGACTGTGAAGGCGACGAAAGTGAAAATGGTGATGCGGGGCGACACGATTGTCTATAACGCCGACGCCTTCAATTTGGCCGAGGGTTCGATGCTCGACGCACTGGTGAGCCGATTGCCGGGGGCACAACTGACGAAGGACGGACAAATTTTCGTGAACGGCAAGAAAATCGAGAGCCTGCTCATCAACGGGCGCGACTTTTTCAAGGGCAGCCCGAAGGTGGCCCTGCAAAACCTGCCTGCCTACACGGTGAGCAAAATCAAGGTCTATGACGAGGCTGGTGTCGCCTCGCGCATCATGCAGCGCGACATGGGCGACAAGCGGTATGTGATGGACGTGAACTTGAAAAAGGAGTATTCCAAGACCTACATCGGCAATGCCGAGGTCGGCTATGGCACAGAAAATCGCTATTTAGCGAAGGCTTTCGGCATGAAGATGTCGGACAAGGAATGGGTGATGGGGTCTGCCAGCATCAATAATTTGAGTGACTACCAACAAGTTCAGTTCGACCAAAGTGTTGCTGGCGGCGAATGGACGTGGAAATCGCCCACAACATTCGACGGGCAGATCACTTTCCGCGAGGCAAATTTCGGTTACAATCGATTTCTTGACAGGCAAAACTGGCTTGGCGGCGGCGTCACACTGAACCATACCGACAGCGACAACGAGTCGCGCACGAATACGCAGACCTATCTGCCCGAGGGCGATTCGTTTCAAAAACAACAAAGCCATTCCACTTCGAAATCGACATCGCTCAAAGGCAGTCTCAATCATCATTTTGAAAAAGGTGTCGCTTTCAATTGGAGCGATTTCAGCCTGCAATACATTCGAAACAAAAATCTCAGCCATTCCACCCAGACCACAAGCGACTCGGCTTCGGTGCTCAACGAAATGCTGACGCGAGGTTCTTACGAGAATCAAAGAATCTTTGCCGACGGTTCCATCAGCGGTGGTGCGAGAATCATCGCCGATATGCTCCGATGGGACTTCAGCGCCAACTACGACCGCCTGACTGCCGACCAGTTCTCGCTCAGCGACATCCAATATACCAACGGACAGACGCCACGCGACTTCCGCAACACCTACGGCGACAACGGACATCAAAATTGGAAAATCAAGGCGAATACCAAGTATGATATCCGTTGGCCAAACAAGTCGATTACGCCAGAATACGAATACAATTACCGCTACAACAAAACCTCGAATATGCTCTATCGGTTGGACAAACTCGCCGATAGAGATTCCACGATTTGGGATATGCTGCCGTCGGCCCGAGAAGCCCTCATCGACGTGCTCGACCGAAACAACAGTTACGACTTCCACGAGTATCAGAACCACCATCGCTTCAAGTTGCAAGTGATTTCGGGGGAGGAATATTCCGATAAAAAAGCCTTTGTGAATTATTGGCGACTGCAACTTCCCTTGCGCATCGCGCATAACAACCTCTACTACAACCGCCTCGGACGGCACGATGTCAGGCGGCACGCCGTGTTTTTCGAGCCGAATTTCGACATCAAAGGAACAATTTCGGACATCAAATGGGGTTTCTCGGCCAGTATGTGGTCGGAAATTCCCGATATGACGATGCTCGTGGGCTATCGCGACGACACCAATCCGCTCAATATCCGCCTCGGCAACCCCGACCTGCGCAATCAGCATTACTACAGCGCATCGCTCGACCTTCGGCGTTGGATAAGCAGCCATCAGCAATCATACTGGATGAACATCGGCTACAACCAACAGGACAACGCCGTCGCCTACGCCACCGAGTTCGACAAAAAGACCGGCATCTCCACCGTGCGACCCGTAAGTGTGAATGGCAACTGGAGCACAAGCGCAAGACTCGGCTACTCGCGGTCGCTCGACAAGGCCGACAAGTGGACCATCGACAACCATTTCAGCTACAACTACCACCACAGCGTGGATATGGCGACGGTTTCGGGCTTCGCCTCGACCGTGCGCAGCATCGTTAACAACCACCAGTTCAGCGACAACCTCAGGCTGACCTTCCGACCCAACGACAACTACGAATTCACACTGCACGGCGGCGGCACCTATTATCTTGTAAACAGCCGTCGCGAGGGTTTTGAGGACATCAACGCCGGCGACTACCAAATCGGCTTCAACACGACGCTGAACCTGCCGGCGAAGTTCCAGTTCACCACCGACCTGACGATGTACGCCCGTCGCGGCTATCAGCAGAACGAGATGAACACCACCGACTGGGTCTGGAACGCACAAATCACGCGCAGTTTCCTCAAAGGAAAACTCCTCGCCAAACTCAAGGGCTTCGACATCCTGCAACAACTCTCCAACACGCGCTACGTGATGAACGAGCAGGGACGCACCGAGTCGTGGCACAACGGCATTCCGCGATACGTGATGCTCTCGCTCTCGTATCGATTCAATGTTGTGCCGAAACAGAAAAATCAGTAAAAAGAATAAGTTTTTTGGAAAATGACGGAACAACGAAAGATTCTTACGCGAAAATTTCGTCAATCCAATATAATTTGCTAAATTTGCAGCGTATAACAAAATCTTTCAACTACTACCCCTACGGCGGTTTGAAATCATTGATGTATATATTTACAATTGTGTTAGCGTTATGCTTTGTTTCGTGCGACCCTCCAATTTTCCAAATTCCAATAGATGGAGTGTATAAAAAGAAGATTGGAGTTGATTGCGGTACAATTGACGTTGAGTGTAAAACTATCGGTGGTGTGAGTTTTAATATCAAGCAGGTTTATCGTGTTACGAATCCTCTTGACATTAATCCCAAAAATCTATCCATTAAGTATAAAAACAATGATATAAAATACACCGTTTATCTAAATGGAGCGTTGATTGATGAACGGAAGAAAATAATGAATGATGACACTGTTGTTGTCAGTTTTACAAAAAAAGTGAGGAAAAATGATACTATTATCATCAATTTTGACAATTTCTTATATTGTAAGGAAATACCAATAAAGATTGGTGACATTCCTTTCGTATTTAATAAAAAATAAATGTACTAAGTATGAAGATTTCGTCGATTATTACAACTGGTGGTAAATATCTTATTGCAAGTGGAATTTTTCTATTGTTTTCATGTGATTCTACGCAAAGTTTAACAGTCAATGGAAAACAGACGTTGTCCTATTCATTACACGACAATGAGATAAAGATAGCAGCTGGTAAATTTGGCCATGATTATCATATTTTCATCAGTTCTGACAAAGCAATTACAGTTCAGCCAGACTCGTTTCAATACGAATTTTCCAGAGACGTATCCACTGAAAAAATTGATTATTATGGGTATGAAAGAAAAAGCAAGGATGATGTGAAGTATCATAATAGTATTGTATTGCGAAAATGTTGGGCAAAATCTCTGTCAATGGATAGCGTAATGTTAAAAGTCATTCCTAATGATTGTATTCTCTATCAAGGAAACAGGGTTATTACTGACACCATTTACATCAATTTAAATACTAAAAAAACAAAGTATTTGCAATAGGGGCAAATGATGATGGATATAGTTATTTAATTGGGTAAACGGATATATTGCAAAATCGAAATAAAATATTTGAAAAATGATAGAAAGCGAGGGTGGAACAAAAGAGTCCATCCTCGTTTGTTTCTAAAAATTTTCTACGACCTTATTTTTTAAGTAAATTATTTGGTGGTTTCAAATAAAGGTTGTACTTTTGCAGCAGATAACTTATAAGTTAAGAATCGGAATGAAACAAGAGTATCGTATAGAGTTGTTGGAAGAGTATGAGAACGTTAATTTCTACAGCATCAGAATGGCTGGAAAGGAACTGACGGAACTGGAGGCTTTCTTTGAGAAATTTCCTGAAGGATGTGAATACGATGACGAAATTGATGTCATTATTTCTTGGATTGACCAGATTGCGGAGCGTGGTGCGTTGGAACGTTATTTCCGCCCTGAAGGGAATTATGGTGACGGCGTTGGCGTGATTCCGATAGATGTTGGAAATAAAATTCGGTTGTATTGTCTGCGCTTGTCGGATAAGATTCTCGTTTTTGGCAACGGCGGCGTGAAGGATTCGAGGACTTGGCAAGAGAGTGAAACTTTGGCTCCATACGTGAAACTTTTAGTGGATACGAGCCGTTTTATCTCGTCAAGAATCAAGGATGGCACGATGGTGCTTGTTGATAAGGAGATTGTTGGAAACTTAAATTTTTCAAGGTATGAGAAGGAGTAAAATATTAGAAGAGAGGCGCAGGCGAGCGAACGCAGAAATCCGCGATTCTGTAGCTCTGTCTTTTCGTATTGTGGACAGAATACACGATATTCTGGTGGAGAAGGGCCTGAAGCAGAAGGATTTGGCGCAGCGTTTAGGAAAGAGTGAGGCTGAAATCAGCAAGTGGATGCGTGGCACACACAATTTCACAATCGACACGCTTGTTTCTATTGAGGATGCGCTTGATGCTCCTATCGTTCAGGTCTATCGCCCTGATGTTTATTCAATTAATGAATTTGAGCCAGAATTTGCTGCGGAGTCTTGACGGACTCCTTGGCTGCATCACTTCTATTCGCCCGTGCCTGTCGTGGTGGCTGCCGAACCGCAGATTCCGATAGAGGACTGGTTCGAGCCGATTGAAATATTGGAATAGCCCTACGACCGGCCGATTCCTGGCGAACATTTTTTTATGATGATGTAATTTTAACAGTATTTTTGTACGATATTCGATTGAAATTTCGTAACTTTGCAGCCGAATTGTAAAAATACCGGAAGGTATGACAGGCTAACAGAATCATCATTATCAAACACTAATTAGACCAAAAACAATGAAAAAAAGAATCATTTTTTTCGCTTGCGCCCTGCTGTTTGCAGTGGCTGCGCAAGCCCAGTGGGACCTCGAAGGACTCACGGTGGACAAGTCGAAATGGGTTGATTATGCCCCGACGTGGAACCCCGACCCGTATATCATGACGCCTGGTGCTGGCAGCATCGGTAGCGTGCGTCAGAACACGAAGCTCAGTAACGGCAGAGGCCCGCGCAAGGCGCCACGGAAGGCCGAAGGAGCAACCGACTTGCCCGAATATTGGGACAATGCGAATACCAAGCACTTCCCGCCCGTGTTCAATCAGGACGGGGGCTCGTGCGGCGTTTCGTCGCGTGCCGGCTATATGCTTTGCGAGGAGTTGAACGCCTATCGCGGAACCGATGCCTCGCATCCCGACAACCGTTTGTCGCCCAACATTCAGCATCCTTACGACAACACGGGTCCGAACAAGAACACGATGGCCTATCAGATTGGTTTCCCGAGTATGTCAACATACGGTGGCTTCCCGTCGAGCAATATCTATGGCTCCTACGGGCCGACTTCCAACAATGCAGGTTGGATGACGGGCTATGACAGGTGGTACAAGACGATGCACAACCGCATCTGGGGCGCATCGAGCATTCCCTCGCCTGTCATCGGCTATCCTGAAGAGAATCCCGAAGGCTGGGGACGCGGTGGATTCGGCCCCGGTGCCATCGCCGCCAAGCGTTGGCTCTACAACCACAACGGCGACGAGTCGTTCCATACGGGTGGAATGTTGGGACTCGGTGTGGCATCTGGCGGTCATGTGCTCAACATCCCCTCATCGGCGGAAAACCGCAAAATCGGTTTGGTGGGAAAGAAATATTGGGTCACCGGTACGTCGGTTGACCACGCTGTGAGCGTTTCCGGCTACGACGACCGCGTAGAGTTCGACCTCGACGGTAACGGAAAAGTAGGCGAGCGCAAGAACTCCGACGGCCTCGACGAAAAAGGCGCATGGATTGTCGTCAATTCGTGGGGTGGCTGGGCCAACAACGGCTTTATTTATGTTCCCTACGCCCTTGCAACGCCCACGTGTCAGAAAAACAGCACTGGAAAAGGCTTTTTGCCCGTCGGCAGTGGCTTTACGCCAGAAATGTGGCACATCCGCAAGGATTACACGCCCGCTCGCACCATCAAGGTGAAAATCAGTTTCACCCAGCGCAGTGCCATCAGCCTGAAGGCTGGTATTTCGACGAATCTGAAGGCTGCTTCACCCCAAAAATTGTTGCAGTTTGAGCATTTCAACTTCAAGGGCGACGGCGATGGCGACGGCAAGGACGCGATGACCCCGATGTTGGGTCGTTGGAACGACGGAGTGCACTACGAACCGATGGAATTGGGCTTCGACCTTAGCGACCTTTTGGCCGAGTTCGACCCGACGCAGCCGCTGAAGTTCTTCTTCATCGTCGATAGTAAATCGACCGCGACGGGTGTCGGTGGCATCCACGAGGCATCCATCATCGACTACACCTGCGACCCCAACGGCATCGAAACTGCTTTCGTCATCGAGGGCGACAGCATAACCATTGGTAACAAAGGCAAATCGACCAAAATTTCTACCATCGTCTATGGCGAGGCCATCAATCCGCCGACGAACCTGAAAATTTCGGGTACGACCCTTTCGTGGGAAGCACCGCAAACGAATTTCAAGCCGGTGGGCTACATTGTATATAAAAATGGTGAGGAAATCGCCCAAACCGAAGGCAACGTCACCAGTTACAACGTCGGAACAGGCGAGGGTACTTACACCGTCAAAACCATCTACGAATTCAACGGACAGCGCAAACTGTCGGCTGCGTCGGCTTCTGTCGAGGGTAATTATTCCTTCTCGAAGCGATACATCACCAAGATTGGAACGGCCATCAGCAAGGTCAGCGACCTGAAAGACGGCATGACCGTGATTCTTTACAACACGGGTCGTCAGAAATACGTCTGCGACACGGGTGACAAGATTTATCAGCACAAGTCGGCTGCTCCGAAGAAGGGCGACGCGAACAGCGGCGAATACGTATTCACGGTGCACAAAGTGGGCAACAACTTCACGTTCACCTCTGAAAACGGTAGTCTGCCGGCATTTGTGGAGAACAATGTGAGCATTCCTGTAAGCGATACGCCCGGACAATTCACCGTGACGGGTTCCAGTTCTTCCTTCTTGCTGAAGAACGGCTCGTGGTATCTGAATGGTAACGAAAACGTGCCTGTGACGTGGAATGCTGGTGACAACAATTCGCAGCACAGAATCACGCCCGTCGAGTGCAATCCTGAAATTCAGGGACTCGAAGACTACACGACCGTGACGCTGGAAAATCTGATGGAAGGTCAGATTGTTGCCCTGTATAACAACGGTCGCGGCTACTTCATCACCGACGAGGGCGGCAGCTATGGCGCATCGAAGGCCGAACCTACGGCAGAGTCGTACAATTATCTCTTCCGCGTAGGCAAGAATGCCGACGGCACCTTCACGTTCACCTCGCTGAACGGCGCCATCCCCGTGCTTCCCTACAACGCGACCTTCGCCCCGAGCAACACCGCTGAAAACTTCACGCTGACCTCTGCCGGAACGGGTCTGTTCTATCTGCAAGGCGCTACTGCGGTGGCTTCTGCAGGCGGTCAGCAAGAACGTCAATATTTGAATGGTAACGAAACGGCTCCTGTCGGATGGAACAGCGAGGGCACGAACTCGGCCTATCGCCTCTATCCCGTCAAGACCTCTTCGACGGCGCCGAACATCACCATCTCTGCCTCGACACCGATTCAGGTCTTTGCACCTGTTCAACTCCGTCTGACGGGCGATGCCGATATTGCTTCGTGCGTCTGGAAAGTTGAGGACAAGACCTATACGAGTGTCGCTCCGACCGTCGTCTTCACTTCCGAAGGCAGCAAGACCATCGAATGTACCGCCGTGAATATGCGCGGAATGAGTAAGACCGTCACGAAGACGCTGACCGTGCAGGCTGCGCCCGAACTGTCGGCCGACTTCTCGGTGAGCAAGACGACCATTGCCGGTGGCGAACCCGTCAGTTTCCATGCCACGAACCAAATGGCTGGTTGCAACTATCACTGGGACTTCCCTGGAACACAGCAGGTTACTGCCGAGACGCGCAACGTGTCGGTGGTCTATCTGGCCACGGGCGAGCATCAAGTGACGCTCACCGTCACCGCTCCCGACGGCAGGAAAGCGACCAAGACAGAAACCATCATTGTGCAGCAGGTGGCACCGGCTCCCGACTTCACCTTGTCAGAAACTGTCATCATGAAGGGCGAGAGCGTGACTGTCACCGACAAGACCCTCTACGGCCCGACCGCATGGACTTGGACGCTGTTGGAAGAGAAGAATCGTCGCTACCAGAGTACCGATCAGAATCCGACCTTCACGCCGGCAGCAGGCCGATACAACCTCCATGTGACGGCAACTAACGAAGTGGGTAGCGGAACCCTCGTCCAGAAGCGTGCGCTGCTCGTTTGCAATGCGCCGTCGCTGACAGGTTTGGAATTTGCCGGTGGCAACAATCGCGTCACGACCAATCTCGAAGGCATCACATCGGCTTGGACGATTGACTTCTGGATGAATCCGAGGACGCTCGAGGCTTCCAGCGTAGGTATTTTCGGTTCCAACGACTTGAAACTCACCTCGAACGAAAGCGGCGCGGTGACGCTCACTCGTGGAACGACGAAACTTTCCACCTCTGCCGACAACTATTACCTCGAAGGCGAATGGCATCACTATGCCATCACCTACGGCAACGGAACCGTCATCTTCTACCGCGACGGTGTCGAATATTGCCGTGCGACGTGCTCGACCAAAGATTTCACCAACTATCTCACCACCCTGCAAATCGGTGGCGAAGCCGCTCCGCTGATGGGTATGATCGACGAGTTCCGCGTGTGGAACAAGACGCAGACCGCCGCCAAAATCCGCATCTATGCCGCTGCTCCCATCGCGAACATTCGCGACGCTGAGCAAAACGACGGATTGGTGCTCTATTACCAGTTCAACCAGTCGAGCGGCAATTGTATCGATGCCACTTCCTACGGCAACGAAGGTGTGCGCCTCGGCTTCGGTCCCGACGGCGATGCTTGGTCGGAGTCGCGTGGCGTCTTCGCCATCAACCTCGACGATTTCCCGATGGTTGGAGGAATGTTGAACCAGACGTTCTACCGCGTCATTGACACCACCGACAGCGATGTCGCGAAGGTGGTCGATGGCAAGGAAGACACGATGTGGAAGCCCGAAACGGTCAGTTATCCGCTCACCATCACCCTCGACAGAAGCAAACTCGACGAAATTCAGGCGCTCAGGCTCTATTCGTCGCGTGGCAACGACGTGAACGCGCTTCCTTCGCTGATGAACATCTACGAAAGCGACGATGCTTCAACGTGGATGACCGTCATGACGAACGGACCGATTGGTTTCAGTGAGAACTACAGCGACATCATGCTGCCGAGTTCGATTACCCGACGCTACGTGAAAATAGAATTCCCCGCCGGCGGACCTGAATTGACCCTCAACGAAATCTATTTCTTCGGAAAAGAAGGCGAAGTCATCGACAACGAAGACGGCAAGTCCGACACGGGATACACCATCACATGGCGCATCCTCGATAGGACAGGAAAGGAAGTCTGGAAAATCTTCAAGCAGAAGAATGTGGCTCAAAACACCAAAATCAACAGACTGCCCGACGCCTATCGCATCAAGGGTTGCAGCTATTCGACGGTTTCCGCAACGGTCGAGAGCGACATCACCCTCGACGTGCGCTGCACATGGCCGACCAGTATGTTCACACCGAGTAAACCCGACAGCCCCGTCTATCACAACGTGAAGGTCAACAACAAGTACCTCCGTTGGGACGCTGGAGCCGGACAAGTGACGCTCAAAAGCGGCAAGCCGACTGTCACCGAGGAAATCGGCAAATGGGCATTCTACGGCAACCCATATTCGGGCTATCTCATCGCCAACGCTGCCGAGCCGCAGATGTACCTCGCGTGTCAGGTGCCCGACAAATCCTATGCCGTGTTGGACGCTGCTGGAACGCGCTTCAATTCCACCACTTCCACCTATTCGGGTGGCGGCTTCCTCTTGCAGGTGTTCTCGAACGTGTCGTATCTGAACGACTATGGCAACGAGGGTCTGCTCGCCACGTGGGCCGATGCAAGGGCCACCAGCGGTGTCGGCTCGGCCTTCAGCGCAACGGTCGTCAGCGGTGGTGTCACGGGCATCGAGGATGTTTTCATGGACGACAACGACATCATCTTCGATGACAGTTGGTACACCATCAACGGTGTGAAACTCAACGGTCAGCCGACCCAGAAGGGCATCTACATCCATCGCGGTCGTAAGGTTGTTGTGAAATAACGATTTTCTTATATCAGGCAAAAGGAGCGCATCGGAAACGGTGCGCTCTTCTTGTTTTGTAATTTTTTTTAACACATAATTTTTGGTCGTTCATCGGTTTTATTCGTAACTTTGCCCCCAAATAACTTAATTTTTGAGATTATGGGTAAAAAGATTACTTTTATCGCTTGCGCCCTGCTGTTTGCAGTCGCAGCGCAGGCTCAATGGGACTTCAGCACCGATAAGGATTATTTGCTGAAGCATGTGACGACGGGCAAATACATGGTTTTGCACGACACGTACGAAGAAACCAATTCCGTGAATGCCACGACGTTGGAAAATGAAGGCTCGCTGTTCACCGTCACGAAGAGCGGCAACGGCTATGTGTTCACCAAAAAAGGAACCGACAAGACGCTGAGCCTTTCGACCCACGCCAAATATGGTGCTTGGAACACCTCGAACACGGGTGGAACCGTTTGGACGCTCGTCGATGCTGGCGACGGCTATGCCTATCTCAAGTCGAGCAAGGGAATTCTTGCCCCGAACGATGGTGCCGGCGCGGGCTCGTATGTCTATACCGACAAGTCGCAAGGCAACAATGCGCGTTGGTATATCGTCGATGCAGCCGAGGAACTTCCGAGTTATGTCAGCAGCATCACCAGCGGCAAATATTATCGTTTGGTGAGTTTCACGAACCAAAATGTTTCGATGACCGATGCCGGCGGTGGACTGGTGACCTCGAGGACCGATAAGAATAACTACAGTCAGGTTTGGTACCTGACCTCGAGCGGTAGCGGCTACAAGTTCAAAAACCTGCTCACCGGCAAGTATATCACCGGCTCGTCTGGCACCAGTTCACAGTGGAAGACGGGCAATTCGGGCGCCACGTTCTATTTTGGCAAATCGACTTCCGACGACAAGACGCGGTTCTGGTTCTCAACGCAAAACAATATCTCTTCCTACACCGCACTCCACTCGGCACCTCACCAGAGCAACACCGTGGTGGCATGGACGGGCGATGCCGATGCCTCGAAATGGTTGCTGACGATGGTCGATGAAAGCAAAATCGACTTCGAAGCCATCTACGAGTTGCAGCAGGCCGTCAATACCAACTACACCAACCAGTTGATGACCTTCTACGACGACTACGCCTGCACGCAGTTGAAGAGCAACTACGCCTCGATGAGCGACGACCAACTCCGCGCCGCCATGAGCGACCTGCCCGTCACGCTGCGCGAGGAGGCTGTGCGCGTGAAGAACGACAAGTGGAACGACAACTCGACTTGGAACAAGTACGAAAAAGACTTCCGCATTCATGACTTTGAAGTCTATTCCGAGCCGGGTGCTTGGGCCAACAAACTCGGCATTGGTGCCTTCGGTCGCCTCACGCAACCCACGGGAATCCGACTGAAGTCGGGACAGTTGGTCTTCTTGCATGTCAATGACAATGTTGTGGACTCCGACGCCCGTCTCTATGCAGAAATGGTGTCTGGCGTGGACCTCTCGGGCACACAATTCACCCTGAAACGCGGCTACAACGCCATCATCGCTTCGAACGACTGCGAAGTGTTCATCACCTACCAGAACACGAACACCAACAAGCCGCTCTCGCGCTATCCCAACATCAAGATTCACATCGTTGGCGGTACGTGTAACGGTACTTTCGACATGAATCGCGGCCACACCCGTAGCGATTGGACGTGGCTCCTGAAAAATATGTTCAAAGACGAATACCTGCACCTCCGTTCGAAATGGCACGTGATGAACTGCTATCTCGACCGCGTGAAGAACGCCGAGAACATTGAAGGCGCACTGAAAATCTGGGACTACGTGTTTGAAATAGAGGAAAAACTCATGACCTCGCAGTTCAACAATGGCTACTATCGTCCCATCATGCTCGTGTTCGACGCTTCTGGCGGCAATCCCAACTGGTCGTGGGGTCGTGTGTCCATGCCTGGCATCTGGGGCAACGGCGCACTGAACTATAGCACCCTGCTCCACACCGGCACCGACGGCGGTCAGCAGTGGGTCATCCAGCACGAGGAAGGCCACGGCCATCAGGGTCCCATCAACCTCAGCGGTACCACCGAAGTCAGCAACAATGCCCTCGCCCAGATTGTTACTCACCTCTGGGGCTATCGCACCACTCGCGGAAGAGCCCAAAACAGCACCTACGACTACTTCAACGAGGGTGTGGCTTGGATCGACTATCCGCGTCGCGGCGATTGCCTGTGGCTCACCAATAAATTGTGGTATCAGCTCTGGCTCTACTTCCACCTGAAGGGCGACGACGACTTCTTCCCCCGTTGGATGGACAAACTGCGCTCGATGGATGGCGGTATCAAGAAGGCTGGCGATACCGACGACAGAGCAAACGCCATTCCTCGCCAGAGTGCATCGCGCACCATTTCCGAACTGCAAGGAAAGGCCAGCACATACGGCAGTTGGACAAGTGAATATATGCGTATGGCACTTGCAGCCTGCGAAGCCTCGCAGACCGACCTCTACGAATTCTTCAAGATGTGGGGATTCTTCGGCTATTCCGACGAAGTGAAATCCGACGGTGGTTCCACCGACGCCCCGAAGAGCGGCATATTCCGCATTGGCGACTATTCCAACTACTTGGTGCGCCTGCCGATGCGTGGCAACAAAATCGATGAAGACGCCGTGAAATGGTGCAAGGACAAGATGCAGAGCTATCAGAAGAAAGCGCCGGGCGTGATGTTCATCAACGACACGGGCGAACTCACAAAAATCGATGAAGATGCCGAATGTCTGAAATACGACCCGTCGCTGGCAGGCAAGAGAAAACAATATGCCGACGGTGGAGCGCAGCAGAATCAAGGCGGTCTCGGTACCTACACCCACTTCGGCAAGAATGAATTGACCACTCTGACCTTCAAGGTTAGCGGAACGAGAATCGTCGTCACGGGCAAAGGTGCCGTAGGCTTCAAAATTTACAATGAGAAGGGCGAACTCATCTGGGTGAGCAATAGAATGTCATTCGCGACGAACAGCGAGATTGCCGCAGGCATCAAGGACGGCACCTACTCGCTCGTGGCATCGCTTGGCGACGACACCGACCTGCTGCTCTCTGGCCCTGAAACGGATTACGCCAAGAAAGACCCGTCGGGAATCAGTTCAGTAGAAAATGGACAGTTGACAGTCGATAGTTACTACACCATCGACGGTGTGAAACTCAACGGCAAGCCGACGAAGAAGGGTATCTACATTGTCAATGGTAAAAAAGTCGTGATTGAGTGAGTGAAGACCGACCTTGTTCGAAGTCTTCCGAACGTGAACGACTTCGAGCGAAGCTCAACAGTCGTGATTGAGTGAGCGACAAATTTTCAAAATTTTTAAGTCAAAAAAGACACATCGAAAAGGATGTGTCTTTTTTATGTTTTTTAACGGATTTAAATTTTGTTGTCTGAATAATTTTAACTAAATTTGCGCCCGAAACGTGCAAATTTATACATTTTTGCACCACAGACTAACAATTTATCATCAAACACTAATAATTATTCACAAAAAAACGAAAACCAAATGAAAAGAAGAACTACTTTCTTCGTTTGCGCCCTGCTCCTTGCAGTCGTTGCGCGAGCACAGTGGACTCCAGATGCGAACAAACGCTATCTGTTGAAACATGTCAATTCGGGACACTACTTGTATCTGCATGACAATTATGCAGAAACCAACGCCGTCAATGCCACCTCGCTTCGGCAGGTTGGTACGGCGTTCACGGTGACAAAAAACGGTAGTAACTACACCTTCACAAAAGCTGGTACGAGCAAAACGCTCGGCTGCGCCAACGGTTCGTGGTCTGGTTGGAACACGTCGAACAGCGTGGCGACGGCTTGGCAGTTTGTCGATGCCGGAAACGGTGCCTACTACATCAAGTCGCCCAAAGGTTTTCTCGGACCGAATCAGGGTTCCAACAACATTGGTGCGCACATCTACACCGACAAACAACAACAACAATATACAAAATGGTTGGTTGTCGAGGAAAATGCAGTACCTGTCACGCCTACCGACGGCAAGGTTTATGCACTCTACAACGACTACACCAACGGAAACTATCCTGTGACGGCTCAGGCTACCATCGCCTCGAGCACGACAGCTACGCCGCAACTTTATGTCCTTCGTGCCAACGGAACCGACAACAAAGGCACGACGGTTTTCCGTCTTCAAAAAGCTGAATTTGACGGCAATTATCTGACTTGGACGAACAACGCGCCCAAATCGGTGACCCACAGCACGGGCACGTCGAACTTCCTCTTCCTGAACAACGCCTCGTCAGGCTATTCGTGGCAATCGGGCACGGCTCCCGTCGATCCATTGGTCAATTTTGTGGGCTTTGCAGGTGGTCAATACACGATTTTTGGCGACCAAAAGACCACCAACAATGCTGGTTTCGACGGCTATTCACGTCGCTCGGCCACCACGCTGCTCAACAATGCGCAGTGTGCGAAGGGTGCCAACTACAGCACGACGTGGAAACTCGTCGAACAGCCGTATGAACTCTACAATGTCGTCATCACGGGCAACGCGCCTTCGACGAACCCGACAGTTACTTACAACAACGCGTGGGACAACGCCATTCAGCGCACACCGCAGGGTAATGGTGGTTGCATCCTCATTGGCTACGATGCCCGCAGTCTGTCGCCCAACCATTTCACGGCGCAGGAAATGGATGGTAATATCCTCCAGTCCATCGCCATCAACGGCAAGACCATCACGGTGACCTACAAGTCGGAAGTCAGCCTCACCTATATTTATAAATATGGAAATACGGAGTGGTTCCGCGAGACCTATACGATGGCTCCGGGTAGCGCCTATCCCGACCTGACGACACCGCCGGCAGGCGTGAAATACACCACGATTCCTTACGGAAAACTGCAAGGCGACGTCACTTTCGTGGTGAATTGCGAGATTACGCCCAACTACCGTATCGTTCCGTCGGAGAATTTCGAGAACGCCAACTGGGTCTATCTGAGCATTGTCGATAACTACGGAAACGCCAAGTTCCTCCGCTACGATGCCAACACGCCGAACAAGATTCCTTCGACGGCCGACCAACCGACGGCCGACCCCTCGTTCAAGTGGGCATTTGTCGGAAGTCCGTTCACGGGTTACAAAATTTACAACCAAGCCACTGGCAGCACGAAAATCATGACCAGTACCAACCCGAACGGCGATGGCAACACGGGTGGAAACACCTTTATCCACATGGAAACCGAAACCGCCGACATGGAGGCCAACGGTTTCAACACGTATTGGACATTCGCGAACAATTCGCTCGGAATCTTGCTGTCGCGCAAGGGTCAGAGCATTTACGCCAACAACCGCAACGGAACTTTCGCGTTCTGGACGGGTGGCAACGATGCCGGTAGCCGTATGTTTGCCGTGCCCATCGCTAACCAGCAGCCCGCTACTTCGCTCGTCGATTCGAAGGGTCAAAATGTTGTGGGCAACAAGCAATATCGCCTCATCAACCGCAATTCGGGCATTGCCATCACTGGAAATGCAGGAAGTTATCTCGGCAGAAGCGGTCGCAACAACAACGCCAACCAACTCTGGACGCTGACCGCCGACGGCAACGGTTTCGAGATTAAGAATGCCACGAATGCCTATCTGACGGGCGGCCCGACTTCGCAGAAGTGGGCAAGCACGGCCGATGCCAGCAGCAACCCCAAAACGATGTACCTCTACGCAGGCAACGTCGTCAATGGTGTGCAGTATTATTACATCAACGACATGTCGGCCCTTTCCGACGCAACGGCTTCGCTGCGCCACTTTGTCGGTGACGATGGCGAATACATCCGTTCACGCGGTTCGATGGCTGGTTCGCACATGGAATGGTATCTGGAAGACGCAACTCCGACCGCCGCTCCGACCGTGACCTACGCGACGAACATCACCAGTGGCGGCTACTACCGACTGGTGAGCAATTCCTACAACAAGGCGATGACCGACAACGGCGGTGGCATCGGCATTGCAGGAAAAGGAAATGATAATTACGCACAGATTTGGCAGGTTACTGGCAGCAACGGCAACTACAAGTTCAAGAATCTGGCGACGGGCAAGTATATCCAAGGATGGCCTGGACAGAGCCAACAGTGGAAAACAAGTGACAATGCCGCCAACTTCTACTCTGGCACGACCGATTCCGGTGAAAACAAACTGTTCTGGTTTGCCGTTGTGAACAACATGAATGAGCACAAGTCGCTGCACGCTGCCGGAGCATCCAACCAAAACAACACGGTTGTAGGTTGGCAAGCCAGTTCCGACGCTTCGAAGTGGCTGCTCGAGCCTGTGAACGTGACAACGGAAATGGAATCTGCAGCCGTTAACCTCCGTATGGTTACGGGCAACGACTACACGAGTCAACTCGCCAACTTCTTCACCGACCATGCTTGCACGCAGTTGAAGAGCAACTATGCTTCGATGAGCGATGCACAACTTCGTTCGGCCATGAGCAATCTGCCCGAAATGCTGCGCGAAGAGGCTGTGCGCGTGAAGAACAACAAGTGGAACGACAATGCACAATGGAACTACTTCGAGAAGGACTTCCGCATCCACGACTACGAGTCGTATTCTGCGACAGGTCCTTGGTCGGGTAAACTCGGTTTTGGTGACTTCGGTCGCCTCTCTCAGCCGACAGGTATCCGACTGAAGGCAGGAGAAGTGGCTTGCATCCTCGTTAATGACGACGTGGCCGACAGCGATGGCAAACTTTGGGTCGAAATGCCTGTTGCAACGAACAACACTGGCGGCCAGAAGGCTCTGAAGAAGGGTTATAACTTCGTGAAACCCGGCGAAGACTGCGAACTGTTCATCACTTATCAGAACACGAACACCGAAAAGCCGCTTTCGGCTTATCCCAACATTAAGATTCACATTGTCGGCGGTACGTGTAACGGTGCGTTCGACATGAGCCGTGGCCATACGAACAACGACTGGATGTGGCTGAAGGAGAATATGTTCAAAGACCAATATCTCCACTTGAAGTCCAACTACCACGTGTTCTGCACTTACCTCAACAATATGCGTCCTGCCCAGAAACTGACGAGAGGAATGCAAATGATTGATTTTGTCTTCGAGGCAGAGGACAAAGCCATGTCTTCTCGTTTCAACGACGGCTACTATCGTCCGATGATTACCGTTTGGGACAAGGGTTCAGGCAATCCGTCCGCAGGCAATGGTCGCGTTTCGTGGCCGGGCATCAGACCCGACTTGTTCGACGAAACATCGTTCCGCAATGGCGACTGGACAACCAGTTGGGCTTATCCGCACGAGGTTGGACACCTCCACCAGCGTCCGCTTTGGCTCGCAGGCACACGCGAAGGCAGCAACGAAGTGTTGTTGCAGATTTACACCCACTTGTGGGGTAAGAAGACCGCAAGAGGCGCTCAAACCATTTTGGCAAGCCGCTTCAACAAGGAAGGTGGAACCGGATGGGTTGACAATATAAAAAATGGTGGCTACATCCAAGAATTTACCCAAAAGATGTGGTTCCAACTCTGGCTCTACTTCCACCAGAAGGGCGACAACGAGTTCTTCTCGCGTTGGATGGAGGCCATTCACCGTCGCGGCAACCTCCAAAACCGCTGGTATTCGAATGAAAATCCTGCTGGCATCGAAAAGGACTATATGCGCGTGGCATTGGCCGCCTGCGAGGCATCGCAGACCGACCTCTACGAATTCTTCAAGGTTTGGGGCTTCTTCAACTATGCTGAAAACTATAACAACGTCACCGAGCAAGGTGTCGTGTCCATCGGCGACTATGAAAGCTTCTTCTTGAAAGTTCCGCGCAAGTCCGTTCCTGCTGAAGTCGCTCAGATGGAGGCTTGGAAGGCCGAGATGCAGAGCTATCCGAACAAGGCTCCCGGCGTGATGTTCATCAACGAAACCGCCGAGGAAAGGTATATTGAAGCCGATGCCGAAGTGCTCAAGTACTTCCCCGAACTCGCTGGTACGAAAGTGGTGAACCAAGGTGCTGGTGCCGACGTCGGTTGCACGGGCTTCTTCACCCACTACGGCGTGAACGAGGCCGACAACCTCGGCTTCACCCTCGACGGCACGACCGTGAGTATCACTGGCAGTGGTGCCGTAGGCTTCAAGATCTACGACAACACGGGTGAACTCATCTGGATCAGCTACTGGAAGAACTTCAATGTCACTGAGGCCATCGCCGCAGGCATCGCCAACGGCACTTACTCGCTCGTGGCATCGCTCGGCGACGATACCGACCTGCTGCTCTCGGGCCCGGGCACGATGTACACTGGCGGTGCTCAAGCCAAGTCGTTCGACGAGGCTACCGGCGTTGAGACAATTAACAACGAACAGCCGACCATCGACAACGACGGTTGGTACACCATCAACGGTGTGAAACTCAACGGTAAACCGACCGAGAAGGGCATTTACATCTTCAACGGCAAGAAAGTCGTGGTGAAATAAAAATTCACTATTTATTTAATAAGAGAGCGTATCGGAAAAAGATGCGCTCTCTTATTATTTTTTAACAATTTTAGATGTTGTTATCTGAATAATTTTAACTAAATTTGCGCCCGAAACGTGCAAATTTATACATTTTTGCACAACAGGCTAACAATTTATCATCAAACACTAATAATTATTCACAAAAAACGAAAACCAAATGAAAAGAAGAACCATTTTCTTCGTTTGCGCCCTGCTTCTTGCAGTCGTTGCGCGAGCCCAGTGGAATGGCTACGAGGTGAAAACCATCGGAACGACGCCAGCAACCACGCTGAACAGTGGCTACTACGCCCTCTTCCAAAACGGACACAAAGGCTTTGCCTTTCTCTCCCAGTCGATGCTGAACCTTTGGGGCAACAATTACAATCTTGCCAAAAACAGGATCAATGGCAACACCCCCGGAATTTCAGCATTTGCGGATTTGAACCAGAACATCGCCACCGGCCCGGCACCCAACGACCGCCGCTGGTACGTGTTCAAAATCACGAACAACGGAAACGGAACCTGCACCATCCAGTGTGCCGACGGAACCTATATTCCAGCTTTTGGAAACCGCGTGAAGTTGGTTTCCTCGACCACGCCGGGCGTTTTCGAGTTCTACAACCACGGCAACTATTTCTCGTTCAAGAGCAACGGACAGGGGCTGAACGGCGACGACTACGGCGCCGGCTACGCTCATGTTTCGACGTTGGCTTCGTGGGACTACAGCACGCCCAATGCCAACGGCAACGGTGCGTGGACGCTCTATCCCGTCGAGATGGAACGATTCAGCGCAAATAAACGCTACAAACTGAAACACGTCAATTCTGGTCGCTATCTGCTTTTGCACGATAGTTACAATGAAACGAATGCTGTAAATGCTACGACTTTAGACAATAAAGGCTCGTCGTTCAAAATCACTCAAAGCGGCAATGGCTTCGTATTCACAAAATTCGGTACGAACAAGACGCTGGGCTGTGCCACTGGAAGATGGGCCGCTTGGAACACGACGAACAACGTTGCCACCGCGTGGAACATTGTCGATGTCAATGATGGAACGGGTCAGGTCTATATCACCTCGCCCAAGGGTTATCTCGGCCCGAATGCGAATGTGACTGCCAACGGTGCTTACGTTTATACGAACCACCCACAGCGTTACGATGTGAAGTGGGTGATTGAAGTCAGCAATGACGAAGTCGATGTTACCTATGTTTATAAATGTAACAATGTAGAATGGTATCGCGAGACGAAAACCGTCGCACCCGGTCCCTATCCCGATTTGTTAATCCCCCCGACGGGCGTGAAGTATAAAAATGTGCCCATGGGCAGGCTGACGCAGAACGAGACCGTCGTCATCAACTGCGAAGTTACGCCTTCCTATCCGCTCGTCTATTCGCAGAGCCTCGACAATGCGCAGTGGGTCTATTTTAGCAATTTTGACAGTAATGGAACGATGTATTTCCTGCATTACAACGCCAGTACGCCCCTGCGACTCAACCTCGGACAGACAACACCCACGGCGGCAGCCACTCACAAGTGGGCTTTCATCGGAAATCCCCTCACGGGTTACAAGATTTACAACCAAGCCGCCGGAAATGGGAAAATTATGACAAGTAAGAGCCCGAACGGCGACGGAAACAATGGTGGAAACACCTATATCCATCTGAGGGATGTAACTGATGACTTGGAGGCTGAGGGTTACAACACCTATTGGGAAATCGAGCCGAATGCACTTGGCTTCTATATGATGCGTAAAGGTGAGGGAATGCGTGCCAACAAGCGTGGTGGCGTGTTTGCTTTCTGGAACAGCAATGCCGATGGCGGAAGCCGTCTATTCACGGTGCCAGTCGAGAATCTGACACCTGTCACCTCGTTGGTAACGGCCAATGGCGTAGCCATCAATGGTTCAAAGAAATATAACATTATCAATCGCAATACAGGAAAAGCAATTGGAACCGACGGCGACAACCTGACCAATATGAGGGCAGGCATCAGCAGCACACAGCAATGGCAACTCATCGCTTCAGGTAACGGCTTCCAGTTGAAAAACTCGGTAAACAAGTATCTGACGGGAGGCCCTGGAAGCAATGGACACGTTACCACGGCAACGGCCAGTAGCAATGCAACGACGATGTATCTCTATACGGGTCCGAAAGTGAATGGCGTTCAATATTATTACATCAATAATTCTGGCCCCATCACGGAAACTTCTGGAGCCCTGCGCTGTTTCATCGGCGACGATGGCGGTGGCATCCGCTCTCGCGGCTCACGCGTAGGCACACACATGGAGTGGTATCTGCAGGAAGCCGTTCCCACAGAGACTTCGCAGTCAGAGCCGACAGCAAGTTATGTTGGCAGCATTTCCAGCGGCAGTTATTATCGACTGGTAAGCAATACCAATCGGTCTGTAGTGATGGCTGAATCAGGAAATGGCGTGGTGACGATGCCGACGGATAGAAGCAGCTACAGCCAGATTTGGCAATTGACATCTACGAGCGGCGGTTATACGTTGAAAAACCTTCTCTCAGGTAAATACATTGAAGGAGCACCTGGCACCAGTGCCCAGTGGAAGACGGGTGGTTCCGCAGGTAGATTCTATACAGGCACCGTTCAGTCGAATGGAAATACAGCCTTCTGGTTCACAACGTCGAAGACTGGATGGATTGGTAGCAATCCCAACCCCGACACCTACGACGCATTGCACTCTGCACCGCATCAGAGTAATACGGTTGTGGGATGGCAAGGCAGTTCGGATGCTTCGAAATGGTTGTTGGAGCGAGTGGAACTTACGTCGCTTGATATGGCGAAGGTTCAGGAATTGCAGTCGGCTTTGAATTCCAACTACACGAATCAGCTTGGCAATTTCTTCAACGATGCGGCTTGCACGCAGTTGAAGAGCAACTACGCTTCGATGAGCGACGACCAGTTGCGCTCGGCGATGAGCAGCCTGCCTGCTACATTGCGTGAAGAGGCTGTGCGCGTGAAGAACAACAAGTGGAACGACAACGCACAATGGAGCTACTACGAGAAAGGTTTCCGTATCCACGACTATGAAGTCTATTCTGAGGCGAGTGTGTGGAGGTCGAAACTTGGTTTCGGTGCTTTCAGTCGTCTCACGCAGCCTACGGGTATCAAGGTGAAAGCCGGTGAAGTGGTTTATCTTCTTGTCAATAGCAATGTGGCCGATGGCGACGCACAACTTTATGCTGAGCAAGTCGCAGGTGTAAACCTCAATGGTGGCCAAACTGCGCTGCAACGAGGTTACAATGCTGTCATTCCGTCTGTTGATTGTGAAATTTTCATCACCTATCACTGTACGAACACGAATAAGCCGCTCTCGAACTATCCCAACATCAAGATTCACGTAGTCGGTGGTACTTGTAACGGTGCTTTCGATATGACCCGTGGCCACACGAACAACGACTGGATGTGGATGAAGGAGAATATGTTCAGCGACACCTATCTGCACCTGCGTTCTGATTACCACTTGATGAACTGCTACCTTGATCGTGTCAAGAATACGAAAAATATGACGGGTGCGCTCAATATTTGGGACTTCGTGTTTGAAGCTGAGGAAAAACTGATGACAACGAAGTTCAACAACGGCTACTACCGTCCCATTATGCAGGTTGTCGATAATTCGGGTGGCAATCCGAACTGGATGTCAGGTCGCGTTTCAATGCCTGGCATCTGGGGCGACGGTGCGCTCAACTACAACAGCCTGCTCTACAGCGGAGCGGATGGTGGAGCACAATGGGTCATTGAGCACGAGGAAGGTCACGGCCATCAGTATCCCATCAACCTCAGCGGAACGATGGAAGTCAGCAACAATGCACTGGCTCAAATTGTCAATCACATCTGGGGTGTTCGCACCAGTCGCGGTCAGGCACAGCACTTGACGTTCGACTACTTCAACAACGGCATCAGTTGGATTGACTATCCGCGCAGTTTGATGAATGATGGATTGAGCAGACCCAACTGGCTGCCCAACTGTACTTGGATTGCCAATAAGGTTTGGTATCAGCTCTGGCTCTACTTCCATCTGAAGGGCGACGACGGCTTCTTTGCTCGTTGGATGGAGAAACTGCAATCGATGAACGGTGGAATCAAGAAGACTGGCAACAGCAACATTGCTCGTCAGAATGCATCTCGCACCATCAGCGAACTGCAAGGTTCGGCAAGCACGGATGGCAGTTGGACGAGTGAATATATGCGTATGGCACTGGCTGCCTGCGAGGCTTCGCAGACCGACCTCTACGAATTCTTCAAGATGTGGGGCTTCTTCCGCTATGCCGACGAAGTCGTCACTCAGATATCTACCGACCGCAGAAATGATGGTATTTTCCACATTGCCGACTACAGCTCTTATTACGTGCGCGTGCCGGTTCGCGGTAATTCTGTCGATGAGGAAGCCCTCGCATGGTGTAAGAATAAGATGCAGAGCTATTCGATGAAGGCTCCCGGCCTGCTTTTCATCAACGATACAGGCGAACTGGTGGAAATTGGCGAGGATGCAGAATGTGTGAAGTACGATCCTGCGCTTGCCACTGTGATGAAGCAGTATGCCGACGGTGGTTCCGCAGCCAACGCAGGCGGACTGGGTCATTACTCTCACTACGGCAAGAACGAGGCAAGTGGACTTGGATTCACGCGCAATGGCACGACCATCACCATCACCGGATCGGGTGCCGTAGGCTTCAAGATTTATGATAACACAGGAAATCTTGTCTGGGTGAGCAACCGAATGACCTTCACCGTCAATCAGGCCATCGCCAACGGCATCGCCAACGGCACCTACTCGCTCGTGGCATCGCTCGGCAACGACACCGACCTGCTGCTCTCGGGCCCGGGCACGATGTACACTGGCGGTGCTCACGCCAAGTCGTTCGACGAGGCTACCGGCGTTGAGACCATTGACAACGAACAGCCGACCATCGACAACGACGGTTGGTACACCATCAACGGTGTGAAACTCAACGGCAAACCGACCGAGAAGGGCATTTACATCTTCAACGGCAAGAAAGTCGTGGTGAAATAACCCCATTCCAACAAAGCAAGAGGGCGCATCGGAAACGGTGCGCTCTTTTGTTTGATAAAAAAATATAAATCGGTGTGATAATTTCAGATATTTTTTCGATATTCACTTTATTTTCGTACCTTTGCAGCTACATTCATAAATTTAAACAATCAACTATATGCAAAAAAGACTGAAAATTAGTGTGATGGCGCTTTGTCTGTCGGCAGCGGCGATGGCCCAGACCGACACGACACAGGTGCAAGAGGCCGTCATCATCGACGAATCGGCCTTCACATTCACCGAATCGCAGCTCGGCGAAGACGACAACGTCGCCCACGAGGTGACGGTGTTCGGATCGAACACGAGCGCGTATGCCAACGAGGTGGGCTACAAGTGGAGTCCCGCCCGATTCAAGTTCCGTGCGTACAACTCGAAGTACAACGACATCTACATCAACGGTAACCCTGCCAACGATGTCGAGCGCGGCGAGTTCCGCTATTCCTTCGTGGGTGGCTTGAACAATTTTACGCGCAACGTGGAGGCGTCGCTGCCCTTCGAAGCCAACAATTTCGGAACGACCAGTATGGGCGGCGGTAACAACTACAACTTCCGTCCGAGCAGTCAGCCCGCAGGCCATCGCGTCTCGCTGGCCGGTGCAAACCGCAACTACATGTTCCGCGGAATGTACAGCTACAACTCGGGCTTCAACGCGAAGGGCTGGGCCTATTCCTTCGGCCTGACCTACCGCTACGCCCACGAGGGTTACGTCGAGGGCACGTTCTACAACGCGCTGTCGTACTTCCTCGGCATCGAGAAGATGATTTCGCCGCAGCACAGCGTGTCGCTCGTCACGTGGGGCAATCCCACCGAGCGCGGTGCGCAGGCAGCCTCGACCGACGAGATGTATTGGATTGCCAACGACCGCTTCTACAACCCCAACTGGGGCTACCAGAACGGCAAAAAGCGCAATTCACGCATCATTCACGACTGGGCACCGTCGGCGATGCTGACGTGGGACTGGAACATCGACGGCAACACGAAACTCACCACGTCGTTGCTCGGAAAATACGCGATGTACAGCAGTTCGCGCCTGAGTTACAACAACTCGACCAACCCGTCGCCCGACTACTACAGCGTGATGCCATCGTATTACTATGACGTATGGACACCACAGAAATACGATGAAACTGACCATAATAATTGGCAGGCCGTCTACGACTATCTGAGCGCGTCGAAGGCCAATCGCCAAATCAATTGGGACCAGCTCTATTTCTCGAACAAAGCCGTTTCGGCACAGGGTGGCGACGCGATGTACTATTTGCAGGCCTACCACGACGACCAACTGAGTTTCAGCCTCGCCTCGACGCTGAAAAAACAGCTGTCGAAGACGCAGACGCTCAACGGTGGACTGGTGCTTTCGACCAACAAGGGTATGCACTACCAGACGATGGAAGACCTGCTCGGTGCCACCTCGTTCCACAACGTGAATTCTTACGTCATTGGAACCTATCTTAGCAGCGATATGCAGGCGATGTACGACGCTGACAACCCCGGCGCGGAAGTCAAAGTCGGCGACCGCTTCGCCTACGACTACAACATTTTCGTCAATAAGGCGCAACTCTGGGCAACCTACGCCGAGAACTTCGGCCCGCTGCACTATGCGCTGTCGGCTCGCGTGGGCGGTCAGACCCTGCAGCGTGAAGGAAAAATGCGCAACGGTCTTGCCCTCGACAACTCGAAAGGCAAGGGTGGAACAGCGAAATTCCTCGACGGCGGCGTGAAATTCGGTTCGTCGCTCAACCTCGGACGCGGAAATGCCATCTTGCTCGGCATCGGCTATGAGAAAAAGGCTCCCGTGGCCCGCACAGCCTTCGCCGCTCCGCAAATCAACAACGATTTCGTGAAAGACTTGAGGAACGAGGATGTCTTCTCTATAGAACTCGGCTATCAGTTGAACACGTCGTGGCTCCACGCCAACATCAACGCCTACTATAGCCGACTGAACAATGTGGCTGAGTATAGCATGTATTACGACGACTCGCAAAATTCGTTCTCCTACGTGTCGGTAAACGGCATCAACAAGGAATACTACGGCATTGAGGCGGGTCTGAACTTCAAGGTTTCTAACTCGTTCAACATCAAGATGCTCGGAACCATCAGCGATGCCAAATACATCAACGACGCCAAGGTGTCCTACATCCTTTCGCAAGACGGCAAGCAGTACAACGACATCGTGCTCACCAAGGACATTCGCGAAGGTTGCACACCGCTCACCGCTGCCAGTGTCGATTTGGCCTACCACGCAGGTGGCTGGTTCATCGACCTCATCGGCAACTACTACGACCGCATCTACCTCTACTACACGCCCGTGACGCGCTACGCCAGCGAAAACGAGAAGACCGACAACCTCGGAAATCCCGACTACAACCGCTATGCACAAGCCAAGGGCAACGGTGGATTTATGCTCGACGCCAGCATCGGTCGCACCCTTCGTTTGCGTCGCGCAGGCCAACTCTCCATCAACCTGATGCTGACGAACATCCTCAACAACACGAACATCGTCACCGGCGGTATGGAACAGAACCGCAAGGACAGCAAACAGTACGGCCAGGACGACATCCGCACCTATAAATTCTTCTACAATCCGAAGAAATTCTATGCCAACGGAATCAACGGAATGCTCATCGTGACCTACAAATTCTAAAAAAGCAGACTGATATGAAAACATTGAAATATCTATTCATCGCGGCAGTGACGACCGTGTTCGCACTGACCTCGTGCCTCGACGGCGACGACTCGCTGTTCAACAACGACTGGAAAGACCCCGAACTCAGTCAGCCGCCCTTCGGCAACAACAGCATCACCGAGGAAGGCATCATCACCATCGCTGAACTGAAGGCACACCCGAACTACAAGGATGCCATCGCCAACAGTGGCAACAAACTCGTCGAAGACGACATCAAACTGCGCGTGCGCGTCGGCGGCAACGACCTCGGCGGCAACCTCTACAAGCAGTTTGCCGTGCAAGACGCCACGGGCGGACTTATCGTCGCCGTCAATCAGGGCGGACTCAACGGCTATCTCGCCGAAGGCCAAGAGCTCATCATCGACCTGAAAGGCCTCTACATCGGTGGCTACGGCAACCAAATCGAACTCGGCGCACCCTATAACGGACAAATCGGACGAATGTCGAAAGACATTTGGAGCACCCACTTCAAACTCGTGGGCGGTATCCCCTCGGAAGGTTTGCAGCCGCTTGACTTCAAGACGATTTATGCCGAGAGTGGAAGCATTGATAAATATTGCGGAATGTTGGTGAAACTCGAAAATGTCACCTTCTTGAATGCCAACGGCAAAACAACGCTCATTGACGGTTCTGCGTCGGGTGGCAACTACTTTACGCAGGGCATTGATGGCTATGCGTTGAATAAACTCATCGTTCGCACAAGTTCCTACGCCGATTTTGCGGCCACCGTGCTGCCTTTCGACACCATCGCCAACAAGAAAATCCCCTGCGACATCATCGGCATTGCCACGCAATATCGCGGCACTTGGCAGATTATGATGCGAAAGACGGAAGACCTGAAAATTAATAATTAAAAAAGAATAACAATATGAAAAAGTTCATTTATTCCATGTTTGCTCTGGCCATTTCGGCTATGACATTCACCAGTTGCGAGGACGTTCCCGCACCTTACGCCCTTCCGGGCAACGAAGATCCGGTTGTCATTGAGCCCACCGGAAGTGGTACGCTCGAAGATCCGTACAACGTGGCAGCCGCGCTCGACTACGTCAATGGCCTTGCTGCCGATGCCGAGTCGCCCCAAGACATCTATATCAAGGGTAAAGTCGTGTCGGTAAACACCAACTACAACGAGTCGGAACCGCAGTTCGGCAACGCCGTGTTCTACATTTCCGACGACGGCACCAGCGCCAAGCAGTTCTATGTTTATCGTGCGCTCTACCTCGGCAACAAGAAATACACCAGCGGCACCACACTCGCCAAAGGCGACGAGGTCATCATCTGCGGAAAAGTGGTGAACTACAAAGGCACCACGCCCGAAACCGTGCAGAGCAAAGCCTTCCTCTATTCGCTCAATGGCGTGACTGAAGGTGGCGGTGGTGGCGACGCCGGCGAAGGAAAGGGTAGTGGTACGCTCAACGACCCGTTTAACTCGGTGGCAGCCGCTAATGCTGTGAAGAACTTGACTTGGACGAGCAACACCGAATACGAGAAGACCGGTGAAGTCTATGTGAAAGGTAAGATTTCCAAGATTGCCACCAACGGCACTTTCACCGAGGGCGGTACTTATGGCAACGCTTCCTTCTACATCTCTGAAGACGGTTCGGAAAATGGTGAATTCTACTGCTTCCGTGTCCTCTACCTTGAAAACAAGAAATTCGCATCGGGTCAGACCGACATCAAGGTTGGCGACGAGGTCATTATCTGTGGTAAACTGATGAACTATCGCGGCAATACGCCCGAAACGGTGGCTGGCGAAGCATATCTCTATTCGCTCAATGGCGCAACTGACAGCGGCTCTGGTGGCGGAGGCAGCGGTGGCTCTGGCGAAGCGAAGGGTGATGGTTCGAAGGCCAATCCGTTCAACGCCGTGGCAGCAGCCAATGCCGTGAAAGATTTGACTTGGACGAGCAACACCGAGTACGAAAAGACTGGCGATGTCTATGTGAAAGGCAAAATTTCCAAAATTGCCAACAACGGTACATACACTGGTGGCGGAACTTATGGCAACGCTTCGTTCTACATTTCTGAAGACGGTTCGCAGACCGATGAATTCTACTGCTTCCGCATCCTCTATTTCGACAACAAGAAATACGAGTCAGGCCAGACCGATATTAAGGTAGGCGACGAGGTCGTCGTTTATGGTAAACTGATGAACTATCGCGGCAATACGCCTGAAACGGTAGCAGGCGAAGCATATCTCATTTCGCTCAATGGTGCTACAGACGGCGGCTCCGGCTCTGGCGGCGGTGGTTCCGAAGGTGGTGGCGGTTCGGCAGTCACATCTTTGACCAATGGAAACTTCGAGACATGGGCCGACGGTCTGCCTACGGGATGGAAGTCTGCATCGACTGCAAGTTCGGCAACGTTATCCCAGAGCACCGATGCTCATGGCGGTAGCTACTCAGTTTTGGTCGTTGGCGATGCCGCAAATAACAAGCGTTTGGCCACACAGGAGATCACTTTGGCTGCAGGCGACTATACATTCTCAATTTGGATCAAGGCCACTACAGAAGATGTCGCACAAGCTCGTTTGGGTTATGTTCCTGTCACAGGTGGAAAAGTTGGAAACTACGCTTATGCAAAGGATTATTCGAACCTTTCGACCAGCTGGCAACAGTTTAGTTATGACTTCACACTCTCATCGGAGACTACGGTTTGCCTGTTGGTGATGAACCCCAAGGCTTCTTCTTACTCTTCGGGTAAGGACATTCTTGTGGACGATGCTACTTTAACAAAAAAATAAAAAAAATGCGAAATAATTTGGCAGGGTGCAGAATTCTTTGTAATTTTGCACCCTGCTAAGCGTAAAGGCCGAAAAAAGCCTCACTTGCAACGGAATTATAACAATTAAAATAAAGAAGAAAATGAAACAAGGAATCCATCCCGAAAACTATCGCCCCGTCGTCTTCCGCGACATGTCGAACGGCGATATGTTCCTCACGAAATCGACCGCCAAGACCAACGACACCATCGAGTTCGAAGGCGAAACCTACCCCGTGGTAAAGGTTGAAATCTCGAACACCTCGCACCCCTTCTACACGGGTAAGAGCACGCTCGTCGATACCGCCGGTCGCGTCGATCGCTTCATGAACCGCTACGGTAAGATCAAAAAGTAAACGAACAAACCAACGCTTATCAAAAAGCTACTTTTCCTGCTGACTGCGGCAATGTTGCTCGCGTCATGCGGCAACGATGTTGAATTTAACGATGGCTCTGAAGAGAAGTCATCGGTAAATTCTAATTGTAACAATACAGCACTCAACCCCGTCTATGGCCGACTGGAATTTCCACGGCTCAAAGGCGGGACTAACAACATTGTGCTCATCCACAACGCGTCGTTCGGTGTGAACTATTGCGTGGAATGGGACACGGATTTGCGTCCCGAAGGTTGGGACTGGACCAACGACAAAGGTACGCTGCGCTCGCAGCGTTGGTCGTGTTGGCAGTGGCATGCAGGAAATAGCAGCGGCAACACGACGCGCAAGCCTTACGATGAAAGGCACTCGCAAGGAATTGATTTTACGGAATATCCCAATAACCCGAATCTGTCCCGTGATTATCATTTCACGGTAGATCCCTATCGCTACTCGGGCTACGACCACGGCCATATTATGGCTTCTGCTGACCGCGGCTATGGCTACAATCCACAAGCCAACATTCAAACATTCTATATGACGAATATGCAGCCACAGAATAACCCTTTTAATTCGGGAATTTGGACGAAGATGGAGATGCAGGCGCGTGAATGGAACAACAAAAAAATTCGCGAAAGCGATGGAAGAATCGTTCCTTTCCGCGACACACTTTATATCGTGAAAGGCGGCACCATCGATAAGAAGGAACATATCCTCGGAACCATCGGTAAGGGTGCGAATCGTATTCCCGTGCCCAAATATTTCTTCATGGCTATTCTTTGCAAGAACGGAGAGGCGGCCAATGGAGGTTACAAAGCACTCGGCTTCTGGATTGCGCAAGACGAACACAAGAGTCAATGGGACGAAACCCTGCAAAAATATGTTTGTAACATTGACGAATTGGAGGAACATACGGGCATCGATTTCTTTTGCAATTTGCCCGACAACATCGAGGATGCCGTCGAAAGGCTTCCGAAGGAAAGCATCATCAGGGCTTGGTATCTGAAGTAAATAACAATTTTGTCAAATTTTAATACAAGGAAAAAATGAAAAAGTACATTTGCGACGTTTGCGCCTACGAGTACGACCCTGCAGTGGGCGACCCCGAAAACGGCATTCCTGCCGGAACAGCATTTGAAGACCTTCCCGAAGATTGGGTTTGCCCCCTCTGCGGTGTTGGAAAAGACGAATTTAGTGCTGCGGAATAAGGATTCCTGAGCATTCTTGAAAATCTACAAGCCACGAGCCTTGTAGATTTTTTCTTTGGCATCGTTGATTTCCTTGAATTTCTTTTCGGCAGCGCGTTTCACGTCGTCGCCAAGCGTGGAAACGCGGTCGGGATGGTGCTTCAGAGCCATCTGGCGATAGGCGGCTTTCACCTCGTCGTCGGTGGCCGAAGGGCTGATTCCCAACACTTTATAAGCCGCTTCAAGGTCGTTTTTCGACGAGCGCAGGTTCAGCATCGACTCGATGTCAGCCGCGGAAATACCGAGATTCGCCGCCACATCGCGCAAGGCTGCAATTTCGGCATCGACCACCGAGCCGTCGGCTTGCGCAATCATCACGAGGAAACTCACGAGTTGCAGCCGCTGCGAATAGTCCATATTCATCGCGATTTGCTGACAAGCACTGCGAATCGTCGTGCGGTAGCCGTAGCCCTCCTGCTTTTGCCGTTCAAACAGTTTTTTGACGATGTCCTCGCCCTGCGAAACCGCCTGCTGGCCGAAATTCTGTTGCAAAAACGAGCGCAGAACATTCATTTCCGAGTGCATCACCCGTCCGTCGGCGCGGATGATGTAGGCCGCGAGCACGAGCAGCGAGAACAGGAACGAATTGCGCTGTCCCTGCTGTTGGTATTCCTGATAACGGCGATAAGCGTCGTTGTCGTCGTATTCACGGTTGTTGTAGTTGCCGGACTCGCTGAACGAGTCGAGCCCCGACTCAAAAATCGAGCCGAGTGCGTATCCAGCCAGTGCGCCGAGGGGTCCAGACGTAATGAAACCCAGAATGGCGCCTATCCATTTTGCGAATGCCATTTCAATTTACGATTTGACAATTTACGATTTGACAATTTTTGTGTATGTTGATGCAAAGGTAGCGATTTTCCGCTGAATTGCAAAATTTTTGTCTGCGAAAAACAAATAATCATTTGCAAGTATTCGCATTTTTTTGTAACTTTGCCGATGGATTTATGAAAACCTAAAATTAGAAGAATATGAACAAGTACCCGAAAATTGGCATTCGCCCGACCATCGACGGTCGTCAGGGCGGTGTGCGCGAGAGTTTGGAAGACAAGACCATGGCTTTGGCCAAGGCAGTGAAAAACCTGATTGAAAGCAATGTGCGCAACGGCGACGGAAGTCCTGTGGAGTGTGTGATTGCCGACACGACGATTGGCCGCGTGGCCGAGAGTGCCGCCTGTGCCGAGAAATTCGAGCGCGAGGGTGTCGGCTCGACGATTACGGTGACGTCGTGCTGGTGCTACGGCTCGGAAACGATGGATATGAATCCGCACTATCCGAAGGCGGTGTGGGGCTTCAACGGAACAGAGCGCCCGGGTGCGGTCTATCTGGCTGCCGTGCTCGCTGCCCACGCACAAAAGGGCTTGCCCGCGTTCGGCATCTATGGTCACGACGTGCAAGACCTCGACGACAACTCGATTCCCGAGGATGTGGCTGAGAAAATTCTTCGGTTCGCCCGTGCCGCGCAGGCTGTGGCGGTGATGCGTGGAAAGTCGTATCTGAGCCTTGGAAACACCTGTATGGGTATCGCTGGCTCGATTGTCGATGCCGATTTCTTCCAAGACTACCTCGGAATGCGCACGGAATACGCCGATTTGGTTGAAATTCTGCGTCGCGTCGAGTTGGAAATCTACGACAAGGACGAATACGAGAAGGCGATGGCGTGGGCGAAGAAATATTGTATGCCCAACGAAGGTCGCGACTACAACGTGGAGAAGGGCAAGGCCAAGACTCGCGAGGAAAAGGATGCCGACTGGGATTTCACAGTGAAAAATATGCTGATTATCCGCGATTTGATGCACGGAAATCCGAAGTTGAAGGAAATCGGCTTCAAGGAAGAGGCTCTGGGTCACAACGCGCTGTTGGCAGGTGTGCAGGGACAGCGTCAGTGGACCGACCACTGGCCGAATTTCGACTTCCCCGAGTCGCTGATGTGTACGTCGTTCGACTGGAACGGCATTCGCGAAGCCGAGGTTTTGGCGACCGAAAACGACGCGCTGAACGGTGTTTCGATGCTCTTCGGCCACTTGCTGACGAATCGCGGTGTGATGTTCTCAGACATCCGCACTTATTGGAGTCCCGAGGCGGTGGAGCGCGTGTCGGGCAAGAAGCCCGAGGGTATGGCCGCAGGTGGTTTCATCCACTTGATTAACAGCGGCGCGACGACGCTCGACGCAACGGGTGCGATGAGCGACAAGGACGGAAATCCCGTGATGAAGCACCATTGGGAGATGACGCAGGAGGACGTGGAGGCTTGTCTGAAAGCCACGACGTGGTATCCTGCCGACCGCGACTATTTCCGTGGCGGTGGTTTCTCGTCGAACTTCCTGACACGCGGCGGAATGCCGATGACGATGATGCGTCTGAACCGTGTGAAAGGACTTGGTCCCGTGCTGCAGATGGCCGAGGGTTGGAGTGTTGATCTCGACCCCGAAATCCACGACATTCTGAATCGCAGAACCGATAAAACGTGGCCTACGACGTGGTTTGTGCCGCGCCTCGACGCGACGAAGGACTGCTTCAAGGACGTTTATTCGGTGATGAACTGCTGGGGCGCGAACCACGGTGCCATCGCCTACGGCCACATCGGTGCCGACGTGCTGACGCTCTGCTCGATTCTGCGCATCCCCGTTTGTATGCACAACATTGCCGACAAGGACGTGTTCCGTCCGGCAGCGTGGAATGCGTTTGGAATGGATAAGGAGGGCGCAGACTATCGTGCCTGCGAGAATTTTGGACCGATTTATAAATGAAAAATATGAAATCAAAACTGATTGAGAAGAAATATCTCATCACCTTCATTCTCATCACCTCGCTGTTTGCGCTCTGGGGCTTCGCCAACGACATCACCAACCCGATGGTGGCAGCGTTTCAGACGGTGATGGAAATTTCCGCAACGAAGGCCTCGATGGTGCAGTTCGCTTTCTACGGCGGCTACGCCACGATGGCCATTCCGGCGGCGTTGTTCATCCGAAAATTCAGTTATAAAAAGGGCATCCTGCTCGGTTTGGCACTCTACGCCATCGGCGCATTCCTGTTCATTCCGGCAGCCGCACAGCAGAGTTTTATGTTCTTCTGCCTGTCGCTCTACATCCTGACCTTCGGACTCGCCTTTTTGGAAACGACAGCCAATCCGTTTATCCTTTCGCTCGGCTCGAAAGAGACCTCGACGCGCCGATTGAACCTCGCGCAGGCCTTCAACCCGATGGGTTCGCTGTCGGGAATGGCCGTCGCGTCGTTTGTGGTGCTGCCGAACCTGCTGTCCGACCGTCGCGATGCTGCCGGACAAATCATTTTCGGAACACTTTCCGAAGCCGAGAAAGCCTCGATTCGACTGCACGACTTGGCCGTGATTCGCAATCCCTACGTGGCCATCGGACTTGTCGTCGTGGCAATTTTCGTGATTATCGCGCTGACAAAAATGCCACAGACGCAGAGCGAGGAGCAAAAAGCCCTCGGCAATGTCCACACGACCGGCCAAACCCTCTCGAACCTCTGGCACAACCGCATTTATCGCGAGGGCGTGGTGGCGCAGATGTTCTACGTCGCTGCCCAAATTATGACGTGGACCTTTATCATCCAGTATGCCGACAACCTCGGCATCAATAAGGCCACGGCGCAGATGTACAACATTGTCGCGATGTCGCTGTTCCTGTGTAGTCGCTTCATTTCGACCTTCCTGATGCGCTATGTGAACACGCGTGTGTTGCTGTCGGTGTTCGCCATCGGAGCCGCCGTGTGTACGATGGGAGCTATTTCCGTCGTCGGAATGTTCGGTCTGTATTGCCTTGTCGGCATCAGTTTCTTTATGTCGCTGATGTTCCCGACGATTTACGGCATCGCCCTTGAAAACGTCGATTCGCAAGACACTTCGCTCGGTGCAGCCTTCCTCGTGATGGCCATCGTTGGTGGTGCCTTGATGCCCCCGCTTCAGGGAATGATTATCGACCAACAGACAGTCTTCGGCCATCCCGCTGTGAATGTTTCCTATGCGCTGCCGCTCATCTGCTTCATCATCATTATGGTGTATGGGTGGCGGAGTTATAAAAGAATGACAATTTAATGAAAAAACACATGAAACGCGTAACTTTTTTATTGTTGACCTTGATTGTTTTTGGCGTTACGGCCAACTACGCGAAAGGAAAAACGCCTAAACCGAAGGCGAAGCATGTACTTGTCCTCGGACTTGACGGATGGGGCAGTTATAGTGTCGAAAAAGCGCACGACATCCCCAATATTCGGGCTCTGATGGAGCAGGGGAGTTACACACTGAAGAAACGGTCGGTGCTTCCCTCTGAGTCGAATGTCAATTGGGCGTCGATGTTCAACGGGTCGTGCCCGGAACTGCATGGATACACGACGTGGGGCTCACGTGTGCCCGAAATTCCGTCTGTCGAACTCAATCGAAACGGCAAGTTTCCGACGATTTTCTCGATTCTTCGCGATGCCCGTCCGAATGTCGTCACGGGCTGCCTTACTGAGTGGGACGGCATCAAGCACGTCGTCGATACAATGTCGATTGACGATTATTCGCTCGCGAAAGACTGGGAAAACCATCACGAGCGGTTGAGCGACATGGCGGCGGAGTTTATCAAGAGCAAGAAACCGACCTTGTTGGCCGTTTGTTGGGATCAGGTGGACCATACGGGGCATAAAATCGGGCACGACACGCCGGAATACTATCAGTCGCTGTCGGAAGTCGATGGTTATATCGGTCGCGTCATCCAAGCCTTGAAGGATGCTGGAATCTACGACCAGACGATTATCATCGTCACTGCCGATCACGGTGGAATCGGACAGGGACACGGCGGAAAAACGCTGCGAGAAATGGAGCATCCTTTTATTATCGCTGGCCCTGGAATCAAGTCTGGGAATATCATCACAGAACCGATGATGCAGTATGATACGGCTGCGACCATCGCCTACATTTTCGGGCTTGAAACACCGCGTTCGTGGGTAGGTCGTCCGGCTTTGTCGGCTTTCAAGAAGAAGTAAAAAGTTGTAGATATTGATATAGAAAACGATGACTGAAGGAAACGTAATGAAGCCGTATGCCGTGCCGGTGAAGCGCTATGTGCAGACGATGGACTTGAAGGATGAGCCAGCGCTCATCGCGGAGTACAGGAAACGCCACAGCGAGGGCGAGGCGTGGCCGGAAATTCTGGCGGGAATCCGCGAAGTGGGCATCCTCGAAATGGATATTTACATCCTCGGAACGCGCTTGGTGATGATTGTCGAAACGCCGCTCGACTTCGATTGGGACACGGCGATGGCACGACTTGCCACACTGCCGCGACAGCAGGAATGGGAAGAGTATATGGCGTGCTTCCAAAACTGCGACCCGTCGGCCACGTCAGACGAGAAGTGGCAGATGATGGAGCGGATGTTTCACTTGTATTAGCCCCCTCCCAGCCACCCCCCGAAGGGGAGGAGTTAGCGGTATTCGTTTAGGGTGATTTCCTCGATGGTGAGCGGTCGGTAGTCGATGTTGTAGCCTGTCGGTCCTTCTTCCCAGAGGAAGCCCAGTTTTCCGTCTTTTTGAAGGGTGAAAGTGGAGTAGGCCGACGACTGCGTGCTCACTTGCAGCCCTTTTTTCCAGTTGTAAGCGAAAAGGGCGGCACCTTCGTGGTCGGCAAGTAGTTCGTGGTAGTAAAAGCCGACATTTGTGCGATTCGGTCCGAAGGGAATGCTCTGCAAGGCTATCCAGACCTTTTTCGAGTCCTTTTTCCGCGTGACGGGCAGCAGGATGATTTCGCCGTTGCAGGCGTTTTGGACATTTTTCATATCGAGTGCTTTCGCCCGCAAATCCCACGAACCTTCGGCTCGAGCGGCATCTGTAAACGTGAAAATATTGAACAATCGACCTTGATAGCGCGAACTGAGAATAACCGAGCCGTCGGGCAGTTCCTCGCACTTCGGTTCGTCGCCGTCGCGAGCCGGCGAATGGTTCGGGTCGCCCAAAACCTGCCACGTGTCGCCGAAATCGTCGCTATAAATCACGAAATTGCCCGAGAGCGTGCAAAGGGCGGCATACAGTCGGTAAAAATTCCCGACTTTCACGTATCGGCTCTGGTGAATCTTGCCTGAACCGACGAAAAGGCTGTTGATGGGGCCTTCGCGACGCTGGTCGAACAGGCCGTAGATTTCCTCGGTGATTTCGCGTCCTTTGTCCCACGTCTGGCCACCGTCGTGGCTGCGGAAGAGCACCACGCGGTTCGGATTCTGTCGTCTGGCACGGTGATAGACCGTTTTTCCACCCACGCAGAGCACCGCCACCTCTTGACTTTCGCGGTCTGCCACGATGGCGCAGTCGCCGAAGGCATATCGCCACGCCGTCTGCGGATTCTGCACGTCGGTTTCGTCGCCCGTTCCATCGGCCAAAACGCGCTCTTCGTCCCACGTCAAGCCGTTGTCGTGGCTCAGGCGATAGTGCAAATCGACTGGCCCGAAGCCGATGTCGCTGTAGCAATAGCGATAGTCGGCCACGGCGATGAGCGTGCCGTTTTTCGTCGTGGCGATGGCTGGAATGCGATAGGGAATTTTGCCTTCGACAGTTTCAAACAGCCGCTGCGTCGCTTGCTGCGCGTTCGACACGAACGGGCAAAGCATTTGCAGGGCAAAAACGAGGGTCATCAGTCTTGTTTTCATATCATTTCATTTTTACTTTTTTACCTTTTTATCTTTTAACTTTTCAACCTTGAATACTCCGGGATTTCCGTCAAAAACTCATAATTTCCTCGCTCGTAGTCCATTCGGCAGCAATAATGCTCCAGACCATTGGAAACCACGAGAAAATCGACGTGCAGCAGCAGATTGTAGGTCGCGACTTGCTCGAACACCTTCTGCGTGAGCGCCACCGTCGGTGCCTTGTATTCTACAATCATTCGCGGTCGCAGGTCGGTGTCGTAGAGCACGGTGTCGGCCCGCAGGCTCTTCTCGCCGATTTTCAGGCTCACCTCGTTGGCCAAGAGCGTCGGCGGATAGCCCTTTTCGTCGATGAGGAAATGTACGAAATGCTGCCGAACCCATTCCTCGGGCGTGAGCGACACATAGCGACGGCGCAGCATGTCGAAAATCGTCGGCTGCGAGCGTGTGCCGCCCAGCCTCACGTCGTAGGGTGGAAGGTTCAGAGTTGTCATTCTTGCTGCAAAGTTACGAAAAAAAAGTGAATCGCGTGATAGTTAAATTAAATTATTTTTGTGGGAATTTGTCGGAAAAGTTGTATCTTTGCAAGAAAAATATGATGACCAGACGATTTTTTTGCATTGCGATTGCGATTTTTTGCGCTACTAACCTTAGTTTTTCACAAGATTACAACGAACTCGACGACGGTATTCGCGCCGATGTAGAAAGTTGGAATAAGTTGGAAAACAGGCTGTATGCGAGTTGGGCGTCGCGTGATGTCCACTACGTGAAAACGGCGGTTCCGCAGTTGAAGATGAAGGCGGACACGACGGTTTATGCGTGGCGTGGCGAGCGCGTGGGCGTGGAGGCGGTGCTGTTTTCGCCCGTCGCCACCGAGAAATTGTCGCTGCGGCTGTCGGATTGGCGGAAAAATGGCGCGACGATTCCCGCCACACAAGGCACGGCGCGATTCCTGCGCTATGTGCTCACCGACGGTTTCAAGGCTTGCGGCAAGCATCCCGACAACCTTCCACCGTATCTTGTGCCCGACGTGATTGATTTGGAAAATTCGTTGCGAGTCGAGGCAATGACGACGCGCCCCGTGTGGGTGACGTTGGAAGTGCCACGCGATGCTGAGGCTGGTGAATACACGCTGACTTTGGACATTCTCAACGATGGCAACGCGGTTGTGGAACAGCTGAATCTTCGCGTGAAAATTCAGGACAAAACGCTTCCGAAGGTCGAAAATCAGGCGTTCCATCTCGATTTCTGGCAACAGCCCTATTCCGTTTCGCGCTACTACGGCGTCGAGCGTTGGAGCGACCGCCATTTCGAGTTGCTTCGCCCGTATATGGAACTGCTCGCGAGGGCCGGTCAGAGCGTCGTTTCGGCGATTTTGTTCTACGAGCCTTGGGGTGACCAAAGCCACGACAAATTCTCGCCGATGATTCAAACGACGAAGAAACGCGACGGCTCGTGGGCCTACGACTACACAATATTCGACCGTTGGGTGGAATTTATGGCGTCGTGCGGCATCGACAAGCAAATCGACTGCTATTCGATGATTCCGTGGGATATGACGTTCCGCTATTTCGACGAGGCGAAGGGCAAGGATGTCGATTTGAAAACGACGACTTCCTCAGCCGAATACAAGGCACTTTGGAAGGCTTTTCTCACGTCGTTTGCCGCCCATTTGAAGGAAAAAGGTTGGTTTGAGAAGACGCTGATTGCGATGGACGAGCGCGGACTGTCGAATATGCTCGACGCATACGCCATCGTGCAGGAAACCGTGCCCGATATGAAGATGGCGTTAGCTGGAAACTACCACGCGGAACTCGTCGATAAACTCGGTGACTATTGCATCGCGTTCGGACAGAATTTCTCGGCTACGGAACTGAAAAATCGTCGTGCAAAGGGCTGGTTTTCAACATTTTATACCTGCTGCACGGAAAAACAACCCAATATTTTCACCAACAGCCTGCCTGCCGAGGCCGCCTATCTGCCGATTTTCGGCATTGCCAACGATTTCGACGGCTATCTGCATTGGTCGTGGCTCAACTGGCACGACACACCGCTCACCGACAGCCGTTTCCGACTCTTCTCGCCCGGCGACACCTACGTGATTTACCCCGGACCGCGCAGTAGCGTGCGCTGGGAACGCTTCATCGAGGGCGTCGAGCAGGCCGAGAAAATTCGGATTCTTCGCGAGGAATACAAGAAAAATGGCGATACCGAGGCGTTGAAAAAGCTCAACAATGCCGTTGCAGCCTTCAAATCGGGCATCCTGACCTATATGGAACCGGCCTCGAAACGGGTGAACTACCTTGAAAGCGTGCTCAACAATGCGCCCGAACCCGTCGTCGAAGTACTCGACTATTGCGACGTGATGCTCGAGGACAACAATCGCGACGTCGCCATTCAAAAACGCTGGCTGACCACTTTGAAATCGACTGGCGCGACGCAAAACATCGACTATTCGGCCTCGTCGCCGAGTGTCAATGGCTACGTCGTGGTGAACGACCCGATTATTGTCGAGCGCGGCGCGACTTTCCGCCTGCAAACCGTCGCCACGCAAAACGGTGACGACCTGAGTTGGTGTCGCATCGGCATTTTCGCCGACTGGAATTGCGACAGCATTTTCGACACGACAACCAACGAGAAAATCACGATTCAAGGCTCAGCAAAGACCCAAAACACGATTCTGCTCAACCGAACCTATACGATTCGCGTGCCCGAGACTGCCAAACCAGGCCAGACGCGCCTGCGCATTTGCTACAACGACGCTTGGGGCGACGTTCCGCAGCCCTGTGGCGAGTTGATGAAAGGTTTTGCGATGGACATTCCGCTGGAAATCGTCGAGAAAGAAACGAAAGTCACCGCTGCGCAGACGAAGTCGGCCACGTGGCAGGGCGACACGCTGCAACTCGCCCGACGCGCAAGGCTTTTCGTGTATAACAGCGCAGGCGCATTGGTCGATCAGACGAGCGAAACCGACACCTATTCCGTCGCCAACTACCTGCGAGGAACTTATGTGATTCTCGCCGTAGAACCTAACGGAATGCGGTCGCAAGTCAAATTTGTAAAATAATGGACTTAAAAACCTAATAATAAACAGAAAAAACCTATGATTAACCAACAACTTTTAGAACCGAAAAGCATCGTCGTCATCGGTGGCTCGAACAATGTTCAAAAGCCCGGCGGTGCTGTCGTGCGAAACCTGCTGAGTGGCGGATTCGAGGGCGAACTGCGCATCGTCAATCCGAAAGAAGACGAGATTCAAGGCATCAAGGCGTTTCACGATGTGAAGGACCTTCCGCCGACCGAACTCGCGATTCTGGTCGTGGCGGCAAAATTCTGTCCGCAGTACGTCGAATTTCTCGCGAAAGAGAAGGACGTTCGCGCGTTCATTATTATATCTGCCGGTTTTGGCGAAGAAACCCACGAAGGTGCCGTGCTTGAGCAGCAGATTCTCGCCACCTGCGAACAATACGGCTGTGCGCTCATCGGTCCGAACTGCATCGGACTGCTCAATCGGTGGCATCACTCGGTGTTCACGAAGCCGATTCCCACGCTCAATCCGAAGGGTGTCGATTTCATCAGCGGTTCGGGTGCGACGGCGGTTTTCATTCTCGAAAGTGCCGTGACGAAAGGCCTTCCGTTTAATTCGGTGTGGTCGATTGGAAACGGCAAGCAGATTGGCATCGAGACCGTTTTGGAATATATGGACGAGCATTTCGACCCCGAGCGCGATTCGCTCGTGAAATTGCTCTATATCGAGAATATTTCCGACCCCGACAAACTGCTCTATCACGCCACTTCGCTCATTCGGAAGGGCTGTCGAATCGCCGCCATCAAGGCTGGTTCGAGCGAGAGCGGAAGTCGTGCGGCGTCGAGCCATACAGGTGCCATTGCGTCGAGCGATTCCGCCGTCGAGGCATTGTTCCGTAAGGCTGGCATCGTCCGCTGTTTCTCGCGTGAGGAACTGACGACCGTCGGTTGTATTTTTACGCTGCCCCGATTCACGGGCAAGAATTTCGCCATTGTCACCCACGCAGGCGGTCCAGGCGTGATGCTCACCGACGCGCTGTCGAAGGGTGGAATGAAGGTGCCTGCGCTATCTGGAAAAGCTGCCGACGAACTCAAGGAAAAGCTGTTGCCGGGTTCGAGCGTTGCCAATCCCATCGACATTCTGGCGACGGGAATGCCCGAACATCTCGGCGTTGCCATCGACTATTGTGAAAAGAAATTCAAGGAAATCGACGCCATTATGGTCATCTTCGGAACGCCCGGACTGGTGAAGATTTTCGAGGTTTACGACGTGCTCGACAAGAAGATTCGCGAGTGTAAGAAACCGATTTTCCCGATTTTGCCGAGTGTGAACACCGCCGGCCCCGAGGTACAGGAATTTTTGAGTCGCGGTCACGTGAACTTCTCCGACGAGGTGACGCTCGCCACCGCTTTGACGCAGATTATGCAGACGCCTGAGCCTGCCGAACAGCAAATTCAGATTCACGGCGTGGATGTGCCGCGCATCCGTCGAATCATCGACGGAATCAGCGAAAACGGCTATATTGCACCCGAACTCGTGCATCAGTTGTTGGAAAGTGCTGGCATTCCGACCGTTCCCGAATTTGTCAGTGCCGAGAAGTCGGAAATCGTCGCTTTCGCTGAGAAATGCGGCTATCCCGTGGTGGCGAAGGTCGTCGGTCCCGTCCACAAGAGCGATGTCGGCGGTGTCGCGCTGAATCTTCGTTCGAAAGAAGTGCTGGAAGCCGAGTTCGACCGTATGATGCAGATTCCCGACGCTACGGCGGTGATGGTGCAGAAGATGATCAAGGGCACGGAATTGTTCATCGGCGCGAAATACGAGCCGCGCTTCGGCCACGTGGTGCTTTGCGGTTTGGGCGGCATCTTCGTCGAGGTGCTGAAAGACGTGTCGAGCGGCCTTGCTCCGCTGACCTATCCCGAGGCAGAAAGTATGATTGAGTCGCTTCGTGGCTACAAGATTCTTAAGGGTACACGCGGACAGAGCGGTGTGAATCGTCAGAAATACGCCGAAATCATCGTGCGCCTTTCGACACTGCTTCGTTTCGCCACCGAAATCAAGGAAATGGACATCAATCCGCTGCTCGCCGACGAAAATGACGTGGTGGCTGTCGATGCCCGAATCTTGGTCGAAAAATAAACTGAAAAATCCGTTTTTCAGAGGGGAAAAACATCGGTCAGAGCCACTGACCGATGTTTTCTTCGTTGATGTAGCGCAGATTGTTGTCGCGAATCACCTTGCAGGCTGCCTCCATCTCGTCGATGCGGAAGACGAGGATTCCGTTGTCTTTCAGCAGGAACGAATAGAGGTAGGCGATGCTGATGTGGGCGTCGCTGAATGCGCGGATGGCGTCGGCGGCGCGTCCGGGCGTGTTGTCGAGCGCGATGGCGAACACATCCGACAGCGCCACGGCGATGCCGGCGGTGCGCAGGGCCTCGTAAGCCCGATTCGGCTCGTTGCAAATCATACGGTAGATGCCGTATTCAGCGGTGTCGGCGATGGTCGATGCCACAATCTGGATGCCGGCCTGTTTCAGCACGTCGAGTACGTTGATGAGCGTGCCCGACTGATTTTCGATGAAAATGGATAGTTGTTTGATGGTCATAGTTTTTTTCAATTAACAATTAACAATTAGCATTTTTCAATTATCAATTAGAAGAGTTTGCGCAAATCGCGGACGCGCACGGCTTTTTTCTCGTCGCTCTTGGCGAGCGTGCCTTTTTGCACGAGGCGAATCTTCGGTGTGATGAGAATTTCGTCTTTCAGCTGTCGGGCGATGGTCTTCTCAAGGGTGAGAAGTTGCTTGTAATCGTCGGCAAACAGCTGGTTGAGTTCCACTTCGACGGTCATCACGTCGCCACTGTCGGTGGTTTCGATGGTGATGAGGTAGTCGCTGCTCAATTCCTTGAATTTCAGCAGGATTTTCTCGATTTGAATCGGGAAGATATTGACACCCTTGAGGATGATCATATCGTCGCTTCGACCTTGCAGACGGGCCAGTCGGCGATGGCTGCGACCGCAGGGACAAGTGCCTGGCAGCAGGCGCGTCAGGTCGCGTGTGCGATAGCGCAGCAGTGGCATCGCCTCGCGATTGATGGTGGTGATGACGAGTTCGCCGATTTCCCCTTCTTTTACTGGCTTGAGCGTCACGGGGTCGATGATTTCAACGATGAAATAGTCTTCCCAGATGTGCAGTCCGTTTTGTTCTTCGCACTCGAAAGCCACGCCCGGGCCCATCATTTCCGAAATTCCGTAGGAATTATAGGCTTTCACGCCGAGGTCTTGCTCGATGCGACGGCGCTGTTCCTCGCTGTGAGGCTCGGCACCGATGCAAAGCACGCGCAATTTCGTGTCGCGACGCGGATCGACGCCCTCTTCCTTCATCACTTCGTAGATGCGCGAGGCATACGACGGAATGGCGTGAAGCACGGTCGTTCCGAAGTCCTTGATGAACTTGATTTGTCGGGTCGTGTTGCCGGCGGCGGCAGGCACCGTGAGCATTCCGACGCGCTCGGCACCGTATTGGAAACCGAGTCCGGCGGTGAACATTCCGTAGCCTGCCGAGTTCTGGAAAACGTCGTCGGGACGGCTTCCCACCATCCACAGGCATCGCGCCACGGCGTTGGCCCACTCGTCGAGGTCTTTTTGCGTGTGGAGCACAACGGTGGGGTTGCCCGTCGTACCGCTCGACGAATGCAGTCGGGTGCATTCGCGCATCGGCACGCACGACAGACCGAAGGGGTAGTGGTCGCGCAGGTCTTCCTTCGTAGTGAAGGGCAGTCGGCGTACGTCGTCGAGCGACCGAATGTCGTCGGGTGTGATGCCGAGTTCGGCGAATTTCTCGCGGTAGAATTCCGCGTTCATACAGTGGCGGACGGTTTTTTGCAGCCGTTCCAACTGCAATTTCTCCAATGCCTCGCGGGACATTGTTTCAACTTCTGGGTTAAAGAATTTTTCCATATCTTATAATTTTCTGTTATCAATGACGTGGGCACTCTTTCCTTGACTGCGCTCGATGGTGTTCGGGGCTTTGAGTTGCACCTTGGCGGCGATGCTCAGCACACTTTTCAGCCGCGAGGCCAGCCGTTTTTCGAGTTCGTCGATGGCGGCAGGCGTGTCGAAGGTACTTGTGAAATATTCCTGACGGATTTCGACCTGCACGGTGAGCGTGTCGAGGTTGTTTTTCCGATCGACGATGAGCAGGTAGCGCGGTGCAAACTCCTTCATCGACAGCACGACGCTCTCGACCTGCGAGGGGAACACGTTGATGCCTCGAATGATGAGCATATCGTCTGAGCGACCCTCGATTCGTCCCATTCTGATGTTCGTCCGACCGCAGGCGCACGTGTCGGGAAGCAGCGTGCAGAGGTCGCGAGTGCGATAACGCAGCACGGGCATTCCTTCTTTCGTCAGCGTGGTGAAGACGAGTTCGCCCGTTTGTCCGTTGGGCAGCGGTTCGAGCGTCACGGGGTCGATAATTTCAGGATAAAAATGGTCTTCGCAGATGTGGCTGCCGTGCTGTTCCTGACATTCGTAACTGACGCTCGGCCCCATAATTTCGCTCAGTCCGTAGAGGTTGTAGCCCTTCAGTCCGAGCCGTTCCTGAATCTCCGTGCGCATCTGCTCGGTCCACGGTTCTGCGCCGAAAGCACCGATTTTCAGGCTGATTTCGTCTTTCGTGATGCCCATTTTGTCCATTGTTTCGGCGAGATAGAGCGCATACGACGGTGTGCAGGCGATGCCCGTGATGCCGAGATCGCGAATCAGTTTCACGTGTTTCTCGGTGTTGCCCGTCGAGGTCGGTACGACCGACGCGCCAATTTTCTCCACGCCGTTGTGAGCGCCGAGTCCGCCCGTGAACAGGCCGTAGCCGTAGGAAACGGAAAAAATATCGTCGTGGGTCACGCCGTAGGCCGTCAGACAGCGTGCCATACACTCGCTCCAGATGCCGATGTCCTTGCGCGTATAGCCCACAATGGTAGGATTGCCCGTCGTTCCGCTCGATGCGTGGATGCGGATGATTTGGCTTTGGGGCGCGGCTTGCAGCCCGAAGGGATAGTTGTCGCGCAGGTCTTTCTTCGTCGTGAAGGGCAGTTTGCGGATGTCGTCGATGGTCTGAATGTCATCGGGCGTGATGTCCATTTCCTGCAGTCGATGGCGATAGAACGGCACGTTGTGATAGACGTACTCCACGATTTTATGCAGTCGTTTTCCTTGCAGCGCGCTCATTTCGTCGCGACTCATACATTCTTTGTTCGGGTTCCAAATCACCATTTTAATTTACGATTTGACGATTTACCATTTGACAATTTCACTATCTTTTCTTGAAAGAAGTTGCAAAATTACAACTTTTCCTCCTTTTCGACGATAATTTGTTGGAATTTTTCGCTTTAGAGTACCTAATATGTCAAAATTATAGGTTTTATCATTTCATAGTCGTCATCAATTCCTTCTTCATAATAAAAATCGTGGGCAAGTTCTTTAATGGTACTTGGAATATAGATTTTTTCGTAATTACCATACAATGACCACCACTCAACTATTTCCACTTTTTCTGGCAGCCTAATTTCTTTACAAGAAAGACCTACAAAAGCACCACCTCTAATTGCTTTTAAGTTGGCTGGCAGCCGCAATCTTTCAATATACACATACTGAAAACATCCCATAGGAATTTCCTCAATTCCATCAGGTAGAAGCACCTCGCTAAGGTCCGTTCCGTTGAAGGAATTTTTTCCCAATGAGCGCAGACTGTCTGGAAAATTGATATGAATGAGTTCGCTATTAATAAATGCAAAGTCATCAATGTTTACAATTCCCTCTGGTAGCCCTACGCTAAAACTATAATCATCCATTGAGGCAAAGGCAAATCGTCCAATCGTTTCCGTTTCTTCGGGCACATTGATAGTTCTTTCTTCAGAATTGCAATGAACTAACACTTTTTTGTCGGGCGTCGTCAGATAATCCCCGTGATAGACGAATCTGGTACCGTATTTTCTGTTTGCAAGCATTTTAAAAATGGACGAAGGACGGCAATCACAATCATCTTCCCCCAAGTCTTCAACATTGATATCTAAATGCATATCGGTGATGTCAAATTCGATGGGGTGGAAGTCCTTCGCCAACTGCTCAAAACCATATAACAAGTCAAAATTATGCCATCCGATGTTTACCTCACGACGAATAGAAACTTCTCCCACAAGAACCATTTTTTCGCAATCGTGGTTTTTCTCAATCCATTCGGCAAGCGAATGTTTGCCAAATTCAAAAATTTCAGTTTTCATTTCTTCTACGATTTTTTGAAGCAGTCAAAGATGTTTTCGACCATTCCACGCGACATTTTCGGCGTGACGAGGCTGACGAGCCAGACAATCGGGAAACCGCCGACCATTGCGATGGCACCGCAGTTGATGGGGTTGATGGGGTTGCCCAACAGCATATTGACCACCGTGATGCCAACACCCCACACGAAGCAGGCCCAGACGGCCATCGGCGTGGTGCCGCGCCAGTAGAGTCCGAGCATAAACGGCGCGAGGAAGGCACCAGCGAGTGCACCCCATGAAATGCCCATCAGTTGGGCGATGAACGTCGGTGGGTTGAGGGCAATCATCAGCGAAATGACGATGAAAAACACGATTAAGACGCGCATAATGACGACTTTTCGCCGTTCTACTTTTTCGGAAACGATGTCGTCGATGCTACCTTCCTCGACCTCGCCAGGTAGCGCTTTCTTGTCGCGATAGATGAGGTCGAGCGTCATTGTCGAGGACGAAGTGAGCACGAGCGAGGCCAGCGTGGACATCGATGCCGACAGCACGAGCAACACCACGAGCGCAATCAGGATGTCGGGCAGGGTGGTGAGCATCGATGGCACAATCGAGTCGAAGTCGAGCCGACCGTTGGGCAGCGTGGGCGGTGTGCCGAAAAGTCGTCCGAAACCGCCTAAAAAGTAGCATCCGCCCGCCACGATGAAGGCGAAAATCGTCGAAATAATCGTTCCACGACGAATCGCGCTCTCGTCGGTGATGCTGTAGAATTTTCCGACCATCTGCGGCAGTCCCCACGTGCCGAGCGAGGTCAGCACGACCACGCCGAGCAAATCCCACGGCGCAGGGCCGAGAATATCAGTAAATTGACCGCTTGCAGAAAAACTTCCATCGGCTGGCAGGGCCGCCATTTTTTCTACTGCCGAGAACAGTCCGCCCTGCGTGTTGAGCACGGCAGCAATCAGAATGACGATGCCGAAGAGCATAATGATTCCCTGCACAAAGTCGTTCATCGCCGTGGCTTTGTAGCCGCCGAGAATGACGTAAATTGCCGTGAGAATCGCCATCAGAATGACGCAATATTCGTAAGGAATGCCGAAGCCCATCTCAAACAGGGTCGAAATGCCTTTATAAACGCCTGCCGTGTAGGGAATCAGGAAAACGAAGGCGATGACCGAGGCCGTGACGCGCAGTCCTTGGTCGTTGAAGCGCGTGCCGAAGAAATCGGGCATCGTGCGCGACTCGATGTGCTGCGTCATCAGTTTCGTGCGCCTACCGAGCAAAATCCACGCCAGCAGCGAGCCAATCAGCGCGTTTCCAATGCCAATCCACGTCGAGGAAAGGCCGTATTTCCAACCGAACTGGCCTGCATAGCCGACGAATACGACTGCCGAGAAATAACTGGTGCCGTAGGCGAAGGCCGTGAGCCACGGACCAACGGCGCGACCGCCCAACACGAAGCCATCGACGCTACTCGCCTGCTTGCGCGAGTAAATGCCTACGCCCAGCGTCACGGCGAAAAAAATCACCGTCAAAAGAATCTTAATAATCATTTTTTACCCTTTTTTTACCTTAAAACCTCAAAACCTTAAAACCTCAAAACCTAATAACCTCAAAACCTCAAAACGCCACCTGCATTTGCGCTTGCAACCAGTTGAAGTCATCTTGGAATTTGCTCCACGTGCGCGTGTATTGCAGTTGTATGCGGCAATTCTTGTAGAACCAATATTGCAGACCGGCGGTTGCCTGCGTCTGGCTGTAGTTCATATCGGTGTTGCGGTCGAAATAGTCGATGGACGCCACTGCGTCGATACCGCTGACGAGGGGAATGGTCGTCGTGGCATAAGCGCCTCGGCTGCTGACTTCGCCGTCTTTTCCAGCCAGATATTCAGCACGGAAGCGAATCGGGCGACCCTCCTTGTATTTCGCAGGCGCATACTGACCGCTTTTCCACTCGAAACCTGCGCTGATGCGGTCGCGGCGATAGTTGTCGCCAACCTTGATTTCGGGGTTCCACGGGGCAGTCCCGACCGCGTGGCCGCGACCTTTCTGTCCGCTGACAACGAAGCGCAGTTCCTTCGTGGGTCGATATTCCAGTTTGGCAATCACGTCTTTGTCGTTGTTGCCGTCTCTGACGTTGATTCCCTGTCCGTTCATCAGCGCCAGTTCGTAGTGAATCTGGTCATTGAACAGGTCGCCATAGATTTCCAGACCGATGTCGCGACCGTATTGCAGTCCGAGCAGCGGGTCGTAGCAGCCGCTGTGGTTCGTGACGGCCTGCGAACAAATGTCAATCAACTCCAACTGCACGGGCGACAGCGGATTTTCCAGCGTCAGCGAGTTCTTGAACTGTCCGAGTCTGACGGTCAGCCCTTTGTCGTTCGTGATGCGGTAGTCGGTGTAGAATTCTTGTACGACGCTGTTGAAATCGTGCATAAACAGGAACGACCAACGGTCGGTAATCCTCGCCCTTGCCCACAACAGCGTGCGTTTCAGGTTGTAACTGCTACTCGTCTGTCCGTTTTGGTCGCTGTAGGCATAGCCAGCCTGCGCGTATCCGTTGATGGTGATGCGGCTTTTGATTTCCTGCATCCAGTCGATGTCTTTCTCTTGTCCCAATGCGACCGTACTGCTGAAAATCGACAGCAATACGGCCAAAAAATGATGCTTTCTCATTCTATTTTCGGTCAGAGACCTTCAGATGTTAATTGTTAATTGTTCATTGCAAAAATTTTCATTCGCTCGTCGAGTTGCTCATACTGATGGTCTTCGATGAACGATGTGCAGACGCGAAGTCCCTGCTGATGGCTGCCCGTCGTGGTCAGACAGATGGCCGACACGCCGTAGTACATCAGTTCGCGGGCCAGTTCGCCGCTTGTCATATTCGGGTAGCCGATGGTGAAGTAAAAACCGTCGGCAACGGGCTCGTCGAGGTCATGGTCATAGACGATATAAAAACCGTGACGCTGGAAAATCTCTTTCAGCCGACGGGCACGCTCGCCATAGATGCGCACGTCGTCGCGGAAATTGTATTCGCCGTCGCAAGCCGCACGGAACAACTCTGCCAAGGCATACTGCGCCGAATGGCTCGTACCCGACGACAGCGCGTAGAGCATTCGCGTCGAGAAAACAAGGCCGAAAGGCAGACCCTCGTAGCGTTGGGCGAGGGCAGGGTAGTGGCGGCGGAAAAGATGGTCGCTGATGCAAACCACCGCAATGCGCTCGCCAGCGTAACTGAACGCCTTCGAGCCGCTGATGAGCAGCATAAAATTGTCCGTATAGTGGCCCACACTGGGCTGATACGGCGGTTGGAACGGCACGCTGAGGTCTTTGCGGAAGTCCATCGCGAAATAGGCGAGGTCTTCAAGCACAATCGTATCGTATTGCGTGGCGAGTTCGCCGATGGTGCGCAGTTCGTCCTCCGTCAGACACACCCACGAAGGATTGTTCGGGTTCGAGTAAATCACGGCGCAGATGTTGCCCTTCTGCAGATAACTCTCGATTTTCGGGCGCAGTTTCTCGCCGCGATAGTCGTAAATGTCGAACGTTTCGTACTTCACACCCTGCACTTGCAACTGCATTTTTTGCACGGGGAAGCCTGGGTCGATAAACAGCACGGTGTCTTTCTTCGGGTCGGCCTGCGAACAAGTCAGAAACGACGCGAAAGCACCCTGCATCGAGCCCACCACGGGAATGCAGCCCTCGGCGGCAATGTCGATGCCGACAAACGCCTTCACGAAGCGCGAAGCCTGCTTTTTCAACTCGGGATAGCCCTGAATGTCAGGATATTGCGAGGCGATGCCGTTCTGAAGAGCCTTGATTTGCGCCTCCACGCCGATTTTCGCCGCCGGCAAGCCTGGAATACCCATTTCCATCTTGATATACTCCACGCCCGACTGCTGTTCAGCCATCGCCGCCACCTGCTTCACCTCGCGAATCGTCGCCTTGGCAAAGTCCTGAATGCCGAGGTCGCTGATGAGGCCATCTACTATCTCTTTTTTTATCGGAGTCGGTTCCATATATAACTAATGTGTAAAAATTATTCTAAAAACGCTGCAAAGTTACTCAAAAAAGATGGAATGATGACAGAAAAGACCGAGAAAATTTTGTTTTTTATTATTTTCTTCGTAATTTTGCAGACGTTGGTATCAAGTAACATTAAAAAATTAAAATTGTATGAAAAAAATCTATTTTGCACTGATGTGCTTGGCAAGTCTGGCAATGATGACGGCTTGCGGTGGCGACAAAAAGGCTGAAAATGCCAATGACGCTGAAAACACGGAACTGGTGAACGACGAAGATCAAACCGCCGAGGGCGAGGAAGCCGAGGCTGGTGAGCAAGACGTGCTCTGTACGCCCGAACAGGCTGAACCGTTAGATTTGGCTGCTCTCTATGCCAATGGTGACTTCAAACCTGCCGCAACGGTGATTTTCGAGGACAACCAGAGCGGCGAAAAGGCTGGCGAACTTCCCTCGAAGTGGGACCTCAAGGAGGGAAGTGCCGAAATCGGCACGGCAGCCGAAACGAACTACATCGCCTTGTCGGGCGGTCAGTCGGTGCTTTTCCCGATGGTGAACGGTAGCGCTAAGGAGTTTCTGCCCGAAAGCTATTCGATGGAATTTGAATTCCTCTTCGGTGAAGACAAGTGGTACGAGTTGCATCTCTACAACAACGAAGACGGCGAACTGGGTATCGTTCGTTTGTGGGTGAATGGTATGGACTGGAACTTTGCGAAGACCGACGACGAGAGCATCCATGGCAACAAGGACGAACTGTTCCGCCTGCTCAACAAGAAGGGTTGGAACCACTTTGCTCTGAGCTACGACAAGGGCAATGTGAAGATTTTCATTAATGGCAAGCGCGTGGCCAACCTGCCCAATGTGAAGCCGTCGGCCTACTTTACCATCTGGGGTGACGATGCCTCGGGCAGTAGCCATTTCATCAAGAACATCCGCGTGATGAAGTAATGGTTGGGTGAAAGATTCCGAATGAAAAACCACGGGGCAATTTGCTCCGTGGTTTTTTCGTTTTGTGGTGTAATCATCGGCGACACCACCGACTGTATCAAGCGGAAAAGTTGCTCAGTGTCAGCGACATCGGTTTGCCGCATTTTACCGTCGGCGGCACGAAATTTGAAAGCGTTACAATTTGTAACGGTTTCATTTCCCTTTACTTTGCCTGTTGCTGCCCAATCGCCAGTGCCTTGATGTTGGCATCGACGACGGCATCGCCCTTGCGAGCGAAGACGCGGCGGATGGCATTTTCGAGTTTTTCGTACTCGATGCCGAGGGCTTTCTGCGCCGCACCGAGCAGAATCACGTTGCCCGAGCGGGGCACGCCGCCGTCTTTCGCCAGTTGCTCGAGGTCGATGGTGACGACGTGGGGCAGTTTTGCGAGGTCGCCCATAATTACGTCCATTTCGGGATAGTTCGGGATGTTCTTAAAAGGATTGCTCGACGTGATGACCCAGCCGTTTTCGCTCAGATAGGGCAGGTAGCGCAGGGCTTCCATCGGCTCCATCGAGATGATGACGTCGGCGGTGCCTTTGGCGATGAGGTCGCTGTGGATGGGTTCGCTCGAAATGCGCAGGTTCGACTGCACATCGCCGCCTCGCTGCGACATTCCGTGTACTTCGGCCTGTTTGATGTAGAGGTTCTCGTTCATCGCGGCCTCGCCGATGATGGTGGCGATGGAGAGGATGCCTTGTCCGCCCACGCCGCAAAGGATAATATCGGTTTTCATAATTTACGATTTGACTATTTTACGATTTGACTATTTAACCCTGTGACTTTTTCGCCTCTTTGAGGTGACGTTGAAGGGTTTGAATGCACTCACGGCGCGGAATAATCACGCTGGTGCCCTTGTAGTTGATTTCCTGACGGAGGATTTCGGTGATTTCGGGCATATTTTTCGGCAGTGGAACGACCACGTGCAGGTGTTCTTCGGCGAGGCCGAGACCGCGACAGATGGCTTCGAACTTATTCGTGCCAGCCGAGTCTTGTCCGCCCGTCATACCCGTCGTGAGGTTGTCGGAAATGATGACGGTGATGTTCGAGTTTTCGTTGATGGCGTCGAGCAGGCCCGTCATACCGCTGTGGGTGAAGGTCGAGTCGCCGATGACCGCCACCGACGGCCATTGGCCAGCGTCGGCAGCACCTTTCGCCATCGTAATCGACGCACCCATATCGACGCACGAATGGATGGCCTTGTAAGGCGGCAGGAAACCGAGCGTATAGCAGCCGATGTCGCCGAAAACACGCGGATTGTCGTATTCTTTCAGCACTTCGTTGAGTGCCGTGTAAACGTCGCGGTGTCCGCAACCCTGACAGAGTGCTGGCGGACGCGGAACGACGTTTTCGCTGGGAGCAAATTCAGTTGAGGGTTGACAGTTGAGAGTTGAGAGTTGGGATAAGGCTTTTTTCACCGAATCGGGCGTGAGTTCGCCGGTGCGGGGCAGCGTGCCGTCGAGCCGACCGAACACTTGGCAGTCTGTCGATACCAATTTCCCGTCAATCGGACTGACACCGCGCACGATGTCCTCGATAAACGGCTGTCCTTCCTCGGCAATCAGCACTTTTTCACACGTTTCGAGCATTTTCCGAACAAGTTTTTTCGGCAGTGGATATTGCGAGATTTTCAGGATGGGAAGCCCCGCGTCGCTGTTGCCGAGTGCTTCCATCACATAATTATACGCGATGCCGCTGGCGATGATTCCCAAAGGGTGTTGGGTGTTAGGTGTGAGGCTTAGGCTGTTGTACGCCGACTTTTCGGCATCCTCTTCGAGCACCAACTGCTGTGCCGTCACTTGGTCGTTGCGGCGACGTGCATTCGCGGGCAACAGCACCCAACTCGACGCCTCGGCGTTGTAGTTCAGTTCGTTTTCGGGTCGCGCCTCGCCCTTCACATCGACCACCGCCCGCGAGTGGGCCATTCGTGTCGTCACGCGCATCAGTACGGGCAGTTTTTGTTTTTCGCTGTAGTCGAACGCCACCGCCATCATATCGTAGGCTTCTTGTTGCGAACTCGGCTCAAAGGTCGGCAGCATCGCGAATTTTCCGTAGAAACGCGAGTCTTGCTCGTCTTGCGAGGAGTGCATCGACGGGTCGTCGGCCACGAGCACCACCAGTCCGCCGTTCACGCCCGTCATCGCCGAATTGACGAATGGGTCAGCACACACGTTCAGTCCGACGTGCTTCATACACACCATCGCGCGCTTGCCCATAAACGACATACCCAGTGCGGCCTCCATCGCCGTTTTTTCGTTCGACGACCAACGACTGTGAACACCACGCTCGCGAGCGAGTGGCGAATGTTGAATAAACTCAGTGATTTCTGTCGAGGGAGTGCCCGGATAGGCATAGACTCCGCTCAGCCCGGCGTCAAGCGCACCTTGTGCGATGGCTTCGTCGCCTAAAAGTAGTTTTCTCATATTGAATAAATTTAGATTAGTTTAGATTCACTCGGCAAAGATACGAAGTTTTCTCTGAAATGCCAAAAAAAAACTGCAATGCTTTCGCTGTTGTCAAGTATTTTTTATATTTTTGCACGTCAAAATTGTTTTTTGAACCTTCAGAATTGGACAGAAAATGCTGAAAATACTCTATCGACAAGTCGGAAAATACAAGTTGGCCGCCCTGCTGACTCCGCTGTTCACGGCGCTTGAGGTGGTGATGGACGTGCTGATTCCGTGGGTGACGGCTCGGCTCATCGACCTCGGCATCAACGCGGGCGACATGGCGGCGGTTTATCGCTACGGCGGACTGATGGTCGTGATGGCGCTTCTGAGCCTTGCCTTCGGCATCCTTGCCGGACGATTCTCGGCCTACGCATCGACGGGCTTCGCGGCCAATTTGCGCTCGGCGATGTATCGAAATATCCAGACTTTTTCGTTTTCGAACATCGACAAATACTCGACTGCCGGCCTCGTGACGCGCATGACAACCGACGTTCAGAACCTGCAACAAGCCTTTCAGCAGATTCTTCGAGTGACCGTGCGTGCGCCGTTCCGATTGCTGTTGTCGATCGTGATGTGCCTGCTCATCGACGCTCGGCTGAGCCTGATTTTCATCGTGGCGATGCTGATTTTGAGTTTCTCGCTTTGGCAGATTATTTCGCGTGTTTCGCGGTTGTTTCAGCAGGTTTTCGAGAAATACGACGCGCTGAACCAGAGCGTGGGCGAGAATGTATCGGCGATTCGTGTCGTGAAGGCATTTGTGCGTGAAAAATATGAAAACGAGAAGTTCGCACGCGCCGCCGAAGCCCTCTACAAGCTGTATGTGCGGGCCGAGAGCCTGATGGCGCTGAACCATCCAGTGATGAACCTTGTGGTCTATGGCTGTATGATTGCGCTGTCGTGGTGGGGTGCGCATTTCATCGTCGGCGGAACGCTGACGACGGGCGA
>Ga0256405_10001792_pt1 | contig 55180 bp, 43 predicted proteins | sample RumenRJG_02DNA_FD_189096 | JGI IMG/M metagenome (GOLD analysis project Ga0256405, IMG submission 189096) | Bovine rumen microbial communities from Lethbridge, Alberta, Canada - RJG_02 | ecosystem: Host-associated > Mammals > Digestive system > Stomach > Rumen | place: Canada: Alberta... | reverse complement strand
TGTCTTGCTTGTCTTTTCTTATCGTTAGCAGCTGCAAACATAGTAACTGTGTCTTTGAACCTCTGTGTTTATAATTGCAGGAGATCCCGGGTCAAGCCCGGGATGAGGGGATCAAGTCCGCGATGAGAAAGCCCCTTCCTTACCCTCCCCGAAAGGGAGGGGAACCCTAAGCCTTTGACCTCAAACGTTGCAATAGCGAGAGATGCAGTTAAGAAATCCAATGACTGAACATGGTGCCGTAGGCATTGCGAGGACTTGTTTGAGCGAAGCGAGTCCCGCAGCAAAATGTGAAGAGTTGTGATTTCTTCTGCATCGAAGCGTGCAACGAGTTCTCTCTTGATTCTTCTCTCTGTCGGCACAGAGAGAAGAATATGGATGGAGGGATTTCCCCCAAACGTTTAGGGAAAGGCACCTGCCAGTTTAGGGAAAATACGTTGCAAAGGGCCAGAAAAGCCCTTATCTTTGCAGTAGAAATAATAAATAGAATGTCAAACCTTTTAAAAAGTACGACTATGAAGAAGATGATGTTAACGCTGATGGCAATGGTCACAATGACTATCTCAGCACAGGCAATGAGTTATTCAGCAGCTCGCAACGAGGCTTTGTTCCTGACTGACAAGATGGCGTATGAACTGAATCTTTCAGAGGCACAATTCAATGCAGCTTATGAAATCAATCTCGATTATATGTTGTCGGTAGCCAACCGTGGTGATATCTTAGGTATCGCATGGAAGAACCGCAACTACGACATGAGCTATATCCTCACTGCTTATCAGTATGAGAGATTCCTGGAGACAGAGTACTTCTATCGTCCGCTGTTCTGGAATGCTGGTATCAGTATGAGAATCTACAACAGGTATGCTGATCGTTATCACTTCTACTTCGACCGTCCTACAGTCTATGTTACCTACACTGGTGGACACAGCTGGAGAGACAATGGAAATAGGAGCTGGTACAAGAATCGTCCGATTGACAAGAAGAACCGCATGGTAGTCGTTACCAGTCGGGCTTCTGCCAACCACGGTACAGTACATATCTCTAACCACTCAGTGGGTCATGTGAAGAACACCAACCACTCAGTAGGTCACAATAATACAAGGGTTGTTAACAATACCACTGTTATCAATCACATTAATAACAACGTAAATAACAATATGAATAGGAAAGGAGGCATGAACAATAATATAGGAGTTAGAAACAACAGTAACAATCATTCAGTAAATACACGCGGTGGGGCAATGGCCAGTATGAGCAATAGCAACAGCACTTCCAAGGGAGGTCACTTCGGAGGACATCGCTAAACAATAACAACTCTCTTCAAAGTAAAAAGGCTGGAGCAATCCAGCCTTTTTTAGTGTAGAGTTCAGAGTGTAGAGTGTAGAGTTATGATTACCTTCAGGGACAGGCTTTAGGATATGTCTTTTCTTGCCTTAATGACTTCTTTTGTTTTACTTGAAAAGATGATCCTTTGGAGTAACTTGACTCGGCACGCCAGCCTTTCCCCCGAAATGACAATTCTGGAAGATGATCTCCTCGGTATCGTCCATGCTCAGCGCATTCTTCACCTCACCGATCTCCACATTCCGGAAAGAGATATTACGTAAGGGTTTTGCCTTCGTGCCCTGCAGCACAATACCGCCTTGACGTGCCTTCTGGCAGCGCACGCCATCCACAAAGATATTCTCCACCGTACTGAAATGCTTACTCTCAGCACCCTCACCGGCATACATACTGGTGATGTAGAAGAGATCCTCTACCTCGTCAAACACGCAGTTGTTGACATAGATATCGCGCACAAAACCGCCACGGTCGGGGTTCGTCTTGATATAAATACCCCGCTTGCAGTAGCCGGCATAGTCGCAGTTCTCGATAAAAACATTCCTTACCCCTGCCGACATCTCACTGCCTATCACCACGGCATGCAAGCCCTTGAAATGACAGTTGCGGATGATGATATTCTCCGAGGGCATCGCCGTGGTCCAACCGTCATTATCCCTGCCGCACTTGATGGCTACGTTGTCATCACCATTATTGAAATGCACATTCTCTATCAGCACATTACGTGAGTATTCGGGGTCTATGCCATCATTGTTCACCAACTTGGCATCGTATCGGATTCCCCTGCAGATGATGTTCTCACTCTGCAAGAGATGCACACACCAGAAGGGAGCATTGGTGATGAACACTTCCTCGATGGTGATATTCTTACACTGGAAGAACTGCACCAGATGAGGCCGCAGCCAGTAGCCGTCACCGAAGTTACGCTCGGCGATGGGCACTTCCTGATGGTTCATCTCACGACTCAACTGTTGTCCCCTCTTCTGGTTGGGCTTCCAGGTAGAGAAGGTGGTGGAGGCATTCCCGTCGATCGTTCCCTTGCCGATGATCGACACGTCATGCAGTTGGTAGCCATAGATAAACGGACTGTAATTCTGCAGGAAGGTTCCCTCCCACCCCGTCTTGACCATCGGCAGGTAATACCGTGGCTCGGGGGAGAACTTCAGCACGGCATTCTCCTGCAGTTCCAGGCAGACATTACTCTCAAAGTGGATCGGTCCATTGATCAGATAGGTGCCCTCAGGCACGATGATATGCGCCCCACCCTTCTTCTTTGCCATCTTCATCGCCTTGTCGAAGGCCGGTTTGCAGTCTTTCACGCCATTACCCTTGGCCCCCATTTTCAGGATGTTTACCTCGTATTGCGGTATTTTTGCACCGGTGATCTCTCTGAGGATGGCATCACGCTTGGCAATACGGTCATGATCAGCCGCATTTATCTGCTGTCCGCCCATCATTAGACAGAGCAACAGCAACACTTTCCATTTCATCATTGTATCTTTATTCTTTTTACTTTACAAAGATAGACAAAATGATTATATATTGCAAGATAAGAGAAAATGTTTTAACGAAGGTTTACAGTAGTATACTATCGGAGAATGGCTCCGCCCAAAGGGTGCGCCTGCAAATAATTTGATCCACCACTAATGCTATCAGATATACTTACAACTGGTGATAAAGTGTATTATAACTAACGAGAAAGAGTATTTCCCATATCACAAAAATGCTTAAAAACACGAGTGCGCCTGTATAGCGCACTACAGTGCCAATACTCTGCACAACAGTGCGCCTGTATAGCGCACAACAGTTTTAGTCACTAAAAACAACCTCGATCTGTCATTTTACCATTTTATTTTCTTACCCTTGCCCTACTCTTAATACTGTCGGCAGCCATCAAACTGTAAGGTCACCTGGGATTAGTTCAGAAATAATCCGTTCATACACTCGGGGACTGGCTCTGCCCGAAGGGTGTGCCTGTCCCCGACGCTTGATCTGTCAAGTGTCCCTCTCCCCACGCCTGTGGGGAAAGATTAACTTTGTTTTCTTGGCTCGCGAATACTCTCGTATCCCTCTCCCCACGCCTGTGGGGAGAGGTTAGGTGAGGGGAAGGGAACATCAATAATGTAGAAGGAGAGGTAGAGGGACTTTTTGAGATAACAGCCTGATTAACAAGCATATTCTTGTATTTGGGTAGAAGGGAAACGTCATCACAAAAAAAATCGGGATATAAGAATATCCCGATGAATGAGATTATCGTTAAAAACGGATCATTTCAGAACTGTCCCCAAGTGATCTTTTTGCGGATAGCATATCCGCCATTACCGACATCGGGATAACATATCCCGATGAACGGGGGTTTGAGGCATACGAGACCGTCGGAGCACTCTTCCGTGAAGCCACTGCCGGTACTCTCGAGCTGTCCGCCTCAGACAGGATATGGGGACTGATATTGGACGCCATCCTAGAAATCGCAGAGATAGTCTCTGCCGATGCCAGTGAACTGCTTTCTGCGGTTATTGATGCCAATCCTATGTTCCATAGGCTCTATCAAATGTATAAATTAGTCGCTTGATGAATGAATATTCACTTGCGAAAGTTCAGTTGTAATATAAAAAGTACTATCACAATAATACCTATAATAATTAATTTAATCGATGCTGAATGGCCTATTGTCTTATCGTTAAGGAACGTACACAACAAACCGATTACAATACAGCATAGAGCTTGAGATACTTTTTGTATTTTCATTTTAATATTATTTTGTGGAAGTTTTACATCTAATGTAAAATTACTATTAAAATATTAATATTAGTAACAATCTGTTATTTATTTAGCAAAGTTTAATAAAACGCCGATGGCTGCTGCTGTACCCCGCTCCGGAGGATATGTCATATAGCATATCCGCCATTATTGGCATCGGGATAACATATCCCGATGAACGGGTGCCTGTCCCCGTTTCCTATAGTTCGTTTATAAGTTGATGGGAAGTCCTGCTGTAAGCATAAGGGTATTGTTAGAAACACCACCTACTTTCTGTGTTGTGATGTGGTATGTGAGTTCTAACTTTAATTCGCCTGCGTCAAAACCTATTGCGATAGGTATGGCCACAAAAAAGTTTTTGACATCAGAGATTTCTCCAATGCTTTTTTTATGGTTAAGGACATACCATGGTTCTATGCCTATGCCTGCGAAATACGATTTGGCAAAGTAATAATTAGCCATTATGGGAAGACGTAAGGATTTGATAGATGTCAGATAACCATAGGTGCCACCTCTACCATTCCAATAGAAGCTATGTACCTTTCCATCATACCTCTCCAATACGTAGGAAAGGCCAAACGAGAGGTTCATAGTATTACGTAACCAGTATTCTGCATCTACTCCTAAGGTGTACCCTAACTTGTCTACGATGGTAGGACTCATACTAAAGTCATCTTTTACCAGTTTCTTGAAAGGCCTCGTCATTGTTCCTCCTACCTTTGGAACAATTCTCCAGGTATTCTTTTGTCTGTCCGTGTAAGACTGTGCGCTAACCATTCCCGCAACAATCATAGTTATTACAAACAATAATAGAATTCTTTTCTTTTTCATATATTGTTGATTTTTAGCGATTACTTAATCGTTTGTATACCACTGACAAATATAGAGAATCTTTTTCATCCTGCAAAGAGAATCACGATTATTTTGGGTCATCATTTGCTGCGAATTGAATAACTTCTATGTATATCCAAAGGACCGGATCATTTCAGCTCCGTCCAACTTTGATCTATTTCCCCCACTCCATCCGCAGATGATGGAACATAATGGCACTGCCACCGCAGGAGCCGGTGAACTGGAAGGCGGCGCCATAATATGGTTCTTGCTGGATGGTGGTCTGCAGATCGACATGGTCGGCCAACTCGCTCTTCCGTTGTTTTCCTGCCGTCTCAACATGTGCACGGAGTTGATTACCCTTCGTCCACACATGGATGGTGCACGGACTGATAAAGCAGGTGGTGCTGATGGGCTCTCCGATCATGGTGGTGTTGCCATGGTCATAGCGCATCAGTTGCATATCCACGGCATTGGCGTACTTGGTAGTGCGGATAATGCGGAGGGCATATCCGGTGAGCGTCTCTGTATCGAAACGGATGCATATGTCGAGATACTGTCCGGTGGCACTGGCGAAGCCCTGTCCGATCTCCTTACCCACATCTACCTTTAATAGGATATCCATATCTCCCTGCTGTTCCTTGGTAGGGGTGTAGCGCAAACGGGCACCCTTCTGCAACTGGCAGAGTCCGTAGCCACGATGACCACCAGAGCCCGACTGGTATTTCCAGTTATTACCCTTGGCCTGCCAGTCGTAGAAATCGGTATCTTTCGGTTTGTAGCCATCGATAGTCCAACAACCGGGAATCAGTGCCGGCTGATCGTCGGCAGGGAAATTCTGGAAGTCGGTCTCCACGATGTTCCATTGCTGAATATCCTCATGCTGGATGACTTGATTGTACAGGATATGGACAGGTGTGCCCTCATGGCTGCGAATCGTCTTAGGACTGATGCTTGCTAAGATATATTTCCCCTCATCGGCAGGTTGTAAACGGTAGGTATATTCCGGTTGGTCGAGTCGGCTTTCAGATACCTTTCTTGCTCCGTTTCCTTGGTTGTCATCACAACGATACCAGGTGATCAGAGAGTGATCCGGGCGGCTGCTGTCCAACTGATAGCTTACCTGAAGCTTGTCTGACTGTTGTCTGGTGATGACGGGCTGCTGAGTAAAGTGGGGAGCTGCTAAGGTGCGAGGCGCCGCTATGACCGAGAGGGCACTCTCCAAACCATAATCGGTAGTGACATCTACCAATGTGGTCTTCACACTATCTGTCTGGTTAACACTCTCTACCTGGCAGAAGCCGTCCTTGGAGACATGGATATTTGCCAAGTCGGAGCGTTGCGTATGCCAATAGAATCCCTCCATCGGTACAGGTCGCTGATCGAAGGTTTCCGCAACTACCGACATCTCTACAGACGGTTGTCCTTCCTCCAGGCTGACCGTTCGTTGTGATACTCCCAAGAAGGTGGGCAGGTCGTGAAGACTTCTGCCGGTGCGCTGCTCTTCCTGAAGGATCTGTTTTTTTACATGCATGGGATCCCATCCGTCGGTGCCGCCGAGGAGATTATAGGTGTTGTAGATCACCTTCTCTCCTACCCTCACCTTATAAGCTTGCAGGAGTGGCTTACCTGTGATGTCCACCGTCACTTCGGGATGCTCTTCCGACATACGTGCCGGACGACCGTTATGGGTGACGTTCGACAGGTAATAGCGCACGAAGGGTTGTGGATTGGGTGTCCATCCTACCTGTACGCCTTGCGGGGTGTGGAACCTGCAGTCTATCAAGGTGAGCGGATTGCCATTCCCTTTGATGAGATGTTGGTGAGTACGCTGGATATCCAGTTCTGACACAATCGTTCGCAGGTCGCAGTCGAACATCACGGCTCCTGTCTTATTCGTATGGCCGAAGGGCATCGTGCCATAGAAATCGAAGTCGCAATGTACATAGACACCATTCGAGCAGAGGGCATCGTCGGTACTCTCGAAGTGGCAGTTCTCGAAGAGCGTGCGCTTTCCTCCGTTCAACGGACAGGTGTTCAGACGACTGATAAAGTGGCAGTTGTGTGCCTCCAAGCGGTCGCCATCGGCAAAGGCTAACTGTGCCTGTGTGATGGCATCCATACGTTTCTTGCGATTGAGTGCCGGCAACAGGGGGTATTCCAGATCGATATTACAGTAGTTGGCGAAAGTAAGATTGTTCAGTGACAGTCCGTCGCCATGGAAATAAAACATGGTGAAGTTGCCATAGGAGCCTTGCGACTGTCCACGGTTACTGGCAAAGATCACATGCTGAGGTTGCCGGGTGAGGCCCATGATACGTAGCCACGGACAACGGATATGCATGCCGATAGGACTGCCAGAGCCGGGTTCCGGCCGTCTGATAGCAGGATCGTCGGGATTATCCACCCAATAGACGTAAGGAGCCACATAGATCGTCATGCGATCATCCGCACCTGTTCCTGCCTTCAGATTGGCCACAGCCTCTTGGAAGGTGCGATAGACATATTTGTGTTTCTTACAATCCTTCTCAGTGAGAGTGGCATCAAGGTAGATATTCTTCTCGTTGAGCACGATCTTCTGATTCCTGTAGAGGATATAGGAGCCCTTGAAAACGACGGGATCAGAAGGATCGAGTGATACGTGGCGCTTGGCACTGACAAATGCACAGATAAGGCAACAGGTGATTAGTAATATCGTTCTTTTCATAATGGATGATGATCGTTAATTGGTGATTGATGATGGGTTAATCAGTTATCCGCACCCTCCCCTCAGAGAGTCGAAGCAGATCTGGCAGATCGTAGTATTGCAAGGCACCGGGAACGACGTTTCTCAACATGTCGTATTGCATGGGATGCTCCAGGTAATCACGCCATGTCTTGATCGTACGTGTGAGCATCGCCTTGCTGATACGGTCATCAAGCACTGCGGCATGCATCATGACCGGACCATACAGACCGTCGGCAACCACCTCGATGCGATGATTCCTCAGGTTCTTATCTTGTTGACAGAAATTCAATAGCGTGTGCATGTCTGCCACGCGCTGTCCTATTAAGGGTTTTCCCACATGTAAACTCACGGCAGCCGAACGATAGTCGCTGTTCCAATACTTGGTGTAGTTATAGAGATAAGGATCCTCGGTCTCTCCCACCCCACGGAAATCAGCTGCGATGATGATACGACCGTCTGACACAAAATCCTGTTTCAGGTAGTCGTTGAGATACCATGCCTTACCTTTCTCACAGAGGTGTATCTCTATGGGGGAAGAATCCTTTACGTTATCAGGAATCCATACCACAACGGGTATCGGGAACTGTCCTTCGCAGTTCAGCTGATAACGGTATTCGCGATAACCGCGGTTGACAGACTGTCCGGTAGGCACGGCCTCTATCTGATCGTTGAAGGCATCTATTCCCAAGAGTTGCCGGATCTTTTGTAGGATCGTTTTCTTATTACCTTTCAGGAAGGCATCGCGCGACGGTTTTGCCGCGTCCATCCATGCGGTGGCCATCTGCATGGTTGACTTAGCATCAGCATATTCGGTGTTTACCTGTCCGCTCTTTGTGCAAAGCATGTCGTTACCCCGCCAATAACCATTAGGTAGTGTGGGGATCTCTCGCTTATTACCCAACAACCATTTGCCGAAGAATGAAAGCATCTGCTGCTGCACATCTTCGGGAGTGGCATGACCGTCCTCCGCATAATACTGGCTTACGCGATCAGCGCAACCTAATACCTTGTATAGTTTCTGCACCTCCTTAAAAGCCTGGAGAGCTCCCCAATGATCCACGAAGTCGTATTTACCGTCTAAGACCAAGAAGGGTCTTGGAGCATTGGCAAGGGCAAAGTCGGCTATCTCTAACCTTGCGCTTCCCTCACCAGAGATCTGTTGACAGCCATCAGACGGTCCTTGTGTCTCAAGAGTGCGTGCCCTACTGGAGAAATACAGACCGATACAACTGGCCTGTATGCGGTCGTCGATGCCCAACAGATAAGAACACTCGGTGCCACCACCGGAGAAGCCGTAGGCCCCGATGCGGGAGGCATCAATATCGGTGCGGCTTACCAGGTAGTCGATGGCTCTGCTATTGTCGAAAGCAATCTGCGCGGCCATACTGGTGCCTAAGAGTTCGAAGGCGGGGTTTAATAGGGTATGTTCCGTCGTCACTCCACGTGTAAGATCTTTTCCGTTCTTATCAATCAGTTGCAGGCGTTCACCCTGAGCCAATGGGTCTACCACCATGGTGGCGATGCCCATCAGTGCCATACGGGCAGCTAACCCCGAACCATTACCTTTCCCGGATAGTCCGTGACCACACATTTCAATGCATGCTGGTAAGGGCTGCTGATGCTTGTCGGGAAGATACAGATGGGCTGTGACATATCGCCCTGGCTCACTCTGGAAGATGATCTTCTCGACATAGAAACCGGGTCCTTGCACACGTCCTGTTACCTGTGCGTGCAGATCGCCTCGCTCAGGAAGGGTTCCCATCACCTGACGAATCTTCTGTTTTACGTTGCCGACATATTTCTGGGCAGCGGATTTCGAAGAAAGTGCCTGTTGCAGTTTCTCAGAACGTTCCTCATTATAGCTATGAACCATCCGCATGAGGTAGGAATAGTAGGCGGTGGGTTGACTAAAACGCAGGGCACCATAGTTGGCGCGACCTGCCTGCTGTGCATGTCCATTGACACATAGCGCAAGAGACAGGGTCAGTAGTAGATAGCGTGTTTTCATCTTACCTCAATAATAATGTCTTTCTGGTTGTTTAACAGTGGACTGATAGAGAGCGTACGGCGCTCGGTATCGTACGTCCAATCCTTGAGCGGTTTGTTGTTGACGAGCACCTGTTGGGGTGTCTCTCCATCCCAATAGGCTGTCACCTTGTAGGTGCGTTCTACCGGCTTGTACTTACCTTCAGTGGCATGGATAGTCATCTTCCAAGTCCCGTTCTTCCCCACACTCTCTATCTTGGTCAGTGCATAGATACCTTTCTGATAGTCTAAGCTGGCACCATCGTCATCATAGAGAAGATAGGATGAGCTCCCCGACGGATATACCAGTAGACTGATCTCTGTGACGGGTTTCTCCTTTGTGTACTGCATGGCTGGCTGGCGCGAGATAATGGCTCCTTCCTTGATAAAGATAGGCATCAGGTCGGGTGGTGTGAGGAATGATTTCCATTGTCGTCCGTCTATGCGCTCAGCTGTCCAGAAGTCTACCCACTTACCGCCAGGGAAATAGACAGGCCGACTGAGTGCACCCTTGTTGGTGACAGGACATATCATCATGTCGTGACCGAACAGATACTGATCAGAGATACGGTAGGTGAGTTCGTCGTGTTGATAGTCGAAGAGCAAGGGGGCCATCATCGGGCGACTGGTGCGGTACATCTCGTAAGCACTGCTATAGATATAGGGTATGAGGGTATAGCGGAGAGAATCGTACTTGATAAATATCTTCATGGCTTCCTCACCGTAGGTCCATGGCTCATGATAACGGGGATGATCCATGCCGAAGAGGATTGATACCGGACTGAACATTCCAAACTGGCACCAACGGATATATAGGTCGTTGTCGTATGGGGAATACTGTTCGAAACCGCCCATACAATGTGACCAGTTGCCCACACCTGAAAGACCGATGTTCAATCCGCCACGTATCACCGGTTCAAACCACTGCCACTCAGTACCCCAGTCGCCTGCCCAGATAAAGGGATAGCGCTGAATGCCTGCATAACCCTCACGGGTATGGGTAAAACCGCGCTGATTATTATGCTGGATGAATTTCTCATAGGGGGCCTTGGCATAGGCTATAGGAAAGAGATTATGCATCTCTGCCGCACTAAACGGTCCGTCGGGCTGTACATCCTTAGCAAAGCTCAGTGCACTACCCACATCGGTCTTTACGAACTTAACGCCTAAACTGGTAATCTTTGACATAGCATGATCCCACCACCAATCGACGGATTTCTGATCGAAGAAGTTAACGATACCTTCCGTGCGTGCCTTCGGGATATAGACACCTGCCTTCTTACCGTCTTCAAACAAGGTATTGTTGAGGCCATCATCGAGAATCGAACGGATATGGAGTCCGAACATATCCACATGGTTGGCATAGATGGAGTCTATCATAGCCTTAGGATTGGTAAACTGCGGTTGGAACTCAAAACAGCAACCGCCATTACCGTATCGCTTGTTGAAGGTGCGCCAGGTGGAGTCGAGCCACAGCAGATCGAAAGGAATCCCTTCACGCCGCATCCTCTTCACCAGTTCTACGTTATACTGCTGATGAGCTTCTTTCTCGTGTCTCCAGGTGCCTCCACTATAACTGCCCAGATGCAGACCATAGGCAGAACGGGGCATCATCGGACTAACGCCTGTCAGGGTCTGGTAGTCATGTAGTAAGGAGGTCATCGTAGAGCCGATGATCAGGTAGTAGTCGAGGGCTCCTGCCGTGGCGCTGTAGGTATAACGGTCTGATCGGGTCCAACCCATGTCCCAGTCGGTTGCCGCGGCATTATGGAAGAAAAGAGCATACCCTTTGCTACTCAGGAAGAAAGGTACCGGACAGTAGTTGGCGCGCAGGATATCCTTACCACCTACAGCTGGCTTAGGTCCTGATCCTAACCCTACGTTCAGGTGAATCTTCTGTCCACGTTGGTCCAGTTGATCCATCCGTTCACCGAATCCGAAGAAGTGCTCATCGGGTGGTAAGACGCAGGTAGTAGAGGGTCCCCTACCCTCTTGTGCCGGTATGGCATCCGTCTCCTGATAAAGCACCTTACCCTGTGTGTCGCTCATCGTGATACGCCAAGGGTTAGGCGTCAGTCTTACAACCATATCAGCCGTCTTGATGATATGGGTGTCACCATCCTCAGACCACTGACAGTCAACCTTGTCGAAGTCGTATTTCACCACCATCCATGGTTCATCGGCAGGAAAACTGTTGTTCATGCTTTTTGTGATGCGAACCATTCTGCTGTTGCACACTTGCACACGCACAGACCCTTGTGAAGAGGAGTATATCTTTTCTGTTGTTTTTGCTGAAGATAGGGACACAACCATCAGCAGCGATAAAACGAATAAATGTCTGTTTCTCATCATCACTCATCATTTTTAGTGAAACATTTAAGGGCATCCACTGTGGTGAATACCCTTAATATGACGTTTGTTAATAAGATTTGTAATTACCTTTTCATCTTCTTGAATGACCTGACAATGAGCCAGATGCCGAAGACGATAAAGGGGATGCTGAGGATCTGACCCATGTTCAGCAGCATGCCTGCCTCGAATTCCTCTTGGATATCCTTCGTATATTCAATGAAGAAGCGGAAGGTGAAGATCAGTGTGAGGCATAATCCGAAGAAGAATCCCGTGCCTACCCGCTCTGGTTTCTTCTTGTAGAAATACCAGCCGATGAAGAAGAAGATGGCATAGGCGATAGCCTCATATAACTGTCCGGGATGGCGTGGCTGCATATCCACTCGCTCGAAGATAAAGGCCCAGGGCACATCGGTTACCTTACCGATAATCTCGGAGTTCATCAGATTACCCAGACGGATGAAACAAGCGGTCACCGGGGTAGCTATACAGATGTTATCGATGATGGTAAGTATCGGTAGTTTCGACCATTTGGCATACAGCCAAAGGGCTATCGTGATACCGATGGTGCCACCATGACTGGCCAGTCCTTCATATCCTGTGAATTTCCATCCGCCATCAGGCAGGTAATGGATAGGCAGCAGCATCTCGATGAAGTGCTTGCCCGATGACAGGAAATAGTCGGGCTGGTAGAACAGACAGTGGCCCAGGCGTGCTCCGATGAGGATGCCTAAGAAACAGTAGATGAAGAGGGGCTCGAAGAGATTCTCCTCTTCCCACTTGCCTTTCACGCGCTTCTTGCGGATGGCGATATCCTGCTCATAGAACAGTTTGCGCACAATGAAGTATGCCAATGCCAGTCCGATCAACCAGCAGAGGGAATACCAGCGGATGATGAAAGGACCTAAGGAGAGGGCCTCCAGTCGCGGACTCCACTGTATGTAGTTAAACAGATAATTCATACGCTATGGATAATTGGTTTCTTCTTATATATAGGTCTGATATAGAGGGTGTTATACATTGAAGCGGAAGTGCATGATATCACCATCCTGCACCACATATTCCTTTCCTTCAATACCCATCTTACCAGCTTCTTTGACAGCAGCCTCAGAGCCGTACTTGATATAGTCATCGTATTTGATGACCTCCGCACGGATAAAACCTTTCTCAAAGTCGGTATGGATGACACCGGCACACTGAGGAGCCTTCCATCCCTTACGGTAGGTCCATGCCTTCACCTCCATCTCACCAGCGGTAATGAAGGTCTCGAGGTTCAGCAAGGCATAGGCTTTCTTGATCAGTCGGTTTACACCACTCTCCTCTAAGCCTAATTCCTCGAGGAACATCATCTTATCCTCGTAGGTCTCCAGAGAGGCGATATCCTCCTCGGTCTTGGCCGCAATGACCAGAACCTCAGCACCTTCCGACTTAGCGATCTCCTCGATCTTACGGGAATAATCGTTACCATCCTTGGCTGATGCCTCGTCCACATTGCATACATACAATACGGGTTTGCTGGTCAGCAGGAACAGATCGTGGGCCACCTTCTGCTCTTCCTTGGTCTCGAAAGAGACGGTGCGCGCATTCTTACCCTGCTCCAACACCTCTTTATAAGCGGTCAGAACGGTGGCTTTCACCTTCTCATCCTTATTACCGGCAGCGGCAGCCTTGAGCGTCTTGGCCATCTGACTCTCGATCGTCTCCAGGTCTTTCAACTGTAACTCGGTGTCAATGATCTCTTTATCAGATACGGGATCGACCGCTGCCCCACCCTCTCGTACAACATTGTCATCGTCGAAGCAACGCAGCACGTGGATGATCGCATCCGTCTCACGGATATTTCCTAAAAACTTATTACCTAATCCCTCACCCTTGGAGGCACCCTTTACCAAACCGGCGATGTCTACGATCTCACAGGTGGCGGGAACGATGCGCCCCGGATGCACCAGTTCTGCAAGCTTCGTCAGTCGCTCGTCGGGCACGGTGATAACACCTACGTTGGGTTCTATTGTACAGAAAGGGAAATTCGCTGCCTGTGCCTTGGCACTTGACAGACAATTAAATAGTGTTGACTTACCTACGTTGGGCAGTCCTACAATACCACATTTTAATGCCATGAATAAACGTTCTTTATTTCGTTTGCAAAAGTAACGATAAATTCTGAGTTATAAAAGAGAATAACAAAAAATAACCGTTCACGTCCAGAACTCATCCTTTTCGTTATCTCTCATGTTGCCACCACACTTCGGACAGGTCTTCTTGTTCCACACCACAATACGGTCGGAGCCACAGTGCAGACAGAGGCGGCCCATTTCCGTGCGGAAAGAGGGGGCCACATCACCGATCACACCACCCACAACGAGGTTTTGGATGGTATGACAGTCGGGACAACTCACTGGGGTGATATGCTGTCCGAAGAGTCCTTTCCCCTCGTATATCTCAGCCTCGTAGCCGCAATCCATACACCGATAATGTTTCTTCCATGCCATAGTAGTGTGATGCTCTTTGCTGCGAAATTACTTAAAAACTTTACATCCTGCAATATTTTCGAGGAAAAAGTAGGGTAGTGGTCCTCAAAAAGCAGTATCTTTGCAGAGGTTTTTAAATGGAATATGATGAAGAATACTTGTTTTGCCTTTTTTATCCAGTGCTATAATAACCTTAAACGATGGTTTTTCATCGCCCGTACATGCTTGTTGCCTGGGCCATTCATCGCTCAGTGTATGTATATAATGAGGTGCGGGAAGATACTTCATCTGAGACATCCGCAGACGATGGATGAAAAACTATGGTGGTTGAAGCTGCACTATAAATACCCTTTGCAAACGGTTTGCGCGGACAAATATCGTGTTCGGGAATATGTTCGACAATGTGGGTTGGGACATATCCTGAATGACTGTTACGGCCCGTATGAGAGGGTAGGGGAGATTCTACTTGATGACATCCCTGTAGAAGCGTTTTTTATCAAGTGTAATCATCTCTCGGGTGGTAACAGGATTGTCAGAAAGCGTGACTTTGATGTTGAGAAATTAAGCAGGTATTTTGATAACCTCTTGAAAAACAACCCTTTCTATTATAGTCTTGAGTGGCCTTATAAAGAGATCAAACCCCTGTTGATAGCTGAGCCGGTGATCCATACGGATGATCCCTTAGGGTTGCTCGACTATAAGTTTATGTGCTTTCATGGTACTCCAAAACTGCTCTTCCTTGACATTGGAGTGTGTGAAAATGACGGTTCGCATGCAGAAAAATACTATCGTAATGTGTATGATATGGACTTCAAACTGCTGGAAATTACCGAGACAAGACCGCAATATACTGCCATGACAATACCAAAACCAATGCATTTTGAAGAGATGATCGACTATGCGAAACGTCTCTCTGCACCTTTTCCTCATTGCAGAGTTGATCTCTATAATGTACACGGAAGGATCTTTTTCGGTGAGATAACCTTCTTTCACGGATCGGGTTGTAACCACATAAAACCCACAACTGCCGATCATCTGATCGGCAGTTGGATATAGTTGGATAATTTTTAATTCTCCATTCTCCATTTTCCATTCTCCATTTTAATGCGCCTCCAGCCAATTGCTGCCCCAGCCGGCATCCGCTACCAGGGGTACTCTCAGTGGGAATGCGCCCTGCATCTCCTCCATGACAATGCGCTCAACGATCTCTTTCTCTTCAGGAACGACGTTGAAGTTCAATTCATCATGCACCTGAAGGATCATCTTTGAACGGAGATGTTTCTCCTCAAAACGCTTAAAAATGCGGATCATGGCCACCTTGATGATGTCTGCGGCACTACCCTGGATAGGGGCGTTGATGGCGTTTCGCTCTGCGAAGTTACGCACGGTGGCGTTACGAGAATTGATGTCTGGCAGGTATCTTCTGCGATGGAAGATCGTCTCTGCATACCCTTTTTCACGGGCTTTAGCCTTCGATTCCTCCATATAGTCGTGCACCTGTGGGAAGGTCTGGAAAAAACCGTTGATCAACAGCTCTGATTCTTTTCTGCTGATCTCCAGTCGTTCGGACAAACCGAAGACGGTGATGCCATAGATAATACCGAAGTTGGCACGCTTCGATTTGGTGCGCTCATCACGTGTTACCTCTTTAATATCCTTCTTATAGATGGTGGCAGCAGTAGCCGCATGAAGATCTTTTCCCTCGCGGAACACCGCCATCATGTGTTCATCGCCCGAGAGGTGGGCCATCACACGCAACTCAATCTGTGAGTAGTCTGCTGAAAAAAACATACAACCAGGTTCTGGTATAAAGGCTTTGCGAATCTCTTTTCCATCCTCTCCGCGGATAGGGATATTCTGCAGGTTAGGATCGCTGGATGACAGTCTTCCGGTAGCTGTGATCGTCTGGTTAAACGAGGTATGTATATGTCCGGTCTTGGGATTAATCAGTTTTGGCAAGGCATCTACATACGTGCCGAGTAGTTTCTTTAATCCTCTGTGTTCCAAGATGTCAGCGATAATCTCACTCTTTCCCTTCAAGGCCTGTAGGGTTTCCTCATTTGTGACATACTGCCCTGTCTTGGTCTTCTTGGGTTTCTCTACAATCTTCATCTTCCCGAAGAGGATATCACCCACTTGTTTGGGCGATGCGATATTGAATCGTTCGCCTGCTAAGTTGTATATACGCTCTTCTAATTCATTCATCCTGTCGGTGAAAACTTTTGACGTTTCTTGTAGAGAATCCGTGTCGAGACACACACCGCTCATCTCCATGGATGCTAATACGGGCACTAAGGGCATCTCTATCTGGTAGAAGAGTTCTTCTACACCTGCTTCTTTCAGTTTCGGCTCGAGCACGTTCTTCAACTGCAGGGTGATGTCGGCATCCTCACAAGCATACTCATAGATATCGGTAGGGGAGAGGTCGCGCATATTTTTCTGATTCTTCCCCTTGGGGCCGATGAGCTCATCGATATGGATGGTCTTATAACCCAGGTACACCTCGGCCATGTAATCCATGTTGTGGTATAGTTCGGGTTGTATCAGGTAGTGGGAGATCATCGTGTCCCACAACTCTCCCTTCAGATCGACTCCATAGTTGTGAAGTACTTCGAGGTCGTATTTGATATTCTGTCCTACTTTAATAATATGTGGATCTTCATAGAGGGGTTTGAAAATTTCGACCATCGCTTGTGCCTCTTCCCGATTTTCGGGGATGGCCACGTAGAATGCCTCGTGTTCCTTCACCGAGAAGCTCAATCCCACCAATTCTGCATCGATAGTGTTCGTTGAAGTGGTCTCTGTGTCTAGACTGAGAATTTTATTTGTAAAAAGAAAATCACATAATTTCTTCGCATCTTCTTGATTAACAACAAGATGATATTCGTGAGAGGTCGTTTTTAAGGTCCGAAAAACCGTTTTTTCTGAAGCTTCCTGCCCTTCGGTCGGAAATAAACCGAATAAATCGGGTTGTATTTCAACAGTTTTTAACTTTTCTGAAGGTTTATTGAGAATCTTGTCTGCAAGACTCTTAAACTCCAATTCGGCGAACAACTTCTTCAGTTCTTCCGCATTGGGCTCGACAAGTTTCAGTTGTTCCATGTCTAAGGTGATGGGCACATCCGTTTTGATGGTTGCCAAGAACTTCGACATCTTGATATCTTCGACAGCTGCCTCCACCTTCTCACGAAGTTTACCTTTTATCTGATCGGTGTGCGCGAGCATGTTCTCCACCGTGCCGAACTGCTCGATGAGTTTGGCGGCGGTCTTCTCTCCGACACCCGGACATCCCGGGAAGTTATCTGCCGAGTCACCCATCAAGGCTAAGAGGTCGATCACCTGGTCGGTGGAGGAGATGCCATACTTCTGACAAACGGTCTCCGGATTCATTGTCTCATAACCACCACCATGGCGGGGACGGAAGATAAATACATTGTCTCTAACCAACTGTCCGTAGTCCTTATCCGGTGTCAGCATGTATGTTTGTATATTCTGCTTTCCGGCTTGGGTGGCCAAGGTGCCGATCACGTCGTCAGCCTCGTAGCCATCTACCTGTAGGGTAGGGATGCGGTAAGCACGCAGGATGTCTTTTATAATAGGTACGCTCATACGGATATCCTCCGGTGTCTCCTCGCGTTGGGCCTTATAGGCAGGGAAAGCCTCATTGCGGAAGGTGGGTCCATGAGGGTCGAAGGCCACACCGATATGGGTGGGCTTCTCCTTCTCTAATATCTCATTCAGGGTGTTGCAAAACCCCATGATCGCTGAGGTATTCTGACCCTTTGAGTTTATTCTTGGGTTTTTGATAAATGCGTAATACGACCGGTAAATCAGGGCGTAAGCATCTAATAAGAATAGTTTATCCATGATAATCCAAATTTTTCTGCTCAAAATTACGAAATCTTTTTCATTTATCAGATAAAAAGATTAATTTTGTATCAAATTTTATGTAATGACAGATTATCTATCACTGATAAAACAGCCTATAACAGAGGAATTAAGCGATTTCATCGAGTTATTCAACCAGTCGTTAGACCATGAAGACGGTGTCTTAGGACAGGCGCTTATGCATATCCGTCAGCGATCTGGCAAGCGCATGCGCCCGATGCTCATCCTCCTCATGGCTAAGAATCTTGGTAAGGTTAGTCTTACTACTCAATATGCGGCAGTTGGCTTGGAATTGTTGCATACCGCCTCATTGGTGCATGATGATGTGGTGGATGAGAGTGGTGAGCGCCGTGGTCAGGCCTCTATCAATGCCAGTTATAATAATAAGGTGGCCGTCTTGGTAGGGGATTATATCCTTTCCACAGCCCTGTTGAATGTGGCAAAGACCGGACATGAGCAGATTATTCAGGAGTTGGCCAATCTGGGCAGAATCCTCTCAGATGGTGAGATCCTGCAACTTACCAACACTTCTAACCAAGGTCTCTCAGAAGAAATCTATTACCAGGTGATAGAAAAGAAGACAGCCGCTTTGTTTGAGGCCTGCTGTTCCATTGCTGCACTCTCTGTCGGAATTCCTGCTGATCAGCTCGATGAAATCAGGGATTTTGGTCGTAATGTAGGTATTATCTTCCAGATTCGTGATGATATCTTTGATTACTATGACTCTAAGGATATCGGTAAACCTACCGGTAATGATATGCTGGAGGGAAAACTGACGTTGCCGGTGCTCTACGCACTCAATTCTACCAATGATGAAGCGATGATTGCTTTAGCTAAAAAGGTAAAGGAACGCTCGATAAAATCGGAGGAAATTGCTGAATTAGTTCAGTTTACGTTAGCACACGGTGGTATCGAATATGCTGAGGAAGCTATGATGAATTATCATGAGCGTTGTATGGATTATATCTGTAAGCATGTCAGCGATCCATGCTTAAAGGATGCCTTTACCGCATATCTCGATTTCGTTATCCAAAGAAACATTTAGTTTTAATGATCACTTGATGGAGTTTTAGTACTTAAAACTGGGAGTCCTATGTACTAAAACTGGGAGTCCTATGTACTAAAACTGGTAGTCCTATGTACTAAAACTGGTAGTCCGAATACCCCGGACTGGGAGTCCGGAGTACTTGGACTGTGAGTCCGGAGCCTCCGGACTCTTATTATCTTTTAGAAGAACTTCACTTCTTCTCCCACAATCTCACTCAATAAGAGGTTCGCAAGACGGGAAGTTCCCATACGGAACCACTTGTTAGTCAACCATTTCTCTCCTAACACCTCTTTTACGATGGTGTAGTAGATTAGGGCATCCATCACGCTGTTAATACCTCCAGCGGGCTTAAATCCAATCTGAATACCTGTCTGCTCATAGTATTCCTTGATGGCCTGGCACATGACATACGCAGCCTCAGGTGTCGCTGAGATCTTCTCTTTACCTGTTGAAGTCTTGATGTAATCAGCCCCCGCATACATCGATAAAATCGATGCTTTCTTGATGTTAGAGCCTGTCTTTAAACAACCGGTCTCAAGAATAACCTTCATGGCAACATCCTCGCCGCAGGTTGCTTTCAACTCAGCGATATCATCACAAACAGTCTCATAATCCCCTGCCAAGAACTTTCCTACCGGCATGACAATATCGATCTCTGTAGCTCCATCCTTGACAGCTAAAGCAGTCTCTGCTATCTTTACTTCTATCAATGCCTGAGAACTGGGGAAACTACCTGACACACAAGCGATTTCCACTCCGTCGATCTCTAATGTCTGTGCTACTGTCTTGGCAAAACAGGGATATACACAGATAGTCGCTACGTGGGGTAGGTCGCCGTATGCTTCATCAAACTGGTTTACTCTTTCTGTAAAGGCCATCACACTCTCATCAGAGTCTGTGGTCTTTAGCGTGGTCAACTCAATACTTCCAAAGAGGAACTTCTTGGTTTCCAGATTATCGTTCTCAGGAACCTTTTCCGTGATAATCTTCTTTACTGCTGCTGCCACCTGGGCATCATCCACTTCACAATTATACTTGCTCAGTGCTTGTTCGTATTTACTTAAATCTGCCATAATGATTGGTATTTTTAGTTAACTTATTTATTTACAAATGTTTATGAATCGCTACTAAGCTTTCAGCTTCGGGTTATTCAGATGTCGAGTACTGTCACGGAAAGTCTTCTTTTCGAATGACTTACGTATCTCTTCCGTAAGATCAACACCCGTTTGGTTGGCAAGGCATACTAATACCCATAACACATCTGCTATCTCTTCTCCTATATTCGCTTTCTCACCAGCTTTAAACGACTGATCACCGTATTTCCTGGCCATCACACGAGCTAATTCGCCTACCTCCTCAGTAAGACATGCCATATTGGTGAGTTCGGAGAAGTATCTTACACCGTATTTCTTAACCCACTGATCTACAGACTCTTGTAGTTCTTTTATTGTCATATTATCAGCCATACTACAACGATTATTCCCAATATTATTAGTAATACGAGATTACTCTTATTCTCATTTTTATAGGTCTTCCAGTATATCAGTTTGTAGAAGATTATTGCTAAAACCATCCATGCACCAATCATCTTTAGATGCTGAAATATAGAAAGTTTCCAGATGCTGTTTCCTAACAAACCAATAAGAAATAATGCCAGTGCGATGTTATTTATCGTTGGTATACTATTCTTAATCAATTGATTCTTTTTCATATTTCCTTTGTTTTATTCTTTATGATGCGTATCCATACAGATCGTTACCGGACCATCGTTCTCCAAATCAATCTTCATATAAGCGCCAAATTCTCCTGTCTTGACGGTTTTACCCAGTGATCTGCTCAATGTATCACAAAACGTGTTATATAATGGTATTGATATCTCGTGAGGGGCCGCCTTAAACCAAGAGGGGCGGTTGCCTTTCTTATAACTGGCGTATAGCGTGAACTGCGATACGACCATGATTTCACCGTTTACATCCATGATAGAGCGGTTCATCACGCCATTCTCGTCGTCGAATACCCGTAGGTTAATGATCTTCTTGACTAACCATTCGATATCCTCCTGGGTATCCTCGCTGCATATTCCTAACAAGATAAGATAACCTGCGTTTATCGATGATTTCTCATGATGATCTATGCTGACGCTTGCCTGTGTCACCCTTTGTATAACTACTCTCATACTTCGTTTTCTCCTTTTCCTTCTTGATGAAAATGATTCCATATCATAGTGGCCTTAGCTAGGCCTATGATATCCGTAAGTTGTTGTATATCAGCTTCTTTTATCTTCTTTACAGACTTTAGTTTCTTCAGTAATACATCCTTTGTCTTTGGACCGATACCCTTGATGTCATCCAATTCTGAGTGCAGGGCGTGCTTACTTCTCTTATCCCGGTGATAGGTGATAGCATAACGGTGCACCTCATCTTGTATACGTGTGAGGGCATGGAAGAGTTCGCTTTTTACATCTATTCCTACGGTCTGAGCAGGCCATCCGAAGAGCAGTTCATTCGTACGATGCCGGTTATCCTTTGCTAATCCGGCAATTGGAATATCCAGGTGTAGCTCATCGACAACTACCTCTCTCACCACATGCATCTGTCCGATACCACCATCCGTAATGATCAAATCGGGTAGGGGAGTACCCTCTTCCATCATGCGGGTATATCTTCTCCTCACTACTTCTTGCATGGATGCGTAATCATCGGGGCCTACAACTGTCTTGATCATGTACTTACGATAGTCTTTTTTCGATGGTTTCATCGCTTTAAAGACCACACATCCTGCTACGGCATCCGTACCCGAGATATTCGAGTTGTCAAAGCACTCTATCTGATAGGGTAGCTTAGGCAACTGCAGTGCCTGTTGTAGTTCCTTCATCAAGCGTGTCTGCTTCTGCTCAGGATTCAGTTTCTCTGCTTGTTTGAGTCGGTCAAAACGGTATTGTTTGCAGTTCATCTCCGATAAATCCAGCAGTTTTTTCTTGTCTCCCCGTTGAGGAACGGTGATGACGACATCCTTGATATTTGTCTCTAACTCGAAGGGAACGATGATTTCTTTGGCTTCACTCTTGACTTGTTCACGTATCTGGATAATCGCCAAACTGAGTATTTCCGCAGCGTCTTCCTCTAATTTCTTCTTTATTTCGTAGGTAAAAGCCTGGTCGGTAGTACCGTTGGTAACGTGCATGTAGTTCACGAATGCTGTTTTCTCGTCCTGAGAAATCGTGAAAACATCCACATTATTGATCGTATAACTAACCACCTCGCTCTTAGAAACAAACGATTCCAGCGCCAGATATTTCCTCTTTAACTCTTCCGCATCCTCAAAACGTAGTTCTTCCGCTGCTTTCTGCATCATCTCAAACAGCATTTTCTGCACATCGCGTGAATGACCTTTCAGAATTTCTTTTGCCTGATTGATATTCGAAATATAGTCCTCATACGATTGTTTTCCAATACAAGGGCCCATACAGTTGTGAATATGATACTCCAGACAGGGCTTGTATTTCTTCTGTTCTATGCCTTCTTTCGTAATTGGGAATCTGCAGGTACGAGGCTTATATAACGTTTTAATGATATCCAGTAGGGAATACATGGTGCCTATATGACTATACGGACCAAAATAATACCCACTTTTCTTATTGATCACTCTGGTTTTGAATATCCTTGGAAGGTACTCTTTCGTGATGCAAATGCTCGGATAAGTCTTGCCGTCTTTTAGCAGGATATTATATTTCGGTTGGTATTTCTTGATGAGTGCATTCTCCAATAAGAGTGCATCTTCCTCTGTATTTACCACCGTATAGGTAATATCCCATATCTTTGATACGAGAACTTTCGTTTTGTATCGGTCTACCTCTTTATGAAAGTATGAAGAAACGCGTGCTTTTAGGTTCTTTGCCTTACCTACGTATATGATTACACCCTCTTGATCATAGTATTGGTAACTGCCCGGTTTGTCGGGCAGGTTCAATACAATGTTCTTCAGGCGTTGTAATCGTTGTTCGTTTTCTTCTTTCTTCATACGATCATTTATAGTAATAGTTAATCTGTTTCACGTGAAACAAATCATATACTCTTCTCTTTCTAACTTAATATCAGTTAGACAGTTATCAATGTTGTGATGTCTGTATCTTTTTCAAATGCGTCTCTTCCGTGTAACCCTTCGTCGGTAATCTCAATCAGGAAATTCACGTAAATCTTCTTTGGGTGGAATTTACTGACGAGGTTATAGGCGGCTCTCATGGTTCCTCCTGTTGCGAGTAGGTCGTCATGCAGTAATACGATATCATTTTCGTTGATAGCGTCTTCATGTATCTCGATGGTATCGGTGCCATACTCTTTCTCATAACTCTCCTGAACGGTTGCTGCAGGTAGTTTACCGGGTTTTCTGCAAAGCACTACACCAGCGCCTAACTTGCATGCCAAAGCTGATGCCATCACAAAACCTCTACTCTCAATACCTACAATCTTGGTTACTCCTTTGTCTTTGTACAGTTCGTAAAGTTCTTCCAACATGATGTGCATGCACTCTCCGTTCTTAAACAAAGTAGTCACATCTCTGAAGTTAATACCCTTCTGAGGAAAGTCGGGTATACATCTTAAGTTCTCTAATAAAATCTTGTTATTCATATGGTTGTATGTTTATTGTTTCACGTGAAACTTTTGTTTATCTGCCTAACAGTACCAGTAGCACATTGATGTCACTTGGAGAGACGCCGGGTATTCTACTGGCCTGTGCGATAGTCTCAGGATTGATGCGGTTAAGTTTCTGTCTGCACTCAATGGAGAGCGACTGCAGACTGTCGTAGTCGAACCGTCCTTTGATCTTGATGTCTTCCAGTCGGTGCATCTTATCTGCGATGATACGTTCTCTTTCTATATAACCGGCATACTTCATCTTTACCTCTGCTGCTTCCACGATCTCTTCTTTTCTGTTCTGTGGGGCATCGAGAACCTCTTGCAGACCGGGAACTAAGGTGGCCAGGTTGTGCAGATTGATCTGCGGACGACTGATTAAGTCGATGGCTTTACAACCGGCGCGGAGTGGGGTAGTGCCCATGGCCACCAGCCGGTCGTTCACATCCTTGGTCTTGATGGGGGCGTTGGCACAGAAATCTACTATCCGTTGGATAGCGGTTTTCTTCTCCATCCACCAGTCGTAACGGTCACGCTTCACCAGTCCTAATGCATATGCCTTCTCTGTCAGTCGGGCATCGGCATCATCCTGGCGCAGTAATATGCGATATTCTGCACGTGAGGTGAACATACGATATGGCTCATCAACACCCTTGGTTACCAGGTCGTCTATCAGTACGCCGATATACGACTCGTCCCTGTGCATGATGAAAGGTTCTCCACCACCACAGTAGATGGCAGCATTGACGCCTGCCACCAGTCCCTGACCGGCAGCTTCCTCGTAGCCGGTAGTGCCATTTACCTGTCCGGCAAAGAACAAACCGGATATCACTTTCGACTCCAATGTGTGCTTCAGTTGGGTGGGATCGAAGAAGTCGTATTCAATCGCATACCCCGGACGGTATACTTTCACATCCCTCAAGGCAGGAATCTGTCGCAGGGCTTCTATCTGTACCTCCATGGGCATGCTGGAAGAGAAACCGTTCAGATACATCTCGTTGGTGTCTGTTCCCTCAGGTTCTAAGAACAGAGGGTGGGAGGTACGCTCGGGGAAAGTCATCAACTTGGTCTCTATCGACGGACAATAGCGGGGACCGATGCTCTGTATCTGTCCGTTGTAGAGAGGAGAGTCTTTGATGCCCGACTGCAGTATGCGGTGCACCTCCTCATTCGTGTTGAAGGTCCAACAAGGCAACTGCGGCAGTTGTCGGTGCTCACCCATGAAAGAGAACTGATGGAAATCGTTCTCTCCCGGTTGTATCTCTGTATCTTCGAAGTGTACGGATCGGCGGTCGATCCTCACGGGCGTGCCGGTCTTCATCCTTCCCATGGTGATGCCATGCCGGCAGATGCTCTCGGTAAGATGCTCTACGGCGGGCTCGGCAATACGTCCTCCCGGTATCATCTTCTTACCAATATGCATCAGTCCGTTGAGGAATGTGCCTGCAGTGATAACTATTGATTTAGCATAAATCTCTGTACCCCAAATGGTTACAACACCTTTAACTTGCGGGTTAGGCTGCTCTTCTACCAATAACTCCTCTACCTGATCCTGCCAGATATCAAGGTTGTTGGTATGATCCAAAGCCGTGCGCCATTCCCAGATAAACTTCCCGCGGTCACACTGGGCACGCGGACTCCACATCGCCGGTCCTTTACTGCGGTTCAGGATACGAAACTGTATGGCTGTCTTATCAGTTATCAGACCCATCTGTCCGCCCAGGGCATCAATCTCTCTTACGATCTGTCCTTTGGCGATACCACCAACGGCAGGATTGCAACTCATCTGTGCAATCTTGTTCATATCCATGGTTACCAGACAAGTCTTGGCCCCCATGTTCGCCGCGGCTGTTGCTGCTTCGCATCCGGCATGTCCACCGCCGATGACCAGCACATCATAGAATAATTTCACGACTTTCTTTTAATAGTTCTCTAACCTTATATGCTTTTTGCAAAAGTACGCATAAAAAATGAATTATACTAAGAAAAGTATTATTTTTGTTTAAATTCTTGGGCACTTCAAGAAAAAACTATATCTTTGCGAGGTATTACGAAACCATGGAATTTAATAACAATCTATTGAGTATTTAGCTAATAACAAGATACTTCAAATCTATTTAATAACATGAAAAAATTACTTTTGTTAGGTGACGAGGCCATCGCGTTAGGTGCTATCCACGCAGGATTGTCGGGCGTATATGCTTACCCTGGTACCCCGTCGACCGAAATTACTGAGTTTATTCAGGGCAATAAGTTAGCCCAGGAGCGTGGTATCCACAGCAAGTGGTCCACCAATGAGAAGACAGCCATGGAGGCTGCCCTTGGCATGTCGTTCATGGGCAAGCGTGCTCTGGTGTGTATGAAACATGTAGGTATGAATGTTTGTGCCGACCCGTTTGTCAATTCCGGCATGACCGGTGTCAACGGTGGTGTTGTCGTGCTTGCTGCCGACGACCCGTCGATGCACTCTTCACAGGATGAGCAAGACAGCCGTTTCTACGGAAAGTTTGCGCTGATTCCTACTTTCGAGCCCAGTTCACAGCAGGAGGCATACGACATGATGCAGGTGGCTTTCGACTATTCAGAAAAGCAGAAGCTGCCCGTGCTGATGCGTGTCACCACCCGCATGGCTCACTCTCGTGCTGTTGTTCAGGTGACAGATACACCGCGCCAGCAGAATGAGCTCAACTACAATGCTGTGGCCAGCAACTGGGTACTGCTGCCAGCCAATGCCCGCAAGCGCAATGATATCGTTTGTGCACAGCAGGGACAGTTGGAGGAAGATGCGGTTAACTCAGCATACAACCAATATATCGATGCCGCAGATAAGTCGATGGGTATCATCGCCAGTGGTATCGCTTACAACTACGTCAATGAGTGTTTCTCCAACGGTTGTCCGTTCCCACTGTTGAAGATCTCTCAGTATCCTATGCCTAAGAAGCTTATCCGCAGGATGTGCGACGAGTGCGACAGTGTGCTGGTCATCGAAGAGGGTCAGCCGTTCATCGAAGATAACCTTCGTGGTATCATGCCGGGTAACGCCGTGATCAAAGGTCGTCTTACTGGAGAACTGCCACGTACGGGTGAGCTCAACCCGGATATTGTAAAGAAAGCCTTGGGTATGCCTACCGACGAGTGCTTCGCTCCTTGCGAGGATATCGCTCCACGTCCACCAGCCCTCTGTAAAGGCTGCGGTCACCGTGATGTATATGCCGCTCTCAACGAGGTATTGAAAGAGTATGAAAACCCACGTGTATTCGGAGATATCGGTTGTTATACCCTTGGATTCCTGCCGCCATACCGTGCGATCCACTCTTGTGTAGATATGGGTGCCAGTATCACGATGGCAAAGGGTGCTGCCGATGCCGGACAGTGGCCTGCCGTGGCAATCATCGGCGACTCTACCTTCACACACTCTGGTATGACCGGTCTGCTCGATGCGATCAATGAGAATGCCAACATCACCGTGATCATCAGTGATAACCTCACCACAGGTATGACCGGTGGTCAGGATTCTGCCGGTACGAATAAGTTTGAGGCTATCTGCCGCGGGTTAGGACTTAGCGATGAGCACCTCCGTGTGGTAGTGCCCCTGCCGAAGAATATGCCGGAGATCACGCAGATCATTCGTGAAGAGATCAACTATAAGGGCACTTCAGTCATCATTCCGCGCCGTGAGTGCATGCAAACCCTACAACGTCATCTGAAACAAAAAAAAGCTAAGGAGGAAAAGAAATGAAATCTGATATTATCCTGTGCGGTGTGGGAGGACAAGGTATCCTCTCTATCGCAACCATTATCGGTGAAGCTGCTATGAACGAGAACCTCTATATCAAACAGGCAGAGGTACACGGAATGTCACAGCGTGGCGGTGATGTGCAGAGTAACCTGCGTATCTCATCTGATCCGATCCACAGTGACCTGATCGCCAAGGGCTCTGCTAACGTAATCATCTCGATGGAGCCCATGGAGGCATTGCGCTACCTGCCTTATCTGAGTAAGGATGGATGGATCATCACCTCCAGCACGCCGTTCGTCAATATCCCCAACTATCCCGACATGGAGGTAATCAAGGCCGACCTGGCTAAGATTAATAATGTCATCATGCTGGATATCGAGACATTAGCTAAGGAGAATGATATCCCTCGTTCTGCCAATGTCATCCTGTTGGGTGCCGCTCAGAAAGCCCTGGGTATTGAGTATTCCAAGATTGAGGATGCCATACGTAATGTCTTCGGCCGTAAGGGTGAGGCTGTCGTAGAGGCAAATATCAAGGCGCTGGCTCTGGGTAAGGCTGCGCAAAGATAATTCCTAAAAGCACAAACCATGAATACACCAATAAAGAAAGAAATCGTTGACCAACTGATACAGGAGTTGGGCATCACAGACTTTGCCAAGGCTACCATCCGTGAGGTCAAGCAGGTGGCTGCCAAGGCAGAGGCTGCCTCTGGCGTGGAGTTTGTTAAGATGGAGATGGGTATTCCCGGACTGCCTGCCGCCAAGGTAGGCGTGGATGCGCAGATCAAAGCCTTGCAGGATGGTATCGCCAATATGTATCCTGACATCCAGGGATATCCTGAGTTGAAGAAGCAGGCATCACGTTTCGTGAAGGCTTTTATCAACGTAGATGTCAATCCTGAGGGATGTGTCCCCGTGACAGGATCTATGCAGGGAGCCTTCGCTTCGTTCCTGACCTGTTCACAAGCCGATAAGAAGAAGGATACGGTGCTCTTCATCGACCCGGGCTTCCCCGTGCAGAAGATGCAGTTACAGGTGCAAGGCGTGAAGTATGAGACCTTCGATGTATACGACTATCGTGGTGAGAAGTTGGGTCCGAAGCTCGAGAGTTACCTCTCAAAGGGTAATATCTGTGCGATTATCTACAGTAACCCCAACAACCCTTCATGGGTATGTCTCACAGAGGATGAGTTGAAGACGATCGGTGAACTGGCAACACGCTATGACACGATCATCATGGAAGACCTGGCATACTTCGCCATGGACTTCCGTCAGGATCTGAGCAAACCGTTTGAACCGCCTTATCAGCCGTCGGTAGCTCATTATACCGACAACTATATGTTACTGATCAGTGGTTCTAAGGCATTCAGTTATGCCGGCGAGCGTATCGGTGTGGTATGTATCTCCAACAAACTGTTCCACCGTCATTACCCCGATCTGGCAGCACGCTATGAGAACCTGCCGTTCGGATTGGTATTCTCTACCCGTATGCTCTATGCCCTCTCTTCAGGAACGAGTCATTCGGCACAGTATGCACTGGCAGCAATCTTCAAGGCTGTCTGTGACGGAGAGTACAACTTCCGTGATGAGATCAAGGTATATGGTGAACGGGCACACAAACTGAAGGAGATCTTCTGTCGTCATAACTTCTATATCGTGTACGACAGTGATCAGGGCAAACCTATTGCCGACGGATTCTATTTCACCATCGGTTACCCGGGAATGACCAGTGGAGAACTTGCGCACGAACTGATGTACTACGGTGTGTCAGCCATCTGTCTGATCACCACCGGCTCACATCAGGAAGGATTGCGCGTATGCACCTCGTTCATCAAGGATAATCAATATGAGCAACTTGATGAGCGTATGCGTCTCTTTGCAGAGAATCATCCGGTAAAGAAGTGAAGAGTGAAGAGTGAAGAATAGGGGGTGTATCTCGGCGATACACCCCCTTTCTATTAACGGCTTTTCAAGAGATTATTTACTAAATTTTCGCATGTACTAAATGTCTGATAATGAGTGTCACTTCGTGACAGAAATCTGACAAAATCTTTTCAAATCTTTCAAAATAGATTTGTTTGATTTGTATAGATTTGAAAGATTTCTCGCCGTAGGCGACTAAGTATCAGTGATTTAGCTTACTTCCGAAAGTTGAGCTATTTATTCTTCTTTACCAATATTCTGGCGTCTACGGCGATGACATCGTTCTCGTCGGCCAGCAGCGGATTGATATCCATCTCCTTGATCTCTGTGGCGAAACGGAGCAGGGTAGAGAGACGTACGATAATCTCTGCGTATTTACGCTCGTTGATGCCCTTCTGTCCACGAGTACCCTTGATGATCTTATAACCACGCAGCGAGTGGATCATGCTGTATGCCTCTTCGTAACTCAGTGGGGCCAGACCGCTCGACACATCCTTGAGTACTTCCACGAAGATACCGCCCAATCCGCAGAGCACCACATGACCGAAACGAGGCTCGTACTTCGCACCGATGAACAACTCCTTGCCGTTGATCATCTTTTGAACCATCACAGCGGTAGCGTCGGGAATCTGCATCATACGGTCGAACTCCAATGCCAGATGCTCTGGTGTACGCACATTCAGGGCCACACCACCCACATCACTCTTATGCACTGGTCCTACAACCTTGGCAACGACGGGATAACCGCACTTTTGTGCAAAGTCTAAGATAGCCTGCTTATCTTCGCTTACAAACTCCGGAACAGTAGGAATACCGGCACTCTCTAACAGGGCATGTACCAGGTTGGGTGAGATATATCCATCTTCCTCTATGCCATCGATGATCTGACGGATGCGCGGCACGTCGACACCACGTATCTGTATCGTCTGGTCGGCGGGCTCCGGGGTACGCATAATCTGGGTAAGGGCTGTGGCCAGTGTCACCTCATCAGAGAAGTTCACATGTCCGCGCTGCAAGAACTCAGCCACCTCAGGACCGGCGGTGTTCACACTCGGTAGGATGGGGAAGATCGGTTTCTTACACTCTAAGATCTTTTTGTGCAGCACATCATAGGCATCGTATAGCTGTACCAGTCCCGGTGTGCCGAAGATCACCATGATAGCATCTATATCCTTAAACTTCTTCTCGCAATAGTCGATAGCGATACCCAGGTGCTCAGGTGTACCCGTGGCGAGGATATCGATAGGGTTGGCTACAGAAGAACCGGGGAATAACTGTGCCTTCAGCTCCTCAGCTACTGGTCCGCTAAGTGGTGGCACCTTCAGTCCGCCCTTCGACAAGGCATCGGTAAGCATCACACCAGGACCGCCGGCGTGTGTCACGATAGCCACATTCTTACCGCTGAAGCGGGGTAGGGTGAAGATACATCCTACGGTGGTCAGTTCCTCACGAGAGAAACAACGTACGATACCGGCCTTACGGAACAATGCCTCAACAGCAGAGTCGCTTGAGGCAATGGCACCGGTATGACTGCTGGCTGCACGGCTTCCACTCTCCGATGAACCGGCTTTGATAGCTGCGATCCTACAACCTTTCTTGATCAGTGAGGTAGCGTGATACAACAGTTTGTCGGGGTCGGAGATATTCTCGATATACAACAGTTTCACCAGTGAGTCTTTCTCCGGGTCGAAGTTGTTGTCCATATATTCCAGCACGGTCTCGATACCGATCTGGTGCCCGTTTCCGATCGACCATACTGAGTTGAAAGGCAAGCCCTTTGTCACGGCACTCTCCAAGATAAATACTGCAGTGGCGCCACTGCCGGAGATAAAGTCGACACCCTTCGGGTTCAGGTTAGGAATCGGTTTGGTGAATACGGAATGATGCCAACGGGTGAGCAGTCCGATACAGTTCGGTCCGATCAGGGCGCATCCGTATTTCTCGCAGGTGTCGAGGATATGCTGCTCCAGCACGGCACCTTCCTTTGTCTCCTCACCAAAACCGGCAGAGAGAATGATAAAGGCACGCACCTGCTTTTCTGCTGCCAGGTAGTCAACATAGTCCGGACAGAACTTCGCCGCCACCACGATGATAGCCAGATCTGTGGGGGGTAACTCTTTCATGTCGTGGAAAACCTTTATTCCCTGCACCTCGTCCTCTTTGGGATTCACGATGCGTAAAGTACCTTGGTAGTTGCCTGCAAGAAGATTACGAACTACCGCACCGCCCGGTTTGTGTACGTTGTTGGAACCACCAATAACGACAATACTCTCGGGTTGAAGTAATTGTTTGTTTATCATGGTTAGTAAGTTATTTAATATTGATGCAAAAATAATACAAATCCATAACACCACAAAATAATATGCTAAATATTTGTCATGGCAATACATAAATAAAACCAAGTCCCTACCTGTGGATGGTCTTTAGTATGATGGCACATCACCGGGAAAAGAGCACCTGTAACACATCCTTATTAATGAGGATATAGGCAAGGTTGTGAATAATTGTGAAAATTGTTCAAGAAAAGTTGGATGTGTCATATAAATGTAGTATATTTGCAGAATGATATCGGTAAATGTACCTTTAGGTACAAAAAACCTTTACATAACCTATGGGAATAGGTCAGCTATTCATGCGCTCCGTCCTTGTGAAAAATGATGCTTGGGCACCAAATGCGAACAAACAAATAATATCAATTAAATAATCTAATTTCAATCATTTATGTGGTTAATCAATTCATCTATTGGACGAAAAGTGGTTATGTCAGTTACTGGCATCTGCCTCATTTTGTTCTTGACGTTCCACTGCTGTATGAACGTCGCGGCTCTCTTCTCTGGTGAGGGTTACAACTGGATTTGTGAAATGCTGGGAGCTAACTGGTATGCCGTGGTTGCTACCATGGGTCTTGCCTTGCTGGCAGCTCTTCACATCTTCTTTGCATTCTGGCTCACTATGCAGAACAGAAAGGCTCGTGGTAACGAGCGTTATGATGTCACTGAGCGTAGAAGCGAAGTGTCATGGGCATCTCAGAACATGCTCGTGCTGGGTATCATCATCCTGATCGGTTTGCTGATCCACCTGTACGACTTCTGGTACAACATGATGTTTGCAGAGCTGTTCCCATCCATCCATTACGATGCAGCACCCGCTGACGGTTTCGGCAAGATCGTTGCTACTTTCGGCAATCCTGTTAAGGTAGTGCTCTACGTGATCTGGATCGTGGCTATCTGGTTCCACCTCTCTCACGGTTTCTGGAGTGCAATGCACACCCTCGGATGGAGTGGAAAGATCTGGCAGAAGCGCTGGCAGTGCATCGGTATTATCTATGTTACCATCCTGATGGCAATGTTCCTCATCGTGGTATTGGCCTTCGCCTTTAAACTGGCACCAAGCCTCTGTGTTGCTTAATGTATGAACCTTAAATTTAAGAAAGAAAACTATGATTAAAGAATTGAATTCAAGAATACCAGAGGGACCGGTAGCTGATAAATGGAAAGAGTACAAGGCTCATCAGCGTTTGGTAAACCCGAAGAATAAACTGAAGCTCGATGTTATCGTGGTAGGTACCGGTTTGGCAGGTGCCTCTGCAGCAGCATCTCTCGGTGAGATGGGCTTCAACGTATTGAATTTCTGTATCCAAGACTCTCCTCGCCGCGCTCACTCTATCGCAGCACAGGGAGGTATCAACGCCGCTAAGTGTTATCAGAACGATGGTGACTCTGTATACCGTCTGTTCTATGATACCGTAAAGGGTGGTGACTACCGTGCTCGTGAGGCTAACGTATACCGCTTGGCTGAGGTGTCTAACAATATTATCGACCAGTGTGTGGCACAGGGTGTTCCTTTCGCACGTGAGTATGGTGGTATGCTGGCTAACCGTTCTTTCGGTGGTGCACAGGTATCTCGTACATTCTATGCTAAGGGACAGACCGGTCAGCAGCTCCTCCTCGGTGCTTACTCTTCACTGATGTGTCAGGTAAACGCCAAGAAGGTGAAGCTCTACACCCGTTATGAGATGGAAGACGTGGTGATCGTCGACGGTCGTGCACGTGGTATCATCGCCAAGAACCTCGTTACCGGTAAGCTCGAGCGCTTCAGCGCCAATGCTGTTGTGATCGGTACTGGTGGTTATGGTAATACTTACTTCCTCTCTACCAACGCTATGGGATGTAACTGTACAGCTGCTATCCAGTGCTACCGTAAGGGTGCCGTTATGGCTAATCCTTCTTACGTACAGATTCACCCCACCTGTATCCCTGTTCACGGTGACAAGCAGAGTAAGCTGACGCTGATGTCTGAGTCACTCCGTAACGACGGACGTATCTGGGTACCAAAGAAACTGGAGGATGCTAAGGCTCTGCAGGCAGGAACCAAGAAGGGTTCTGATATCCCTGAGGAAGATCGTGACTACTATCTCGAGCGCCGCTATCCTGCCTTCGGTAACCTCGTTCCTCGTGACGTGGCTTCACGTGCCGCTAAGGAGCGTTGCGACAAGGGCTATGGTGTTAACAATACCGGTCTGGCCGTATTCCTCGACTTCTCTGAGAGTATCGAGCGCCTGGGTATCGACATCGTGCTGCAGCGCTATGGTAACCTCTTCGATATGTATGAGGAGATCACCGACGTAAATCCTGGTGAGCTGGCTAACGAGATCAACGGCGTGAAGTACTACAACCCGATGATGATCTTCCCGGCTGTACACTATACCATGGGTGGTATCTGGGTTGACTATGAGCTGATGACCACCATCCCTGGTCTGTTCGCTATCGGTGAGTGTAACTTCTCTGATCACGGTGCTAACCGTCTGGGTGCTTCTGCTCTGATGCAGGGCTTGGCCGATGGTTACTTCGTATTGCCTTACACCATCCAGAACTATCTGGCCGACCAGGCTGTTTGGCCAAAGGTATCTACCGACCGTCCAGAGTTTGCTGAGGCAGAGAAGGGCGTAGAGGCAGAGATCGACCGACTGATGAATATCAAGGGTAAGCGCAGTGTTGACTCTATCCATAAGGAACTCGGACATATCATGTGGGAGCACGTAGGTATGGGTCGTACCGCTGAAGGACTGAAGGAAGGTCTGAAGAAGCTCAAGAAGATCCGCGACGTATTCAATACCGATCTGTTCATCCCGGGTAGCAAGGAGGGTCTCAACGTAGAGCTTGACAAGGCTATCCACCTGCGCGACTTCATCCTCATGGGTGAGCTCGTAGCCAACGATGCCCTCTCTCGTAACGAGTCTTGCGGTGGACACTTCCGCGAGGAGTATCAGACTGAGGAAGGCGAGGCTAAGCGTGATGATGAGAACTTCTTCTACGTAGGTTGCTGGGAGTATCAGGGCAATGATGAAACTGCTCCTGTACTCATCAAAGAACCACTCGAGTATGAGGCAATTAAGGTACAAACCCGTAACTATAAGAATTAATTCGAAAATATTATGGCAAAGAATATATCATTTACAATAAGGTTCTGGCGTCAGAACGGTCCTAAGGAGAAAGGTCATTTCGACACCCGTGAGATGCACGATATCCCCGATGATACCTCATTCCTTGAGATGCTGGATATCCTCAATGAGGAACTGATCAACGAAGGCAAAGAGCCATTTGTCTTCGACCACGACTGCCGTGAGGGTATCTGCGGTATGTGTTCACTCTATATCAATGGTCATCCCCACGGACCGGCAACAGGTGCTACTACCTGTCAGCTCTACATGCGCCGTTTCAAGGATGGCGACGTGATCACCGTTGAGCCATGGCGCTCTGCTGCCTTCCCTGTTATCAAAGACTGTATGGTTAACCGTAACGCCTTTGATGAGATCATCGCTGCCGGTGGTTACAACACCATCCGTACCGGTCAGGCTCAGGATGCCAATGCTATCCTGATCCCGAAGGAGAATGCCGATGAGGCTATGGATGCAGCCAGCTGTATCGGTTGCGGTTGCTGCGTAGCTGCTTGTAAGAACGGCTCAGCCATGCTGTTCGTATCTTCTAAGGTAAGTCAGCTGGCACTGCTGCCACAGGGCCGTCCTGAGGCTGCTAAGCGCGCTAAGGCAATGGTTATGAAGATGGAGGAGCTGGGCTTCGGTAACTGTACCAATACCCGTGCCTGCGAGGCTGAGTGCCCGAAGAACGAGAGTATCTCTAATATCGCCCGTCTGAACCGCGAGTTCATCAAGGCAAAGCTTAACGACTAATCGTTATCCTTACGATATGATAAAGACGCCTCACCAGAAATGGTGGGGCGTCTTTTTATTATATGAATATCAGGTAGGGATTCTCTTCAGGAGGGTCTTAAAACGCTCCTTTCTTGATGACGTTCAGTTTGTCAGGCAGGGCCTGGCGGTTCAGGAACAGATAGACGGTGTTCAGCATCATATAGTCGCGCGACATATACCAGATGCCCTTATATTGGCCACTCTTGCCCCATGAGTTCTTCACCATATAGTAGGGCTTGCCTTGTTCGTCGACGGCCTTACCGTAGATGACCATCACATGGTCATAGGTGAAACGCCAGTCGTCCCACTGCTCCTGGCGCATCTGCTGTGTAGGCACGACGCCGTCGGGCAGCATGGCCAACCCTGTGCGTGTAAAGTCGCCCGTCACGTCACCGCCCCAAGCCACGTTGTAGCCCGCATCCAATGCCTTGTCGAGCACCTCCATCAGTTCGTCGATGGGGATGTTGTAACTGGGCTTCAGTCGCCATTTGTAGGGAGCCTCGATGATGAAAGAGGCATTGAAGGGGTGATGCGTGTAACTGGTCAGACTGACATAGTCGTCGAGGTTGAGTCCCAGGCTCTCGGCAAAGGATGTCGGAGTATACGTCTTCCCTTGATATTCAAACGACTCAGGGCACCTGCCTACGAATCGCTCGATGACCGCCAGCACACTGTCCTTCCAATGAGGCTGCGGCTCCTTGGCATCCTTTCTGACGGCAGCACTCACCGTACGCTCCAACAAGGGGAAGAACACCTTGAAGTTGGCCAGTGAATCGCCTGTCAGCGAACCGGGTGCTGGCATCGCTGTCTCTGGGCAGATGCCGTATTGACGGATCACATCCACCACGTCGTCGCACGATCCTCCCTCGGATATCTGGCTGTAGCCGTGCATACGGACATAGTGAGTGGCACAGTCCATATAGTCGCGGTTCACCACGAACATCTCGCATAGGTCGTAGGTCTTGCCCGTCTTGCGCAGGATCTCACTCTCCAGATACCCCAATGTGGCATAAGCCCAGCAGGTGCCGCTACGATACTGGTTTTTCACGCTGGTTATCGGATTCTCCTTCACCGTCGTAAAGGTTTTCTCTACGTTTTTGTTACTTGCCTGTTTCTGCAGGTTTTCTTGTGCCGCTGCCGTTATCGTCAGTAGCAACGTGGTAATGATAGCCAAAAATCTCATCGTCGTATAGCTTTTCTTTATTCAATCTGTTACTACCTCATTGAAATGCTCCTTTCGCAAAGGTAACAAAAAGTTACCAAGTATCGTGATTGTACTATGTTAATCTGAGTTAAAGGTGATTTCAGGTCAATGGTCTTTAAAGGTCGGGCCAATGGTCCTTATCATATTTTGCCCGTAATGATGTTTTGCACCACTTCTTGGTCTGCCGGCAACCAGTTGACGCTCTCCAGTTCATCCTTGCCAAGCCATTTCGCAGCCTCGTGCTCCTTCAACTCCAGATGTCCGCTCTCCACACGACAGAGGTAGCAATGCATAGTTAAGTGGAATGCTGCGGTTGAGTGAGGCAAGACCAAAACTTGTTTTGTGTCTTCCGAGCGTGAGCAGGATCGGTCGGAGACCAACGATGGATAATCCCATTCCACCGTCTGTATGAACTGCTCCACAACAATCCGCGTCTCCAGTTCCTCCCATATCTCCCGCTTCAGCGCCTCTTCGGGCGTCTCCCCCGCTTCCATCTTTCCGCCGGGAAACTCCCACCAGTCCTTATAGTCGCCATATCCCCGCTGCGTGGCGAAGATACGTCCTCTCTCATCATGGATAACTGCTGCTACAACTTCTATTTGTTTCATAATGATTCACCATTTGTTATTGAACCAACATGATTTAAAATTCCTCTTTATCTGAGAATGAAATAATACTATTGAGTTTATCTTCAATCTCTTCAATTCGTTTCTTTTCAATAGGAATGCCAACAAGATATATTGTTGCTTCAGAATGAGTGATGGAGCTATTTACTTTTGTCTTGTGACAAACGAAATCGCTAAATGGATAGACAAGCATACCCTGTTTAGTCGGCGTGGAGTTTAAAGAACAATAAGCTAATATTTGGTGGAAGTCGTGGCGGAAGGTATCCTTAAGTTCGTCACTTTCATCATTCCAATTGAACATATGACTTTTATATTTTGCATCAACTACTATTTGTTCATCATTTTTCTGCAAAATTATATCTGGTTCAAGATAATGCAATAGCCACAAAGGACGATTCTTGACGGATATTCCATAATGTGGATTGTTAATCTCTCGCAATCCCTTTTTGGGTGCGATTTCGGCCATCAAGAACTGTACATACCGTTCGAAGAACTCAGCGTAATCCATCCTCCAAGCCAATTTTTCATTGGTCTTATTATTTAGAATGATGTTTGCCAGTTCCTTTAAACGTTTAATAATCAAAGGGTCTGACATTCGTATCTTTATCGTGTTAGTGAAGAGGATGGGTTTCTCTCTAAGCTTAATCTTAAGCTGGGCAATACGCGAGGAATAAGTTGCACGTGTACGTATTGGAACACGCGGAGATTCCAATTCACTAATAGCGATTTGAAGGACGCTATTAAGTTGAGCCCATTCGGAATGATTAGTCGAAAGAATGTTGCGTTTATTCTTAAAAGTGTAGCATTCTTGAGGATTCTGAGCTGTACGCTTAGCATAGTCATTCCATAACGTAGAGCCTTCAGATCGATGTTCTATTCTCGTGACATTCGAAAATTTTTGCCACTTGAAGCGTTCAGCTTCTATATAGGTATCAATATACTTACAGCACTCGATGAATATGGGGGGACTCATCTGTGAGTCTTGTACCAAACGAAACTCGTCCGAATATTCAGGCTTTATACTGCTGTCAAGCATTGTAATGAGTTCTTCTGCATTCTCGCCAAATCTACCTGACACGACAAGATCACCCACAGCCTTACCATTCATTGGCGACATGATTGGGACTGAGCCAATGTAATTCGATGTTGTAAGTTTTAAAGAGGACTTTCCATCGATACTTTCAATATTAGCACAAATACCAAGGTAGGATAAATTCTTTCGGTTAAGGTCGATGAACCTTTGCATGACCGATTCCATAGATCGGTCACTCCATTTCCAACTCTGTTTAAGCTTGTCGCTTGACCAATAGACCGACGAAAGAGTGGGTAGCTTACCAAAAGAAAATGTGCGAGTCTTACTCATACATCTGTCGTCCAGTTTCTTTCAAAAATAGGTCATAAAAAGAGTCTTTGGCTTTTAGAAGATAGCCTTCTGCCAGATACTCCTTAATCAAAGGCATCAATTCATATACCATTCGTTCTTTCATTTCCTCATCTTTATTTTCTTTTTCTACGATAAAATATGACTGGCCGGGCTGTAGGTTCAGTTCTTCATCTGTAGCGTATTCAAAAAAAAGATTAGCAAATTGGTTATAGACTTTTTTCATGAACACCTTACCGTCGCCAATCTTAATCTCATGTGGTCGAAGTGTGTACCATGCGAAGCGTCGACGCAGGGCAAAGTCAACTACAGCAAGGCTTCGATCTGCTGTATTCATTGTTGCAATGACCTTGATGTTATCGGGTAATTTCTCCAACTCTAAGTCACCCACTTTTGTCTTTACATTTCTTGCCCCCGATTGATATTCAAACAGATAGAATACAGGACCTAACACATTTGAAAGATTAGCTCTGTTAATCTCATCAATGATGAGCAAAACGTCCTCTCCGCGATGCTGCTGAGCATATTTGATTGTTTGATAGAGAATACCTTCTTTGGCCTTGAATATAAGTTGAGCGCCGGTTTGAGTAGTGTCTGGTTCAAGACCATATACAAAATCAGAATAGGAGGTTTCAGCATGAAATTGTTCAAAAAATATTTTATCGTATTTTTCTGCAATCTTCAGTGCTGTATAGGTCTTTCCTGTGCCAGGCGCACCTTGCAATACAACATATTTTCGTTTATCCAACAATCTATTTATTTCCTTTTCATCATCGGGAAGTTCAGGCTGAGGAAGCTTTTCTAACTGAGATTCTATGGCCTCTTTTTGTGCTCTTGTCCCCCATACACGCATTTTCGCATAAGTAGCAAGCCATGTAAATATAATTTCAAGCGCTTTTTCATCATTTTCAAAAGAAACTATTTGGCTAGCAGGTAAAACCGTTTTGTAGCTTTCAATAACATTACGCAAACGAGGGTAGTTTGCCCTTATCTCACTTAAAAGATCAGAGGAAGCACTTTCTATATCTTCAAATGAAGTCTTGAAATATGTATTATTAGTTTTATGTTTTAGAAAAAGCCTACGTAATCCAGGTAAAGATGCAAGCTGGTAATCATTTCTAAATCCAGACGAACCAACACCTAAACATACAACACAATGTTTAACGTTATCTTTGTCATCGGGAAAGACCACAAATGAGAAATCAGAGTACTGGCCAGTAGGTTCTTCTTCGTTACTAATAAATGCAAAGAATGCAGATCCATCACTGAATGCACCAGACTCTATATTTTCACGAATGATCGCATTTCCTTTAGGGTCCTTTATTGAACGCCTATCATTTTTTGCTGTAAGACCAAATTCTTTTGCCTTTTCCAGAACAACTTGTAAAAGATCCTTAGCAGTCATATCGGTATTTTAATTATTGTTTAATATTTTTTGAGTAGATACAAAAAAGCCCCCTTTTCTTTTTGAAAAGAGGACGCAGAAGATAGATTGAGTGAAGCAAGGCTTAGGACGGCCCACGTCAGACAACAACCATTCTGTCCACGCCCTCATAATGAAGAGCGCAAACATCCGTTGCCTTGTCTGAACTGACGTTATTCAGTGTCCTAATTCTGCTTCCTCAGTCTTGTCAAGGATGTTATAAACTCAGTTAATAATTTTGTAATAACTTTGTTTGTATTAAATATGTATGTTCTGCCTTGCCACAACTCTTTGTATAGAATAGTGTCAAGTGGGCAGATAACGGTACAAAAATAATAAAATTATGTGAGACAACAAAAAACTTTAGAATTATTTGCAAAAAGGAATTCTTAATATCCATTACGAAATGTTTTTCCTAGATAGCACCACATTTGACAAACAGACGGCATGTTCTGTCTGAGAATCAACAGGTTTCCAAGCCAACGTAAAGCTAACTTTTGCTCCCGTTACCTCATAGCCTTTATCTGTCCAAGTCTTCAGTTTCCTTTTACCTGATGCTGATAATGCTGCGATACTGACACCTTGTTCGTTAAGTAAGTAACCTTCCTTATACTGCAGGCTGTCACCACTCCTGAGACGCAAGACGATCTCTTTACGTCCTTTAAAGAAGTCAAGCCATACATCGTGCATGTTGAGCGCTATACAGATGGAAGAAGACTCAGAGAGGGGATTCGTTGCAAGATAGAGATTCTGTTTTGCTCGTGTGAGTCCTACATAATAGGAACGCATATCGCTAACATCCCTGCCATCAGGAACTTGTGATAGCAGATATACTGTATCAAACTCTCTGCCTTTTGCTTTATGGATAGTGCTTACAAAAATAGATTTGTTGTCAGCAGCAATAAAGTCCTCGATGTCCGATTCAAAGATAAACTCATGCAAATCACTTTGGTAAAGTGAATTATGGGTCTGCTCAAAATCGGTAAAGAAATGACGCATAATGCTGAGGCAACTACTGGAAGAATAGACCTCGAGTGTGCGGTGTTTAGCCTCTTGCCATTTTTCTTTAGAAATGGTAACATCGTCTTTTCCTAATTGTTTGAGGAAATAACGCACCTCAGCAAGATTGCCAAAGCGGAAGCCGCCCAGCGACTGAACCACAGTTGCATGTAGGCCCCTCTGTTCTAATTCGTAGGCTACTTGCATAGTCTCTTCGTTGGTACGTGTCAAGATAGCCGTGGTACCTTGCACTTTAATGTCTGAGTCGAGAAGTGACTTCAATGATATCACTTTTCCCTCTTTGCCTGTTGCCGAATGGATAACAGTACGTTTCATACGTCCAGGGATGCGTTGTACAAAACGATTAGCGCAGTCGACAATTGCTTTAGAAGAACGAAAATTATCAGTCATCTCGTATAACCTCGCACCTTCCTGCTGAATGAGTAATTGCATGTGCCTTGAATCAGAACCTCTGAAAGCATAGATATTCTGATCATCGTCGCCAACTGCAATCACACGCATATCCTCATTCTGTCGCATTAAAGCTTGTACCAGTCGGAAATCATCAGATCCCATATCCTGAGCCTCGTCGATAACCAGTACACTCTTAGTTATCTTTGATGTTTCCACCTCACCACGCTCTAACATCTCAGCAGCCAATCGTACAACATCTTTCGCCTCGTCAAGATTTCCCTGCTTGCCAATCAAGTCAAAACTGTATGAGTGGAACGTCTTGATATCTACATAATGAGCAGCATTACCTACCAAAGCGATAAGTCGCTTCTTGAACTCAGTAGCCGCTGCCCGTGAGAAAGTAAGCATTAGCAATTGCTCGTGCTTCACATCCTCCAGCAATAGCAGCGAGGCTAGCTTGTGTACCAACACTCGTGTTTTTCCACTTCCAGGTCCTGCTGCCACCACTATATATTTCGATAGCTTATCATCAATTATCTCGCATTGGCGATTTGAGAGTTCTCCAAACAACTGGTTATATTTGGCTGGCGTAATATTTTGATCTATCTGAACACGACGTTCTTCTTTGAAATACTGATTGATAAACTTGCGGAAGTCCATCGTGAAATAGTCGTTGACGAAACGTAAAGCTGCCTGGTAGTCGCGCACCATTAGGTTGGCATATTCACCCACGATATGTATCTGTCGGATGCGTTGCTTATAGAATGCGTCTAATAATCGATATTGCTCTTTTCCGTAGTGTGTCCGTCGGCCTGCTATACGACTTATCTGCATGCTGTTGTAGATCACGATGAAACCGCCTTCAATTTTCATTAGCTCAGTTTTTGTAAGATAAAGTAATGCTTCTTCGATGTCTGTAATAGTAGGTTTTTCTTTATTAACGAACAACTCTTCCTGCAGACTGGCAATATACTGTTGTAGCAATTCCACTTCAGAGAAGTTAACGAGAGTCATCTCCTTACTGGCATCACGCAGGCTGCTAAGTTTATCAACAATGAACCGGCAAATGTCTTTACGCTTATCAAAACGAGCCATAGTTACATCTGCAGAAGCTTGCAAACGGACATTAACACAATCACTGAATCTGTGTTCTTGTTTATGGATATATTCCTTTAATGAAAGAAAATGGAGTAACATCTGCAGTCTCTTAACTGAAGAGTATGTGAGGCCGGCCTTTTGTGCCTTCTCATTTAGCTCTTTATAGTTGAATCTCTGTGCTTCTGTTTTGAAACATTGCAAAAGGAACTGTTCCAACTTAAGAATAATGTCAAGATTACGTAAAGACGTACTCTTCGATATCCATGCCTGCATATCCTTACTATCGGCCAGCAGACCGTCCTGGCGCATCAGATTAATATTCCGGATAACGGTGCTTTTGCTCATACCAAGGATATCGGCCAAGTAATCCACTCGGCTTTCAGCCTCAGCTCCACGCCCTTCTGCTGTAGCCCGGGCGCTGATGAGTGATTTGATAACGCGTGCCGCCTCTTCACGTGACTGTTCGTCAAAGAGCGTCGAAGCGGTTAGTTTCCGTCTGGCCTCGTCCATGTTCTTTACGGCAATTCCTGTAGCAAAAATATGAGGTGAGTTACTGCCTCGCTGTATATAGCCCGCTTCCTCTAATGCTGCGATGGCCGCTTTTACACGTGTTTCAATATCGTCAATCTCATCGCCCCATCCGGCTTGGCGTGCTATCTCTAATGGTGAACAGCTTACATTGTCTCTTTTGGCCGTAATCGTTTTGATGGCTTTCCATACTTGCTGAATCTCGCTGATGCTGAGTTTAGTCTGATTGAGAAGTATAAAGTGCTTGTCAAGATCGCTATCGGAATACAATACGAAACATTCCGCTTCCATTTGCGGATCACGGCCTGCACGACCTGCTTCTTGAACATAGTTCTCCAACGAGTCACTAATATTATAGTGAACAACCAAACCTACGTCTTTTTTATCAACGCCCATTCCGAAAGCTGAGGTAGCTACAATTACCTGTGCCTCACCGTTCATAAAGGCATTCTGATGCTTTACTTTATCTGCAGCTTCCATCTTACCGTTGAAGGGTAAGGCTTGTATCCCATCTCTTATCAAATGCTCAGCTAATTCATGAGTGCGTTTAGTTCGAGAGACATAAACAATCGTTGGACAGTTGTGTCCCAAGATTAAGGAACGAAGTAAATTGTACTTCTCTTCGTCTGTGTCAGCGTGGAGTACAGAGTAACGCAGATTCTTTCGTTCGGCATTGGCTGCAAATACCTTTAGCTCCAACCCCAGTTTTGCCCTGAAATAATCGCAGATGTCGCTAATTACCTTCTGCTTAGCTGTTGCCGTAAAACATGAAATAGCAATAGGTTTGCCCAGCTGTTTCTTTTCTTGTAGCTGTCGAATAAAATCTCCTATATATAGATAGTCCACGCGGAAGTCATGGCCCCATGCTGAGAAACAGTGTGCTTCGTCTATTACAAATCGAACCACATCTCTACTCAGCAATAGTCGTTCAATGGTCTTACTGCGCAGCATCTCGGGCGCTATGTAGAGTAGGTTAGCTATACCCTCTGCTACTTGCTGGATGGCTGTAGCTCGCTCTATAGGGTCTAATAGTCCATTGATGGTTACAGCCTCACTGATACCTTGTGCGGTAAGGTTGTCCACTTGGTCTTTCATCAATGATTGCAGTGGGGAAATAACAACTGTTAAGCCATGGGTATTTCTTCCGGCCATTAAAGCTGGCAACTGGAAGGTAAGGCTCTTGCCACCGCCAGTGGGGAATATTGTCAGCAGCGAATCTCCTTTGATAGCAGATTCCACGGCTTGTTGCTGCATAGGTACACCGTCAAAATTGCGGAACTCTTTGTAGCCAAAGAATTCCCTTAACCCATAGTGAGCATCAAGTCGCTGATGACAGTAGTCGCAATCATCACAGGTTGTATTACGTAGCAGGTTCATCACGTTGACCACTTGTGGATAGTTTCGTAGAACCCAAGCAGGAGTGATAGAAAAAATATCATCGGCACTAATCACAGCCAAGCTATATGCTAATTCTATTGGATACTGTTTAACCAACATACTGAAGTTAGCATGGCTGCACACCTTTCCTTCAAACTCTTTAAGAATTAGTTCTTCCCAATTTGGTTGTGCATTCAGAAGCCTATTCCAAAATGAGTTTCTTGTTGCTGAGGTATATCCGATGTATTTGAAGAATCCTTTAAACTCAGTCGTTTCGTGAAGTATCTGATAGTAAAGCTCTTTCCTGTCTGATGGTAACTGCTTCCACGCTGCTATTTCGTCATTTAGTAGGTTACGTGCCTTCATGGAGTCATTCACAGGATTGTTCAACTCGTCCACCTGCAGCTTATCATCTTTTACCAAATGATGGTAAGGTCGTTTTGGAAAAAGCAAGGGTGATAAGAAAAGTGTATCAATGATTGTAGGAGTGCCTCTCAACGAAGTGTACTTTAAATCGTGCCCAATAATATTATGGCCGCACACTGTATCACATCCAGATATAAAAGTATCAAAGTCAGCTTTAGAACTGGTGTGTAGGACGGCACCATCTTCTCTGACTACTCCATAATCTGCTACTTTCTTCGTTTGCGGATTAACCTCTGTATCGATGAATACTATCATAATTTCCTTCTTATCATGACTTCTTTATATTTCTGCCATCTCCGCTCTTAACCTATGATCGCTTGAATTGTCCTAATATCATCTTTAAGTCTTTGGACTTGCTACTCCTTGGCTGTCGTATCGCTTACTCTTACTGTTTTCATACCTCTTGAATGATTGCAAATATACAAGAAATGAATAAGATAAAAGAATGTTTTAACGTTTTTCAAACAAAATCAGCACTACTGTGTACTGCATAATGCATTTTGCCTCTGAAATGTTGGAACGTGAAGATGAGAATGATGGATTGGACGTTCATCGCTATATAACGACAAAAGTTTTTTTGTGATCATTTCAGCTCCATCCCCTTTGATCCCCATATTTTTTTGCTTAAAATTGAGTTTGCCTTCATAATTTGTATAAGGTGTTAATAGTCAATAGCTTGCACGAATGAAGGCAAAACTTTTGCCTTCATAGGCCTTCATAAGACCAAAACAAGTTGTTTTGTTCGTGAAAAGTGTATTACAGAGGGTCGTAAAATGTATGAATCTCATACCAAAACAACTTGTTTTGGTCACAAGATGATGATTACTTCATGAGAAAATGATTACTTTCATGTGATATGCTAATCCATCTGCAAGTATGCGATAGTGATACCCTGTCTACATAATCTGCATCGAAAACCAGGAAATTACCCTAAAATTATGAAGGCAAACAATTTGCCTTCATAATTGTAACATGTTGATTGGTAGGTTATTATGGCAAAAATGAAGGCAAAGTTATTTTCAGATAATTATAATATGATCATGCTTCATTAGGCATAAGGGTATCATTTGTCAGTTATCCTTGAAGAATAAGAAATCACGTAGGATTTCTTATAGCAATAAATAATCTCAAAAAGGTAAAAGACTCAATTACAAATAACCGTACGAATATCCTACAAACAACCGAATAAATTTGACACAAATCACCGAAAAATCATAAATGTTTGGTTTAATCAAAAATCGCACTATATTGGGATTATATACTATTCGTGTAATCTTTTGAGTAAGTCAAAGCCAAAAATACTATTTTATTGCGATTTTTGCTTTGTGTTTAAGGATTTATTGCTATCTTTGCACTAAAATCGCAATATATTGGATAAATTGTTTGCGTTCTGCATAGCTCAAATAAGTTTGGCTCTGCACTCACTTAATCACAATTTTGAGATTATGACACAGCAGGAAATAGGAATTGCTATCAAAGAAAGGCGAAAGAAATTGGGTATCAACCAACAAACGTTGGCTGACCTGGCAAGTGTAGCTGTTAATACAGTCGTAGCGATTGAACGAGGCGAGGGAAATCCTCAGCTCGCCACCTTGTTGACGATTTTGGACACGTTGGGGCTGCAAATGGATATTAACCTCAAACAGTTGGATTATGAGACAATGTAAGGTATATGTTCATGACATCGAGGCTGGTATCCTGCAAGAAACAGATGCCAAGGAATATGTGTTCACCTACAACGAGAATTATCAAGGTGAACCAGTATGCTTGGCCATGCCCGTAAGAAAAGAGCCCTATCACTCCAACCATCTTTTCCCTTATTTCTATAACATGTTGTCTGAAGGCTCAAACCGTCAGGTGCAATCCATGTTGCATCACATCGATGAAACCGATGATTTTGGTATTATGCTGGCAACTGCAGGGCACGATACAATTGGTGCAGTAACCGTAAAACCGATTTGAACATGATAGAACTTAGCGTTTGCCCATCTACCTTGCAGGAAGGCTTTACCACCTATTCCCCTGTAGCCCGAAAACTATTGTTTGACGGGAAGGAGGTTTTTCATGTGTTGGATTTTGACAGTCCCAACAATGAAAGTGCCGATAATGAAGCCTATCTGAAGAATGTAGGGCGAATCTCGCTTTCTGGCGTTCAGCCCAAGGCGAGTTTGGTGCTGGATAGTGAGGGACATTTGGTAAAGCCAGCCGAAGGTGAACGTGGAACATACATCTTGAAACCGGCTCCTTCATCCTATGCTTTGCATGACCGCAAGTATTGTCCAGCCAATGAACATCTGACGATGCAGTTGGCTTCTCAAGTCTATCATATTGAGACTGCCGCTAATGGCATTTGTTTCTTCAAGGACGGAGAAGCAGCCTATCTTTGTCGACGTTTCGATGTCGGACCAGATGGACAGAAGTATAGTCAGGAAGATTTCGCCTCGCTGGCAGGACTTACCAATGCCAATGGTGGCAGCGATTATAAATATAGTAATTTGAGCTACGAGGAGTGTGCTGACATCATCCGCAAATACGTCAAAGCTGCTCTCGTCGAAATCCTGAAGTTCTTCCGCATAGTTGTGTTCAACTATCTTACTCTGAATGATGATGCCCACCTAAAGAACTTCTCACTGATTAACCGAGGCGATGGTGAATATCACCTTGCTCCGGCGTACGACCTCATCAACACCAGCCTCCACCTGAGTATGCCTCGGATCTTCGCCCTTGATAAAGGATTGTTCAAAGAAGGCATGCAACTATCCGACACAAGAACTGTTGGACGTAAGGACTTCGAAGAGTTTGGTCGCCGTATAGGTCTGTCTGAGCGACTGATAAAACGAGAAATGGATTTCTTTGCCACAGAACATCCTCTGGCAAAGAATCTGATTGACCATTCTTTCCTATCCGACTCCCTGAAACGAAGTTACTGGCTTTCGTTCAACTATCGACGTGCGACGTTGGGATTTCAATGATGCGATTATTAAAAAAAGATACTGATATAACAGTATAATATGCCGAAAAATGATTTGCGAACAAAATGAGAAAATGAATTATTGCAGAAACGCAATATTGGTGTTCTCAAAATGCAATTATGTTCGCAAATAAAGAAAAAGCACTTGCGAGAACTCGTAAGTGCTTGATTATCTATGTGGACCAGCCAGGGCTTGAACCTGTGACCTCCAGATTATGAGCTGCAAATAACGATTTTTATGATACTCTATGACATGTAACTATATTGATTTTCAAAAACTTATACTTTTATGATTTTCACAGAATCTTATAAAAATACCCCTAACTGAAATAAAATGTTTACGCATTGTTTACGCAGACATGATTTTTGCCTATTTGTCCACATTTATAAAACCCACAGACTACTTGTTTTTACTTATTTATTCGTGGAATAATAGCCAAATCTTTGTTTTATTTGCTCTGTTTACGCATTGTTTACGCGATGTTTACGCATTGTTTACGCAAAATTCGAGAATAAACAACTGTATATCAATGTATTTCAATGGTTGTTTACATTTGCATTTACTCTTTCGAAGGCACTTTTGTTGAAAAATCGCATTTTTGAGATAAAACCTTCAGACTATTCATTGGTAAGGCCTCGCAAAAGCATCCAGACTACTCTTTGTTTACGCAAGATTTTCCACAATGTGATTTTTGTGGTATCGGGTGAAGATTTTTCAACTTGACTTATACATTCTGGATGCACGTTTTCGTTGACGTCTTGACTTGATTGAATGTACGAGTTCATAGTATTCGCTCGGACTCAGTTGTTCTTTATCCACCAAAGGCTGAAATACATCGAGTTTCCCTAATGTCCGCAATACTCTCAGCAGCGAATTAAACGAGCCAATCTCTCCTTTCTCAATTATCTTCAGAGAGGAAAGAGAGATCTGCCGCATCAGCCAAGCTTTGTCGAGTGTTATTCTGCTTCAGTCTAGCTGCTTTCAAGTTACCGCCTATTCTATTAAAGATAATGGTATCGGCAAGCATGTAAATGTCATCCATAATAGTTTGTTATTGAACTTTTGTGCTGCAAATATACGAATAATAGTTTGATAATAAACTGTTATATTGAAACACCAATGTATAGCTTCAAGAATTAAAAACTCACGCAAATATTTTTGCGTGAGTTAATATATTTTTGTCAGCATACATCGGATTTGTACCTTACTCACGCAATTATTTTTGCGCGAGTAAGGTTATTCCTTAGTTTTTTTCTTGTAAGAATTAACCGGTAGATTCATGCTTCTATAATATTGCCTTTGTTTGTTATCAGGAAGGCCTTGCGACAATCCAAGCATGCATATTGGTCTGTGATGACAGGTTCCGATTCCTGTTGGGTATGCCCAAAGACTTGATAGACATTGGGCAATCGCTCTCTCATGTATTGATGGTCCGTTTCATCTGTCCATACTGGTGATGGGTATCTAGCATACCCCCAACGTGAAGCGGAAACATCCATCAAGCCATTGAAAACAAAATCGAAAAGACTCTCTTCTGTTATCAATTTGTCATTGAGAGATTTGCAGATGTCATTCACATCTTTCGGGTTGACATCGGGCATTCTATACCTTAGCCAATCGATATCTACACCGGCATGAGTGAAGAGGAAATCCTTCTCTTCTGTCCTTACCGTCATCGCTAGTTTGAACAAAGACAGATTTTCACTGAAGATTTGATGAATCTCATCATAGTGTTCTTTGTCTTTACGACTGCTATTCATATCCTTGTCAAAGTAGTGGATGTCGTGATTACCCAAAAGCAGAGTAACCCTTTCCATGTTGGCTTTCTTGAAGTCAAGGATTTCCTTGAAATTCGCAAGAGCCTCACTTGGAAGGATGCCCTCATAATGTATATATGGGTCCAGATAGTCTCCCAGGAAAATTACAGGCAAGTCAGGATACTTCCTTGCGGATGAAATCCAGAACAAACGCCCATGTATGTCTGGTATTATTAACAATATCGGTTTGTTATCTTTTTGTTTCATGTTCTTAACTTTTTATAGTTCAACGTACTTCCCTGCATCAAATCCGTTCGAAAGATGCTCGTCATAGAAGACATATCCCATTTGGTTGCTGATGACTTTGGTTTTGCCAATGGTAGCATCAATATTGGTATGGGAGTGGCCATATATCCATACATCGATACGGCTGTTAGCTATGAAATCGCCCAGCTCTGTAGCGAAGGCACTGTTGATGAGCGAGTCCAAATGTTGTGGTGCCACCACCTGTCGTGTAGGCAAGTGATGGGTAACCACGACTATCTTTTCAGCCGTACTCTCCACCACGCTTTTCCTGACGAAGTCCAAACAGAACTGATGCAGTTGGTTATACTCATTCACCTGGATGAGCTTTCCTTTGTATTTAGTTTGACGAAAATCGTTCAACCCTTTCCACACGAAATACTCATCCTGTGCAGGAATGTTTGACCACAACGTACTCAGGACGAAATCAGTGTTGTCAATCCGAACTACTTGATTCTGATAGATGCCTACATTGTCTTTGATCATCCATTTCCATTGCAGGCCTCGTTCCATCACATCGCAAAACTGGTAATACTCATGGTTGCCTGGAACTATCAGCACCTGACGGTAGTTGGCTGATGCCCACTTCCAGAACTTACTGAGTGGAGCAACCGTATTGTTCAGATAGAATGTATCACCTGCCAATACGAGCACGTCTCCTGTTACAGGAAACTCATTATGCTTTATGTACCTGCTGTTCTCTGCGAACTCCATATGCAGGTCACTCATGTATTGTATTCTCATTGTCTTTGTTCATTAATTGGTTTTACTTTTCTAATAGGTTCCCATTCCGTGGCATCTATCACATCGGCCACTTGCTGAGCCGTAATATCTTCATCCACACAAGGAAGTGTTATCTCGTTTCCCACCTTCTCGTCATACGAGTACTTGTTGGCACCGGGAGTTATGCCGACATAGTCAGTATCTTCTGCAATTCGGAGGAGCCTTGCGGTCTCGTCACATACGACACCTATTCCCTCATCGCACAACGCTTCGAGCATGTTGACTACATCATTTGAATAGCCATAGACGCAAAATCCCAAGGAGAAATACCATTGCCCGTCGGCTACAGGAACATTCTCATTGCCCCAGCGGTTCGTCTTCTTACGTGCATGGAGGTGGATTCTTGCGTAGGCAACATCCATACAGTGATAGGAACTATTATCATCATACCACTTCTGATAGTCCTGCTCGCTGTCGAGGTTCAGCCCTTTTATCTCATCTCCCTTGCTATTATACCTTACAAATACTTCTTCGTCAGACTTGTTGGCAAAATCAGACTTAGGTTCAGGACGATAGCTGTCATGTGTCCTATATGCTTCATAAAGAATACGCCAGACGTGCATGTAGGTTCTTAGCGTCATCTTATCTGCTGACCACAGGGGCAAGCTATCACTCTTCTTTACGATATCCACCACTCGTGCAGGATTATCGAACGTCCTGTATACAGGACAGATGCGATTCAGGTCAGCACGCTTGATGATTCCATCCCGTTTCGAGTAAGGTAGGTTCCTTTCGACATAGGCATTGTATTCGTCAGCATTCTCACAGATGTTGTCTACCATAGCAGTGATATACTTCTCAAGCTTCAAAAGAGACTTCGACACATTCCCATGCCAGACATCAGGTCTTCGTTCTCCTCCAATATAACTTGCACTCCTAAGGTCAATATATCTCCACTGGCGGTTTCTGATTATCATGTAGTGGAAACCCTTATAGTTAGCCGTAAACACCTGATACCAGTAATTCCCGTTAACATCAGCCGTTTCCATGCGATTACGCTTGCCAGGTGCCTTGATTTCTATCCAAAGCCACCGTTGCTCATCATCACCCATTTCCTCCAGTCGCTGCATGGTCTTCTCAATACGGAGCATCACTTCAAGTGCCGCATCGTCTACAACCACACCGTTCAAGTGGTGTTCATGTGTTAGGTACATCAGATCTCTGAGATCATTGTACCTCAATACAGGTATATTTTTCATTGTTTTACTACTCTTGTTTGTTCAGTTTGCTTATTTATAATTCTTTTAACTTGCTCGAATGATATTGGAGCATAATTATTGTTGTCCACTCCTACATCGTATTGTGTTGGATAGAGATACTGCAACCTTCCGGCATCTATTCCTGTGTTGTTCTTTCGTGAATGGACGTGACCGAACAACTGCCAGACATCCTTGTAGCTGCCTTCAAAACAAAGGAAAGGATAGTGACAGAGGTATATTCTCTGCTTGCCGACTTCGATGTGCATCTGCATGGCTACATGTTCAAAGCGACTGATGAATCCTTGTCGGATATTCTTCAAATCGTGGTTACCCATGATTAGATAAATTTTGCCATTCAGACGGTCGAGTATCTTTGTCCATTCTGCCGCACCACCCAGACAGAAATCGCCCAAGTGGAAAACAGTGTCATCTTTACTTATCGCATTGTTCCAATTCGTTATCATCACCTCGTTCATCTGCTCTACGTCCTTGAAAGGGCGATTGCAAAAACGGATAATGTTCGCATGATTGAAATGCGTATCTGATGTAAAGAACGTATGTTCTGCATTAAACTTATAATTCATTTTTTCTTAATCTAATTCTTTTACTATATACTCTTCAGGTATGTAAACCCCATAAGGCCGATGCCTATACCCGTCTAACGGGCGTTTTACTTTCATGAATGGGAATCCGTCGGAAGAATGAGTCTGATACTGCCATGAGTCAAAGCACTCTACCACTTCCTCCTTGCCCTCATTGCGGAGCAACACCCGTTTGTGGAACTTCGGGTCAAAGCATGATGCGAGGTCGGCCCATCCAAAGTAATCACTGTATTCAAATCCGAACGGGAGAATGTATGGCTTCTGGGCATCTTCTGGTCTTTTCCTCACATGGTAAGAGTATGTTCCCTTATCCTCCGTGATGACCGTTATCTCCTCGTACTCTGCCAATTCCTCAGATGTCTTGATATCGTTATCTCGGAGGAAACTAAGGAATGCATTTATCGGATCTATAGTTCGCTCTCCATCTATTGTCATCCGAAATGGAGTACTCCAACTAAGATACGTGGCCAATTCTCTTCTGATGTCAAAGGCAAGGAACACCTGTCTCTCAGGAGAGAGAACATCTGTGCCATATTGAATGATATCATGGCAGTGGCTGGCTGCATAACTATGCCGACCTATTCCATAGTGGGCAGAATACCAGATGAGATCTGACTCCAACATCTTCTGTCTTAAGTCCATCACATCTTTTATCTTTTTGCGTTTTAAGAATTGGGCGAACTCTGTGGCCAAAGCGTGAAACTCGGGAGTGTCAAACTCAATGTCCCGGAAAATCTTTAATTGTTCAATGGCTCGTTTTCCACTGCTGTTGGACTCAGACAGTCCGATGGCGTAACGGTATCCCATCCATATTAACGCATCTTGATAGTACTTTTCTTTTTTCTTTATGTCAATCTTCATAGCTCTGTTCTTTTTAGTCTTCAATCATTATCTACTTGCATAAAGCTCATATTCTTCTTTTGTGTAATCGATGGACATGATTGCATCGACAAGTGAAGTGCAGAATCCTACCAATAGATCATAGTATCCCCAACGTGTTCCTGTCTCAGGATCGATAGGCGGCTCAAATGGCAGAAGTTCTTCTTTGTGCTCCTTCATATACATTAGTCCATCGAAAACAGCAATAGCATATTCTCGGGTAATATGAGTAATACCAATCTCATCAGGACGCCAGAGATAATCATACAACGTATGTTCTCCTATGGGAACCTGGTCTGCCATTTTGGCCATATTGTGTGTGATGTTCTCATGCCACACTTCATCAGTCTCATATTCAAAGACCTTTATCTGGGATAGGTCTGCTTCTGGAAAGCGTTCTTTCACCTCAGCCATGGTTTTCAACTCCTTAGTCTTACCATCTTCTCTTACATATACGCCTGTACCACGCTTTATGACGGGCGTACTCGTCTTGATATACAAATCTAAACTCATAATAAATACTTTTTGATTGATTATACTTATGGCAATACGCCATTAAGCCTCACCTTTTCTGTCGAAAAGATAAGGAAAGGATAATAGAGCGACTAACTCGAGTCACTATACATGCGTAAAAGTCACTGCGAGTGCGCTCTTACTGGTCTAATGTTTTAATGGTGTGCATAACATCTCCTCTCTGCGTGAAAACGCATTAATAGTTTAACATTCCTTCCAGGATCGGGTCGCCTGGGTTTACTTTACTCTTTGCTCCGGAGCATCTTCCGAAGACTTGAAAACTAACGCAAGAAAGTATTCTTGCCAATCCAGTAAACGGGAATGGGAGAAGACAGGTGGTAAGTCTGTTTTTTCATTCCTGGACATCGCCCCTACACTGACGGCGCTACTTGCATCGCATAACTTCTGCTTTCGTGCCTCTCAGGGTTTTGTCTCTAACATAGAAGCCCAAAGGCTACTATCAGATGGACGCTCTCAACCTACGAGGTTACAGTTCGCTCGCCTCGCCCTTATGAGAGACTTTTTGTTAAAAATCGGCTGCAAAGTTACTGCTTTTTATTGAATTGACAAATACTATTGGGGACTTTAACATAAGTGAATCTGCTTAAAAATCATGTAAACACTACGTGTATACCTAAAATCCGCAACTATCATCCAATACACGATTAAGGGTAGATTTATGAGTCGTTAGTAGCAGCTTTCAGTAAAAAGCAACAGCACAACATCAATATGTAGCCACCATCCCCTTACCCCAC
>Ga0256405_10001791_pt1 | contig 55183 bp, 46 predicted proteins | sample RumenRJG_02DNA_FD_189096 | JGI IMG/M metagenome (GOLD analysis project Ga0256405, IMG submission 189096) | Bovine rumen microbial communities from Lethbridge, Alberta, Canada - RJG_02 | ecosystem: Host-associated > Mammals > Digestive system > Stomach > Rumen | place: Canada: Alberta... | reverse complement strand
TTCAAGGATCTCTTTTTCATACTGCTGTATGTGTTTGTAACTTCTTGCCATAACAAAACCTCCTATGGTTTCTATTATACCATAGGAGGTCTTTTTTGTCATTGTACGTTTTTTATGGTTCGGTTCAATGATCGTGGCTGTCTTTGTTTTTGCATACGGCAAAATGGTGTTTATAGATTCATTATTTCAGGTTTGGCTTTGAATTTCCGGTTCAAACACATTGTTTTCAAACCAGTCTTTATAGCCAAATATTTCGGTGAGCTCAAGTGTTTTTTGTCGGAATACTCCTGGGATTTTATTTATGAATTCTTCTTTCTTTTCGATATCACAGTCGGTTTCAAATATCATGGAGAGTCTCCAACCTAAATAAACCTCGCTGCATGAATATGAAAAAGACTTTATGAGAGCATCGCATGTTTCGCTATAATTGATACAATTATTTATCTTGTCCTCGATTTTTTCCTTAATTGTTTTGGATTTTGCGACATTATTCTTATTTACTGTAACGGTATGTATAAGCCAGTCCTGAATATCCTGTTTAAAATCCTTAATTTCTTTCTGCGTTTTTTTATCTCCAAGTTCTTTAAGCATATTCTCAAGGTCATCTTTAAAGGCTTTATCTTCTTCAAACCATTTCCTGAACAGCTCAATAAAGGCTAATTGCTTAAGCCTTTCAGCAGGTTGTTTTATAGTCTTTTCAGGTCCGTAAACCTTGATCAGATTGTCCAGTTTATCCGCGCTTTTGTAAATCTCATAATTATCCTTGAGCCAATTCTCATAATTGTTTTCTTTAAAGCTAAGTATTTTATTAAGACTATTCACTCTTTCTTTTATTCTTATAGTTTTTTCTTCATCTCCATTTTCTTTTTTGTTAGAAGGTGAAATGAGAGCTTTCAATACTTCTTTGACGAGCTCTTTTTGTTCGTCATAGGCAGAGCTCAGAAACTCATATACGATTAAGGAATCTTTCAGCCATGCTTTAAATAAGCTGATTTCTATTGCATTTATAAATGTTTCGCCACTGATTTCTTTGGACATGAGTTTGTTTTCTTTGGATATGAGTTTGTTGATTTTACTGCGTAGTTTTTCAGGGTCATATTTCTCATTGTATTTGTGATCCTTTAACCATTTATCAAACCTTTCTTTATAGTCGCTATATTCCAGAAAACTAAGCATTTTTTTTCGAACAGTTTTGATTTGTTCGTCGTTCTTAGTAAAATATTCGATGATAGATTTCATCCATTCATTAAAACTGTCGTCATAATGCTTTTTATTATCGACAAGATAGTCAAGAAACTCTGTATTGAATATATTGTGTGCTTGCTTTTTTTCGATAATACTATCGGCATTAAGAAAACTATTGCGGTCAAACTTATCACCGAAGAAATCTTCGTTTTTAACATTAATTATTATACTGTTTTTATTAAAACCTGAACCGTTTTTCCAGTACAGAGAGAGTGCGATCTTCCAGCTTTCTTTTTTTTCATTTAGTTTAGCTATTTTAGCTATAAAACCGTCATCAGCCAGTCTTTTGCAAAGTTCTTTTGAATATGGCGTTGAAAGACCTGCATAAAGTGCGATGCTTGGTTTATTAATTTTGCCCATAGGTGCCCTGTAATCTACAGTCTGAAAACACATTTCTTTTGTTATGCAATTTTTTTCTGACTCAATTTTTTTTATTGCTTTCTTAGATTCCTTGTCAGTCATGGAGTCATCATATTTACCTATCGCTTTAAGATATGCTCGTTGTTCGTAGTCGGTTAATACAGATGGTGTCAGCGGGATAGCTGTTGCATAGTTTCCCCGTCCATATTCATTCATAAAGTAATATTTATCCTTGCAGATCTTTTTGAGAGCAGGCTTGATCAGTTCATCTACAGTATCCTTAAGCTCCTCATAGTATTGCCGTCCGAGCTCAACAAAACGCTTTTCATTCGGTGACAGATTGAGGTTAGATAATTCTTTATATCTTTTTTCATCCGCAAAATCAGTTATATCACCAATCTCCTTGAAAATATCTGCGAGCCCAGATGGCATCTTCTCCCATTCGTTAATGATACTGATGTACTGTTCAGCAGTTTTTTTCTGATAATCGTCGGCAAAATTAAAATCATCCCTTATTTTTTCCTTATCGGCTGAAAGTATATCTCTGACCATTTTATAATCCATAAAAACATATTCCGGATATAATCCGTTGTCTTTGTCTGTGCTTTCCTCGAGGAAATCGTCCGGCTTTCTTTTGCCGAGGAAAACAAAATAATGCTTTTTGCCTTTGTAATCTTTATTTTTCAGCATATAGTTTCTATAAGCAATGCACTGGAAGTCATGCTCACCTGTATCTATCTTGTTTTCGATAGTAAGCGTGAAGTCTTTTCCAATGATATTCAGATCGATATATCGCCCGATTGATTTGAAACCGTTTATAAACTTATATTTTTCTCCATCTTTTTTGCCATCGAACTTTTTAGCAACATAATTATCAAAGTCAAGTTTTTTTGTTTCTACGGTGCCATTATCATGTTTTATCAGATAATAATATTCGTACTTTTCCTCGTCGATCTCTTTTCTGTACAGATTGTATTTTTTTCCAGCGCTCTTATAATTGCCTTCATCATCAAGGGTTATCGAGGCTTTACAGATACGTATTTCATTACCATTTATATCTATCTCATCAAATGATTTCTCTCTTTCAATTCTTTCAATTTGCAAATTTGAAAAATCAAGTTCTTGTTTGCTCGCTTCCTTGAATTTTTCTAAAAATCCTTTTCTGAACTGTTCGTTGTTAAACAGCCATGCAAGATAATTTGAATGTCTGATTTCATAATTGGTCAGACCCAACACCTTGAAAATATTAAAATTATCTTTATCGTACTCTACAACTTCTTTTACATATTTTTCATAGTTTTCAGCAAAATAAGCATCGCTTATTTTGTCGTCCGAATTTGATCCTTCATTATTCTGAACTGTTGTGTTTTCTTCTTCAAGAATCTCACTGTTTATCTTGTCTGTATTGGCCATAATGAATCCTCCTGATAATACAAGTATTTGAAATTAAAACGCGCGGTTTGTTTTTCGGTAAAACTCACTCTACCTCCTCTCTCAGCTTTTCCCAGACCTTTACCATTGCAAAGGTGTCAAGCTTGCAGTATTCGAGCAGGTTTTTGCGTGTCTGCTCAAGCTCCTCGGCATTCATTTTTTCCATAGCGGGAAAGGCGTTCATAGCCTCGCCGCCGTTGTGTATGCCGTTGAGGCTGTGATAGTCAAGGCTGGGGTCGCCTGGGAAAAGTGCGGGCAGAACGCTTTTTATCGAGAAACTGCCGCCCATTTCTCTGTTGTAGTACCAGCCCGACTGGAATGGTGTCAGCAGGTCAACGATGTTATCGAATATGCTTAACAGATGTTCCGAAAGGTCGGGGAAATATCCCGCAAGGGCTTTCAGCCTTGTGCATTCAAAGCCTTTGTTGTATGCCGTAACACAAGCGTCGGCAGGTATATCCCTGCAAAGCGCCTCGGCGATGTCACGCAGCGGGTCTGTGCCTGCCTGCGCAAGAAACTCTTTGTGTTTAAGCTCGCCGCCTTCGCTTTCTATGTAGTGCAAAGAGTATTGGAACGGAACCTGCGTATACGGCGTTGTGCCCGCATATTTTGGCACGGCAGGCTGAACGCTCTCAAAATCAAGGAAATAAAGCGGGTAGGAAAGTGTATCGAGGAATTCCGATATTTCCTTTTTGTTGACGTATGTGCCTTTGTCATGCAGAGCAAAGTCTATCTGCCTTTTCTGTATCTCGCCTGTGATAGTTGGTTCACCCTCAAGTGATTCCATACTGACAAGTCCCTTGTTATACAAGGCAAGTTTTTTCTTCATATATGTATCATACAGGTCAAAAACATTCGGCTTGGGCAGATTTCTTGTGCAGTATCCCCAGTATGCGCAGTCGCCCGGTTTTCCGCATTGCTTACCAAGTGGTATATCCGGCTCGTTTTTATCTTCAAGAAAAGGCTTTGCTCTTTCAAGGTCGCCCTCGACCTCGGGAAGCTTTTTTGCAACGCTTTCAGACACGTCGTCATACCTGAAAAGCTGCTGTATATCAAGGTCCTTTCCGTCGTAAACATACTTATTGTTAAGGCACATCACATATGTTCCCGTGACGTTTATGCCGCATTTTTCAAGCACATATTTCTGGTAAGCAACATCGTTGGTGTATCTCGGCTTATCGGTGTGGGTGGAGCTTTTCACCTCGTAAATTGCCCAGCCGCCATTCTCTTTTTTCAGAATGTCAACGGCGCAGTAAAGCCCGTTGTATTGAAACGAAGCCTCGCAGATAACGGGAGTGTTTTTAGCTATCTCTTGCTTTGTGCGTTCTATCATTTTTGCAAGGTCGAGCCTTTCACCATTATACATCGACACCTCAACATAGTCGCCGAAATAGCCCATAGCAATGTCTCCGACGATGCTGCCCATTTCCATTCGAGCCTTTGTCGCATCGTCAATGTAGTATTCCTCGGGCTTGTATCTGTTCAGCCACGCAAGCTTCGGGCAGTCGCAGAAATCACAGTACTTTGATTTTGAAAAGTAAAACATAGCTATACCTCCGAATTTGTATATTTTCATTTTGGTAATATTATAACATAATTTTTGTAAGTTGTAAATAGTTTTTATCTATTTTGTGAAGAAAACGATTTATAAACACTCCAATAACACCTGGAGTTGTTTTGAATCGCTATCTTTTTTCGTAAACAATAACTCCTTTTGATATAGCTTGCTTTAAAATTGGACAATCATCATACTTTTTATCGTCAATCATACAACCCCAAATGTCTTCTATATTATCATTAATATATCTGGAAATACTATCAATTTTATCTTCAGTTGGATTCTTCAAATAAATTGCTATGTGCATTTCTTCATCTAAATCCATAGGTTCATCAACACACAAAGCGGTTCCGAACACAACGGCTTTTTTAATATCAGGATTTTTGTCTATATAGCTATAAATCATATCATATGCCTTATGAAATGTTGGATTTATCTTAGTCTTTATTGCTGTATTATTCATAGTATTTTCCTTTCCTGCTTTGTTGTACGATGCATCGTTTTTGTTAAACTCTGAACCATTTTGAACCGTCAAAGCCTATCTGACCAAGTGTATCAGTCGGGAAGAACTCAATGCCATCTGAAGTACCAACAAAAATAGTACCTGCATTATTGATGACCTTGATAACCATATAATGCTCAAGCTCGTAATCCTCGTATCCGAATGTATCTGTGGATATAAACGAGCTTGTTTTTTCATCAAACTTAAAATCGAGGTTATTGACATCAAGCTTATCAAAAAATGGTTTAAGTGCTTCTTTAAGATTAGCAGTTTTCATAATAATCATTTCCTTTCGTTTTTTTATTGTTTTTCGGAGAGATGGGCAATCAGGTCTTGGTGTCTGCAAAAAAAGAGTCTACGTAAATAAGTACCCATTCGCCTTTGTGCTTTACATATCGGCGGCAGATGTTGTTGTCTGCTTGGTCGTGGTCGATGTGACCTTATTGGAAGAAACCGTAGTAACGTCGGTTTCAGAAACAGTCGTTGTCGCAGCAGTCTCGCTTGAAGCATCAGAGTTATCGCTGCTGCCGCACGATACAAAGGAAAGTGCCATACACATTGTGATAAAAATGTTGAACAATCTCTTTTTCATATTTTTTCCTCCCATTTGTATTTTTGTATTATATATTATAGTATATCGCTTGACTTTTTTCAGGGTATCAAGTCGAGGTTGCCCCAGATACGCTCTCTTTCCTGTTTAACTTCGATAGGAACTATCTGCGGCACTATGAAAGAGCCCTTCTCGTCTTTTATCCCAGTTGCATTCGTATCAAATCCGGGACGGAGATACTTAAGGTTGTATGTAAGCGTATGAACGTATGAGCGCTCGATAACATGGTACTTGTCCCTTACGCCTTTTTCGCGGAGCCAGTTGTTTATGGCAAGCACAAGGCTCTCGATGTTAGAATCGTATGTGCCGCCCCAATCGCCGCCATGAATAACGGCGTTTGCGATGATTTCGTTTATAAGTCTAATTTCTTTTTCCATAGTAAAGTCTCCTTGTTGTTTCAGACCGTTGCTTATATTCTATAAATGGTATGTGCGGCGTCGTTTGACAAAAGGGCATAATAAACCCATAAGCAAGTTTTCCCCTTTGGGTGAGCTTTATTATAGCACACGAAAAATCGGTTGTAAACAAATACTGTGAGCTTTTTTGTATTTTTTTGAAATATTACTCAAAAGTCCAAATTTTTGTACTTGAAGCGGTGACATTATATCTTTAAGAGAATATGAGATATGAGAAACCAAGGCTTGCAGATAAGTTGAATTGTATACAGTGCCAAAAAACCAGCTTGTTTTTCATACTTTTTTCTTGTATATCGAAAAAACTCTTGACTTTGAGAAACTTATTTGGTATAATGGAGAAAAAACTTTTGGTGGGTGATAATATGATAATTCGTCCGGATTATGTAAATGAAATACTTAAGTACATCGACACACCACTTGTAAAGATCATTTCGGGTGTGCGCCGCTGCGGAAAATCGACCATACTTGAAATGTTCAGAGATGAGCTGCTCTCCAGAGGTATTGCAAGTGACAATATCATTGTCCGCAGGTACAGCGAAATGGAATATGATGATATGTCCGCAAAGGATATGTACAACGATATCAAGGCTGCAATATCAGGCATGGGCAGATGCTATTTGATACTCGACGAGGTGCAGGAGATCAAGGGCTGGGAAAAGGTGCTCAACGATCTTCTCGAAAATGCTGATGTTGACATTTATGTGACAGGCTCAAATTCAAAACTTATGTCCGGTGAGATCTCCACATATCTGACAGGGCGGTATGTTTCAATACCTGCATATACGCTTTCGCTGAGAGAGTATCTGACTTTCAAAGGTAAAGATATCTCCGATGGCAAAGCTATGCTTGATGAATATATAAGATACGGTGGTTTCCCGGTTATTGCAATAAGCAGCTTTGAGCCTAATACTGCATATCAGGTGGTCGATGGAATTTATTCTTCTGTCATCACAAGGGATATTTCAAAGCGGCATAAGATAAGAAACAAAGAGCTTTTTGACAGAGTCGTAAAGTACATTATCGAGAATGTCGGTAAGACTTTTTCAGCCAATACCATTGTCAAATTTCTGAAAAGTGAAAAGAGAGAACTGTCAGTTGAAACGGTGTATAATTATATCAAATGGCTTGAAGAGGCTTTCATTATCTATCCATGCCAGCGTTATGATATTCAAGGCAAAGCTGTGCTGAAAACATTTGAAAAATACTATCTTTCTGATATTTCACTCAAATACAGCCAGATGGGCTTTGACAGTAAGATGCTCTCTGCAATGCTGGAGAATGTGGTGTACCTCGAAATGAAACGCAGAGGCTATGATGTCTATATCGGCAAAAACAAGGATAAGGAGATCGACTTTATTGCCCAAAGGCGTGAGGAGAAGATCTATGTTCAGGTGTGTGTAAAGATCCCCGAGGATTCCGACAGAGAGACCGCAAATCTTATGGAGATAAGGGATCATTATCACAAGTATGTTGTTTGTTATGACAGCCTAGCATCGGGAAACGATAACGGGGTAGAGATCGTTAACATCATAGATTTTCTGCTGAGGCAAACATGGTGATGTAAACACAGGGCAGATTCCTCAATGCATACCAAAACGCAGCCCCGGACGTTGACCAGATGTCCGGATCTACTGTTGATGAAGACATTTACACGAGGAGATTTTTTACGTGCGATGAATAATGAAGGAAACATATTGGCGCAAGCGTGGAAAAAGCGCTATGAAGCCTTAGCGCCTGATATCCAAAAAAGACTGGACGATCTGAGCAGACACTTTGATCGTGGTGAAAGTGAGCATTATAAATTGCAATACATCAAAAAGTCATATGTTCTGCCCGAAACAGGTGATGTTTTTGTTTGTAAGCCTGTCAATGATCTGTATTACTGCGGAGTGGTCTTGAATGCTCATATAAAAAATATGATCGGCGACGATATGTACGTTGTTCTTATTTTCAACAGCCATTCGGACAGTATTGACAGGATTGATTTTAAGCCGGACTATGAAAATATTCTGCTTGAACCGCAAATGATCTCAAGAGCATTGTGGACAAAAGGATGGTTTAAAAACATAATGCATATTGAGGATCTGGGCGATGTTCCAAGTTACGGCTTTTACAAATACTGTTATGATCATCCGTATTGGGACGAATATGATAACAAGATAGATAAGCGCCCGGAATACCTCACGATCGGCGCAACAACAGTATATGGTTTAGGCTATGAGATTACCAAAGAACTTATCATAAGCGGGCAAGTGTAATGTAAGTGCTGAAGTATACGGTAAATGGGAGAGATCATATGTGGTCAATATGTAATGAGATACTATCTGTTTCAAAAGAAATGAAAATAGAAGTTCAAATGCTTTCACCGGAAATAACAGCTGATTATTTTGCAAAGATCGAAAAGAAGTACTTATCGGAGAATTATCATTCTTTTCTATGGGACGGATTATCCGATCATTCAGTCGTAACTGATAGCTCGGGGTGGCGATATCTGGATCGGTTTATTGGCGATAAGCAGTGCATTTTGTTGTTTTATGATCTGGAAAAATGGAAAGCTGCAGTGATAAACTCAGGGCATGAACTTGTAACTTTGATCGGTGAAATGTATGGCTTTGAATTTTATGTTTTTGACTCAAGTATCAGTTATCTGATATGTTTTAATCACCACGACCAATTGATAGGTGTTGGTTCTGCTAAAGAATGGGTGAATAGTTTACAACAAGGAAGTGCTCCCCATGCCTGAGATCACCCCTCCAAAAACGCTTTGCATTTAGAAAAGATCAGACAAATCAAATAGTGATGTATGAACACCAAAACGCAGCCCCGGACGTTGACCAATCGTCCGGGGCTGCTGTTGATAATCTGCGGAAATGTGCCTGGGTTAACCACTTGTTTACCACTTATTTGTGTGAAAAATTGCTTGAAATTGCTTCAGATCGCTCGAAGTTATGACTTCGCAAATTGCGTGAAATCACTTGTTTTCGCAAATTACCAGAGAACAGTAAATAACTGGCGGCTTGTTCAAGGACTATAAACGGAGTATACCGCAGATATACTTGAATTCTCACACTGTATGTGGTATACTTTTGACAATATAACCACGACCTATGTCCCCCGCCTCTTAGGTTGCGGGTGTCCGGTGGACACCTATGCGCAGCATAAGCAACGACCGAGGCGACAGACGAGAAGCGGTCATCTTAGTCTTTCGGTGGTGAGAATAAATCACCCACCGAAACCCTAAGTGGCTAACGCCCGGTCGTGCTTGAATGACGGGGCGATGCCCCTTATTGAAAAAAGGAGAAACAAAAATGAAAACCACACTGTACACAAATGACATCGGGCGCTATCTGCAATGCAGCAGCATCATCGACTTTGACAACGCTTCGGTCGCACAGCTTGCTGATAATCTTTACGGCGAGGCGGACGGCGAAACTGATTTTGTAAGAAAGGCTTTTGAGTATGTGCGTGACCGCATCTCACATTCGGCTGATATCGGTGCAGACGAGGTGACCTGCACAGCATCACAGGTGCTCGCCGCAGGGCACGGCATATGCTTTGCGAAATCACATCTGCTGGCTGCGATTCTTCGCTGCAAAGGTGTGCCCGCAGGCTTTTGCTATCAGAAGCTCGTGCTCGACGATGATGCCGAGATACCCGAGCTTATCTATCACGGACTCAACGGGGTGTTCATCAGAGAATACGGCAAGTGGATAAGGCTCGATGCACGAGGGAACAAAGAGGGCGTGAACGCTCGGTTCGGTATTGACACAGAGCAGCTCGCTTTCCCGATACGCACACAAAAGGGTGAGGAAGATGACTTCACTGTCTACCCCGATCCCGACAAAGAGATAGTAAGAGTCCTGACATCAAGCAAGTCAAGAAAGCAGCTGTGGGCCGAGCTGCCGATGCAGCTCGAATACAATAAAGCAATCCGCACAAGCATCGACGATACCCGCAAAGGTTTTGAGGAAAGCTTTGCAAAGGGCGATTTCTACAACAGGCAGACGCAGGACAGCGAGCATCTGCAAACGATACTGCGCTTTATCAATGTCAAAGAGGGAATGAGGATACTCGACCTCGGCACAGGCAGCGGCTATCTGGCTTTCCCGATTGCGAAAGATAATCCGGACTGCACGGTGGTCGGGCTCGATATCGTCAGCGAAGCACTTTCCGCAAACCGTGAACGTGCCGCCGCAGACGGCATAAGCAATCTCAAGTTCGTAAGCTACGGCGGCGTTGACTTCCCTTTTGAAGATGAAGCTTTCGACCTTGTTGTTACAAGGTATGCGCTTCACCACTTTCCCGATATCGACCGCAGTATCGGCGAGGTAAGCAGAGTGCTGAAAAAGAGCGGCAGGCTTTTTATATCCGACCCACGTCCGAATGACTGCGACACCGAGCGATTTGTCGATGACTATATGCGTCTCAAAAAAGACGGGCATATAAAGTTTTACACGAAGAACGAATGGATAAATATCTGTGGCAAAAACGGGCTTGAGCTTGCAGACAGCTTTGACAGTTCCATCCGTTTTCCCAAGAAAAAGGACACTGCCGCAGGCTATGAACAGGTCCTTGCCAAGCACAGCAAAGCTATCATCGAGAGCTATGACCTCACGCAGACGGATACCGAGCTGTACCTGACCGAGCAGGTCAACAATATGAAGTTTATTAAAATATGAAAAAGCTTCTGCACAAAATGCAGCCCCGGACGTTGACCAATTGTCTGGGGCTGCTGCTTTAGTTTTTTACGGAAATGCGCCTGTTTCAACCACTGAGGTTTAGCAGGGCAAATATGTTCATCACAGGGCGGTGGCTCTGTTTTTTTATGCCTCCTGGGCACCTGAGAAAGGCAGTTCATAACACTTGCATTTTGTCATTGTTGGCTTTTTCATTCTTGCATTCATCTTGACGGTTAATGTATGATGTGTTATATTATTCAATGAAAGATGCATTGATGTACCAATTGATTAATGGACTTTTTTAGAAGATTTACGGGACAGAGTTATCGGTGATGTTAACGGGAGAGGAATATTAACGATGAATAATATCAATAAAAATCAGAGAAGTGTATATTGGGATAATATAAAAGGCATACTTATGCTTTTGACTGTTTTTGCACATGTTTTGTTCCAACTTCAGGACAAATCCAGAATCATCAACACTACGGTAGATATGATCTACATGTTTCATATGCCGGCATTTGTGTTTGTTTCTGGATACTTTGGCAAGAGTGAACGCTCACACAGCTTTGAAAGCATTCTGAAACTTGTGCTGCTTTATTTTGTTTTTAACAGTATCATGGGTTTTATATATCATTTCGACTCGCTTCTGGAGCCGATGTATTCATTCTGGTACCTGGTAGCACTTATTGTATGGAGGTTAACGGCTCACCATATTGCTAAGTTTAAGGAGATCAGACTTATATTGTTCGTCGTGGCATTGTTCATAGGGTTTTATTCGAGTGTCGACAATACATTTGCAGCTGCGAGGATCATTGGTTTCTATCCTTATTATATGTGTGGTTATCTGCTGAGTACGGAGAAGGCGACAGAACTGATCAATAAAAAGTACTTCAAAAGAACGGTGATAGGAATCGCTGTTGCTGTTGCTGCTGCGATTATTTCTGTAGTGGCATACTTCTATTTTAAGTATTCTGATCTTGATTTTCAGATGGGAGCGTACAGTGAAGCAAGCGATTCATTCGGAAGGATAGTTCTTTTTATTATTGCATTTCTTGCTATTTATGCACTGAGATGTCTTTCACCGGAAAGGAAAATCCCGCTGCTTACTATGTTTGGAAGAAATACGCTTTGGATATTTATCCTGCACCGTCCGCTCACGCTTATTCTTAGCGACTGTATTGCAAAACTGTCTGTAGGATGGATAAATGTTATTTCTGTTGCAGCCACGATTGCTATATGCTTGCTGCTCGGGAACAATCTTACCGCCAAGCTGATGAATAGATTCCTTGATGGCTGCACAGCTATTTTTATTTCCGATGAAAAGAAAAAGATAAACTTTTCGCAGTTGGTTATGCTGGGCGTGGGATTATTCTTTGTTGTGAATGTCATTCTGACCTCTTACTCTGGTTTTAGCTTTGACGATACCCAAAATGGCAAAAACCCTGATAATGAGATCAGCAGCGAAGAGGATATGATCTATCCTGTGATGGACAAGACGCAGAAAGAAAGGTTCGATAATGCGTTCAGAATAACTTTTTCGGGAGATCTGATACTTCTTGAAGATCAGGTCAAACGTGCCTATAACGGTAAAGATTACGATTTTACCGACGTTTTTGAATATGCAGAGCCCTATATTTCCTCAGCAGATTATGCTATTGGTGTTTTTGAGGGACCTATGGCAGGCGAGGATGCAGGCTATACATCAAGTAATTTTGATGACGACAAAGAATTGTATCTGAATTTCCCCGACAGTTTTGCGTCTGCTGTCAAAAATGCAGGCTTTGATCTTGTGACAACAGCTAATAATCATGTTCTTGATAAGGGCGAAAAAGCTGCGCAAAGGACACTTGACATTCTTGATAGTATCGGACTTGACCATACAGGTTCTTACAGTAACGAAACTGACAAGAATAATAAGCATATAAAAATAGTTGAATGCCAAGGTATAAAGATGGCAGTTCTTTCGTATACCTACGGAAGCAATAGTATAGATGATCATAAACTTATCGATGGGGATCTGTCATATCTGACATCAATTGTCTGCGGTACAGAGGGAGAACAGTTTGAATTTCTAAAAAGCAGAGTGGAACAGGATTTCAAGGAGGCAAAGGCCCTTTCACCTGATATTATCATAGTTCTCCCGCATCTAGGGACGCAATTTTCGAATAAGGCAGACCAAGAACAGAAGGTATGGTTCGACATATTTAAAGAGAACGGAGCTGACATTATATTAGGCGATCATCCACATGTTGTTGAGCCTGCTTTTGTCGAAGAATATAACGGAAGGAACGTGTTCACAGCATATTGCCCCGGCAACTTTGCGAATATCTACCGCAAAAATCAGGGTGATACAAGTATGCTTATAGATGTTTATATCGATCGGGATAATAAACAGATTATCGGTGGAAGCATCGTTCCGCTCTATACGCATGCAAGGGCTGACGGAAACTTCCGTGCTGTCCCTATTTATGAGATGATGAATAATGATAAATTGAGAGCACAGCTGACAACAGATGATCTTGAACTTGCAGCAAAATCAAACAACATCATTACTAATGTGGTATTTGGACATGAAATGGATATTACATCAGTCACCAAAAGATATTATTTCAATCAAGATGGGTTTATCCGTTCAAAAACAACCGGTATTGAGCTTACTGATGAAATGAAGTCGGGATTATTATATTCAGAAATCAAGAGAGCCAAATCGGTTTGCTTTGTAGGAGATAGTGTTACTGAGGGAACTAAAAACGGTGGCTGCCCGTGGTATGAACCTATTGAGGAGTTGTTCCCGAGCGTAGAATTCTCAAATTATTCAAAGGGTGGTTGTACTGTTTCGTATATGCTTGAAAAAACAGATGAAATACCTGACGCCGAACTGTATGTCATAGCACTGGGAACAAACGATGTCAGATACAGAGATGAAAAAACATGTGCAATGACAGCAGAAGATTATGTCACAAGGATGACGGAATTGATGAACGCACTTTCTGATAAGCCGTCATTTTCTAAGGTGATACTGATCGCACCATGGTACTCGACCGACGGCGACGCGGTCAGCAAGCTCTCTTTTAGTAAAAAAACTCAACTGAATGATGAGTATTCTTTAGCGCTGAAAAACTATTGCAAGGAGCATTCTGTCGGATTTATAGATGCGAATGGAGAGATTAAGGCTGTACTCAGTAAATCTCCCGATCGTAAATTCTTGTTAGATCATATTCACCCTAATTCAACCCGCGGTGTTATAATGTATTCCGAGGCAGTTTTAAAAGGTCGATAACAGGAGTCTGTACATAGCGTTGTGCTTAGATTCCGAATGTCCATATCAATGTACGTTAGAAAAATAAAAAGTACAACCTTAAATCTTTACAGGTAATACCTAAAATTGCTCGTTTGTGTTGCGGTTTTGGTGCGCAAAAAACAGCCGGGAGAGTTCCCGACTGTTTGAAAGGTTTATTTAATCTTTTGTTTCGACTTTTTTGATGTCGTCCGACTGGTCTTGGGTAAGGTCAAGTGTCGGGAACATTTCGGTATCAGGCAGCTGCATATTAAAGCCCTGTGTGGAGTCGATTTTAAGCTCTGCTTTATCTACGTCGAGGTCAAGCACGTGACCGCCGCAGGTTTTATCCTTTGAAACAAAGTGCAGATGCCAGCCTGCAGCGTTGAGGTCTTTCATATATTCGGGGCAATACAGAGCGACCACCGTTCCCTCGATATTATCCCAGCTGAATTCTCTCTGGTCGGTTTTAAGCGCTTCGGCAAGCGGCTTATACGGCTTTTCCTGTTTAAGCTCGCTGCGGGCGTGCATTTTCTTGAAAGTACCGTCGATTCTGACCATATAGAACTGGTTTTTGCCCAGCTTTTCGACCTTTTCATCGAGCAGCTTTTTAAGGTCGGCGATGCTGGAAACGCCGCTGATATCCTGTTTTTCGTCGGTGTCAAAGAATGTGACGTTTGCAAAGGGGATAGTTTCGTCATCGGGAGCGGTTTCGACCGAGCCGTCTGTTTTTGCACGGTAAACTGTGCCGTCGAGCATTATAAGCTCGCCGTTGACGCCCTCGAACGTACCGATGCCTGTATCGCCTTTCGCTTTCAGCTCCTTGACGCTTACGCTTCCGTTATAGTCGCCGAGAGTAAGACCTTGCAGGAGCGAGACCTGATAGATAGTTTCCCTGTCGGTTTTTGCTGCGGGTTCGTCCTTTTTGCTTTCGGCTGCTGACGAGCTGTCACCGCAGGAGGTCAGCATTGCGAGGGTGAGCGCCAGGGCGCAGATAGCTGCTTTCTTTTTCATGTTTCCACATCCTTTTCAAGTTTTTTCACGCACAAAACTGTCGCTGTGCTTTGTTTGATTATACCATATTTTTGCTGTGATTTCAAGCAAAACAATAGTTTTATGTTTTTATTATTGCCGCTTGATTCGGCGTTTCGGCGTATTGCAGAGCTCACAGCACGAATAAACCGCAAGGCTGGTTGCCCTGCGGTTTTGTTTATGCCGAGACTGGTCGGACTGTGATTCTATTTTCTTATCTCAAGACCATACAGAAGGTTTTTGTGCTCGCCTTTATAGTTTTTGAAAACCAGCTTGCCTGCGTCGTTTGCGTTGGTTTTATAAAGCCTTATCTCCGTTTCTTTGAGCGGACGGCATTTTTCGCCCAGCTTTAAGGCGAAGGAAAAGTTGTTTTGCGCCGTGCCAGCGCGGATAACAAATTCGCCCTGCGCAGATTCGGTGCACTTTTCAAAAGTCTCGTCAAAGGTCTTAATTATCTCGCTTTCGCTGAAATAGACAAAGGCGGCGTATTTTTGCCGGGTGCTTTCAAAACGCAGGAAAACGTCCTTTATGCGTGCGGGCTGCATATCCTCTTTCCACTCGCTGCCTGACAGTATTTTTTCTCCGTTGAAAAAGCTGCAGATAGTTTTTGTTATTTGCAAGCCGTTTTCGGCGCAAAACGTGACACGGTAGCTGAAACGCTTCATATAATTGTTGATGGTTTCGAGGCTGGGCGTGTCGATTCGGCACTTGTTCACGTCGACCTTGTATTCCGAAATCAACTTGTCGATTTGCTGCTCGTACCCGTCGGTCAGCTCGCTGTGCAGCGGGTGGTCAATCATGATATTGTGTATCTGATTTTGCCTGTTGTGGAACATCAGCACCCTGCCTTGCGGCATTATGCGCATTTCGATATCGTCGAGCCAGAAGCGGTCGGTGTCCTCGAAATAGCGGTCAAGCGCCTTTGGCAGCGGGGTTTGAATCCTGTATGTTTTGCCGCTGGAAAGGTCGTGCCAGACCAGTGTCATTTCGCTGGGGACATAGTAAGTTCTGTCGTTTGCGTCGCCCTCGGGAGTGTAGCCGAGGCAGCCGCAGAGCAGTCCTGTGCGGCGTGCTTTGAATGTTCCGATGGGGAATTCAAAGCGCCCTTCCAGCAGCAGACAGGGGAGCAGCCCGTGAGTCCTGATGTCTACGCACTTGCAGCCGTAGACGTCCCAATGCTCTAATTCTTCAGGACTTGCATCAAGCTCTTTGGCTTGCCAGGAGTCGTTCTTTTCAAGCATATCTGCGCGGAAAAGGGATTTGCGGTAGTCGTCAACGCGCATTTTTGCCCACCGAGCATTTTGCTCAAAGCAGTCGCCCGACAGGTAGGAACTGCGGTTTCTGAAAAGGTTGTAAAGCCCGATGTGCGCAGCAATTGCCAGCACGATATAAAGACCGTACCTGTTGCCGCCGGGCGTCAGGAACTTTATCAGCAGCAGAGAAATTATGCCGAGAACCAAGGCTGCGCCCGTTATAAAAATGCCGCGGAATGCCCGCGCCATGCCGTTGCCTGCGGCGTCGCTGTTGGGGTAAAAGGGTGCGAAGCGGAACCAGTATTGGTCAAAGGCGATTATGGCTATCATTGCGAAAAACGCTGAACGCTGTGCGGTGGAATATATCGCTGTCAGCTGCAAGGTCAATGTGAGCAGCAAAAACGTGGTCAGCAGAAAGTTTGACAGCTTTCTGACGGGTCGGTAAAGCTCTTTGAGGGCTGCGCCTGCAAGGCTTGAAAGGATGCTGGCTGCCCACAGCACGATGAAGCCGACCATTGTCAGCCTTCGACCTCTTTGAAGCAGACGAGGTAGCAGTCGTTGTTGGTGATGAATTCTGCGCCGTAGTCTGCGCCGTGTTCGTCTTCGAGTCTGCAAAGGACATCGTCCTCTTCGAGCAGCTTGTCATACGCGGCGGCATCGCTTGAACGGGCGATGATATGGGCGATTTGAAGCAGGTGTAGCTCGTCGTCCTCGTGGGAGAACAGATAAGCCGTGTCGCCCGTGTGGTTATTCTGCTCGTCGATATAAAAGTCAAGCTGCTCGTCGGTGTCCTCGTTGTAAGAGGAGACTTCCCAGTTCTGTTCGAGGTAATCGCGGTTTATCACCTGCGGTTCGTCGTAAGCGCTCAGCAGCTGCATTATGGCGGACATATCGTCGGCGTCTAAGCCTGTGTCGCTGCTTTTGCTTTGCTTTACGGCTTTTTCCATATCGTAATCGGTGCAGATGTGGTTGTAGTATTTTTTCAGCAGGTTGAGAACAGTTTCTTTTTCCTGCTCGGTGAAATTGTAAAGCCTGCAATGCAGCATTCTGTGATCGTAGCCGTTGTAGATTTTCAGCGCTTTTTCAAGACCGTAGTTTTCCTTGTTGGTGCAGCAGAAAGTGCAGAAATTGTATTCTTCCCAATCGTCCTCGATCTCCCAGCCTGCAAAGGCGCTCAGCAGCTCGTCGTTGAGCGGCTTGACGTTGACCTGGTCAAAGGTGCTGGTTTTTTCGGGTTCGTGCTGATAGGTGCACATGTGGAAAAAGGTTATTACGTCCCAGTCGCTTTCGGTGGAGTTTTCAATGCTCCACGCGTGTATCTCATATTCCGTTTTGTCGGGGTATTCGCCGCCGTGAAACAGCGCATAGACTATTTCCTGCACCGTCCAGGGCCAGTCGTATGCCTCGCAGAATTCCTGATACTTTTCTGCTTTCCAGCCGTTGCCCGTCAGCGCGTTAAGCTCGTCGCAAATTTCATGCGGCAGCGCGCCTTTGGCTTGTGCGCCCAGCTTGACAAGCGCCTCTGCCTTTTCCAGCAGCTGTTTGTCCTTTGAAATTTTACCCCAATCTGTCGTTTTCTTTGCCATGATTTTTTCCTCCCCTGCGGTTTAGTTTTGTTGTTACGAAACATTTTCCCAGCCGTAGCGGCTGATGTCACCCACATTATAACATCAGACCGCCTGCAAGTCAACCGTAAAGTTTTGTTGGCATTGACAATTGCGGGAAAATGGAGTATAATAATATTATAGTCAAGATAGCTTACGCCCCGAGGCATTGTGACCTTTGGCAAACGGAGTTATGCTTGGCTTTTTTGCTATAAAAAACTTTGGAGGGTGAGAAGATGTCGGACAGGTATGTTATCAGGCAGGGCAATGGAAAGGCGGACAACTCGGCGTGCTGGCGGGTGTGCTTTGACAGGCAGGAGAACCGCTACACAGCGGAGGTGCGTTTCGGCGGAGCTGGCGGAGCGTCTTACAAGCTGTTCGAGATAGACAAGGATATTTTTGAGCGCGCGGGGACGTTTGAAGATGATGATTACAAATCTGAACGGCTGATAAGGCAGGGCGGCAGGATCCTTTACATGTCGGCCATGGACAGGAACACGCCCGGCAGTGACGAGGTGTATGACAGGGATTACAGAAAGCTCTGCGAATGGGCGGACATAGTCAGCTTTAAGGGGAGATAGACTTTCGGCTGTAACAACAAAAAAGCTGTCGGGTTTTCGGGAGATTTGGGAAAAACAGCGATTGCTTTTGGGACTTGCTTGTGGTATACTTTCTATTGGCGTGTCAGCGCCGTGTTAATAGCATCAAAGGGAAGTTACTATAAATGAATAAAGTTAAGGCATTTCTGAAAAAGGAGCTTATGCTCACCATTTCGGCGGCTGCGGCAATTGCGGCAATGTTCATAACGCCGCCGAGCAAGCGGCTGCTCAGCGACATAGACTGGCGCACGCTGGGGACGCTTCTGATGATGCTTTGCGTGCTGGAGGGTTTCAAGCAGGAGAACGTTCTGCGCCCTGTGGTGTCGCTGGCGTCGAAACTCAAAAAGATGACGAGCGTTTCGCTGTTTCTGATATTCGGCGTATTCTTTACGTCGATGTTCGTGACAAACGACGTTTCGCTGATAATTTTCGTGCCGCTGACGATAATGATTTTCCGCAGCGCAGGCAAGGAAAAGTACATTCTGCCTGTTATCTCGATGGAGAACATTGCGGCGATAAGAGGCTCGCTGCTGATGCCCTTCGGCAGCCCGCAGAACCTGTTTTTATACGGGCAGTCGGGAACGAGCGCAAAGAATTTCATACTGCATATGCTGCCGCTGAACGTGATGTCGGCGGTGCTGTTGGTGATTTTCGTGATGGTGCTTTACCGCAAAGATCCCGACGAGACTATCGAGATCGACACGTCGAAAACGGCGTCGCAGTGGCTGCCCGAGGGCAAGGTCAAGCGCATTTCCTACGGGCTTTTGTTCCTGTTTGTTATCGGCGTTATCGTGACGAGGACGCAGTACTGGTACATCGCGCTGGTCATCGTGCTGGGCGTTATTGCGGTGGTGGACAGGGGACTGTTCCGCAAGGTCGATTACGTGCTTTTGTTCACGTTCCTTTGCTTTTTCATTTTCTCGTCGTCCATCGCGGCGAACGAGGGCATTTCAAAGTTCCTGAGCAAAGCGGTCGCGGGCAACGAATACTGGTGGTCGATAGGGCTTAGCCAGTTCATTTCAAACGTGCCTGCGTCGATCGTGCTGTATCCGTTTACGACGAATTTTGCAGGGCTTATATACGGCGCGGACACGGCGGGTCTTGTCTCGCTGATAGGCTCGCTTGCAAGCGTTATCAATTACCGCATTTACGTCAGGGAGTACCCCGGTCAGGGCGGAAAGTTCATCAAGGTGTTCACGCTGGTAAGCTGGGCGTTCTTTATTATCGTGGTGATACCCGGCTTCCTGCTCAGCCACTGGAGCTTTTTCTGACGGCTGAAAACTCAATACAAAAAACACAGCAGCTCTGAGCGAATGACCGTTCAGGGCTGCTGCTTTTATGAAAGGTGGAAGAAATTAGGCTGAGAAGTTTTCGCCGTTTCGCAGGCAGGTGATGTCGCGTATCTCCTTTTCGCTGACCGCGCCCTCGCCGCCGAAAACATAAACGGACTTTGCCTGATATGTGGTGAAATACTTGTGCTGAGGCTCGGTCACGGTAGGTGAGGTGAGTATCAGCGGAGCGTATTTGTTCGCCGCGAAAACGCCGCCTGCAAGTGCGTCGGGGAAGTTTGTGCCTGTTGCGAGGCAGGCAGTTCCCTTGGCAAATTGATCGCGGAACCAATGGTTTATCTCGACACACGTTTCGTATCTGTTTTTGCCCGAGATGCGAACTTTGCTTGCGCCGAGCAGGTCACTTACCTTTGTCATTATTTCCTTGCTTATCGCGCCCTCGCCGCCGATGAAATAGGTGTTGATAACGCAATTTTTAGCTTTGAGTTTGGCGAGATACTTTGCGGTGTCGGCGTTGATGTCGCTGTCTTTGTTGATGTAGATGACAGGCGCTTTTTTTATCGCCGCAACCGAGCTTATTGAAAGCGCGTCTGCATAGCTTGTGCCGACAACGAAGAATACTTCGTCGGGTGCGGAGTTTGTTTTTTCGGCGATGTTTGCGGCGGTGGCATAGCGGCTGCTTCCGCTTATGCGCTCGGTTTTCAGACCAGCCTTTTCAAGCTCTGTTTTCACGCTGTCACTGACCGCGCCCGTGCCGCCGAGAATGACGGCTTTCTTTGCGCCGATGCCCTTTATCTCGGCAAGCGTTTCTGCGGGGAGTTTGTCCTTTGTGGTGAGCAGTATCGGCGCGCCGATAGACTTTGCGTAGGGCACGCCTGCAAGTGCGTCTGCATAGTCCTCGCCGCTTGCGATAACAACGGTGTTTGCACTTTCAAAAGTGTTCTTAGAGATGTCCGCCGCGGTGGCGTATCTGTTGCTGCCTGAAAGCCTGCGGGCAAAGTCGAGGCTGTTGGTCTCTGCGTAGTTTCGCGCAACGGGGTTGTCGCCGTAGATAAGTCTGAAACCGAATTCCCTAACGTCAACATTCTTTTTCTCGCTGCTGTTGTAGTAGTAATATACACCGGCGGCGTACTTGCCGATGGTTTTTACGCTGTCTGGAATGGTTAGGGTTTTCAGGGCAGTGTGCGTAAATGCGTTTTTGCCGATAGCCGTGACGGTGTTCGGAATGTTTATTTCAGTCAAGCTGCCGCATCGCGAAAATGCTTCGTCACCAATGGTTTTCAAACCGTTTGGCAGCACCATCTTTTGCAAAGGACAGCCCGAAAATGCCCAACTCTGTATTTCTGTTATGCCGTCAGGTAAGTTCACATCTTCCAGCTTTTTGCATTCGAAAAATGCTGAATCGCCGATTTTTTTGACGGACGACGGGATAGTAATGTTTTTAAGTGACCAGCAGCTGCAGAAAAGGCTTGCAGGCAGCTCTGTAATGCCGTCAGGTATATTTATCGTTTTGAGTTTAAGGCATGAAGAAAATGCTGATTCGCCGAGTTTTGTCAAGGAAGATGGCAGCGTGATAGTTTCAAGGGCTTCACAGTTTGAGAAAGCATTATCACCTATGCTTTTGAGCGTTTCAGGCAGCTCTGCGCTTTTTAGTGAGCGACGGTAGATGAATGCCTCCTCAGATATTTCTGTTACGGTCATACCATTGACTGTTTTTGGAATGGTCACGCTGCTGCTGTTCCCTCTGTACTTGTAAACGCCTGCGGTCTTGCTGTCTATCTTGCAGTATTCTATGTCACCGACCGTGAACGTGTCGCCTGCGGCGCTGGCGGTGATTGCCGCACTGCCGCCTAAATACCCCTGCGGCAGCGCGGACGCCGTGCCGAAAACAAGGCACAGCGCAAGTGTCATTGATAGGATTTTCTTTTTCATAATTTTGCACCCCTGTAATTGTTTATTGTTTGGCTCACATATAACAGATACATCTGAAAGGGAAAATTCCCGATAATATATAATCTTCCCACGCGATTTGTAATGGTGCACAAGAGGGAAGCGGGTGGTGCGGCTCGGTTTGTGGATTTTGACGAGGAGAGGGCAAGGGCTTGCAGGGTGCTTTGTCTGATATTTCCCCGCCTATCATTCGCAGCACTTAATGACCGACAAGTACAGGAGTTGAAGGTATAATGCTGTAAAACAGGGAGGATAAGCTCGGGATGTTTTTTTGCATATTCTTGACATTTCACGTTTGTAAAGTTATAATAGCAAATGAATCGACCGCTGTGAAAAAATATTCTGAGAGGTGTTTATTATGAAGATCAGACTATTAATAACTGCACTTATCTGTGCTATGGCTCTGTCTGCCTGCAATAACAGAAAAAGCAATGATACCACAAGTAACGAATCCATCTCGGACAAATTTTTAACCGAAAGCAGCAGCGATTCAGAAGCTGAATATGAGACCAAGACATCATTTAAGCTCACCGGCAGGTGGAAATTCATCGAGATAGATGAAAAAGAAGAAAAGGCAAGCGGTCTGAATTACGGTTCCTACCGTGCTGCACATGAAAACGATGACTATTCCAAGATATATGATTTTGGGGAGAACAGCATTGGGTACTGTGAAACCGATGATGTATATTTTCCCTATTATTTAGGATATACAGAGGGTCACTCTGCTTATGGGAATAACAACTTAGGACTCACATTCTACACTGATGATCCCGATGGCAACTACAATACAGGGAAGATCTGGTTTCGTAACCAGGATTCGCTCGTAGAAAGAGTAGCAGAAGGAACCCTCTACAGCGATAAATTTATACTTGTCAGGATCAGCGATGACACGAAAATCACAGCCGTCCCGAAAGATAAAGAGATTTTTGAGAATCTTCCGGGTAAATGGGAAGCTCAGGATAGTTCAGGCGGTAAAATAACCTATCACCTTTTTGCAGATGGTTCTGCATGGATAAGTCAAATCAATTCCAGCGGAGAAAACAATATTTTCTATTCAAATTACGGCGTTTTGAACGGTACCATGTACATTGAACTCTTTTCTGATGGTATACAGAAATCCGGCATTACATTGTCGGGCGACAAAATGAAGCTTGACGGCATTGCAAATTTCACCAGAACAGAAAAAGAGGGTTATGAAACCTCAAATAATAAAGAGATCAGCATTAACTGACAAAAGCGGAGCATTTCAAACAGTTCAAATTTTTTATGTTTCCCTCTTGACAAATCGAAAAATAGCGTGTATACTATGACACATAATTCTATGAAAGGACGGTGAACACCATGACAAGACATTATTGTTCAAAACTGATGCCACAAAAGAATACCAACATATCAAAGCATGGAGTTTGCCCGAAACGCTCAGCTATGTGCTGACCTTTTTGCGTACAAGAAATTTTCTGCACTCCTGCGGGGGTGCTTTTTTTATGCGCTCAGACGGGCAGACAGACAAGAAAAGAAAGGACAAAATTATGATCGGATTAAACGGAAAGTACAACTCGGCAACAGTCTACACCGATCTTATCGACCAGGGCGCAGTATCTCAGATAATTGAGCTTTGCGACCAGCCCATGAGCGAGGGTGCGCGAATCCGCATTATGCCCGACGTTCACGCAGGCGCAGGCTGCACCATCGGCACGACAATGACCATAACCGATAAGGTCGTTCCCAACATTGTGGGCGTTGACATCGGCTGCGGAATGGAGACTGTAAAGCTGAAAGAAAAGCACATCGAGCTGCAAAAGCTCGACAAGCTGATTTATGAAAAGATACCCTCGGGGTTTGCTGTGCGAAGCAAGGTGCACAGATACTCGGAGAAGATTGACCTGACAGAGCTTTACTGCTATGAAAAGATAAACGCTGACAGGGCGCTGGCAAGCATCGGCACTCTCGGCGGCGGCAACCATTTTATCGAGGCAGACAAGGGCGAGGACGGCAGCATCTATATTGTGATACATTCGGGTTCGCGCCACCTCGGCGTTGAGACGGCAAAGTATTATCAGAACGAGGCTTACAGACGCCTTAACAAAAGCTCCGACAAGGAGAAGAACGAGCTTATCGAGCGCCTGAAGGCAGAGGGTAAGCAAAAGCAGATAAAGGCGGAGCTTAAAAAGCTGGAGAACACCAAGACGACCAGCGTGCCAAAGCACCTTGCATACTGCGAGGGTGAGCTGTTTGAGCAGTATATCCACGATATGAAGATAGTTCAGCAGTTTGCTATGCTCAACAGGCAGGCGATGATGGACGAGATAATCAAGGGTATGCATCTGCACGTGACCGAGCAGTTCACGACTATCCACAACTACATCGACACGGAAAATATGATACTGCGCAAGGGCGCTGTTTCGGCGCAGGCAGGCGAAAAGCTGCTTATCCCTATCAATATGCGCGACGGCAGCCTTATCTGCGAGGGCAAGGGAAACTCCGAGTGGAACTTTTCCGCGCCGCACGGTGCGGGCAGACTTTTCTCGCGCTCGCAGGCAAAGCAGTCGTTCACCGTCAGCGAGTTCAAAAAGCAGATGCAGGGCATTTACACCACATCTGTCAGCGAGCAGACGCTTGACGAGTGCCCTATGGCTTACAAGTCGCTTGACGACATTGCGGGCAACATAGGCGACACGGCGGACATAATCGAGGTCATCAAGCCTATTTACAACTTCAAGGCGGGTGAGGAATGATGGCTGAGGTATGCGTAATGGACAGCTCTCACGAAAAGTGGGAGAGCGCTGCGGCGTTTGCGGAAAACTGCTCGTGGGGAGCAGGAAAGACGCTGGCGCGGCTTATGCGCGCAGGTGAGTTCAAGGCTTGGGAAAGGGTCTTTGCCGCCTTTGAAAACGGCAAGCCCGCAGGCTTTTGCACGCTGACCGAAAAAGACGAGCTTGAAGCGAAATATCCCCACACGCCGCTTATCGGCTTTGTGTTCGTTGAAAAGCAGTACAGAGGGCACAGGCTCTCGCAGCGGCTTATAGAAAAAGCTGCACAGTACGCTGCTATGTGCGGATACGGCAAGGTGTATTTGATGAGCGGCGAAAAAGGACTTTACGAAAAATACGGTTTTGAGTATATCGGAGAGTTTGATTCGATATACGGCGGCGCTGACGGGCTTTTCTGCAAAAGCGTTTCGGGCGGTGATGGCTTGTGACAAAGTTTATCCCTTACGAAAAGCTCAGCAGGAAAGAGCGCAGAAAAATTGATGCGATAAGGCGCCTTGACTGGAACGGAGTCCACCCTTCTACAAAAACTATCCCTGGCAGAAAGAACGTGCACGTTCGCAAGCCAAAACACCCGCAGGACTATGAATAAACGGGGTGATGAACCAATGAATTATTATATTGCAGACCTGCATTTTGGGCACGAAAACGTGCTGCGGCACGACGGCAGACCGTTTGAGAACGCCGGGCAGATGAATGCGGAGCTTATCCGCCGCTGGAACGACAGGGTGTCGGACAGCGACCACGTGTATATCCTCGGCGATTTTGCGTGGAAAAACTCACTCGGGCTTGAGGTGCTAAGGCAGCTTGCAGGTCACAAGTTTTTTATCCTCGGCAATCATGACAAGCTGACAGCGGAAATGAAGGCTTGTTTTGAATGGATAAAGGATTACGCCGTGATTGACGACGGCGGCAGGAAGGTAGTGCTTTGTCACTATCCTATCGCGCACTGGGACGGTCAGTACAAAGGCGCTGTGCATCTTTACGGGCACATTCACAACACAAAAGACCACACGGCTTTTGAGAAATACCGAAAGATATGCGCTGAAATGGAGATACCGTTTGAGTGCTATAATGTCGGCTGTATGATGCCGTATATGGACTTTGCACCGAGGACTCTTGACGAGATAACCCACGCGGCAAAGCTGTAACAGGCTTTACAGACGCGAAAATGAAAGGCGGTCGCTTGTTGACAAGCACTGCCTTTTGTTATATACTTTTAATAGGAGACAGGGTGATAACAATGATATGCATAACAGGCGATACACACGGCGGAATAGATATGCGCAAACTCAGCAAAAAGCAGCTCAAACGCTCAGGGCTGACGCTTACAGAGGGCGACTATGTTATCATCACGGGTGATTTCGGATTTCCGTTTTCGCCCGACGAGATACAGGGCTATGAAACCCCTGGCGTGAGGAATGAATACACCTGGTGGATAGATTGGTTTTCAAAGCTGCCTTACAAGGTCTTGTTCGTTGACGGCAACCACGACAACCACGAATGGTGGAGTGGTCAACCTGTGACGGAGATGTTCGGCGGCAGGGTGCAGGTGCATCCGCACGCAAGCAATGTTATACATCTGATGCGCGGTGAGGTCTACACCATTGAGGGAAAGACCTATTTCACATTCGGCGGTGCAGCGAGCGTTGACAAGGCGTTCCGCACAGAAGGGTACAGCTGGTGGAGCAGCGAAGAGGCGACCTTTGAAGAAACGCAGCGCGCTCTTGAAAATCTTGAGCGAGCAGGCAACAGGGTGGACTATATCATAACTCACACACTGCCCGAAACGGTGCTCAGAGAGGTGCCGAGGTTCAGCTATAAGATATATCCCTGCCGCACGTCAGCGTTTCTTGACACGGTGCTTGAAAGGGTGGAGTATGACAAGTGGTTCTGCGGGCATTTCCATATTGATATGGAGATAGCGCAGCGCAGAATGTTCGTACTTTACAATACCGTTCACGCGCTTGATGATTTTGACAGGATACTAAAAGAGGGTGCAACTCTCTACACGATATACAAACATGAAAAAGATAAAACACAGGAGGACAACAGATGAAAACGATTGGACTTATTGGCGGTATGAGCTGGGAGAGCACGATACCTTATTATGCGGCGATAAACGAGTATGTAAAAGGGCAGCTGGGCGGTCTGCACAGCGCAAAGATTGTGCTTTACAGCATTGAGTTCGCGGAGCTTGAAAAGCATATGTCGGCGGGCGAATGGGACGATGCTGCTGATATGCTTTCTGACGCGGCGCGCAGGCTGGAGGGTGCAGGCGCAGAGCTTATACTTATCTGCACCAACACTCTGCACAAGGTTTATGACAAGATACAGGCGGCAGTGGGAGTGCCGATTATCCACATTGCAGAGGCGACAGCTGACGCGCTTTGCGAAGCAGGCGTGAAAAAGGTGGCGCTGCTGGGCACGAAGTACACTATGACGGGAGACTTTTACCGCGCAAGGCTCAATGCCCGCGGGTTTGAGGTAGTTATTCCGAACGAGAGCGACGTTGAGCTTGTCAACGACATAATTTTCAAGGAGCTTTGCGTGGGCGAGATCAAAGACGAGTCCCGCAGGCAGTTCGCGAGGGTGATTGCTGAGCTGAAAGAGCAGGGCGCGCAGGCGGTCATTTTCGGCTGCACCGAGATAGGCTTGCTTATCACGCAGGAGAATTCGGTTCTGCCCGCGTTCGACACGACTATCATTCACGCGCGCAGGGCAGCACAGCTTGCGCTGGCGGACTGACGGCGCAGGCGGTTCAAGGCGCTTAGAAACCAAGGCATAGCGGTTGAATTTATCAGCGATTACGAAAAGGCAAAGCAGTGGGTCTTGCCGTGAGCAGTTGGGAGTGAGACGTATGCAGAATAAAAAAGGAAATGCAGCAATAAGAGTTGTTATTGCTCTGCTGACGCTCGGCGTTATAATTGGCGTATTTGCGTGGCGTATCAGCGAGAATGATAAAAAGTATTGGGAAAGTCAGGGCGAATCGTGGAAAAGGGATTGTGAGTTTTTCGATATAAAAGATTTTGACCCGACGGAGCACAAGACCAAAGACGGCAGGCTTTCCGCGGCGGCACAAAAGCTGCTGAAAGCTGTCGGCAGCGGCGAGAAATTTGACGGGGAGATAATCTGCATCGACAAAGAAAACACCGAGCATCTGCAAACCGATTCGTTTAAGTATCTGCGTGCATTTTACGTTGTGCAGATAGATGACAAGGCGGCTGTTACTTTTCAATATTCAGACGAGCAGACTGAGTTTGAAAAGGCGGTCGAACGCTGCGAGGAGTCTTACAAGACCTACCCGTATGACAAAATATATCTTGAAAAGAAAAACGGTCAGTGGACTGTCACCGACGTTTTCAGAGCTGCATAAATCAAGCAAAGGGAGAAGCGAATGACGAGGATAATGTTTATCTGCCACGGCAACATCTGCCGATCGCCGATGGCGGAATTCATAATGAAAGAGCTGGTGCGGCGTGAGGGACTCGAAAGCGAGTTTTACATTGCGTCCTGCGCGGTGAGCACCGAGGAGATAGGCAACGGCATTTACCCGCCTGCGAAAAGCGAGCTGCGGCGGCAGGGGATACCCTTTGGCGAGCATTACGCTGTGCAGCTTACGCGGGCGGACGGTGAAAAATACGACCTGTTCATTGTTATGGATACGGGCAATCTGCGGCGCGCGAGGGACATTCTCGGAAGCTCCTGTGAGGGCAAACTGCACAAGCTGATGGAGTTTGCAGGCTCGGGCAGAGACGTTTCCGACCCATGGTATTCGCGCAGATTTGACACGGCATTTGATGACATAATGCAGGGCTGCGAGGGATTGCTCGGGCAGCTGAAAAAGGAGGTCGGCAGCGGCTGATGAAAGACGTTAAAAAGCGAAAAAGGCTTATCGTTCAGATCGGTACGATAACGGGACTTTTCTTTCTTGTGCTGGTGCTGATAAACGTATCGGTCGTTTACAGCAGCACGGTCGATCTTTACCTTGAAGCGAAAAACGAGATGATGAGCAAGGAAGTGGAACGTGTGGGTTCATACGTCAATGTGCTCAGGAGAGATTCGTGGTTCATCGACTACTGGGAGGAGCATGCTGAGCAGGTGCGCAGCTGTAACCGTGACGAATATCCCGATGAAAAAAAGAGTATCATAACCGATTATATCTATGGCGATGAAACTATGACCCGTGAGACGCTTGATGGGCTCAGCGATGAAGATAAGCTGATCCTCGCAGCGACATATTACGATCTTGAAGGTCTGTCATTCACACTGGAAAAGCAGGAAAATGACTATGATGATCTTTTCTGCATAGATATAAGCGAGAAAAACAGAGGCTTTGTGCTGTACAGCTATTCGGGCAAGGTAAGCATCGACGATGTAGGTGAAAACAGAGTCCTGGGACAGAAAAAGGAGATAGATCTTGACGACCACCCTGCACTCAGAAAGCTGGTCAACGGCGATGAAACAGGGATAGTTTTCGAGCGCGTCAGAGATTTCCCTGTTGAGGGTGACCACTACGTCGGCTACAAGCCGTTTTACGAGAACGGAAAGGTCAGGGCGGTTATCGGCATTTCGTACAACTGGTCAGAGTTCAGGAATGTGCTGCGGGGCAAACTGAGGAGGATGGCGGCGGCAGGTCTTGGCAGCGTGGTGCTGGTGGCAGCGGTAATGATGCTGTTTATGTTCAGACGAGTTATCAAGCCGCTGACAAAGGTGCAAAAGGGCGTAAGAGAATACATGGCTGACAAGGACAGCGAAAAGGCTGCGGGTCAGATGTCGAAGATAAAAGAGCGGAACGAGGTCGGCGTGCTCGCAGAGGACATTGCGGAAATGACGCTGGAAATACAGCGCTACACCAAGGAAAATCTCAGGCTCAACGGTGAGCGTGAGAGGATAGCCGCAGAGCTTGAGCTTGCGGCAAGGATACAGTCGAGCATGCTGTCAAAGACGTTCCCCGAGAGTGAGCGTTTTGAGGTGTTTGCGCACATGACTCCTGCAAAGGAGGTTGGCGGAGATTTCTATGATGTGTTCTTAATCGACGACGACCACCTTGGTCTTGTCATTGCAGACGTTTCTGGCAAGGGCGTTCCTGCGGCGCTGTTTATGATGATGGCAAAGGGACTTATCAGGAACTACGCAATGCGCGGCGACACGCCCGCAGAGGTGCTTGAACACGCTAACAATGATATCTGCGCCAACAACGAGGAGCAGATGTTCGTGACGGTTTGGTTCGGCGTGCTGGAAGTTTCGACGGGCAGGATAACCGCTGCGAATGCGGGTCACGAATACCCGATAATCAAGCAGCCCGACGGCAGCTTTGAGCTGTTCAAGGACAAGCACGGATTTGTGCTGGGCGGCATAATGAACAAGAAATACAAGCAGTATGAACTGACGCTGCAAAAGGGCGGAACGCTGTTCGTTTACACGGACGGTGCGCCCGAGGCGACTGCTGCAAACGAGGAGATGTTCGGCACGCAGAGGCTTGTTGACACGCTCAACGCGCAGGCTGACGGTTCGCCGCAGCAGCTTATCAGCAGAGTTTATGACGAGGTCGGAAAGTTTGTGGGCGACGCGCCGCAGTTTGATGACCTGACGATGCTGGCGATAACTATAAAATAAAAAAACAGACCTGCCGTGGAATGACCACAGCAGGTCTTATTGTTTGTGCTTAATCTGCAACTATTGCGCTTATCTTTTCGCTGCTGACGATAGCGCTAATCGTTTCGTCGCTGATAAGTGCAGGTCCGCCGAAGGTGACTGTGTTTCTGACAACAGCAGAATCGGCATAGTTCTTTGCGAATTTGTAATTTGCGTCTGCCACAAGTACCATTGGTGCTTCGTAGCGCATTGCAAGCGGTGCGCCCGACAGACCGTCGGGGAAGCTGCCGCCGTAAGCGAGAACAGCGGTGAAGGACTTGACAAAGAATTTCTTTGCGATGTTTGCGGAAGTTTCGTATCTGTTGCTGCCGCCGACACGCTCGGTGGTCTTTATCGCAGCCTTTATCTGCGACTCGGTCTTTTCGCTGACAGCGCCTGTGCCGCCGATGATGGTCGCCTGCTCGGTGGTCAGGGTTGCGAGGTACTCTGTCTGCTCCTTGGTGAGTCCGCTTTCTGCGGTGAGAAGCAACGGTTTGCCGACTGCCGATGCGCTGATAGCGTCTGCGAAGTTTGCGCCCGAAACGATGAGCAGATGCTGGTTCGTGACGCCTGCGGCTTTGAGAACTTCGATGTTTGTCTGATACCTGTTCTGACCTGCAAGGCGGATAACGTTCATCGGCTTGTCGGTCATTGAGGTCAGGTTCTTGTCGAGCATATTGCTGACTGCGCCGTCGCCGCCGATAACGTAAACGTCGGTGTTCATTTCGCAGTGCTGCTCGATATACTGGATAGTGGTGTCGAGATGCATGTCATCGGTGAGCAGAACGGGTGCGTCCTTGACCTTTGCAAGATATGCGGCTGAAAGTGCGTCGGGGTAATCCTTGCCCGATGCGACGATGACTGCCTTGAAGGTGTCGCCGCCCTGTTCGACAAGCAGCTGGTCGGCTGCCTTGGTGGAAGTTTCGTATCTGTCGTTGCCGTAGATGCGCATGCTTTCCTTGGGCGAGGTATTTACGTAGCAAAGCGCGTAGTTTCCGCGTTCGGGACTCTTGAATACGACTTGCAGAACGCCGCTTTCATCAAGCGTGAAGTCGGCGTCGACTATCTGTGCAATGCCGTCTTTGTAGTGAACGAAATAGTAATTGCCGTTTTTGTAAAGTCTTTCGGTCTCGCTCGGCAAACACTTGAACGCTGATTCTATCGTGCCGTCAAGCTCTATCCTTTCGGTCTCACCAAAGGTCTGGGAGCGGGTGATGAAGGTGTTGACGTAGATGTTGATATCGGGTTTTGCGCCGATTGCGGATTCAACAGCGGCTCTGTCCGCGGTGGCAATGCTGCTTTCAGGAATGCCTGCATAGTTCATTTTGTACTCAACGTCGTAACCGTTTTTGAGAGCCTCGATGTCCTTTTCCGCGTCGAGCAGAATGAACTGCCTTATCATATCGTAATCGGGGTTTTCATATTTTCTGCTGAAATAGAGCATTGAGCCGGGGTCAACGTCCACCTTTTCGGTGTAGTAGCTGTCGTACTTTATCAGCTTTTCATAATATGTCGACGGGTAGTGGTTGTGGATTATGTCGGCTGCGTTGCCTGCAAATGTGAGGATAGTTTCCAGCTGCGATGCGCTGAAATCAGCTCTTATCGCGGGCAGGAAAAGCATGATTATCTCGGGCAGTCCTTTCTTCAACAGCGCTATCTGCTCCGCCGTTACCTTGTCGTGTGCAGGGGAGTTGTCCAACAGCGAGGAAATGTACTGCGGCAGGTCTGTGCAAGCCTGTTTGTAGGCGTCGGAATCCTCCTCAGAAGCGAGCAGGCTTAACAGCGTTTGCAGCGTCATCGGGTCTTTTAATGCGTCCTTGAAGGTGTCTGCGAGGAAGTTGGTGAGAGTATACTCGGCGCCGCTGCTGATAGCCTTGACTATCTCGTTTGCAAGCGGCGGCAGGGTGTTTCTTGCAGAGTCGTAACGATCTCTCGGAACATTTTCGCCCAGCAGCTTCATAAACTTGTCGAGGAAATCAGCGGTGTTTATCGGGTCTGCAAGGTGCGATGGACCGTAGGTGCCTGTTTCGGGGTCCCAGTCCTGAACAGTCTTGTCTGCTATCTTCTGTTCGCCGAACAGGTTAAGCTGTTTTGGCTGTATCTGCTGTCTTTCGCCGGGGACAGTATAATCTGTGCCCGCTCTGTTGATACCCCAAACCTCAGGCATCAGCCTTGGGACAAAGTCGTCGGGGTTGATGATGTCGTGGATATTTGCATATCCGCAGTATTCTGCGCTTGCTCTCGGGGTGGCGATAGCGTAGTCATAAAGGTCGCCCTCTTTTATGCCGAATGCGGAAAGGTTCTCGTTGATGAGCTTGCCCGTCAGGTCGGCAACTGCGCCGCCGCGGCTAAAGCCTGTTATCCATAGCTTTGCGCCTTTGAGGTCGTTTTCCTTTTCGTAGGCGAGTATCCTGTCATAGACTTTTTGCGCGGACTTTGCAAAGCCCTCTGCATCGCCGCTTTCGCCGACGGTGAGATTGCTTATCCATTCGGAACCGTAGCCTGTTCCGCGCAGGTAAACTACGATAAGGTTGTCGCCGTCAGTGGTCTTTTTGCTGGCGATAACGGTGCCGATGGTGTCAGCGCCTGCCGTACCCATATCGTACTGCGCTGCTTTGCCAAAGCCCATTTTTGCAAGCATTTCTGTCTTTTCGCCGTTTGCGCCGACAGAGACGCACGTCGACAGCGTGCGCAGATGCTCGTTCATCTGTGTTCCGGGCTGGGCGAAATAGCTGTCGCTGTAATAGAACGTGCCCTGTTCGTCCTGTCTGGTGTCGTTGCTGTAATAGGTGAAGCTGCTCTTGTAGATCTTGTATTCGCCCTCGTGGGCAAATACTGCCGACGGCAGCAGCGAGATGACCATTACTGCACTGACAGCCAGCGATGCAAGTCTTTTTTTCAGCTGCATAGATTTCACTCCTTTGTTCAGATCAATTTGTTTGTGGTTTACATAAGCGGTGCGAAAAGTTTGAGTATGCTGCCGCGGATCTTCAGCGACAGTTTTTCAGCCTTTATGGTTTCCCGTGTCACGCGGCGGCATTTTTGCAGGGTGCTTTGAAAGTCTGTTTCTATCTCGCTGATACAGCCTGTGCGGTAGAGATAGGTCGCACATTCAAAGTGGTGATAGAGGCTGCGGTAGTCGAGGTTTATTGTGCCGACAACAGCCTTTTCGTTGTCGCTGACAAAAATCTTTGCGTGCACGAAGCCCGGTGTGTATTCGTAGATCTGCACGCCTGCGTCGATAAGCGAGCGGTAGTGCTTTTTCGCCAGCGAATACGCCGACTTTTTGTCGGGTATGCCCGGCAGGATTATCTGCACCTCAACGCCGCGCTTTGCCGCGTATTTGAGGGCGACTTCAAGCTCGTTGTCGAGGATAAGATACGGCGTCATTATGTGCACATAGCTTATTGAGCGGTAGAGTATGTCGATGTAGACGTTCTCGCCGACTCTTTCGCCGTCAAGCGGCGCGTCGCAGTATGGCATTACAAAGCCGTCTGTTTTGTTTGCGGGGTAAAGCAGCTGGCACTCGTCCCAGGTCGGCTGCGCCTCGGTCATATTCCACATCTGCAGAAACATCAGCGTAAAGCTCTGCACAGCCTCGCCTTTGAGCATTATCGCGGTGTCCTTCCAGTGACCGAAACGGTCGATGTGGTTGATGTATTCGTCTGCGAGGTTTACGCCGCCGTTGAATGCGACCTTGCCGTCGATAACGAGAATTTTTCTGTGGTCACGGTAGTTGTAAGAGGTCGAGATGAACGGTCTTATGCGTGAGAACGGCTTGCACTTTATGCCGTGCTTTGCAAGCAGCTGGGGGTAGTCGTGAGTCAGCGTGGATATCTCGCACATTCCGTCGTACATCACGCGCACATCAACTCCGTGCGCCGCTTTGTCGATAAGTATGTTGAGGATATTTCCCCACATAAGTCCCTCGTCGATTATGAAATATTCGAGGAAGATGAACTTTTCCGCGGCTTTGAGCTGGGGTATCATCGCGGCGTATTTGTCCTCGCCCAGCGGGAAGAACCTGACCTCGGTGTTTTCGTAGATAGGGAAGCGCCCTGTGCGGTTGAGGTAGAAGCAGAGGTCGCTGGTGCCCGAGTCGGTAAGCTCCTGTTTTACAATGGTCAGCTTGTTCTGCGTCAGCATTTTTCGTGATGCGCTGAGCATTTCGCTGTACCGCCGCTTTTCCTTGCGGTGACCGACATCGAGCTGCGAAAACAGCAGGAACAGCGCCGTCGGCACGGGGAAGAACATGAACAGTCCGCACCAGGTCAGCTTTGCGCTGGAATCCATATCGGTATTGAACAGGTAAAACAGCATCGTCAGCAGGAAAATTCCCTGAAACAGCGTCAGCCATTCAAATTTGAGAAGCAGTTCATATATGACCCACAGCACGAAAAGCTGCACGAGAATAAGTAGCAGGAACAGTCCCACACGGCTGAAAAGCAGCTTTTTCAAGCCTGTGCGCCGCTTCGGGATAAGCCTTACAACGCTCGGAGATTCGTTCGGGTTAGGCATAGCATCACTCCGTTTGTTAGATTTATTAATAATATGGTAAGATGTATTTTACTAATTATACAACTTTTTCACGAATAAATCAAGTGCAAAAAGGAATATTTTACGCATTTTTTCGCGTTCGGGCAAAGAAAAAGCCACAGCAACTCAGGCGTGTTATTCCGCTGGTGCTATGGCTTGTTTTGTTATGCGTTCTGAACGCTATGTCGCAGAATCTTTTTGGAGGCGGTCTTTTCAAACTCGCAGTCGCGGAAAAAGACCTTGACTATGCGCTTTGCGGGCGGGAAGGTGTCGTTGACGCTGTCGATGTGCGCCTGAATTTCTGCCCTGATGTCCTCTGATGGATACTCGGGGTCAGGGAAAATCTCGGCTGCGATAGTGTGCTCGCTTTCAAAAACGACCATTTCCTTGATTGGCTCAAAGGTCACGAACTTGTTCTCAATTTCCTCGGGGGAAACGTTCTCGCCGTTTTCTAAAATGATGAGATTTTTCCTGCGACCTGTGATATAAAGGTAGCTGTCGTTGAGGTAGCCGAGGTCGCCTGTTCTGAGCCAGCCGTCCTCTGTGAGAGAGTTCGCTGTCTCGGTGGGGTTCTTGTAGTAGCCCTGCATGACCGACGGGCTTTTCACCCATATCTCGCCCTCGACGATTTTGACTTCGCAGCCCGGAACGACTCTGCCGACCGACTCTGGCTGCGGGCTGAATTTAACGCCTGTGCAGATTCGCGGTGAGCACTCGGTCATTCCGTAGCCCTGCGCTATTTCAATGCCGAACTCCTTGTATCCCTTGATGATGTCTGGGCTAAGATATGCGCCGCCCGAATAGATGACGCTGAAATCCTCGCCGAAAACCTCTTTGCCGACAGCCAGCTTATCAGGCTGCTTGTCGGTCATCTGCTGCATACGTTTGAGAATCGACGCGGCAATCATCGGCACGAAAGTAACATCTTTCGGCTGGAATATTTTCAGGTTTTTCATAACGCGCATCAGCGAGTCGTTGACGCACAGCGTTCTGCCGTACCACAGGCTGCAGAGAATGTCGCAGGTGAAGCAGAAAACGTGGTGAACGGGCAGCACGGTCATTCGCTTGTCGCCGTGGAAATTCTGGTCAGGCTCGCAGGTGGCGTTGTCCATCAGGTTTGAGTTGCGAAGCATAACGCCCTTGCTCTGTCCTGTCGTTCCCGACGTGAAAAGTATGGCTGCGAGGTCGTCGGGCTTTGGCATACCTGTCGGCTGCCTGCCCTCGTACTGCGAGAGGATATCGCCGAGGAAAAGCGCACCCTCGCTTGGCTGGTGCAGCTGGATATAATACTTTACCGCAGGGCAGTTTTGTTTGAAAAACTCGATGTCCTGCGTGTGACGCTCGTCGAGGAAAAGAATTTCGCTGTCCGAGCGGTTTATCTCGTCTGCGATTTTTTCGGCGCTGTTTGCAACGTCAAGCGGAACGCTCACGCAGCAGGCACACTGGATCCCGAACCACGCGGTGAGATACGCGCTGTCGGTCGAGCCGATAAGCGCAGCGTGGACGCCCTCAGGAAATTTTTCCTGTATCCATACGGCAAGACTGTCGCAGCGCTGTCTGAACGTGCGAAAGCTCGTGTCGGTGAATTGCTTGTGGGCATACTCGCGAATGAACGGCTCGTCGCCGAAGCGCTCGTCGGCAGAGTACACAAGCTGTTTGATTATCTGTATCCTATCCATTTTTCAGTCCTTCGAGGTAGTCTGCCAGCTCGCCGACAGTCTTGTTCTTGAACGCCTCGGACTCCTCGATTTCGACGTCTATCTCGTCCTCGATGTCGCCGAGCATACACATAAAGTCGTAGGAATTGAAGCCGAGGTCTTCTGCGAATCTTGCGCTTTCCGCAACGGCAGACTCGTCCACCTCAACGTAGTTTGGTATAAGTTCTTTCAGCTTTTCTATCATTTTAAGGCACTCCTTTTTAAACCATATCCATTATTTCTTTGAGCGTTTTGTCGGGGTTCTCTATGCTGCGGAACAGCACTCTGCCCGTGAAGTAGTAGAGGAACTCGACTTCCTCGGGGGTCGCGCTTTCGCACTGGTAGCCGAAATAGAAGTTGAGTCCGCCGTCGCCGGGGCGGTGCATTGCGGTAATGTAAAACGGCTGCGGCTGTCTGCCCGATGAGTACCAGCGGCTCTTGAAGCCGATGCCTTTGAGGTAAGGCACGATGCTCTTTGCGCTGGCTGGCTGATAGGTGAAGGAAACGCTGTGATAGGTCGCACCAGGGTCGCCCTTAAAGGTCGCAGCTTCCTCGTAATAGTAGCGCATTGTGGAGTAGTCAGCGTGCATAAAGACCTTCTGCTGCTGCTCGTTGATTATGCGCATGGATTCCAGAACTGTGGTGTCGGTGTCCATTATCGTTCTCAGCGGCAGGCAGTGCATACGAACGCCGCCGCACTTTTTGTTGAGCACGGTGGAACGTCTGCTGATGAAATCACGGATTGTGATGTCCTTTTCGTTGTTGTTGAACTTGCTCAGAACGGTTCTGATTGCGTGCAGGATAACGACGCTCACGGGCAGGTCGTGCTCGTTTGCAAAGTCGATTATCTTGTTTGTGGATTCAACATTGAGCGGATAAACGATAGTGTTGCCCGCGCTGTCCTTGGTGGGAAGCAGTCCCCAGCGCAGATTCGGGTCGTTCTTTTCCTGACGCAGTGACTGCAGTCTGCCGGGACCTGTGAAGTCTGTGAACATAGGCTCGCCCTTTGCAAGCTCTGCGTGCCAGAAATCCATATCCTTTTTCTGACGCTTGCTTCCCTCGTATTCGAGGTCTTTCTTGACCGACTCGATATACGACGTCATTGGTGTCGGGTAAGGCATATTGTACATCAGATAGCAATATATTTGCAGTACGTCCTTGGTGAACGCGATGACCGACGCGGAGTCCATACAAACGTGGTGAACGTTGAGATAGTAGCCGTTGTAGCCCTCGGGCATAGAAACGATAACTATTCTTGAAAGCGCGCCTCTGTATGTATCAAATGGCTGTGATGTCCACTTTGCCATTACCTCGTGAGCCTTTTCCTCGTCCCACTCGGAAAAATCGTAATACTCGAAATACTGGTTCTCGTAGGGCATAACATACTGCCATACCTCGTCTGTTTCAGGGTCTTTCCACAGGCGCAGACGCATAGACTCGCACCTTTCGACAGCGCGGTTGAGCGCCTCGCGCAGTGCGGCAACGTTCATTTCTTTCTGAAAATACTGACCTGTGCCGATGTTCACGACCTCGTCAGACGGGCTGAAATTGAGCGTGTACATATGCACCAGCTGAGCCTGTGTCAGCGGGTAGCAGTCACGCTTGATGCCACCGATTATTTTTTCCATGACTTACCTCTTCCTTAATTGCGAGCCTGTCAAAATAGGCTCTTTTTCCACTAATCTTACAATATGTAATTTTATCACATTCCATATGATATGTCAATGTAGAAATCTATCATATCATATCATTTTTTTGCCGTAATTTGTGGCAAAATCTACTCAAACGCTTCTGACTGACGGGCGGGGAGAGGGCGGCTGACAAAGAATTTTTGTAAAATGCTGTAACGTTTCGGGATTTTTTGCGTCAAACGTATAGAAATGTGAGGAAATTTGAGTGTTTTTTTATGTCGAAGGGCGAAGAATATTGACATATCACTGCTGTTATGGTATTATTTTATATAGTAGTGTCATAACGCTGAAAAAGTGGGTGGGTATAATGGACAAGCGAAAGGTCATATATTATTCCGATGAGCTTAATGATGAGTTCTCCACCGCGCAGATAACGCCGCGCACAATTGATGAGGACTACGTCTATATCCACGATTCAAAGTTCAAGAAGTTCACGCACTTTTTTTGGTACCGCATTGTTGCGACGCCAATCGCCTATGCGTACATCAGGCTGGTGTTCGGGCACAAGACAAAGGGTATGCACAAGTTCAAAAAGCACGCTGAGGACGGGTACTTTATGTTCGGCAATCACACGCAGGACATTGCTGACCCGTTTATCCCGAACATGATAAACTTTCCAAAGACCAATTATGTGGTCGTGCACGCAAACAATGTGTCGATGCCTGTGCTGGGAAAGATAACTCCCTCGCTGGGCGCACTGCCGATACCTGAGGGCATGGCGGCTTACAGGAACTTTCTTGACGCCATTGAGACGCGCATAGAGCAGGGGCACTGCGTGGTCATTTACCCCGAGGCGCACATCTGGCCCTACTACACAAAGATAAGAGATTTCCCTGATACATCTTTTGCGTATCCCGCAAAGCTGGGTGCGCCGGTGTACTGTTTTACGAATACATATCACAAGCGAAGATTTTTCGCCCACCCGAGAATAGTCACATATATCGACGGACCTTTCTATCCCGATATGGATAAGCCGCTAAAAGCCCGCAGGAAAGAGCTGAGAAAAAAGGTCTACGAAACGATGTGCAAAAGGGCGGAAAACTCTGACCATGTACAGATAAGATATATTAAACGGGAGAAAGAGTAAATGATAGATATTCTGTTCTGCGGAAACGACGGAGTGTTTGACGGGGTGCTCACCTGTGCGCTGTCGATACTGATGCGCACCGAGACGACAGAGCCGTTTTGTTTTCACATTTTCACGATGGACGTTTCGCATCTCGGCGACAACTACACCTGCATAACAAAAGAGCATATCGACACGCTCAATAAGGCAGTCAAGCAGTTCAACACACAAAACAGCGTGCGCAGATACGACGTCACAAAGTATTATATGAAAGCCTTTTCGGGCTGCCCGAACGAGGGCGCTTACTGCTCGCCGTACACGCTGATAAGGCTGTTTGCGGACGTTGTCAAGGGCATACCCAACAAGCTGTTATATCTTGACGCGGACATTATGTTCAACCGTGATGTAAGGCTTTTGTGGGACACAGACCTCACGGGCGTTGAATACGCCGCCGCAAGAGACCACTACGGCAAATATCTGATAAAACCCAATTACATAAACGCAGGCGTGCTGCTTTTCAATATGAAGCTCTGCCGCCAGACAGGGCTTTTCAAAAAGGCACGGTGGTGGATAAAAAAGCAGAAGCTCACCTTTGCAGACCAGAGCGCACTGATACGCTCGACGGTGAGCAAAAAGGTGCTGCCGCAGCGTTTCAACGACCAGAAGTTTCTGCACAAGCATACGGTCGTGCGGCATTTTTCAAAGCGCCTTTTCTGGCTGCCTTATCCGCATACGGATAATATAAAACAGTGGCATATCGAAAAAGTCCATTCTGTCTTCGGGTACAGACAGTTTGATGACATATACAGCGAATACCTCAAATTTACAGATATACCTCAGAAGGAGAAAAAATGAAGGAACCTATCATACCGATATTCTATGCCTGCGACGACGCGTTCGTAAAGTTTACCGTCGTGTCGATGCACTCGATGATACAGAATGCCTCAAAGGACTACAAGTACATCGTGCATATTCTTCACACGGAGATCTCCGACAAGATGAAAGACGTTGTGAACAGGCTGGCAAACGATAATTTCGAGATACGCTTTGTTGATGTGACTTCCTATCTGCAGTCGATTTCCGAAAAGCTGCCTCTGCGTGACTACTACTCAAAGACCACATATTACAGGCTTTTCATTGCAGAGATGTTCCCGCAGTACACAAAGGCACTGTACCTTGACAGCGACACTGTCATTCTCGGCGACGTCAGCAAGCTGTATCTTACAGACATCAGAGACGCATACCTCGGCGCTTGTCACGAGCAGGTAATGGTGCAGACGCGAGAGTTCGGCACATACGTTGAAAAGGTGGTTGGCGTGTCACGCTACAATTTCTTCAACGCAGGTCTTATGCTCATCAACTGCGAGCAGTTCAGACTGCATTTCGTGCTGGACAAATTCATCGACTACCTGCACTACTACAACTTTGTCGTTACGCAGGACGAGGACTATCTCAACCTTATCTGCAAAGACCACGTTTACTGGCTCGACCAGCGCTGGAACACCGAGACTTTCGGCGAGATAGCTTACCCTGTCGAGCAGGCAGAGATGATCCACTACATTATGATAAACAAGCCGTGGCACTATGAGGAGTGTATGTTCGGCGACCTTTTCTGGAAATACGCCGAGCAGACCGAGGTTTACGAGGAGGTGCTTGCCGTGCAGAAAAATTACACTGACGAGGAAAAAGAGCGCGACTCAAAGTCGGCTGACAACCTTGTAAAGCTGGCAGTTACCGAGACGGAGCGTGATGATAATTTCCTCAACCGCATAAACCGCGACAAGCGCGACAAAGACCGCGTTGAGATACTGCACAAGATCGAGCAGTTCGAGCGCGAGGGACGCTTTGACGAGGACGTTGAACAAGACCCGCCGGGCAGAGTGCTTATGCCTGACGAGATAGAATATATCCGCAGGACGAAAGCCGAAAAGCTCAAAACAAAGCTGGCTTTCAAGATGGCGCACAAGTTCGTTGACGGGCTTATCGACGAAAAGAAGCTCATCATCAAGGAGATAAAGGGACTTGAAAATTTCAAGGGACTTGAATGCGGCGCTGTTATCACCTGCAACCATTTCAACGCTTTTGACAGCTTTGCGATACAGCTTGCCTATGAGGCTGCCGAGCAGCCGAGCAGAGGCTTCTGGCGCGTTATCAGAGAGGGCAACTACACCTCGTTCCCCGGCTTTTACGGCTTCCTGATGCGCCACTGCAACACACTTCCGCTGTCGTCGAACGTTGACACGATGAAAAAGTTCTTTAAAGCGATTGACGAGCTTATCTGCGGCGGCGACTATGTGCTGTTCTACCCAGAGCAGAGCATGTGGTGGAACTACCGCAAGCCAAAGCCGCTGAAAAGAGGAGCTTATCTGTGTGCCGCAAGAAGCGGTGCGCCCGTTCTGCCCTGCTTTATAACGATGAAAGATTCAGACGTTATGGGCGAGGACGGTTTCTACGTTCAGGAATACACTATCCACATCTCGCCGCCTATCTATCCCGACAAGAGCCTTTCGCGCAGGGAGCAGGCTGACAAGATGATGCTCAAAAACTACGAGCTTTGGAAAGAGATTTACGAGACAGAGTATCATATCCCGCTTTCGTACACGACACAGAGCGAGAATATGGCTCAGCTTGAGGGCTTTGTCCCCGCGGAATAAAAACTCACAGCACCTGTCCTTTTGTAAGGGCGGGTGCTTTTTTCGTGTCCAAAAGCGAAAGTCTTAAAATTTCTTTAAAAGCCTTAAAAGAGTCTTTATAAGGGGTTTTGCGCATTGACAAAGGGCGCGGGCGGCTGTATAATCTGAAATTGTAGAACACAAAGACATCTTCGGGGCAAACACAATTTATATAGTGGGAGGAAATCCAATGAAGAAAAAATTGTTGTCGTTTGCTCTTTCGGTGTGTATGCTGCTCGGTATGAGCGCGTGCTTACCCGAAAATGTTTTCACAGACAGCACAAGTATCAACGCGGATGCGTTCAACGTTCTCTGCGAGGCATTTGGTCACGATTGGGAATATGATAGTTCAAAAGCAAAAGAGCCGTCTTGCTTTGAAGATGGATATTCCTACAAGTACTGCAAACGCTGCGGTGAGGTCGAAAAGCCGGTACGTCCTGCTTACGGAGATCACTCCTGGGGATATTGGGAGACCGTTCTCGAACCTACCTGTAAAAGCGAGGGTCTGAGAGCTCATGTCTGCTGGGAGTGCGGCGCAAAGGAGTGCAAGCCCATAGCCAAAGCAGAACATACACGCATAGACGGTCCGCCGAAAAAAACCGTTTATCCTACCTGCACGGCACGAGGCTACCGTGTGTACAAGTGCAAATGGTGCAGTGAAGAAATTATCGAGTATTTCGGTGAGCCAAAGGGTCACAAATGGTCTGACTGGAAAGTCGCCAACCCTGCGACCTGCACATCTGACGGCGTTGAGACACAGACCTGTTCCGAGTGCAAGGCAGTAGAGAGAAGAGCTGTCAAGGCAACGGGACACTCGCTGACAGAGTGGAAAACCACCAAGGGTGCAAGCTGCAAAGAGGACGGCGAGAGAGAAAGACATTGTCAGAATGCAAATTGCAATTACCGCGAGACAGAAACTATAACCAAGGCAAATCACAACTGGTCAAAATGGAGAACCATCAAAGAAACGAACTGCAAGGAGATGGGCAAACAGGAGCGCACCTGCGCTGGCTGCGGCGAAAAGGAAACTCAGAATATAGCGATAATCGCGCATAATTATAACTGGAAGACCACAAAGGCTGCCACCTGCTGTGCCGAGGGCGAAAAGGTTGGCACTTGCAGCATGTGCGGCAACAAGGTCACAGAAAAAACAGCAAAGGCTGGTCACAGCTGGAAAGACCCCGAGTGGACTTGGTCTGCGGACAACAAGACCGCAACTGCAAAGTTTGTCTGCAAGCTCGACAAATCCCACACACAGACGCTGACAGCAAATGCTGTTTTTGACTCTGAGCCTGCGACCTGCACGGCTAAGGGCGAAGCAGGCTATGTCGCACAGGTGACTATCGACGGCAAGAAGTACAGCGCGTATAAAGTCACACAGACCACCGAAAAGCTCAGCCACAATTTCAGTGATTGGAAGATAACAGGCTTTGATACCAAGAAGGGAACGTCTATGCTTTCAAGGTACTGCTCCAAGTGCAGAGGCGAGGAAGAAAAAACGGGCTCAGCTGCGGTTTACCGCCTTGCAGGCAAGGGCAGATATGAGACTGCGGCGGCTATTTCCAAGCAGGGCTTTGAAAAGGCTGACACCGTGGTGCTCGCTTACAGCATGAACTATGCTGATGCGCTTGCGGGCGTTCCGCTTGCGGCAAAGCTCAAAGCGCCTATCCTGCTTACCGACAAGGGCAAGCTCGACGCTGCCACAGCCGCAGAGATAACGCGCCTCGGCGCAAAGAAAGCAGTCATCCTCGGCGGCGAGGGTGCGATAAGCAAGCCTGTTGAAAAGCAGGTTCAGTCAATGGGACTTTCCACCGAGCGTCTTGCGGGCAGCAGCCGTTTCGGCACAGCCACAAAGATAGCTCGGAAGCTGAATGAAAAGCCGACCACTGTGTTCTTTGTTTACGGTCTGAATTATGCAGATGCACTTTCCGTAAGCACGGCTGCCGCAGTTATGAACGCTCCCGTTATCTACCTGAAAACAACGGGAGATATCGACGCAGATACCGCAGATTATCTCAAATCTGTCAAGGGCAGCGTTAAAAATGCCTATGTCATCGGCGGCAAAGGCGTTATCAGCGACGATATGAAAGAGCAGACTGAAAAGCTGCTGGGCATCACAGCAAAGAGAGTCAGCGGCGCAAACAGATATGAGACCTGCGTTGAAGTCAATACCGAGTTCAAGAATGTTCTGTATGGAAAATCCGTGTGTCTCGCAACAGGACTTGATTTCCCTGACGCACTTGCAGGCGGCGTGTTCGCGGCGCAGAAAAAGTCACCGCTGCTGCTTGTAAACGGCAAGTCTGCCGCTGCACTTAACGACTCGCAGAAAGTATTTCTCAAAGCGCAGTCGCCTTATGTTCTCTACATATTCGGCGGCACGGGCGCAGTGTGCGACAGAAAACTCAAATGGTGATAAGACAGCAAAAAGGCTCCGTGAAATATTCGCGGAGTCTTTTGCCGATTCTGAAAGTTTGCGGCAGGTGCGCCATTTTGCTGGGCAAAAATAACTTTTGTACAATGATATCCCAAATGAACAATGTGAAAAATATGTTGACTTTTTTGCAGAAATATGTTATCATATTGTTGCGGAAAAGCAGTCGGAAACAAAAGAAAACTGCTTATGAAAGATGAAAAATGCTGTGGGTTTTACAGCATTGTGTGCGGCGGCTGCCGATACGCACCTGCGTTTGTACATATGCTGCAAATGCGGGTGCTTTTTTAGATTTGAACACGACGGAAAACAAGGAGCATATCGTGAAGAAACTTAAAAAGACCGACTATGTAATAATCGCTGTGCTGGCGGCACTTATCGCGTGCGCTGCGGCGTGGATAGTGCTGGGACGTGAAAAAAGCGGCGGCACGGTCAGAGCTGACGAGCCTGAAAAAACGGTGTCCTATGAGGACTACAACGGCAAGAGGATAGGCATAATCACGGGTTCGAGCTTTGAGCAGATAGCAAAGAACAAGTTCCCCGACAGCGAGTGTTTTTATTTCAACAACTATACCGATATGGCTGCGGCGCTGGCGCAGAACAAGATAGACTGCTTCCTCGGTGACGAGCCTGTGGTGCGCATGATGTGCAGCACAAAGCCCGAGCTTGGCTATGTCAAAAAGCTGGTCACCAACGAAAAGTACGCCTTTGCATTTACGAAGAACGACCCCAAAGCGCAGAGACTGTGCGAGCAGCTCAACGAGATGCTGGCAGAGTTCAGCAAAGACGGCACGCTGCAGGAGATGAGCGACATCTGGCTGGGCAGCGACGAAAGCAAGAAAGTCGTCGACCTTGAGGGCTTCAGCGGCGAAAAGATAAACATTGTTTCGCCCTCGACAAATGCGCCGTTTTGCTACATAAAAAATCAGAAAATGGTGGGCTATTCGGTCGACCTCGCGGCGCGCTTCTGCCGCAGATACGGCTATGAGCCTGTGATCGAGGACGTCGATTTCGGCACCAGCTTTGCAGGCGTGGCAACGGGCAAGTATGATATGTGCGCGTCGAACGTGTCTGTGACGGATGAAAGAAAGCAGAGCGTTCTGTTCTCCGACGCGGTGTACGAGGGCGGCGTGGTGCTGGCGGTGAACAGCGCCGACCTGCCTGTTACAAAGGAAGTTTCACAGCGCGATTACAAGGACTACGACGGTCAGAAAATGGGCATCATCACAGGTTCGAGCTTTGAGGCGGCGACCTTTGAGTATTTCCCCAACAGCGAGTACCTTTACTACAACAACTATACCGATATGGCTGCCGCACTCGAACGCGGAAAGATTGACGGTTTTGTGGGCGACGAGCCTTCGATGAAGCTGCTGTGCGGCAACAACAAGAACATTACCTGCCTGCAAAAGATGCTTGTGGGCGACGACTACGCCTTTGTGTTCACCAAGGGCAGCGAAAAGACAAAGAAATACCGCGAGCAGTTCGACGAGATGCTGCTCGAATACAAGAAAGACGGCACGCTTGACGAGATTAAAACGCTGTGGTTCGGCAGCGACGAGAGCAAACAGGTCGTTGATATGAGCGGCTTGAGCGGCGAAAAGATAAAGATAACCACCAACTCGTCCAACGCGCCGTTCAGCTACATCAAAGACCATAAGCTCGTGGGCTATTCCACCGACCTCGTTGTGCGCTTCTGCCGCAGATACGGCTATGAGCCTGTGTTCGAGGACGTTGATTTTTCCACCTGCGTTTCGGCTGTTGCCGCAGGCAGCGCGGACATCTGCGCTTCGAGCGCATCTATCACCGAGGAAAGAAAGCAGAGCTGTGATTTCTCGCAGCCGATTTACAACGGCGGTCTTGTGCTTGCGGTGCGCAACGAAAAGACAGAGACAACCGTGGAGGAAGGCTTCTGGGAGGGCTTGAAGAGCAGCTTTGAGCGCAACTTTATCCGCGAGGACCGCTGGAAACTGATAGTCGAGGGAATCGGAATGACCTGTGCTATCACCGCGCTCTCGGTGCTGTTCGGCAGCATACTCGCCTTTGCGGTGTGCCTGTTCAGGCGCACTGGCAGCGTGCTGGCAAACGCAATCTCAAACCTCTATGTCAAGCTGCTGCAGGGCACGCCTATTGTCGTGCTTCTGATGATACTTTACTACATCGTGTTCGGCAAGACGGGAATGCCTGCAATGTGGGTAGCCGTTATCGGCTTCTCGCTCAACTTCGGCGCATACGTCTCGGAGATAATGCGCTCGGGCATCGACAGCGTTGACGCAGGTCAGCGTGAGGCTGCGCTTGCCCTTGGCTACACCGAAAGACAGGCGTTTTACAGGTTCGTCTTCCCGCAGGCAGCGGTGAGGTTCATTCCTGTTTACAGAGGCGAGATAATCTCGCTGCTCAAAAGCACCGCGATTGTCGGCTACATCGCGATACAGGACCTTACAAAGATGAGCGACATTATCCGCAGCAGAACCTACGAGGCGTTTTTCCCGCTGATAGTCACGGCGATAATCTATTTCATTCTCGCGTGGATAATCTCGATAGTCCTGAACATCGTTTTAAGGCGTATCGACAAGCGCCGCAGAAAGAGAAATGTCAAGGGGGTGCAGACTAAATGAGCCTGTTGAAGATAGAGCATCTGCGCAAAGAATTCCCCGATGTCACACCGCTTGAAGACGTCAGCTTTGAGGTGAACAAGGGTGACATAATCTCGATAATCGGTCCGTCGGGCGCAGGCAAATCAACGCTGCTGCGCTGCCTTAACCAGCTTGAAACGGTCACCTCGGGAACGGTCACATTTGACGGGCAGGTCATCACTGACCCCAAGTGCAAAATGCCGCAGGTGCGTCAGAAAATGGGCATGGTGTTCCAGTCGTTCAACCTGTTTGCAAATCTCAGCGTGATAGAAAACGTAATGGCTGCGCCTGTGAAGCTGCTGGGCAAAACGCGGCAGCAGGCGTACGACGACGGCATGGAGCTGCTGCGCAAGGTCGGTCTTGCGGAAAAGGCACTCAGCTTTCCCGACGAGCTTTCGGGCGGTCAGAAACAGCGTGTTGCAATCGCAAGAGCAATCGCTATGAAGCCCGAGGTGCTGCTGTTTGACGAGCCTACATCTGCGCTCGACCCTACGATGGTCAGCGAGGTTCTGCAGGTCATAAAGAGCCTTGCGAAAGACGGAATGACGATGCTGATAGTCACCCACGAAATGAAATTCGCCCGCGACGTTTCCACAAGAGTTTTTTATCTCGACGAGGGAGGTATTTACGAACAGGGCACGCCGCAGCAGATTTTTGAATCGCCGCAGAAAGAAAAGACGCGCATTTTCATCAAGCGCCTCAAACAGCTTGAAATGACCATATCCACCGCATACTTTGATTTTATCGGCTCTGTGGCGCAGATAGAGCGCTTCTGCGCCGAGAATCTTATCAGCGAAAAGACGACAAGGAATGCCCAGCTTATCTTTGAGGAGGCTGTCGCGGCAAGCATCAGCTCCCACTCGGAGCAGAGCGCAAACGTGCTGCCTATGCAGGTGGTGTTTGAGATTTCCGAAACGGACAGCAGCTTCTGTATGAACGTGCGCTACGGCGGCGACAGCTTTGACCCGCTGACAGCAGGCGACGATATTTCAATGTCGATTATAAGAAGCCTTGCGGTCAGCTGTGAGCACAGCTTTGACGCCGACGGCAACCACCTGTGCATAAAAATCACGTGAAAACGAGACTATTGACAAGCCCGCCGCAATGCTGTATAATCACAATAAAGTCAGGACAGTCTGGCTTTTTTCAAACGCAGAGTGATTTAAGGGGAGTGTGTATTATGGTAACAGTTTCTGTGGTAGACGGAGAGTTCAAATTCAAAGGAACTTTTGATTTAGGGTATATCGGTTTTTTCAAGGACGACCAGATAGAAATAATGGAGGACTGCTCCGACATCAGAGACGAGTGGTATGACGAGCTTTCCGAGGTAATGGACGTTGACACCTGCACCGACGAGGAGATTGCCGCTTTTCTTGCAGACAGAATGAACGAGGCGGAGAAAAAGATCCAGGCGCATATCGGGGAGATAAACGATACTTTCCTTTATCACGTTTACGACGATATGAAGGCTTGCGGCAACGAGTTCTGGGAGCACGAGGAGCTGACAGTTCCAGGCTTTGACTATGACGACCCCGAGTTCGATTTTTATGAGACGCCCAAAGAGGCTATCGCGGCTGGCTGCACCCATTTCGGAATGGAGGAGCCTAACGACGGCACCGTCAAAAAGGACAGCTTTGAGGAGTATCTGAGAAAATACAGACCTATGTTCAACCTTGATAATTTCATCGGCGGCATTGAGCCTGAACACGTCTGTCTGCAGCAGGACAGCATCAGCTTCCAGTGCTCTGACAAGTTCAACTGGGCGCTTATCTGCGGCGCATATGACGTGATAGACCTTGACGACCTCAGCTTTTCCGACTGGCACAATTATTGATATGAACACAAGGCGGCTTGCGGCGGGATAAATTCCCCGTGACGAGTCGCTTTTTTATTGACTATTATCACCTGTTGTGGTATAATACCAGCAAGGAAGGAGAGATGAGGCTATGAACGAAAAAGCTGAGAATACATCCCTTATCGGCGGTCTTACGCTGTTCTTCGGCATTTTTCTGCTTTGTACAGACGTGTTCTTCCTGATAACAGGCATCGCATACGATATGCCGCTGATGCGCTATGTCATCTATGTCAAGCTGGCGCTCAACACCTCAAATATCTTCCTGATACTGAAAAAGCATTATCTGATATCCACTGTGATAATCTACACGGTCATTCTCGGTTTTATGATTGTGGGAGTCATCTGCATCGGACTGGTGGGGGAGTTCCAGCTCTACGCCCTTGGAATGCTCGCCTGCATCAGCTATAACGGCTATCTGCACAAAAGGATACTGGGAAAGGAGCTTCCGCTTGCGTTTATCATTGCCCTGCACGTGCTGGGTTACGTCGGGGTATACATCTACGCACGAATGACCGAGCCGCTTTATTCTATCCCCGAAAGCGGTGAGAATCTGTTTATCATTTTCAACTCGGTCGCATCATTTGGCATCGTTATAATCTACGTCTGCCTGTTCCACAACGTTGCGATACGCTCGGAGGAGAAGCTGGAGGCAACGGCGATGATCGATAACCTCACAGGTCTTTACAACCGCCATTATCTGCTGGCGTCGCTCGAACAGACCGAGCAGGCTTCGCCAAAGGAATGCTGGCTGGCGCTTCTGGACATAGACGATTTCAAGACGGTCAACGATACCTACGGTCATATTTGCGGCGACAGCGTGCTGCGCAAGGTCGCAGAGCTTGTGAAACAGGGCTGTCAGGACTGCATCGTCTGCCGCTGGGGAGGAGAGGAGTTCATCATTCTCTCGGCAAAGCACAAATGCAGCACCGATATTCTGGAAACTCTCCGCCGGAGGATAGCAAGCGAGAAGTTCAGCTATGACAACGTCACGTTTGGGATAACCGTCACAATCGGCGCCGCAGGGTACGACAGTGAGCTTACAAACGACGGCTGGATATCCAAAGCAGACGAGAAGCTCTACTTCGGCAAGACCCACGGCAAAAACCAGGTCGTGCTCTGAACAGGGCAAATTAAGTTCATACAAAAACCAAGCCGCACAGCGAAAAACTGTGCGGCTTTTTTATGGGGTTTCGTTCGGAAGCTCGTTGCTCTCGGTAATGATATCCTCGGCATCAAACTTGATTATTGATACATACAGCTTATATGATGCTCCGCACTAACTTGCCTGTTACGATAGCAAAAAAAGCCAAGCATAACTCCGTGTGCGATGATGCAATTAACGGTCACGCTGAGAACTCAAACTCTGTTCCCTTCTTCAGTCGATGCTCAAACAGTGCTGCAAAGAACGCAAGTGCGACAAATATTCCGACCTTTGTTATCAGTGCAGGTATCGGCAGGTCTACGCCTGCAAGCAGCTGAAAAACAGTTTGCATGGGCAGAATGATTCCTATGTATATGCACACTCTCAATATCATCCGCAGCAGCACATAGCCTATAAAGCTGCCCTTGCGTACAAGAAAAAATGCAATGAACATCAGTGGGCTGATGATGCCCATATCAAGCACATATGTCACCTCGGTGGTATAGACCTCGATAAGCTCAAGCGGTCTGCCCTTTGCAAGAGCTGTGATTATATCGGGCAGCCACGCCACAAAGAGCGATATGCCCGACAGGAGCAGGAACACTTTTATGCCTTTGGTGACGGGATAGGTGCAGACTTTTTCATGCTTTGCGCTGATTGTCTGAAACCGTGACATCAGCATGCAAACGCTGAAAAGGCAGACGCTGAACACCAGAATATACAAAAGATGCAGCTTATTGTATGTTGCGCCGAACGACAAACTTGCCGAATAGTAAAGCAGCAATGAGAGGTTGCCGAAGCAGCCGATAAGGCTTTCAACGCTCTGCTCTTTGCGTTCTCTGACAAAAGACCATATCGACAGCGGAACTACAAGCAGCAGTATCGTCAGGTCAGTGCCGACGAAAAGAGGTGCTTTGAAAAACGAGTCGTTTTTATATATCCCGTATCCCCACATTTTTACGCTGTCGCCATACTGATTGGTGACTTCATACGAATGCGAGGTGCTGAAAGAAAGCACGCCCGTGACGGTCACAACCGCCACAAGCAGTATCGTCAGTACATTCATCAGCTCAAAAATCTTTTTGTTTTCTTTCATTGTTGTCTCCTTTTTTCTTAAAAAGCGCTGAGCAGCCTGCCCAAGTTCTTTTTCAAGCTGTTTATCTGCGCATCCGAAAATGACGAGAACAATCTGTCCGTTTCGGCAGCTGCAGACTCTGCGTTCTGGGCAAAATACTTGTTTGTTTTCTCTGTCAGTTCCACCTGCAATGCCCTTGCATCACTGCTCGATTTTTTGAATATCACATATCCTTTGCTTTCAAGCGGTGTGAGCAGTTTCTTCACGTTCTGTCTTGTTGTTCCGGTGAACGCTGCGATACTGTTGATGTTTTTTTCTTTATCACTCATTTTTGATATCATTAGCAGCAAAAACCACTGCCTGAATGTGATGTCGGGCAGCATTTGATCGCCGAATTTGATTATCTTGTTTGACAGCAGACAAATGCACCCGATGATATACTCCTCATTTTCTGTTCTGTCCATAATGCGCCTCCAAATATGCAACTTGTTGCCTTTCATTATACGCAACCTGTTGCATATTGTCAAGAGCAAGCCTTTAAGTTTAACATTTTCTTTACAGTTGCCGCTGTTTTCCCGATAACTTAACGGTCACGCCGAGATCCGGACCGGGACACGAATGTATGATTCCCAAAATGAAAAAGCCTGTAAAGCACGCAGGAAAGGCTTTTGGGCAAAGCAAAAAGTACCCGCCAAATAACATGCAGCATCTGTTCGGCGGCAGCGAGAAGCTCCTCGATATTCATTGTTTCCTTGCCGAGCATAATGCTTTCAGGCTTTTTGTGCGTTATGTACTGCTCTGCGGGATATGTAAAGATCATTGAGGTCTTGACAAGTGGTTCAATATGGATTATAATGTAGTTACCGAACGGTTACCAAACGGCAGGGAGGTATTACAGATGATAGAAAAGAGACAACAAACTAACCGCGCATTTTTTAAGAAAAGGAGGAAGCTGAAGGTGTTTCTGATAATTCTGCTTGTCATTATCATTGCGCTGGCAATTGATTTTTTCATTGTGCGGCATATCGCACTCAAGCGCTTTGAAAAGTACAAGGCTATGGCGGAATCGGTGGACACGTCCTGCGGAAAGATAAGCTATATCGACAAGGGCAGCGGCGAGCCTTTTCTTATCTTTCACGGGATAACGGGCGGATATGACCAGGGCTTTGACGTAATGGGCGAGCGTACTGATACTTACCGTGTCATTGCACCGTCAAGGTTCGGCTACCCGGGCAGCGACCTGCCTGAAAACGCAACGGTGGATATGCAGGCTGAGGCTTTTGTCGAGCTGCTTGACAAGCTGGGCATAGAAAAGACTTTTGTCACGGCAACGAGCGCAGGCGGAACAGTGGCGCAGAGGTTTGCTCTGCTGCACCCAGAAAGGTGCAAGGGCTTGGTGCTGTACTGCTCGGGATATCCCGAAAAGGAAAAGCCGACTGAATCCGCAAACGGTATGACAGGTCCGCCATCATTTTTCTGCAACGACTTTATGATGTGGCTGATAAGCCCGCTGTTCAAGCCGATGATGGGTATGGACAGGAGCGTCATCAAGCAGATAATGCCTATGAAAGAGCGCAAGGCAGGTATAGCGTTCGACGGCGATGCTGTCAACAAAGACCACACTGACAACTACGACAACTACGATCTGCGCAGCCTGAAAGTCCCTGTGCTTATCATTCATTCTGAGGACGACAAGCTCGCCAATCCCGAAAAAGCAAAGTTCTGGAGCGGCGAGATACCGAACTGCAAATCGGTTTTCTTCTCGGGCGGCGGGCACCTTATGGACGGCAACAGCGACGAGATAAACAGCGTGGTAGATGAATTTGTGGAGGAAAACAAATGAGCACGAAAGATTTGATACTTGAAGAGGCACTGCGGCAGTTTTCGGAAAAAGGCTTTGCGGGAACGTCAATGAGCGAGATAGCAAAGCCGCTGGGCATAACGAAAGCTGCGCTGTACAAGCACTTTGAAAGCAAGCAGCAGATTTTCGACGAGATAATCGCAGAATCGGAGAACAGGTACGCGGAGATTTTTGAAAAGCTGTCGGTGCATTTCGATGGCGGTCAGCCTGACAAGCAGGACGTTGCCGTTTACAGCAGCATTTCGATAGAGGGTTTGTGCGAAAGCGTGCTGACGTTCGTTCGCTTTTCGATGAACGACGAATACTCGCGGCAGGTGCGCCGAATGCTGACCATCTCGCAGTTTCAGACTGCAGAACTTAGCGGAATGTTTACCAAGCGGTATGTTGATACTATGCTCGAATATGACGAAAGGCTCTTTGAGCAGCTTATCGGCTCGGGTATTATCAGCAGCGGAGACCCGAAGGCTCTGGCAGCGATGTTCTATGCGCCCGTTCTGATGTATATGGGCATATGGGACAGGCAGCCCGAAAAGGCGCAGGAATGCGAGGCGGCGATAAAAATGCATATTGAACAGTTCTGCAAAATGACAAAAGCCTGAGAGCAGGACGCTTTCAGGCTTTTTTGCGTTATGTACTGCCCTGCCAGACTGCAATAAACACTTTTGAAAAATCCCTTGACAAAACTCCCGCCGTATGCTAAAATAATATGCAGTATACTGCATATTATTTTAAGGAGGAGAGAAATGGACATTTACAACTCGCCTGTATTCACCTCGCTGGTTGAGATCTCTCGGCTTGCGAACACGCTGCAAAGCGTTATGGATATGGGAATGGACGACATCACATCAAGGCAATGGCTGCCGCTGATGATACTCGGCAGGTGCAAAGATGCGCCGAACCTTAACCAGCTTGCCGAGAAATGCGGCATCACACGGCAGAGTGCAAAGCAGCTTGTTGACAAGCTCGCAGAGAAAGACCTTGTGCGGCTTGAAAGGTCAGCGGGCGACAGGCGGAATATGTGCATAGTCATCACGGAAAAAGGGCGCAGCTGGGGGAAAGACAATCTCGATAGGAATGTGCAGTTCGTGACCGAGCTTTTCGGCGGGATACCACAGAAAGATATCGAGGTTTTCACCGATGTTCAGCAAAAACTCCTCCAAAGATTAGAACAGATAAAGCAGCAGCTGAAAACGGAGGAATGAACAATGAAAAAGGAAACAACAAAACAAAAACTTGATGTATGGGTGATACCACGGCTGATATTGTTTGTGGTGCTCTCTGCGGCAATATCAACACCGCTGCGCATATTTTCGGAGGCTGTTATAGAGGGAAAGAAAGGTGCGCCCGAATTTATCACGGCAGGGTTTCTGATATACGGGGTGTGTGCAGAGCTTGTGCAAGCGATCGGTTACTTTGTGCTCGGAAGATGTCTGCCGATAAAAAGCGGTGCTGCGCGTGGACTTGCGTATATGTCGCTGATACTTGTAACAAGTTATCTTCCGAACATTCTTGGAATGGCTGGCGGCGACGGAAAGATAATCGACGACTCGCTGACGGTTGGGATAGTTGTAGTCGATGTTATATCATATCTGTCAAAAGGACTTATCCTTGGGCTGCTGATGAAAAAGTATGACCTTGCAAAGCCTTCGGTAAAGAGCAAAGTCATAGGTTCAAAGTTTGGAGTGCTTTGCATAGTCTGCGGAATTGTTTTTGCAGCACTCAATGCAATCACCGACCTTGCGGCAGGTGCTGCGGACAAGTCATGGAAGCTTTGCAGCATACTTGGCGTTTCTTCGCAGAGGGAAACTGTTTTCTACATTGTGTTTACAGTATTTATGTTTGTCGCAGGTGCGCTGCTTCCGATATGGTATCGCTGTTGTATGTCCGATGATGTTTCGGTCAAGGGTGCGCTGCTGTGTTCGGCAAAGGTTACGGTTTTTGTATGGCTGCCGAATGTGCTGATAATGGCGTTCTTCGGAACTCCCGCCCTGCTTACCTGTGCCTACGGCGCAGCTTATGCCGTAATGGTAGCTGTGTGCGTGCTGGTTTACAGAAAGCTAACTCAAAACAAATAGATACAGCAAAAGCCTGAGAGCAAAACATTTTCAGGCTTTTCAGAGGAATTGAGGGTACCATCTGCATATATTCTGCCGTTTGAAAACAAAAGCAAGGAGCTGCTGCGGTGTTGAACCGCACCATTTTGTGCGTACAGCACAAAAAAGCCCCTATGGATAATTGAATCAAGCAACGAACTGGCTTCGCAATTCAAGCGGAGTCAGTTTTGTTTTGAATTGGATACGCTGATGATTGTA
>Ga0256405_10001790_pt1 | contig 55236 bp, 51 predicted proteins | sample RumenRJG_02DNA_FD_189096 | JGI IMG/M metagenome (GOLD analysis project Ga0256405, IMG submission 189096) | Bovine rumen microbial communities from Lethbridge, Alberta, Canada - RJG_02 | ecosystem: Host-associated > Mammals > Digestive system > Stomach > Rumen | place: Canada: Alberta... | reverse complement strand
AGATAGGGGTCTTCTCTTTCAAAACAGCTTCAGCAATAATAAGAGGCTTTATTCTTAAATAATGAGGTTCTCCTTGTTTAAGGCCAAATTGTTTTTTTAGCCATTTATTGAGTTGAGCCCGTACTTTCGCTTCATTTATTATTGATTTTTCTTCAACAATCATCACCGTTCCGGCCCCATTATTTGTTTTTAAGACAAAGCTATCTGGCAGTTTCGAGAAGTCTATCTGGCTAGCGTTATCCCACACCCCCAAAAGAGGAACCAAATACTTTCTGTAACCTTTCTCTTCAATGTACTTGCGAACCGCATACTTATCAGCCAACTCTGACCATTTTGTGGTGTCAGTATTAAACTTCAACCAATTAATCTTCTCATTCAAGTCAACTGGATGCACCCAATTAATGCCTTCACTCTTCTTCATTGTATCCATATAAAGATGGTCGGCAAGCTTTCTTGGATTATGGGTACTTAGGTATCTATAATGCACTTTTCTTACCAGTGACTGAAACTTACTAATTATACTCATATAGCCTCTTATAATGATTAAATACAACGCTTCTCAATCCCTCTTAAAAATATCCCTTGTATAAACCTTTTCCTTCACATCATCCAAACAAGCGTCATAGCGATTAGCCACAATAGCCTGGCTACGTTGTTTGAACTCTTCAAGGTTATTCACAACTTCGCTTCCAAAGAAGGTGCTGCCGTCCTCTAAAGTCGGTTCATAGATAATGACCTGCGCCCCCTTAGCCTTAATGCGCTTCATAATGCCCTGGATGGCACTCTGGCGAAAGTTATCACTGTTGCTCTTCATCGTCAGACGGAAAACACCGATGATGCATTTCTGCTCCTTATCGGCATCGAAACGGCTATTAGCGTCATAATAACCGGCTCGTTTGAGGATAGCATCTGCTATGTAATCCTTGCGAGTACGGTTGCTCTCCACAATAGCACGGATGAGGTCTTCGGGAACATCATCGTAGTTGGCAAGCAGTTGCTTAGTGTCCTTCGGCAGACAGTAGCCGCCGTAGCCGAAGCTGGGATTGTTGTAGTGTGTACCAATACGCGGATCAAGTCCTACACCCTCGATAATGGCCTGCGTGTCTAAGCCTTTTACTTCTGCATAGGTATCCAACTCATTGAAGTAGCTGACACGAAGGGCCAGATAAGTATTAGCGAAAAGCTTCACGGCCTCTGCCTCTTTCATTCCCATAAATAAACAAGGGATGCCCTTGTTTGGTTCAAGGTTCTTGGACGAGCCAAGCGGCAAAGCCGAGCGCAAGGTTCCTGGTTCAACGTTGGCTGCGCCTTGTGCAGCAATCGCACCTTCAACAAGTAGGGATGCAAACAGGTGAGCCTTCTCTGTGAGCCAATTGAGGTCGGTAATCTGCTTGATGGCCTCGTTCTCCTCCTTGAACTCCTCGCTCATCATCTTGGGAATGCCTACGATGATACGGCTGGGATAGAGGTTGTCGTAGAGTGCTTTGCTCTCACGAAGGAACTCCGGTGAGAAAAGCAGATTGAACTTCTTAATGCCTTTGTTGGCATACTTCACGTACAGACCACGGGTGTACCCCACAGGAATGGTACTCTTGATGACCATTACCGCATTGGGGTTTACCTTCAATACAACATCAATCACTGCCTCAACAGCTGATGTGTCGAAGAAGTTCTTCTTGGGGTCGTAGTTTGTTGGTGCTGCTATCACCACGAAGTCAGCATCCCTGTACCCTGCATCCTGATCAAGTGTCGCTTTGAGGTTCAGCTGCTTGTTGGCAAGGTAATCCTCGATATAGTCATCCTGTATGGGTGACATTCTGTTATTGACCATGTCCACACGCTCAGGCACCACATCAACGCAGGTAACCTCGTTGTGTTGTGCCAGCAGTGTGGCAATGCTCATTCCTACATAGCCTGTTCCGGCCACTGATATTTTCATAATTGCTATATATTTTCGTTAACACTTCATTTTTATCACATAAAATGGGACGAGGCCTACAGTTATTAAACCTTTTGTGCTCACGCATTTCTTATGAGAGACCGGCGGTTTACTAATTGCCTATTTCCACCTTCCAGTTAACGATCTTGATGAATTATGCCATTGACATTCTTTGTTCCGGCAGGCAGTATCGAACTGCAAACTTATGTTCCACCTGTGCTGCCAGAAATCCTTATTGCTTAGATATGCTCCTCCACTCCCCTGAAATGCACATTCAACTCGTGCAGATGCTCCAGAAGGGTTCCAAGGGGTGTGCCCTCTGTCATCTTGGCGAAAGCATTGACATCCTTGGGGAAACACTTGCCGCCATAACCAAACTTGCCATCAGGACCAGGGACATATGTGTGGGTGTCATTAATATAGCCAGACAAGAGCATACCGGTATGCACTTTACGCCAATCACCACCCATTTGCTCACAGTACTCGCGGCACGCATTGAAATAAGTTACCTTGTATGCTCCAAAGACATTGTGCATGTACTTGGTGAGTTCTGCTTCCAGTGGGGTCATCACGGTGAACTTCTTACCCACGAAGATCCTGGTGAGCAGGTCCTGTGCACCGGTGAACACCATCGTCTGCTTGCGGAAATCCTCGATGAAGGTGCGCTCGGTGAGGAACTCGGGCATATAGCACACCTGGTGGCCGGTCTCGCGCGAGAGCATCTCGCTGGTGCCGGGAAGGATGGTGGTGCGCACGAACACGGGCACATCGGGCAGGTTGGTGATGAGTTCCTTCATCAAGGTGAGGTCTTGTGTACCGTCGTCCTCGGTAGGCACGTGAATCTGCAAGAAGGCAATGTCAATATTACTCAAGTCATCATTGTAGCCCTTGTAAGGGTCGCTGATGAACAGTTTACAATCAGGGTTGTTGTGTTCCAACCAATCTTTCAAGGCTCCGCCCACGAAGCCACATCCAATAATTCCAACATTAATCATTGTCTTATTTCATTTTAATTATATACTTCTTATTATGACCGTAGCCAAGCTCCTGTCATTTATACAAGGTTAGGAATTCCGTTTAACTCGTTTTGTATGTATTCGAGACTGGCGATTTTGGCCTTAGTCTCTTCAAGGTTCAGGCGATAGGTGTTATCGCTATTGAACTCTTCGATAGTAGCACGCTTGGTATCACCTTCCTTGAAGTACTTATCGTAGTTCAAGTCACGGTTGTCAGCAGGCACTGCATAGAAGTTGCCCATATCAATAGCCTTGGCAGCTTCTTCCTTGGTGAGCAACGTCTCATACATTTTCTCACCGTGACGAATACCGATGACCTTGATTTCTGGTTCAGTACCTTCAGGAGCCTGATGCTTGAAGAGGTCTCGAACAGCCTCAGCCTGGGTCTGAATGGTACAAGCGGGAGCTTTCTGCACCAGAATGTCACCATTCTTACCGTTCTCAAAAGCAAACAGCACCAAATCCACGGCTTCTTCAAGAGACATAATGAAGCGCGTCATCTTAGGCTCGGTCAGTGTGATGGGATTGCCCTTACGGATCTGGTCAATCCAAAGAGGAATCACACTACCACGGCTGCACATCACGTTACCGTATCGAGTACAGCAAATTTTCGTGTCACCTGAAAGACGGCTCTTAGCCACAGCAATCTTCTCCTCAATCGCCTTGGTAATACCCATTGCATTGATGGGATAAGCAGCCTTATCCGTACTCAAGCAGATGACGCACTTCACACCAGCATCAATGGCTGCATCCAGTGTATTATCCGTACCTATCACGTTGGTCTTTACAGCCTCCATAGGGAAGAACTCGCAACTGGGAACCTGCTTCAGGGCTGCGGCATGGAACACATAATCCACGCCCTTCATGGCGTACTTCAGTGTGCTCTTGTTGCGGACATCGCCAATGTAAAACTTAATCTTATTGGCTACTTCCGGCATACGAGCCTGGAAGTCGTGACGCATATCATCCTGCTTCTTCTCGTCACGAGAGAAGATGCGGATCTCACCAATGTCCGTCTTCAAGAACCGGTTTAACACTGCATTGCCAAAACTACCTGTACCGCCTGTTATCAAGAGGACTTTATCCTTAAATAGTGACATAAATTTCTTATTTCGTTAATTTGTTAAATGTTAAATACTGTCCTTGCGCCAGACCATTTTGTTGACAACTCCTACGTAGGACTGGATGATGCGGACTACCTTGGTGGAGACGTTCTCATCTACATAGTCGGGAACGGGAATGCCGGGTTCGTGATTCTGGATGAGCTCTACGGCTACATCTACACTCTGCAGGAGGCCCTTGGTGTCAATACCACTGAGCACAAAGCAACCCTTGTCAAGTGCCTCAGGGCGCTCGGTGCTGGTGCGGATGCACACGGCAGGGAACGGATGACCAACAGAAGTAAAGAACGAACTCTCCTCGGGCAGGGTGCCGCTGTCGCTCACTACTGCAAAAGCATTCATCTGAAGGCAGTTGTAGTCGTGGAAGCCCAGGGGCTCGTGCTGGATAACACGCTTGTCAAGTTGGAATCCACTTGATTCGAGACGCTTGCGGCTGCGAGGATGGCAGCTGTAGAGGATGGGCATGTCATATTTCTCAGCCATCTTATTGATAGCGGTGAAGAGGCTCATAAAGTTCTTCTCGGTATCAATATTCTCCTCACGGTGAGCTGAAAGCAGAATGTATTTGCCTTTTTCCAGCCCTAAGCGCTTGTGGATATCGCTTGACTCTATCTCTTTCAGGTTATTGTGGAGCACCTCGGCCATCGGGCTACCCGTTACGTATGTACGTTCTTTGGGGAGTCCGGTATCAGCAAGATAACGTCTTGCATGCTCGCTATAGGCCATGTTGACATCGCTTATTATATCTACTATGCGACGGTTGGTCTCCTCTGGCAGGCACTCGTCCTTACAACGGTTGCCGGCTTCCATATGGAAGATGGGGATGTGCAGGCGCTTGGCGCCAATCACGCTGAGGCAGCTGTTCGTATCACCAAGTACAAGAACTGCATCTGGTTGAGTGGTCACCATTAACTGGTAGCTCTTAGCAATGATATTACCCATAGTCTCGCCCAGGTCGTTACCTACGGCCTCCATGTAGATATCCGGATCTTTGAGCTTAAGATCCTTGAAGAATACTCCATTCAGATTGTAGTCATAGTTCTGACCGGTATGTGCCAGCAGGCAATCAAAATACTGCCTACATTTATTGATCACTGCTGCCAGCCTGATAATTTCCGGTCTTGTACCTACTATTATCAGCAACTTGATTTTTCCGTTGTCTTTAAACTTTGCCATATGTTGTTTTACTTATTACTTAACAGGTTCAAAGAAGGTGTCTGGTTTTTGAGGGTTGAATATCTCGTTGCAGTACATTACTGTAACCAAGTCTTCTGTCTGTGAAAGGTTGATGATGTTGTGAGTGTATCCGGGTAACATGTGGACTGCCTTTATGTGGTCGCCATCTACCTCCCACTCCAGCACCTTACCTTCCGGATCATTCAGATTGCGCTGCTGGATGAGTCCGTGGCCTTTCACCACAATGAACTGTTCAAACTTGGTATTGTGCCAATGCTGGCCTTTGGTGATGCCTGGCTTGGAGATGTTAATGCTTACTTGCCCTGCATTTAGTGTATGAACCAGTTCTGTAAAGGAGCCACGGTCATCCACATTCATCTTGAGTGGAAACGCTGTCTTTTCATATGGCAGGTAACTCAAGTATGTGCTGTAGAGTTTCTTTGCGAAACTGTTGATTGGAATCTCTGGAATCATTAGGGTCTTAGGCTGTTCAGTGAAAGACTTAAGGAGTTCCACTATCTCACCAAGAGTAACGTGATGTGTTATTGGACAATAGCAATACTTGCCGTCCGCCTGCGGCAGTACGTCAAGGCCATTGAATTCACAATGGTGCTCTTTGCTCTGCAAGCCTGCTATCATCTCATCAACAAGGTCATCTATGTAAAGGAGTTCCAGTTCTACGCTTGGGTCATTAACGGTGTAAGGCAGGTCATTTGCAAATGCATTGCAGAATGTTGCTACAGCACTGTTGTAGTTGGGGCGGCACCATTTGCCAAACAAGTTAGGGAAACGGTAAACAAGCACTTTCGCTCTGGTTTCCTTACCATATTCCAAGAATAGGTCCTCACCTGCTTTCTTGCTTCGGCCATATTCTGAGTTACCAAAACGGCCGGTAAGGCTGGCCTGCTGACTGGAACTGAGCATGACAGGACAAGTGTTATGATGCTTTTTGAGGGTGTCCAAAAGTGTTGACGCAAATCCGAAGTTGCCCTGCATGAACTCCTCCTGGTTCTGCGGGCGGTTCACTCCGGCCAAATTGAATACAAAGTCGGAATTCTTGCACCATTGGTCTAGTTCCTCTGGTGTGGAATCAAGGTCGTATTCATACACCTCTTCAATTATAAGACCGGGATGAGTCTTATCCTTACCGGCTTGTATGTTCTTAAGTGCCCAGCAAAGGTTCTTTCCTACAAACCCTTTGGCTCCTGTTACTAAAATCTTCATTCTATTATGCGGTTATTAGTCATCTTTAGCCATAAAACTCCTTGTACCACTCGGCAAAGCGCCTCAGGCCTTCTCTAAGTGTAATCTTCGGTGTAAACCCAAAGTCACGCTCAAGTGCGGTTGCATCGGCATAAGTAGTGGGAACATCGCCAGGTTGCATCGGCACCAACTTCTTGTGTGCCTCAAAGTCATAATCCTGCGGCAACACTCCTGCGCGTAGCAACTCTTCTTGCAGAATGTTCACAAAGTCTAGCAGGTTCTCGGGCTGACCGCCTCCTATGTTATAGACTGCGTACGGAGGTATGGGCAGGCAATCATCGCCCGTCTTCTTTTGGGGTGCCTTTGCCATCACTCTCACAATGCCTTCTACTATGTCATCCACGTAGGTGAAGTCGCGGCGGCAGTTGCCGTAGTTGTATATCTGTATGGTCTCACCTTTCAAGAGTTTGTTGGTGAATCCAAAGTATGCCATATCGGGCCTACCGGCGGGACCATAGACGGTGAAGAACCTTAGACCGGTGCTGGGGATATTGTAGAGTTTGCTGTAGCAGTGGGCCATGAGTTCGTTGCTCTTCTTGGTGGCGGCGTATAGGCTCACGGGGTTATCCACGCGGTCATCGGTGCTGAAGGGCACTTTCTTGTTTCCTCCGTAGACGCTGCTACTGCTGGCGTAGACTAGATGCTCCACAGGATTATGTCTGCATGCTTCCAGTATGTTGTAGAATCCTATTATGTTACTCTCTATGTAAACATCGGGATTCTCAATGGAGTACCTTACTCCGGCCTGAGCCGCCAAGTTCACTACTATGTCAAACTGGTTCTCTTTGAACAGGCGGTTTACCAGTTCCTTGTCTGCAATGCTGCCTTTAATGAAGCTATAGTTATGCTCCGGGTGTGCCTTGGCCTTATCGGCTATTAATGATAGGCGGTATTCTTTTAGGCTAGGATCGTAATAGTCGTTTAGGTTGTCCAGTCCTACTATTTTGGTTGGTTCCTGGTTTTCCAGCAACCTTAGTACTAGGTTGGCTCCTATGAATCCGGCACTTCCGGTTACTAGTATTGTTTTCATTTCTTCTGTTTTTCCTTATTATTTGCTCAGCTGGAGGCCTCGCTGCGGCTGGCGACGCTACCGTTTGCTAGCTTATCGGGACCGCTTATCGGGCCTTTATAATTATTTACTCCGTACGTCTGTCTGTATTACAAGATAACTGACAATTTGCCACTTGCAGTGCTTCTACCCCTCTTCTTACCTACTTCTACCCTCGTTCTACCCTAAAGCTTACCACTACGTTATCTGTAACGGTTAACGGTTAAGCAAGTAATATTATATAAACAGTAGTATAATTAGAAAAAACCTTATTATATTAGAGGGGTTGCGTGAAGTGTTAAACTATCTGAAACTCAATCACTTTTACACCCCATTGGCTTGTATTTATGCTTGTGGCATTTTAGATTTGCCATGCCGTTTAATTAAGAGCGGCACATAATACCAACTCAATCTAATTCACTATGTTTAGAAAATTTTTACCAATTGTTGCTGTGTCCTTTGTCCTTTCGGCCTGCAACGCCCGAGTTCATCAAATTGATCTGGAGCCCCAGACTGCTCAAGTCACTGTTCATCTATCCAATTTCAGCATCACGCAGGATGATTATCCGACCACCCGCGCCACGCAGGATGTATCGGACTACACTGGAGTTAAATGTCTGGTGCTGGCGTTCTTTAAACCGGACGGCACCCAGGTCCAGAAACTGACCCAACTGCGTTCTGACCCGTCCACCTACACCACGTTTGGCCTTTTTAGCTGCAACCTGCCGCTGGGCACCTACACCGTGGTTGCACTGGGCTGCGGCTACATGGACGGCGATGTGCTAACCCTGACCAGCCCCACTCAGGCCGCCTACGAGACTGATTTCAGCCGCGAGACCTTCAGTGCCGTAGGCCCCATAGAGCTAACCTCATCGCAGCCGTTTGATCTGCAACTGGAGCTGGACCGCATATCATCCAAACTGAACATCAAATCCACCGACAACCGTCCGCAGGGCATCCGCCAGATACGCACTATCTATACTGCCGGAAGCAAGAGCTTTAACCCCACCACTGGACTGGCTACTGATAACCTGGGTTTTACAATCACCAACAATCCCTCATCGGCCGATGACCAGCCTATCAGTGTTATAAGTTATCCTTTCCTTACCAGCGATGAGCAGACTATGGATATTACCATTCAGACTCTCGATGCGCAAGGCCAGGTGGTGAGCAGTTTCCTGGTTAAGGATGTGCCTTTCAGACGCAACCGTATCACCACTTTGAGCGGCTCCCTGTTCTCAACCCCGGTATCCACATCCTCCTTTCAGTTGGAGACCGCCTGGCTTGAGCCGGTGACGGTGAATTTCTGACCAAATTATTCTAGTGTTTTTATGGTTTTTCATGATAATAAGGCTTTCAGAATCTGATACTGTGTCCAGCACAATCTAATGCCCCAAAATATCCAATACTGAGAAAGCACATACCAGACGGCCCCTCATCGATTCCAGCCGTCTGGTATTCTTTCATACCCTCCGGCTCCAGCCTCCCTGCGCCTGGCTACGCTACCGTTTGCTCGCTTATCGGGACCGCTTATCGGGCCTTCATAATTATTTACTCCGTACGTCTGTCTGTATTACAAGATAACTGACAATTTGCCACTTGCAGTGCTCTCTGTGCTACAATTCAATATCACATTGCGCCACACCTCAATCTGTGGATCCGGTTTGCTGAGATAGGCGCAGACTTTAGCCATCAGCTGCCTGGCCACACGTAAGAACCTATTGGCACAACACAGCAAAAGGTTAGACAATTATTCATGTATTATCTCCACACACCTTTTGCAGAAAGCGTCTTGTGAAATGAGAAAGCCTAATACACTTTCAAAGTTTGCCAATTCGTGTTCCTCTGCCAGTTGTTGTTCCTCAGACTTTCCAAGGTGTCCTTTGCGAAAGTACAAATCTATTGCCCTGTCTATTCCATTCAGTGTAGTAGGCATATCATAGATTTCAAGTATATCACCTGTGCTAGTTGTGGTCACATGAATAGGAAATGAACGATGAATAGTTTCAAGTTGGTTCTCGTTAAAGCCCTGACTTCTATAGAAGATTGTCGCACGGCTCTTAATATCTGCATCCAAATTAGATGGAATTACTATTTTAAGCTTTGCAGACTTATATGTTTTTCCTCCTATTTCCATCTTTCCCGGATCACGATTTATCCACTCAGAAACTAGTTTTACAAAATTGTCAAAATAACCTATTGCAAGTACAGTGGATGGCAGTAGCCCTAACTGCCCTAAACGTACGCTGTCATCCATACGCTTCTTGACCTTTATAAGAATTTCTTCCAAACTGTCTGACACAATTTGTTTTTTTCCTGACGCATCAGTTGTTGTCTTATATGCAGGTATAGTTATGCCCAAAAGATCTGATGGCAAATGACATCCTTCTTCTTGTATCACAAATGCTCGTTCTCTTCCCACACGACCAAGAAACAGGCCAAATTCAAACATGACGTTATCACGTGGCGTGTCAAATATCTTGTGGCGGACTATAGTCTCATCATCTGAAGAAAAGACCATAATTCCAAAATCGAAAAGACTGGCAGCTTTCAAAAGCGTTTCAAGAAAACTATCATTTGCCTTGAAAACATCCTCATTCCAAACTACGCAATCATAATCAGGTGAAAGATAACTCTTGACAAGTCCAGCAACTTCCAAACCCTCTGTTGAGGAGCCTACAAATACTCTTGGCTTCATATTGCTTTTTTTATCAAGTCTTGATAAATATACCAGACCTCATCCTTTAACAGTTTAAGTGCCTGTATCTTTTCTGCAGTGGTGAACACTTTCTCATCACCCACTACAGACTTTAATTGGCTCGCCGTTCCATGTTGAAGAAGATTATACATATAACTCCATAACAGAGAAACGAGATTAGGATAAGGCAGATTCTCATAGTCAGTTACAGGTATGCTATAACACACAGAATTTATCTCAAAACTTGAAAGATCTATTGTTTTATCAGAATCTGAACGCACATTCTTCAAAAAACGAATCATGCGCTTTAATCTACCATTTGTAATCGCGCTACGTCTATTTATTCTATCAATACTTAAAAAAGGATAATCAGGGCCTTTGTCACTATTCGTATCCTTATCGTATATACTAAAGGCTCTGTCCGTCTCATTTTCGCCGTTTAATACATAATAATAAGAGTCATACCAACAAGCTGTTACAACATCAACATCACGATGTAGATTCTGATTAGTTATTTTTACGGACTTGGGGTTAGTAATATCACATATATCATATGTATTCAGCATTATACGCTCTATCTGCAAACGCAGTGTCCGTAAATCAGAATAACAATTTCCTTGATATGGATAGAACCTATTATTGTATGACCTTAAATTTGAGAGTTCACTATATGTATGACTTGAAAAATTGTTCATTTCACTCCTAACCCGGCTAATATCAGTGTGGTTAAACTTTGTACACAACACCAGTAAATCGATATCACTAGCTCCTTTAATATGAGTATCTGTCATAACAGAGCCTTGATAACGGTAATCTACATCTGTCAACACTTTACTCAAATGTCCCTTAGCTGCCTCACCAGCCTGCTTTGATTTCTGTGTATACTCATCATCCACAGCCATCATCGCCATACGGACATATTTCTGAGTATCACCAATCAATCCAGATGTTTCACTCAAAACCCTATTTTCAAATAATTGGGTTCTATCCGGATTGTATCGTGACCTTAGTTGCTCTATTCGACTACTATAATTGATGTTACTCATTAGTAAATTTGAAGCCTAGAAAAAGTAATAATATGAATGGGCTGTTAGACATGCGTCCTTATTATCGTACAATAATATTGAGTTCGATATTAAACTTATTTTTTATAGTTATTATACTTACACAAATTCTATCAAACGCTCAAAAATGAGATTAATGCCATTTGTTTCTTGGGCAAACTGATCTCTACAATCCTGTTTTAAAGCAGAGGCCTTCGGATAACGATGTGAAACTATAATGCGACATTCTACAGCTATCGCTTCTACCAAATCAATTCCTAACGATTTCAATCTGTAGCCAAAAACTTGTAACGTTTCCTTGAGTTGATTACTAGCCTTTTCAAATGTATCACGAATTGATTCATCACTATTACCATATGCATTAGTCTTGAATTCTACAAACGCTAATTTCTGATTGTCCATTACAGCACAATCTGCAATCCCACCTGGATGGTTTTCAATCAACGCATGGTCTATTGAAATCAATGTTACGACTTTATTGTGGCTATTAATGATTATCAAAGCACGTTCTTCATCCATCTCGTCATCAGAGAAACGGGATTTCTGGGTTACATCATCATCAATAACAAGCAATCTGGAATCCGTACGTACTGTCCAGCAATCATCAAAATGATTGTCAAATGCCAGATCGAGTTTAAGTCTATCAATTACATCTATACCTATTGTCATTTCTTCTTGCGCAATTCTTTCAAATAAATCTCAAACAACTTGTCGTATTCCTCTCCAATTTTTTCAGAAACTGCATCAAGAGAATTCATACTAATTAGACGGGTCTTTGGATTCTTTAAATCTTCGCAGTACTTATCGGATTGTGGATCCAACTTATAAACTGCCACTAATTCTGGTGACAAATAATTATTCTCTCCAACTATATTTACTACTTCAGAACGAAGATCAGAATTATACATTGCTATTTTTCCTGCTAACATCAAAACATTCATGCAACTCAAAGTATATGGACTATGAGTTGTTAATATCATACCATACGTTTCAGTCTGGTTATATAAACGAACAAGATAATAGAGTAATTCTCGTTGGTTTGATGGAAATAGATTTTGTTCCGGTTCCTCAATGGCAAAATTGTCAAAGCATCGTGTGTTTAATGAATAATCAATAGACATTAGCAAAGGCAATACTGATTGCAATCCAGATGAACAGGATGGAAGTGGAAGTGGTTCATGTTTATCCTTGTCTTTACCAAGCCAAACCTTTTCTGATCCATCTTTAATAGCAAATGAAACATTTAAAAAAGGAACATAGTACTCTTTTAGTGTAGCCTTTGCCTTTTCAAATACACTCATATACTCAATCAATGAATCATATATAGGAATTTTATTGGCTATCATGCTTGCTATAGAGTTAGAAAGCATTCCTGCCATGTTTCTCTCTGCAGGTATATACAGCATAGTACGTGCATTTGCTTGGAGTAAAGGACCATATTTTTCCTCAATGCCTGGCTGATTGATGTCTACTACACCCATTTGTAGAAGGAAGTCCTTATTAGCTTCAAGAATCTTTTCAGATAATACTTTTCTAGCATCAACTGATGACAAAGAATCAATTTTAACTTTAAAGATACCTTCTTTATATTCTACGTCTATTTCATCTTGAGGATGATAATAATGAATATATGTATCATCGTGAAAAAATTCATCAATACCAAATTTTTTAAATGGTTCCAGAACATTCTCATTATTATCAAGTATCTGCAAATACCAGTTATAATCTCGGCATATAGTAAGCACCTTTGAAACAGTGCTCTTTCCACTGCCTTGTGAACCAATAAAAATCGTAAATGAACGTATTGTAACATCCAAATCCTTTACTGGTCCAAAATTTTTTATGATTATTTTTTCTTCCATAATTGGATTAGTATCACTCACAAATGAGTTAGTATAAAAAAACTTGTATTATTAAGCTACATATTGCTCTATCCACTGGCGCTCGCGGATAACGCCGAGCATCTCCTTGGTTGCGCCGCCGGCATCGGCAATGTCATACATAGGAATCTTGGCATCCTCGCCGGTGCGGTCGGCTGTGCGCTTGGCTTTGAGCCAGGCTTTGTCGTGCGACAGGTCTGATAGGTCGAACGGCTCTATGTCGCGCAGACGGGCTATGCATTCGTCAATTACGCGGACATCGGACTTGGAAAGTTCGTCCATATCGGGTTCCTGGGCGGCCAGCACTATCTGATGACCGTCGCGAAGTTCCACTTTCACTGCTTTAAGGTAATCCTGCATCTCCTGCTGGTCAAAACTCTGCCCACTCTCTGATGCCTTGAGCACCTTATAAGTCAATGTGGGCACCGGGCCATGCTTGCGGGCGCAGAATGTGTCTTCCATCAGGGGCATTCCATAAGTTACAAGATGCTTTTGCTGAGCAAAGTACAGGATCTTGAACAGATGAATATAATCCATCCCCTGCGGCATCTGCCCCAATATATACAGGACAGTTGCCTTGATTTTTAAGATTTGGTCTGTGGTTTTCATTGTTTTTAATTTTGATTTTGATTTTTACAATTTACAGCCATTTAGCAAAACGCTTTCGGAACATCTCCTGATTGAGGCATCGGCCCTCTTCCAAACTCTGTTGTGCCTTGTTCAGAGAGTTCTTCATTCGCTCGGTAAGTATTATTCTGCCTCTTTCATCAGTTTTTATCTCTTCCTGAACAAGACCGCTGTGTGCAGCCTCAAGCATTTCTACCTGCTTTATGGCTTGCTCTCGCGTTGCACATGATGACGGGCGTCCCAAAGAACGTAATGATTGCTCTTGGGACTCATTCATGCTCTGTGCTATTCTGTTCAGGAAATCCTGTTTGTCCATCACTCAACTTACATTAACCTTCCCTGCACCAGATTAAGATGGTCAAACGCGATGCGGATATATTGCTCTTTAAAGAGGCGCTTCTTTCTATCTGACCATTCCCAGACCTTCTGAACAGTCTCCTCGTATGATATGCCAGGATTCTGATTTCTTATATAATCCACACTTGCCAGAACCTCGAGTGAAAGAGTTGATTGGAATCCGGATATCAGGGTTATTAACTGTTTAAGACGCGCACGTGATTCGGCCGCAAGCTCTTTCTCGACGTATTGCTTTACCTCTTCTAATGTATCATACTGTAAGGTTAATGGATCATAAGCACGTAGGCTCATCTGCTCCAGACCTCTTACATATTTTCCGTTCAGCTCATGTAGATCTTTTCCCACTTGATGGCAATATGGACCAAAACTTGCTTTGGTAAACCTCAAATTCTTGAATGCCGGTTCGCCTAAACGCTGCATAAAGTACGCCAGTTTATTGGCAACAAACAGATTTGACGGTTCACCCAATGTCTCATAGTAGAACAGTGCATAAAGCATCATCGCCCTTGCTGGGGTCAACTCTACTTTACCAACCGGTATCTTGGACGTCTTTAGCAAACTATCAACTTTAGCATTAGGCTCATAAACGTGTATAGTTGATGCAATATCCGAAAGATATGATGTTATCATTGCTTTAACTGCCTGCCAGTCCAATCCTCCGTTTCCACATCCCAATGGCGGTATTGATATACTGTTAACCTTCTCTCCGACCAAGTATTTCTTCAATTCCACCAGCCCTTTCTCTATATAATCATATTGAGACGGGTTACGCCAATGGACCTTAGTAGGAAAGTTCACTATTGTCTTTTCACCATAATAAGGAGAGTAGTCTTTTACTATCAATAACTTGCCTGGATACAACTCTCCTTTATGGCAAGCATCGGCATAGACTCTGAAGTTATGAGGGAATGCATCCTTGAACTGCAGGGCAATTCCCTTTCCCATAACACCTACCGTATTGACCGTGTTAACCAATACGGAATCCTTTGATTCCAACAGATTTCCTTTGGTAAACTCAATCATTATAGTAGTATTTGTGGTTTTTGTCTACGTGAACAGGTAGTTGAACTCCTGCCCTCTCCATTATTTCCTTTACTTTTACAGCAGCCTCTTCATCATGAACTATTATTCCCGCTATGCAAGATACTGGAACATGGTTCTTAACAAGAAACTCCGCTTGCTTTCTGCGCATTCGGTCTGGATCCTCCTCTGTATCGGCCCAATAACTGCTTTCAGCTAATAGCCAATCAATCTGAGTAAGATCTGATAATTGATTGTAATACGTTGTCAACCTATCTTTAGCGTGACCATCGGTAAAACAGAATTCCAGACCGTTGTCAACTATTACTTTTATATGTGTACAGAGGAATATGATTTCACTCTGATTCCTTTTAGTTATACCTCTAAATCCAGTCTTTATATTAAGCAACATTGGAGAATGACCTCCAAAATAAAATGGCACATAATCCGAAAGAGTACCACCAGGTTCTATTGGGACTGTAAATTCACCTCTCTGTGCTATCAAAGCTTCATCTCCAATGTTCGTGTAAGTTGAATCAAACTTGTAGTTCGGAGCATTAACACCATCTTTAAGAGTATTCTCAAGACTGTCAATATGAATCATTCTGAATAGATGTCGCTCTATATTTTGTGTTTCTGGCATAATATATTGTATTATTTTACTTATCCTTAATGAATAATATGTCCTCAAGAACATTCCATTCAACATCTGTCATCCCTGGGAACTTCTTGTTCAAAACATCTTTCACCTCATCTTTCCAACGGCTATCAATCAAATCAGACCATCCATCCTCATCATGTAGAAAACGTATATATTATCCTATATTCTCACGTTGTTTCTCATCTAATTGTTCCATATCTGATTCTAATGACATCCTTGGGATGTTTCAGCTTAGCTCTTAATTTGAGCCGTCTGCATAAATTGCCTTCACATCGTCCACAATCACGGCATACAACTCCTCGGGTGTCAGATCATGCTTATCTGTACCATAGGCCACAACAGGTTCTGACACCTGGTGACACTTTTGTTGTGTTTCTTCCTGATTGTAGTTTTTTCTCATATAGTTTATTGGTATGTTATATAACTTTTCTCCGCCAATTACTTTATATACCCTTTAACCCTACAATGATTCTGGAATTCAGAAAGGGCCTGAATAAATTCATCGGCATTCAAGAAATAGCTGGGATACGCCTCACGTAGTTCCTTAACATCAGATACAGCGACAAGAACTACAGCACCCTGTTCCTTATTGATGCTTTTCTCTATCTGAGCATACTGTTCGTTTGCCATATCTGTTTCGTCCTGCTTAAAATGACGGATACGCACCCTCTTTTCAATATAATCTATTACAAGTAGCACATAACCTCCAGTGAATGATTGCCGTTCTGTTAGGTTTACAGCACCCACTAAAGCACTGAGATTATCAACAAACTTGTACTTGCTGTTAATCTTATAGTATTCAGTGCAATAGTCCTCTTCGGTCATTTCTTTGAAGGAATCATTAACGGGTTGATTCTCCTTACGGGCAAATATGGCACTCACTAGTTTAAAGAAATACAACCAAGCTTCATCACCCTGACTTGCTTTGAGTGATGAATTTGATATAAGTTCAGCTGTTTCAACAGCTGTAGCCCAATCATGCTGCAGTTTGGTTCTGATCTGGAGTTCCACACGCATTCCATCCAGGTCCGTATCAGGCTTTATATACTTATATACAAAATGAATGCTACGGTATCCACTATCCTTTGGTCTGCTTATATAATCATATGGCTCATGATCTAACTGGAAATCAGGGAAAGTTGCACTGGCAATGCAATCTTTAGCCTTTAGTAATGACTCCATATCGTCAAACACAAAGCGACCTCCACCTATATCCTGCACACCTCCAAGCCCCATGTCGGGTTTACGTTCTAGTTTTTCTTTGATTGAAGTCATACGCTTCAATCTTTGAGAAGAGAATGCAACATTAATATCATTTTGAGCTAGTAGTTTAGCCACATAGCCAGATAACAGCTCTATTACCGGCAAATGCAACTTTCTCCAGTCGTCAACTTTAACAACTGCTTCGGCTAAATCAAACACATCCGTTGATGTTGATATGATTAGTTTTCCCGCTTTATCTATCTCTTTCCTTGAATATTTCATTTGTTGTTTAGTTCAAGTCATTTTATTTTATTCTATTTGTGATCATAAAAATGACCGCAAATATCGTAATAATCTATAAGTCAGCTTATACTCTTCTTATACCACTCAAAGAGTAAGCCCCATAGAAAGCCATCCGGATGAAGCTGGTCTGCGTATCGCTCATATCCATAATGCGCTTAAACGCCGCCAGCAGCGTATCCGTCATATTATTAGCCAGCCCCCACAGTGCAAACAGCGATGTGACCAGCACAAACGGCAATATGTTCTTTCTCTCTATTACTTTCATACTCCTGTTGAGTTATCTTAGTCTTAACTGTTTCTGTTTTCTACTCGGCCTGCGGCCTCGCTGCGCCTGGCGACGCTACCGTTTGCTCGCTTACAGGGACCGCTTATCGGGCCTTTATGATTATTTACTCCGTACGTCTGTCTGTATTACTAGATAACTGACAATTTGCCACTTGAAGCCCTCCCCGGACCCAACTGTCAGCCTCAGGAACCATCCTCCTTACAACATCAGGGCAATCCGGAAAAAGCAGCGTCCTCACTCGGGCAAATACCCCTGCCCGATACGTCCAACCTCCTATCCAAGAGCCGGCCCGCAGAACACAGCAATATTTATTTCTTAAAAAATAATAAGCCGTTGCAAAATTACTCAAAATAAAATTATTACCCAGCATCAAGCCTGGTCCAGTTTCTCCAGGTAACACATGGGTATGTGGCTTATAGCCACAACAGCTACTCCAGTAATGGCCACCAACAGTTTCCTATCCTTCTTGATTCTCTTTACAATCCCTGTGGCACCTTTATAAACGCCATCCGTTACTCTAACCCAATCACCCTGTGCATACTGCGGCTTGGGCTCCAGTATCTCTATGTCCTGCTTGCTTTCATTATTATGCGCTGATGTCACCATGATAAACATATCCATCTCTTTATCACGGATGGCAGCCGGCTTACCTTTCTTGACATCTGTATAAATCATGAACTCATTGTAATGCTTACGTTGAAACTCCAAAAGCCAATCAACCGGACACTGAATAAAAAAAAGGGCCGCAACAAGTGGCTCCTGCCTGTATTCCAAACCACCACCTTCCAAACTGTCAATAGTACGAACCGCATAATACGTGCGATACCCGGCCTCCTCAACCAACCCCATCAACCGCTGCGTCTTATTCCAAAACGCCCGCACCGCATACCACCGTACTCCCTTCTCCCTCTCCATTGCCATTGCCATCGGTTATCGTTATTTCTATGTTTGCTCAGCCTGCTGCCCCGCTGCGGCTGCCAACGCTACCGTTTGCTCGCTTACGGGACCGCTTATCGGGCCTTTATAATTATTTACTCCGTACGTCTGTCTGTATTACAAGATAACTGACAATTTGCCACTTGCAGTGCTCTCCGTGCTACGATTCAATATCACATTGCGCCACACCTCAATCTGCGGATCCACTTTGCCGAGATAGGCGCAGACTTCATCCATCAGCTGCCCCGCGGTACCCATGTCTGGCATTATGCAGTCTATCTGTATCTGTGGGCTCTGGGCTACGTTTGCCTGCGGTGTAGGGGTGCAGGGTGTTGGGGCTGTTGGGATGGTTGTTGTTATATATTTGGGTGAACAATGGGTTGGTTATACAAACACAAATTGTTCAGATTGAATGAATGAAATGATAATACCTTAGTATTAGTTTATTAAAATGTGACACCCAATTCATTCATCATTTCAACAAGAGTAATGCAAGTGACACCTACTGATGCAGCTGCATCAGGTATCTTTACTTTGTTCCTGCGAGCTGGCTCTGATGTCTCGTAAGTGACAATTTTAATATTATTTGGATCAGTGGCAGCCATTGCAATTAGGAATGCATCTGCTGTTGTGTTTCTGGCAAACTCATCCTTTGCTGACTGTGTAAAGATTCCATTGTTGGCCCAATTAATTACAGAGGCATATTGCCCTATAACCGCTGCTGTTGATGTATTTAGGAAGAAACCCTGTGGTAATTGTGTAGCAGACCACACTGTTAGTTCATCACCCATTACATTTATTTCATTCTTGACTTTATCAACACTTGCAATGATGCCTTTAACAGCTAACTGATTAATCATAGCCCAGAAACTTATTCCTACATTGATAGGAGCAAAACGTTTCTTTGTTTCAACGAATATGTTGGTATCTAATAGGTATATCATAACTGCTCCTATCTTGTAATTAGTTTATCAAATGTAATGCCATGACATCCTGTAAGACGATATGCATCATTAAAGGAAATTTGGTTAGATTTTACAGCATTACTCAAGTGTACTAAAAATTTGAATCCTAAACGGCGACGGGTTGTTGCATAATAATCTCCCCCACTCTTACCACTTATTTTTACCGCTGGATGCTCGCGAACATTGTCCCAATAAGCATCCATATAAGCTCGATAATCTCCATCATTAATTAGCTTCTCTTCATGAGCTCTACGAGCCATCATTATCTTACTTACGCGGAATGTACGTGCCATATTATCTATATTGCCATTCCATTTTTGATGAAGCAATGTATCGTCAACAAGGAATAGAGCAGCCACATTATCGCAAAAATCTTCTCTTTGGTCATCATTGTCAGAACCGCTGCCATAACCGGAACTGAAACCTATCAACAAGTGAGCAAATTCATGTATCAATGTAAAATACTGTGCCTCTTTAATATCATTATTATTAACGTAGATAAATGGAGCGTATGTATCAATTAGGGCAAAGCCACGACAATCAGAAACAGACAACTGTCGCCTATTATAAGATCCCACATAGCCCTGAACACTTATAACACAACCTTTTTCCTCTAATAACTCAATCAACGTGCGGATTACTGCAGCACTATCAGCTTTGTGTAGTGCCCAATCTGGTGACATTCCAAGAAGTTTGCGAGCAACAGAGACTGTTTCTTTAACACTTTTACCAATACAACAACCAATAAATGACGGAGACTCAATATCATTATCGCGTATATAACCGGATAGCCATTCTTGCTTGCGCTGAAGGTCTATCACTGTATCGTACAACTTGAGGTTAAACCTAGGATGCCTGTCTACTGTTCTAAAGAAAGGAATGGGTATGGATTCTTGAGGCAGTTTATCAAGGAATAGGTATCCAAAAGGTACATGAACTTGAGTAGCAAAATCTTCCAACTGTTTGATAGTAGGTAATTTTTCGCCATCTATCCACTTATTAAAAGATGGATTCTTCAAGGCATACTCGTCAACAGACTGTCCGTTGCGCTCAACAGCCCATATCAATATTTCCTTATTTATGTTCAATCTCTCTGATTTCATACTCTATTCATACTGAATGGAGAAACATTCACAATGATAAATGAATATCGAACTGTATATTATGATTGTTACCTTTTAATTTCTTTCTCTGACTTCGGCCTATCAACGACTTGCAACGCTACCGTTTGCTCGCTTATCGGACCGCAAGACATAATCTTTGTCAATTTAATACACCTCTTTCACGAATCAAGGCGTTAACATTTTCTTCATTCTGATTTGAACGTATCCAACTCAAAAAATCAGGATTCGACTTTATTGATGCAATGCATTTTTCTATCTTGTTCGGTTTACTACACATGTCCCACACAAAAAAAGAATACCGTAAAAATGAGACCACCTCTTCATATTCACCTCGCTCAGTATAGTAATCCCATAAAATATCATGAGAGTCTGACATTATCGATTCCAACATCTGCATAAAAGCATATGCGTATACACTTTTTACTGCACCAATGTCTTTTTCACTTAACGAAAGTTGAAGTTTGCTATTAGAATATAATGAGTATTTCCTCACTAACAAAAGCATCCATTGATATTTTGAACTATTTCGTTTTATTTCTGAGTCCAGCATTTTTACAGTATCCATATCTTTGCAATACAAGGATATTTCAAGTGCAATATTTGTCGATATTTCTACTGCATTTTTAAATCTGACAGCGGATTTATATACAGTCTTCAACTGTTTCAATTTCTCATCCAAATCAGATGTATTAACCGCCTTAATATATTTAGCAATTATACGATTAACTGTATTTTGCTTGTTCTTTTCATAGGCCAGCATCTCATTTGCATAATAGTTAGCCTTCTCTGAATCCCTACGCTTGGTGTAAGTATATGCTAAACATTCCCTGCATGATTGTAATTGTGATGAGTTCAAAATATTGTCCTCCAAAACCTCATTAAATAACACGACACATCTTTCATGATGACCATTCATACGTTCTAAGTTAGCTAACTTAAACTTAAAATAAGAAAGCGGCCGCTTTGCATCTTCTTTTACATTGATTGTCTGTATGTATTGATAAAGATCATTGGCAACATAAAGGGCAACATAATAAAAGTCATCCTGTTCCAATTTATCTAGATAGTTACCTGCAATAGTAAGATATTTCACATAATTATTGTCATTTTCTGATTCTGCAGAATATTGTAAAAGATATTTAAGCGCAGACTCTACATTGTAATAAGTAAACGGGAAATATTCATCCATACCCGTTTTTTTTATTTTGACGTTATACTGATGCCATCTTTCCCCTAAATATAATGTGCATATCTGATAGTTCATCTGCCGAAGTGTTTCCTTGTCTTCTATAGATAAAACATAATCGCGATATATCTTTGGTATTCTTAAGACCTTAGGTTGATTTATCAACTCATTGTTCTTAATAATATAATAATGCTCAACCGTTAGTAAATCTCTGTTTACCAATGATTCTAGCTCATCACCTTTAAATGGAGAAGTGGAATTGAATCTTCGTATTGTAGAAAACATATCTCCCTTGGGCAATAAAGACATCAACAGCAACAAATTATAACAATTCCGCTCGGTAGTATTGCTAGAATTTCTAATCGTATTTATATATTCTGTAGTTACACGAGGAATTGGTAAGTCATTCTTATACAACGAGAAATCAGACTCATCAAGATCGTTCAAAGATAAATAACGAAGTTTACCACATAAGATATCAACACATAATGGATACCCATTAGTTATATTATATATCTTCTCAAAATCAAAGGCAGTAAATTTCTCTTGAGGTAATGCTTCTGTTACGCAACGATTAACTTCTTCTTGCTTTAATGATTGCAATTCGATGTAATCAAAAAGACTAGCAGAGGGTTTAGTGTTTGATACAACTATTACATTGATATTGTCACTAAATCCTACTACTGACAATATTGTTTTTCGAAATTGAGCCAAGTCGTTCTGTAAAAAGGCCTCTTGAACATTATTAAAAATCAAAACTGGCTTTTGAACGATATTACATAAATCTATTACTAGTTTACTCAAAGAAACAGAAAAACGTTCTCGAATTTGGTTGTCAAACTGATCACTATTTACTATGTCTTCACAATTCACCACAAAGACAGAATCAAGATCTATTGATTTTTGACGTAAAACTGAAGATATAAACTGTTCTTCGCCTAATAGGTAGTGAGAGACTATCCACGCATAGTGTTTCTTTTCCAGCAATTCCAAGACTTGCTGTTGTTGATCTACCCTCACATTTTGATACCAACTAGAATCTTTAAGGACAGAAGGATGAATAAAAGATGTATTGTTAGCAGATGATTCTATGAGCATCAGCTCATTACGTGTATCTAAAATATCTGTATTATCTACTGATTTCAGTACTATTCTGAGACTTTCCTCACCCTTTTTATACTGATAGCTAAGGTCTTTATCAAAAGAATAACCATTGGTATGTTTAGATGCCAAACGAGGAAATAGTTCCTTCTCTATTGAACCATCCTCGCGAATTATATATTTGCCAGCTTGATAGCCATGAATTCTGTCTAAACCACCTTCTATTTTTTCCAAACCACACAATGATGGAGCAACAGAAACTCTACGTTCACCAGCATAATTATCATTTGTATTAATCGCTTGGGCATTGTGATTATGTCCGCATAAATGCTCAATGAAAATCTTCGAAGGATATATCTCTTGCTCATATTCACCCTTTGAATTTCGTTCATACCAAGAAGGAGAATGATGAGTCAATAATATATTAATGTCATTCTGTTTTAGTTTATCAACATATTTATCAGAAAATATTCCATAAACTTGTTCATTATATATTCCTATCTTTTGACGATAGTCACCACTTTCAATCTGAACAAAAGAAGAATTCAAGCCAACAATACCAATAGAAACATTATCAATATTGGCGTAATAATAATAATCGCCAGGTAAAGTGCCTTTATCTAACACTATCTTTTGCTTTGAATTGTATCCATTTACGAAATCGCTATAGTTAACGAAACGTTCATCAACATAATTGATATATGGAGATTTTTCTTTCCAGAACATTTCTGTTCTCAGATTCACATTACTCATCCAACTCTTCATCATTTGATGAGTAGGATCATCAGTATCTGATATTCGTTGAAGATCATGATTTCCTGGTACAAAAAAGACTTTCGGCATAAACCCTTTTTCATTCAACATAGAAAGCAACTCGTCTAAAAACTCAGTAAACTGATCAAATTCTTCTTTGCTTCCACTTTGAACTAAATCACCAGAGAAAAAAATGAAGTCTAAACGTCCTAATTTACTAACAACATAGGCAATATCATCCTTGATTTCATCTCGAACACGAGACAAAATCGTCTTTTGGAGAGTATCCCCTATGTGAAGGTCGCTCAAGTGTAAGTATGCTATCTCTTTCATATATAGAGTCTTTTTGAGCAAGTAGACCTACAACCACAAATAGCTTGAAACAAAGAAGAAGGCTTCATAATTAATTCGTACTATTCTAGTCATCTATCAACTCATTACAAACAATTAGCTGATATATAGTATCAATACCGTGATTTTTAAGACTATCCATAATTATCATCAATAATAAATTGATCTTCATTTATCTATAATGATTACAGTACTAGGCTTAAAATTATAGAGAGTAGATTTATAAATACGCTCAGCTGGATAATTAAATGCTTTTGTCAATATTTGTTTGCAACGTTCAACATAAGTAGAATCAGCACGAGGATCAAAATATATATTAGATATAAAATCTAGAGGTGATATATTCAGAAAGACAGCATCCTTGCCATAATCATTTGATTGGCTTCCACAATAATATATTATACGATACTCTGACTCGTGACTAAAACTGTTTCGTTTCACGAAAAACGAACTAATCATTAAGTCTACTAAAGAATCAATATCATATGGAGAACCATCTATCAAGTCTTTTTGTATTCTTGATTGTGCAAAATATTCTACTTTTCCTATCATAAATTGTCCATCACCTTGATATAACTTTGCACTATCACAAAGTTGACCTATAGTGGTTTTAATTCGCACACCTTTCTTATCGGGTGAATATATTCTCCACATAGCATCAGATGACATTCGAGTTGTCCAACACTGTCCAAACCATTGGTTAGACATGTGTTCCAATGAGAGAGGCAGACCATCCTTTTGAAAATGTTCCTTGAGCATAAAATTTTCATAGCTATCCTCCCACATTGACGTCCGTACCAACCAATTCTTTTTTTCGTTTATAATTTGTAACAACGAGTCAAATGAAATAATCCGAAATAATGCTTTATCTCTATTTTTAAGTTGCTGCTCAATCTTTTTACTGTTATTATCAAACCACTTCATATATTTATCTCTGATTTAGGCAACATTGCCATTTCTTACTTTTATATAAAATGGCCATTGTAAAAAATCGCTTAATAATATATCTAATTATGCTGTTCCATCAACACCTCATCCACAATATACCCATCGCTCATCAAATAAAGTCCTGAGCGCTCGTCATGAAGGCGTTCGCTGGTACGTGATGAGTAAAACATATCCAAAGCCTTCTTATATGTAATGCCCAGCTTATCGGCAAGGGCAACCACAATGCATCCTATCTGTTGCCACAGGAGTATCTGTCGGACTACTTGTTTATTGGTCATAATTCAATACTTTCTACAAAGTGTAAATACTTATCACACAACTCCTGGTTGAGAATACAAAGCTGATGGTTTGGCTGATGCTCTGACAACTTTCTGAGTGCTGTTGACTTATCCATATCGCCATACATATACAGACGAATGGTGTCAATCACACGGTCATTGGCTATACCACCTTCAATAAAATCATACTCCAACCAAGGGGTGTTCCCATTTCGGCTTGATACGATGAAATCCATCCACGCCTCATCATAAGCCGGGAACTTAATGTATTTGTATTCAGCTAACGCTGCATCTATATCAAACTCATACACATTCAGTACAGGTTTTCCACCATGATTGAATGTAACAAGTTTTGCCCATTCTACACCTTGGTCACGCAAAAGCGTCATATAGAAGCCCTTGCCAAAGTCCAGGTTATCGCGCCCTATCTTGCAATCAGGGTGCTCAATCGTTTGGTTCGTTCCATGATACAGTTTAATCATTTCTTTTCTTCTCTTCTTTTAAGTAAGTCAATCAAGCTATCAGTCAAATTCTCTCTGCTCTCAGTATGCAGAGTCTCATAAAATGTCATCAGGTATCCATCTATCATCTGTACAGCATCCATCCTCCGGTATATCTCCGCAGGAGCCGCGCCCAACCTGTTTGCCACATCCTCTACGCACGATGCAACAAATCCCATAACGATCTGGTCTCTTGACAAATCCTGATAGTCGCTCATATGATTAGTTCGTTTATCTTATTCAAGCCATTTAGCAAAACGCTTTCGGAACATCTCCTGATTGAGGCATCGGCCCTCTTCCAAACTCTGTTGTGCTTTGTTCAGAGAGTTCTTCATTCGCTCGGTAAGTATTATTCTGCCTCTTTCATCTGTTTTTATCTCTTCCTGAACAAGACCGCTGTGTGCAGCCTCAAGCATTTCAACCTGCTTTATGGCTTGCTCTCGCGTAGCACATGATGACGGGCGTCCCAAAGAACGCAATGATTCCTCTTGGGACTCATTCATGCTCTGAGTTATTCTGTTCAGGAAATCTTTCTCGTCCATACTGATTTACACCTTTCTATTATGCATATTCTGTGCATGACATGCATCCTCTACTATTATCTTATCACCATCTATTGTATACGCATAATACCACTTATCGGTGTTAGCCATATTGTAGCCTTTCCAACGTTCTAAAGTAGGTTCTCTTCTTAATAGCGTACGTTCAATTTGATACATGGAGTCATAGGCTTCATTCACATTTTGCTCCATGAGTTCCAGAGAATAAGTATGCTTGTACTTTTTAGAAACATTGCGGTAAAATGAGGTTATCTTCCTGGCGCAACGTTTTTTTATGATATACGTCATAACTGTGCGTACTCTTCTCTTACTGCAGCCAGAGTCATTGCACGTGCATCTTCAATGCTCATGGTTTCAGCATCATCCAGCCTGGGTGATAATTCATCAAAGTACTCATCTACAGACATAGTACTAGCCATAATTCTCTCTCTGGACGAAGGTTGTTGTTTCAGGGTATTAACATTCGTCTCTGAACCATAGGCCACAACAGGTTCTGACACCTGGTGACACTTTTGTTGTGTTTCCTGTTGATTGTAGTTCTTTCTCATATAGTTTATTGGTATGTTATCTTATGCGCATATTTGTCGCTCTATCATCTCTTTCATCATGATTAATCACATCATCCACAAAATGATAAATTGGTAATTCAAATACTATCATGGCTGCTGGAACAGCGCTTAAAATCATAAAAAAAGTTAAGACGATAAAAACAGCTTACTAAAACCTTGCAAATGTTGGTGTAGTGGTCTAGTTTTGCTTTGTCACTTGGTTTGAGTGGCGTAATTATCTAATAGTCCTTTAAATACTATGAATGAAATTTCTTTACCGCTGTTTGCTTTTTCTGGTCTTTATCTGACCTTATTGCAATCAATTTTTTATTTCTGTTTTCAGATTCTTTATTGTTTTGTCTCACCTTTAGGTGCATTATCATCTTTCAAAATATTGTTTTCCATTTAATGTGTTGCTATGGTGCTATCTGATACCATGACTGGCACTCTTGGTATTTAACATGGTATAGATCTTAAAATCTGATGCCTGTCTAATACACTGATGCCCTGAAAAGCGGAGTCTTGACCATGAAACCTTCTTTTTTGGCCGGGACTCGGGGGACCTCTCCAGTTTCGATTCCCTGGGGAGGTCCTTATTTATATATATTATTAATGCACAACTTAAGTGAGTCTGTCCAATACGGAACGCTTATGCCCAGCGTCTGCTTTATCTTGGTCTTGTCCAGCACCGAGAATGCGGGACGCCTGACGGGACTGGGAAACTCTTCGCTATGGCAGGGCTGGATGTTGCAATCCAGATGGCCGCTGTACTCTGCTATCATCTTGGTAAAGTCATACCAGGAGCAGACACCCTCGTTGGAATAATTGAGAATTTCAGGCACCTGCGTTACTCTCTCAATTATCAATTTAATTGCTTCTGCAAGGTCGTAGGCGTATGTGGGGGTACCCACCTGATCAAACACCACCTTGAGTTCCGGACGAGTGGCTGTCAGGTTGAGCATGGTCTTGACAAAATTCTTGCCAAACTCACTGTACAACCAAGCGGTACGTATAATCACATACTTGCAGCCCGATGCCATTATATTCTGCTCACCATGCAGCTTGGTCAACCCGTAAACACCTGTAGGTGTGCCAACCATATCTTCCCTGCATGGAGTATTGTACGGTTCCTTACCAAAAACATAGTCAGTGCTGATATGCACCAGCAATCCCCCAACCTCTTTCATTGCCTCGGCCAGATTCCTAGGCGCCTGGGCATTGAGCAGCTCTGCTAACTCAGCATTAGTTTCCGCTCCATCCACATTGGTGTAAGCCGCACAATTGACGTTCACATCAACCGCCTCAGCCTTAACCAGAGCCCGAACTGCCTCAATATCAGTTATATCAAGCTTAAGTGTATCAACCGGGACATCATCTCCTCCCAGCTTACGGAGCATTGCAAGAGTCTCTTCCGATGCGTCAACAACATCGGTAAATATGTAGCGGTCATCAGAGTTGCGGGATACTATCCGCATCTCGTTACCTAACTGTCCGTTTGCTCCTGTAACCAGTATTGTCATATCGTAAACGGGCTGTCAAAATCCTTAAGCAAAGGATGCTTGGTATCCTTCTCACTTAATATAGCTTTCTCCACCGGTATGCGCCAGTCTATGCCCAGGCTCTGGTCCAGTATGCTGATGCCGCCATCCGCCTCCGGGTGGTAGAACTCATCGCATTTGTACTGGAATATCGCGGTCTCACTCAGTACCGCAAATCCGTGCGCAAAACCCTTGTCTATAAAAAACTGCCGCTTATTCTCCTCGGTAAGTTCCACCGCAAAATGCTGTCCGTAAGTGGGGCTGCCCTTGCGGATATCAACCACCACATCCAGTACGGCTCCACGCACGCACCGCAGCAGCTTGCTCTGGGTGTATGGGGGCCGCTGAAAATGCAGCCCACGCATTACGCCATAACTTGACATGCTCTCGTTGTCCTGCACGAACGCCACCCTACGACCCAGCAAAGGTTCCACTTCGGCATCAAACTCCCGTTGGGAGAAACTCTCAAAAAAGTACCCACGTGCATCCTTAAACACCCGCGGCTCTATTATCAACGCCCCTTTAAGCGGGGTCTCAATCACTGTCACTTTCCCGGAAAATCTATCAATTTAAGCAAGTACTGCCCATACTGGTTCTTAAGCATAGGCTGTGCCAGCTCTCTCATCTTATCATCCGATATCCATCCGCGGCTGTAAGCAATACCCTCCAGACACGCAATCTTAAGACCTGTACGTTTTTCTATCACCTCAACAAAAGTACTGGCTTCACTAAGTGAGTCATGCGTGCCGGTATCCAGCCAAGCAAATCCGCGGCCCAGGGTCTGGACCTTTAACTGTCCGGCAGCCAGAAACTCCTGGTTTACAGTTGTAATTTCCAACTCTCCTCGGGCGCTGGGCTTGATATGAGCTGCCACATCAACCACCTTGTTGGGGTAAAAATACAATCCTACCACGGCATAGTTGCTCTTGGGCTTGGCAGGTTTCTCCTCAATGCTCAGGCAATTGCCTTCCTTATCAAACTCCGCCACACCATAGCGCTCCGGATCACTCACCCAATAACCGAATACTGTGGCCTTATTATTCTCCTCGGCCTCACGGACGGCATTCTTAAGCATCTGAGTAAACCCGTTGCCATAGAATATGTTATCGCCCAAAACCAGGCAGGCGCAATCATCACCTATAAACTCACGTCCGATGATAAACGCCTGGGCCAGACCATCAGGGCTGGGCTGCTCGGCATACTCAAAGCGTACGCCATAGTCACTGCCGTCACCCAGCAGGCGCTTAAACCCCGGAAGGTCATGCGGAGTGGATATAATCAGGATGTCCCGTATCCCGGCCAGCATCAGGACGCTGACGGGATAGTATATCATAGGCTTGTCAAAGATGGGTAGCATCTGCTTGCTCACGCCCTTGGTGATAGGATACAGTCGGGTGCCGCTGCCTCCTGCCAAAACAATACCTTTCATGTAAAAACTACGTTTTTCCATGCGCTTTTGTCACGACTCGGGATAGTTCAAGTAAACTTGACTCTCCTCTCGCTGTTCCAAAAGGTCATGTGTGCGTTAAAAAGAATGGCTCCGCCGTTGCCAGTCCCATATAAATAACCGGCAATTGGAAGGAATTGATGAATTGCTATGCATTTTATGCATACGCTACAAAGGTAGCACAAAAACGATGCAAAACAAAGTTTTGTTAATAAATAAAAACGTTCATTCCGACAAAAGCAATCAACAAATCGTAAAAAAATGAGGAGCCCTGTAAGACCCCTCATTGTGGCGAAATATGCAATCCGCTTACCGTCAACGGTTTGCATACATTTGCTCGTAATATTTCTGATACTCACCGCTGGTAACGTTATCCACCCACTCCTGATGCTCCAGATACCACTTAACAGTTTTTTCAATACCCTCCTCAAACTGGAGGCTGGGCTCCCAACCCAGCTCGCGCTGCAGCTTAGTGCTGTCTATGGCGTAACGCAGGTCATGGCCGGCACGGTCTGTCACGTATGTTATCAAATCCATATCGGCACCCTCGGGTCTGCCAAGCAGACGGTCAACGGTATTGATCAAGACCTTTATAATGTCAATGTTTTTCCACTCATTAAATCCGCCTATATTGTAGGTCTCGGCCACCTTGCCCTGATGGAATATCAGGTCTATGGCACGCGCATGGTCCACCACATACAGCCAGTCACGTACATTCTCACCCTTGCCGTATACAGGTAGAGGTTTACGGTGACGGATATTGTTGATAAACAGCGGAATGAGTTTCTCAGGGAACTGATACGGACCGTAGTTGTTAGAGCAGTTGGTCACTATGGTAGGCATGCCGTAAGTATCGTGGAATGCACGCACAAAATGGTCACTCGACGCCTTGCTGGCACTGTACGGGCTGTGCGGCTGGTACTTAAGGTCCTCTGTAAAGAATTTTGAACCATAAGCCAGATGATGCTCTCCAGAAGAAGCCTTAGTTGTAAACGGAGGCTCAATACCCTCGGGGTTGGTCATCTCCAGAGCACCGTAGACCTCATCGGTAGAGATATGATAGAAACGCTTGCCCTCAAACTTCTCCGGCAGGCTCTCCCAGTACAACTTGGCTGCCTGAAGCAGGCTCAGGGTGCCCATCACATTGGTCTGAGCAAAGGTAAACGGATCCTTGATGCTACGGTCCACGTGGCTCTCGGCTGCCAGATGGATTATGCCGTCCACCTTCTCATCCTGCATAAGCTTAAGCACTCCCTCAAAGTCACAGATATCCATCCTGACAAAGTGGTAATTGGGCTTATCCTCTATATCCTTAAGGTTATCCAGGTTACCCGCATAGGTAAGTTTGTCCAGATTAATTATGTTGTACTCCGGATACTTGTTAACGAAAAGGCGCACCACATGGCTCCCAATAAAGCCCGCACCACCAGTTATAATAATAGAACGTTTCATCTCACTTATCATTTGTCCAGCACCTCATACTTAGAGCTATTGCTCTTAAACTCCGGCACAATCTCTTTCATAATTCGCACAATCTCCATCTCATCAAATTTGTATGACTCCCTGAGCAGCCGCTCCTCGTTCTGGACTGCCGTATCATAGTCATACTCACGCACCTTGGCTATCATGATCTTGGGATGGTCTGTGGGCAGGGTGTTCTCACTCGATGCCAGCACCTCCTCATACAGTTTCTCGCCGTCACGCAGGCCGGTAAACACTATATCGATGTTCTTGACACCCGACAGCTGTATCATACGCTTGGCCAGATTGACTATCTTGACCGGCTTACCCATGTCAAATACGTAAATCTCGCCGCCCTTGCCCATGGTTCCGGCCTCAAGCACCAGCTTACAGGCCTCGGGGATAAGCATAAAGAAACGTACCATCTCGGGATCGGTCACGGTTATGGGGCCGCCGTTCTTTATCTGCTCGCGGAAAATAGGAATTACGCTGCCGTTTGATCCCAGCACGTTACCAAAGCGTGTTGTCACAAACTGTGTCACGCCCTCCACCTTGCCGTCCACTATGGCCTGGTTCAGAGACTGACAGTAAATCTCGCAGATTCGCTTGGAGCAGCCCATCACGTTGGTGGGGTTGACAGCCTTATCGGTGGATATCATCACAAACTTGCCGGTCTTATACTTAACAGCAAGGTCGGCAATCACACGGGTTCCTTCTATATTGTTCTGAACAGCCATGGCGGGATTGTCCTCCATCATGGGCACATGCTTGTAGGCAGCGGCATGCAGGACGTAATCTGGCCTGTGGTTGTCAAATATAATCTCCATGAACTTGCGGTTGGTGATGCTGCCCACTATGGTGTAGCACTTTATCTTGGGATGCTTGGCTGCCATATAGAGGCGCACATCGTGCATGGGTGTCTCCGCCTGGTCTATCAGCACCATCTCGGCAGGCGAGTACTTGGCTATCTGACGTACCATCTCACTGCCTATTGAGCCGGCGGCACCGGTTATCATGATACGTTTGCCGCGCAGGTTCTGGCCGATTGCCTCCATGTCCACCTCTATCTTCTCGCGCGGCAGCAGGTCCTCAATCTCTATGTCACGCATGCGTTCGTGGCTCAGGGGTGACCTGCCGTCCCACTCCTCGGCCAGACTCGGCACCATTATCTTGATGTCGGCCTCGGTAAGGGAATTGATAAGGTCATGATTCTCACGGAAATGATCTGTCTGCAGAGGGCTGACCATAAGAGCCTGGGCATTCTCCTCCTTCATTATATCAACCAGTTTATCATTGTCTTCATAGACATGAACGCCCAGAAGCATCTGGTCCTTGAAATCTCCTGTGGGGCTTACAAAACCCTTCAGCTCATACTTTTTCTGGTCTTGGTTGATAAGGCTCTTGGCAAGACTGATACCGCCCTCCAACACGCCGTAAATGAATACTCCCTTGGCGGAATCAACAGTCCGGCTGCGTTCAAACATCATCCTGACCAGCATTCTCATGATCATCATGCCCAGTGACGACAGCAGAAAAACCATGAAGTAGCCCAGTATCATGGGCATGATTACATACTCAACCCCGGTCTGTTTCAGGATGGACGCAATCAGCAGGTTGACGGCCGATCCTAAACCAAGTGCCAGCAGTACGTTGTACAGATCCCTGAAATTGGAGTATCTGATTACACCGGCATATGTATGGAATATCCTGAAGAACAGGCAGTAGACCGCCATGGAGACAACATAGCCCCATACCATCGGCCAAATACCGAACTGGGCCAGAACACCACTCTGCGTACTGTTTACCAGCAAGAGAGTAAAAACATATGACAGTGAGACAATAAAACAGTCCAACAAGAGTATGCACCAATAAGGAAGCGTCCTCTTATTGAAATACCATGATCCGATTTTCTTTATAAAACTCTCCATCAACAAGTCAGAATGAATAACTTTTGAATATTTTTTAAATTATACTAAAACGCAAAAATACACAAATCATTTATTATGCCACCAACTATATTGAATTATTTTATTCACGACTGCACAATTTGCCCAATCTGTCCGATGCTCAAAAAAATCCGCTATATTTATATTTACCTAATTATAAAAAAATGTAAATTTGCACCCGCTATGAGAATAAATCTTTCAAAACTTAAAGGACTGCTCATTACGGCACTTGTAGCAGGCGCCGTCTGGTCCTGCCAGGACGAGAAACCCCAGATCAATTATCCGGAACCCGTTATTCCTCAGAAGGAATTCAAGCATTTGGATACCGTAACGCCCGATACACTCAGTTTCAACGAGGGCGATTCGGCTGTATTCCGTATGCGCACCATCCCGTACAACCTGCTCTCCAGGGATAGCCTGACCATACAGGTCAGCGATACATCGGGCGCCAGATATCCGTTTGCCGATATAAAATCCCTTACATTGAACGCAGACAGCGTCTGGAACATCGTTCTTGACATAAAAGAGGGAATGAAGGACGGTGACATTATCTCCATAATGGTTGCCGATAAGGATACGGTGATCTATTCGGACCAGACTGTCCTGCACATGATACTGAAAGTCGTCCCCAGGCTCAGCTACTCCATGACCATCCTGAACGACTCCGTATCGGGTTATATTAGTAAAGGTACTGCCACCATCAGGCTACGCACCGTGCCATGGGATATGCTCTATGCGGACAGCACTACCACCCTGTCGGTTACTGACACTGCAGGAAACGCTCTGGATGAATACTTCCAGGTGGACAGTTTAAGGTTCCTGCCGGCCGACAGTGCCTGGTTTGTATACATAAAGAACCTTAAGAGAACGGATTCGGCATTTTTCAAGGTTACGATTGACTGCCCTGACACGGTTATGGTTTCACGCCCCATCCTTATGAAGAAGGTGTCATTCGCCATGAGTTCGGTTAGGATTGCCAACGGCACGGCAATGAAATTCTCATCATCGAACGATACCTATTCCTACTGTTTCCCCACATCGACCAATTTCACACAGATGAGGATTATGTTCAGCCATACCGGCGATAAGGTGACCCTGGGCGACAGCCTGCTCCAGACCGGCAAGTACAACATAATGGACCTGAGCAAGGCAATCACCGTCTCGGTGTGGAAATATGATGTCAGCAAGGAGTACAAGATACATATCTACAACACCGGTCTCCCGGTGGTAAGGATAAACACCAACGGTCAGTCCGTGAACAGACGTGACACGTGGGTTGAGGGCAATACCATGCGCGTTGAGCTGGCAGACGGCACGCTGGATTTTGAGGGCACCATAAGTCTGAAAGGCCGTGGAAACGGAACCTGGACAGAGACTCAGAAGAAACCGTACGCCATCAGGCTGGACGAGAAAGCCAAGATACTGGGTATGCACAAGCAGAAACGCTGGATACTGCTGGCCAACTATAAGGACCGCACACTTCTGCGCAACGAAGCCGCATTGTGGATTTCACGTCAGACCGAACTGCCCTACACGGTCAGCGGACAGTTTGTAGAGCTGGTATGGAATGGTGAGCACATGGGTAACTACTATCTTTGCGAGCAGGCCAGGATTGACAACAACCGCATAGACATAGTAAGCCCTAACCTGACAGAACCGGAGAAGGGCGGAATATTCATGGAGATAGACGCATTCCTGGATTACTCATCGTCCGACAGGGCCGACAAGCCCAAGGATCTTGGATTCTGGAGCACCGGTGCCAATGGCCGCTACAACCTGCCGTACATTTTCAAGGATCCCGATGAGGATGAGAACGGTCATCTGCTGACCAAGAGTTCGGCCACATATACCTATATGTTCAATTACGTAAAGGAGATGGAGGATGCCATTTACGGACTCAAGACCAATCCGAACGACCACAGATGGCAGCAGTATCTGGATATGGATGCCGCAGTTGACTATCTCCTTATACAGGAGTTGACTATGAACCACGACTCCTACAACACATGGCCCGCACCCGGCCCGCACAGCGGTTTCATATACAAGGATTCCTGCGGTCCCATATGTTTTGGTCCGGTCTGGGACTTTGACTACCATACATTCACGCTGAAAGAGGTGTCCAACGGCGGCGGCTGGAACTGGGGCGGCGGAGGAAACAGCACCAGCTCCGAGAGTCCCCGTCTGAGACAGTGGGAGCTTATCAAGATGGACAACAAGGACGGCAACAAGTACTATTTTGCAGACCTTGTCAAGTATGACCCGCAGTTCAAGGCACGCCTCAAGCAGCGCTGGAACCAGTACAAGAACGTATGGAAAGAGGGACTGCCCGCTTACATCGACCAGATGGCCAATTACATACGCCTGTCGGAATCATACAACTGGAGCAAGTGGGGACTTAACAATCCCAACGGTAAGCAGAACGGCGATGAGGACCTCTCGTTCCAGGAGGCTGTAAACGCCATGAAGCAGGCATTCCAGATACGCTGGCAGTGGATGGACGAGAATCTGCCCAATCTCTGATCAGTTGACAAAGAACAGCACGCCGGCTCTGATTCCAGGGCCGGTTTTGTCATATAAGAGGGAGACCGAAAATGCGTACTGCTCTGTAAAAGCAGCCTTGAAATTGACGCCACCGCGCATCTGGCCGTGCCAGTTGGAGACGGCGTTCTCTACATCATTGAAATAGACGCCGGAGTACCCTATCTGCGGTGTTATGCGGTAGCGGTTGAAATGACCGAACATGAAACCGTAACCCAGTGCGCCCTCAAAAGTGACCGTATTGAGTATTCCGATATGCACAAGCGTGGACTGCTCAAGATTGAAATTGCGCATATAGACTCCCCACGAATTACCTACGCCCCAGCTCTTGGCGTTCAGTTTACTGTATTCATAAACAACGGTGGTATATATCTCGCGGCGGTCAAAGAACTGCTTGTCACGTACCTGCAGGCCGGCTGTCACATGAGACTGCAGACGGGCTGCCACATTGACGGTGGTGTAATAGTTCAGGTAGCCGTTTGACTCAAAACGGACATCGTATGTGCCGTCAGGAACGTTGTCGATAAGCAATGGGGTCTTACCCTGGTAAATGTCACCCACGAAAACGTTTGCGCCTGTAGGGTTGGTCTCAAACAGTATTGAGCCATATCCTACTCCGGGCTTGCCGATATCCAGGGCTGCACCTCCGGTATCCAGATGATACTCATAGTGCGGTGCGTTCTGGTCTACTATGAACGGTTCCTCATACTGTACCGGTTCGTCAAACTGGGCGCTGGCTGTGGTACTCACTGACAGAGCGAGTACGGTGAGCAATGCGGTTAGTGCAGAAATTGATTTCATCTGTTATTTGATACCCTACTCCCCAAATGGTTTAAATATATTTTGTACATTTGCAGTATTAAAGATCATAAAAACAACAAATACCAATTACAACTGATTATTATGAAACAGAAAAAGTACCTGCTCCCCGAGAGCGAGATTCCAACAGCCTGGTTCAACATCCAGGCCATCATGCCTAACAAACCTCTGCCTTTCCTGCATCCCGGCACACGCCAGCCGCTTAAGCCTGAGGACCTGTACCCCATTTTTGTACAGGAGTGCGCCAACCAGGAACTCAACCAGAAAGACGAGTGGATTGAGATACCCGATGAGATACGCCAGCAGTATGCATCATACCGCTGCACCCCGCTGGTTCGTGCTTATGAGCTTGAGGAGGCTCTGGGTACTCCCGCACACATATATTTCAAGAATGAGAGCGTATCGCCTGCAGGTTCACACAAGCTGAATTCAGCTCTGGCACAGGCCTATTATGCCAAGAAACAGGGCGTTACCAACCTGACCACCGAGACAGGTGCCGGCCAGTGGGGCGGTGCTCTGAGTTACGCCACCAAGAAATTCGGCATTGACTGCGCAGTATATATGGTTAAGGCCAGCTACAACCAGAAGCCTTACCGCCGCTCAATCATGCAGACATTCGGTGCTGCCATCACTCCCTCACCCTCCATGTCAACCCGCGCAGGTAAGGATATCCTTACTGCTAACCCCAATGACCAGGGTTCACTGGGTTGCGCCATCTCCGAGGCTATAGAGCTGGCTGTATCTACCCCCAACTGCAAGTACGCTCTGGGTTCTGTACTGAACCACGTCTGCATGCATCAGACCGTAATAGGCCTTGAGGCAGAGAAGCAGATGGCCATGACAGGCGAGTATCCCGATATCGTGATTGCCTGCTTTGGTGGCGGTTCAAATTTCTGCGGACTGGCTCTGCCGTTCATGCGCCACACCATCAAGGAGGGCAAGAAGACACGTTATATCGCTGCCGAGCCCGCATCATGCCCCAAGCTTACACGCGGTAAGTTTGAGTATGACTTTGGCGATGAGTCCGGTATGACTCCGCTGCTGCCCATGTACACTCTTGGCCACACTTTCAAGCCCGCAACCATCCACGCCGGCGGTCTGCGCTACCACGGTGCAGGTGTTGTTTTGAGCCAGCTCATGAAGGACGGCTACATGGAGGCTGTCGATATTGAGCAGAACGAGTCATTCAAGGCAGGTGTGCTGTTTGCCCAGACTGAGGGTATCATCCCCGCTCCCGAGTCCTGCCACGCCATTGCCGCCACAGTCCGTGAGGCACTCAAGTGTAAGGAGACCGGCAATCAGAAGACCATCCTCTTTAACCTGTCCGGCCACGGATTCGTTGATATGGCCGCCTATGACCAGTACATCAGCGGTGAGCTCCAGGACTTCCACATCAGTGACGCCGAGCTTGCCAAGTACATGGCCAGCGCCGATGCACTAAACAAATAAGACTATGAATAAAAGACCTGCCATTATTGGAGCTCTGGCTGCTCTCTCATTGATTGTTCCGTCAATCTCATCGGCTCAGGTAACTTCCGAGCCTGTATACAGTGACATCCACAAGGTTGATGTCAGGGAGTTTGCAGCCTCGCTCCGGTGGGAGGCCAATCAGGCATCGGATGCGGTCAGTTCACGCAGATCGGCAGCAGACAACGGCTACCGGTGGATAGACCGCATTCACAACATGCCGGATTATATGCACAAGTACTATGACAGTTATGTCAAGGCTGTAGATGCAGTACTTGCCGGAGGTACCAACTATCTGTCCGATTGCACCAAAGGCACCACTTTCGTTCAGGAATGGGACAGTGCTTATGTGATTCTGCTGCATGAGTACAACTATAAGGTAAAATACACCTTTCCGCTGGATGTAAACCCCTATGATCCCAATGCCAAGCAGCCTTTTGCCGAGCAGGCTTTCATAGATGAGTCGGACAGGATTTTTGAAGAGGTCGATGCGTTTGCCCCGTATATGTTCATGAGCATGAGTTATGACTGTCCGCAGGCATTCTGGATAGGCAATTACTATTTCTGGACCACAATGGGCAACTACCGTTGGCACTTCAGCAACACTCCGGGAACAGACTACGTACAGGTTATCTATCGGGTGTACATCATCATCAGGAACCATGATTTTGACTACAGGATTGATTCATTCCAGACTCCGGAGCAGATACAGGCCGGCGCCATTGAGTATGACAGTCTGGTCAGCAGCATTCTCAAGGATGTTCCTGACACCATCCGTTATGACCGACTCCGCTATTTCAACGATTGGCTGACCAGACACAATGCATACAGTTCGGCATACGGTACCGGTGATTTCTCACCCATTGTATGGAGTCCGATGAGCGCACTCAGGGGGACTACCGGGTCTGAAGGTCCTGTCTGTGAAGGTTATTCACGTGCATTCAAGATACTCTGCGATGCCGTTGACATTCCGTGCATCCTGGCAGTAGGCGATGCCAGAAGCAGCCGCTACAGCGCCCCCGAAAGCCATATGTGGAATGAGGTCAGGATGGATGATGGCAAGTGGTATGCCGTAGACGTGACATGGAACGATCCGGTGACAGGCATGTCAAATGAACCCGACAATTCAGGCTACGAAAATGAGGATTGGTTCCTGCTGGGTAAGAATGACATTGTAAGCAATAATTTCACCTTTGCCCAATCGCACCCCAACTCAATTATCTACGGACAGGATCAGATGGATAAATGGAATTATGACGGCGGAACGCTCATTGCTGACAACAGGTTTGATATTACATCGGCAGTTCACCCCAAATCTCAGGGCAGTTCATACACAGTTCATTCATTATCAGGCCAGAAGCTTGGCACGTTCGCCACACTCCGTGACGCAACATCCACCCTTCCCCCCGGCCTCTACATCATCAATAACCGCAAATTCCTTATAAAATGATACAAAAGGGGACAGTCCCCTTTTGTACTTTTTTTCCAAAATGATACAAAAGGGGACTGTCCCCTTTTGTATCATTTTTCGCCACAAGTGGGTTGGATTTAGCCACAAATACGCATTCTGAGACCCTTCGGGACAGCCCGAAGGGTTATTTTTGCACTGTATCGCCCGGGGCCGGGTTGCCCGGCTAAGGCACAATGTAAAACAATCTATAGTTATCAAAAATGTACGACATTTCATTTATCAAGAGATTTGAGACAACAGTAAAGAAACACTGGAACGACGCCGCACTTGACGACTTCCACCACAGTTCATGGACATACGGCCAGCTGGCCGCGCAGATTGAGCAGGACCAGCTGCTCTGGAAGGCTGCAGGCATTGAGAAAGGTGCCAAGATTGCACTCAACGCCAAGAGTTGCGCCGGCTGGATAAAGACCTTTATGGGTGTGATGACAGGCGGTTACGTAGGCGTCCAGTTGTTTGACGGATATACCCCCACCGATACCATGAGCCTGGTAAACCATTCTGACAGCGTGCTGCTCTACACTGAGAAGCGCCTGATGGATAAGATGGATTTTGACAAGATGCCCAATCTTATAGGTGCCATCGATGTCCACACCGGTGAGTTGCTGGCCAGCCGCGGCAATTTCGGCACTGTATATATGAACCGCGAGCAGCTGATGAAGCAGGCCCATCCCGCAGGATTCAAGATTGAGGACTTTGGCTATGATGACCGTGATGCCGATGAGATGTGCGCCATCAACTACACATCGGGCTCCACAGGCAATCCCAAGGGCGTGATGCTGACCGTACGTAACTTCAGCGTAAACGTCTATCTGATACCGCGCCACTTCCCGTACCGCGAGGGTCAGACCTACCTGAGCGTGCTGCCGTTTGCACACATTTTCGGTATGATGTACGATGCCGTTGAGCCGCTCTGCCTGGGTATGCACCTGCACGTGCTGGGTCTGCCGCCCGTACCCTCATATCTCAAACCCGCTCTGGCTGAGGTAAAGCCCAACGTATTCTTTGCCGTTCCGCTCATTCTGGTCAAGATGCTTGAGAACACCATCGGTGAGTTTGTAAGCAGCAAGAGCGGACGCCAGAAACTGGCCGACCACAAGAACAACCAGGATTACTGCAAAGCCCTGCGCACCATATTCATGTCAGGATTCGGCGATAACATTGAGCTGCTGGTTACCGGCGGTGCCGCAATGGCATTCGAGCTGGAGGACCTTATGGCACAGAAACTGGAGATTCCGTTTGTGACCGGTTACGGTATGACCGAGGCCTGCCCCACCATCTCCATCGGCCATAAAGGCAGCTACAAGATGAAGTCTGTGGGTGAAATTGTACCTGAGGGCATTGAGTGCCGCATTGAATCCGATGATCCCGAGCATATACCCGGAGAGCTTCTTATAAAAGGTGACTGCGTGTTTACCGGTTACTACAAGAACCCCGAGGCAACGGCCGAGGTTATTGACAAGGACGGCTGGTTCCACACCGGCGATATGGGCACCATGGACAAGGATTACACCGTATTCCTGGCCGGCCGATGCAAGAACATGCTGCTCTCTGCCAACGGTCAGAACATATTCCCCGAGGAGATTGAGGTGGTACTGAACGCCCTGCCCTACGTACAGGAGTCTATCATTGTGGACCGCAAGGGCCACCTTACAGCACTCATCGTGCCCAACGTTGATGAGGTTGCAGCAAGCGGAATGGACAACGAAGCCCTGAACGCAGTTATGGCCGGCAACATTACCAAGCTTAATCAGGAGATTCCCGCCTACTCTCACGTAGATGGTTTTGAACTCAAATTTGAGCCTTTTGTGAAGACTCCTAAAGGCAGCATACGCCGTTTCATGTACAAGTAATAAATAAGGAGTACCTTTGCGGCGCTTTTATAAAGAACAGAAAAATGACAGAAAAGAGAGTTGTAATTACCGGCATGGGTGTTATCACATGCATAGGTAAGAATATCAGCGAGTTTAAGGACAGTCTGGAGAACGGCCGTTGCGGTATCAGCAAGATAGAGGGTCTGGACCGATTTGGTGAACTTACGGTCCATGTGGCCGGTCAGGTAAAGGATTTCAAGCCCACAGAGCTGGGTATGGATCCGGGCAGCGTCCGCCGCAGCGACAGGTTCAGCCAGTTTGGCATCTGTGCCGCCATCCAGGCAATGGAACAGAGCGGACTCAAGGCTGGAGAGAATATAGAGCCGGGCCGTCTGGGCTGCTACGTAGGCTCTGGCATAGGCGGTATGCAAACTTTCATTGACCAGACTCTTGTTATGGCCAATGAGGGCGCCAAGCGTGTATCGCCCCTGTTCATCCCCGAGATGATTGGCAACCTGGGTGCCGGCAACATAGCCATCAAGTTCAACGCACAGGGTCCCTGCCTGCCGGTTGTATCGGCCTGCGCCACAAGCACACACGCCGTTGGTGAGGCTTTCCGCGCCATCAAGTACGGTATGGCCGATGCAATAATCACCGGCGGCACCGAAGCCGCAGTCAACGAGCTGGCCATAGGGGGATTCGCCAATATGAAGGCCCTGACCACAGTCGATGACCCTACACAGGCCTGTCTGCCGTTCGATGCCCGCCGCGGCGGATTCGTAATGGCCGAAGGCGCCGGAATCCTGATTCTGGAAGAGTATGAGCACGCCGTTAAGCGCGGTGCCCACATAATTGCCGAGGTTTGCGGTTACGGAAACACCTGCGATGCATACCACTACACCGCTCCCCGTCCCGACGGCACAACAACAGCCGCATCACTGAGCCAGGCTCTCACAGAGGCCGGCTATAAGAACGACGGCCTGCTGTACATAAACGCCCACGGCACCGGAACCCACATGAACGATGCCTGCGAGACCAAGGCCATCAAGATTGCGCTTGGTGAGGAACAGGCACGCAAGGCCATGATAAGCTCCACCAAGTCAATGCACGGACATATGCTGGGCGCCACAGGTGCCGTTGAGCTGATTGCATCGGCCATAGCCCTGGAGAGCGGTGTTCTGCCTCCCACCATCGGCTATAAGGAGCCCGATCCGGAGTGTGACCTGGATTATATTCCCAACACCGCACGTAAGGTCCAGGCTGAGTATGCAATGTCATGCTCGCTGGGATTCGGCGGTCATAACGCAACCGTAGTTCTGCGTCGTTACAATGGATAAGGAAGGGCTTATGCAGATTATGCCACACAGGGACCCTATGCTCCTTGTGGACCGATCGGAACTTACCCCCGACGGTGTGGTATCGGAATACACCATCCCTGATGACCCCTACTTTACTCACGGACACTTTCCCGGCAACCCCATTGTGCCGGGAGTGATCCTGTGCGAGATTATGGCGCAGGGCAGCGTGCTGCTGTTTGAGGACAAGCTTAAGTACAAGATGGCGCTTTACGCCGGAATGGACAAGGTAAGGTTCAAAAAAACAGTGCGTCCGGGCGATAAGATTGTGGTACGCTCCACCATGGGTAACTGCCGCGGCATGTTCCTGTCAGTCAACGCCACAGCCTACGTGGGCGATGAACTCTGTGCCAGCGGGCTACTGTCCTTCATGCTGGTAGATAAATGAAAAAAATGACGCAAAGGGGTCAGACCCCTTTGCGTCATTTTTTATCTGTTCAGGACTTTTTTGCCGTCTATTATCAGGATTCCGCCCGAACCGGGTTCAACACGACGGCCATTCAGGTCATAGGCATCGGTATTGACTGCAGACCTGACGGGAGTTACTCCTGCACTCAAGTCAATCTCCGACAGGTAGAAATCATCCAGACAGATATTGTTGCCGTTCTGACTCAGATGAGTGAACACAATACGCAGACGGTTGTTGCTGCCGCTGTTGAATATGTACTGTACATCGGTCCAGTTACCGTCATATGAGGGAGCGTCCAGGACTGTGGCATTGCTCTCCGGGGCATCTTTTACCATAACAAGGGCCTTGAGGTTGGAATTGCTCTCGGTTACCAGGTCCGTTGAGTTCCTAATCTTGTATCCGAACACGTAGTTCTTGTTCTTAGTCAGTCTCCAATCTGTCACTATTGACCCTTCGGATGTCTCATCACCGTCTATTCTGGACTCCAGGTAACGGTATATCTCTCCATCGTAGTTCTTAAGGTCAAATGCAGCGTCTGACAGTTTGTTGCCGGTGCCGCTAAGCCAGTTGTAATACGGATCAACATACTCGAATGAGCCGTTTACTACCCTTGAACTGTTGCTTACTGGGCAACTGATGTTATTGTAGAGGGCGTAATCGGGGATTTCGGACTCTATCTCCGGTACCTCTACCGTAATTGTCCTGATCAGGTCATCAGCCTTGATGGTTATCCTGGCTGTGCCGCCACGGACCGCTGTGATGACTCCGTTTTCAGTCACTGTTGCCACGGACTCATCGGATGACCTTACCGATACTCCCGGATTGGTGGCGTCCTGCGGTATGACTTTGATGTTGAGGTTATGGGTCTGTCCCGATTTGAGAATCATCTCGGCCGATCCGTCATAAGTCACATCCCTGACCATGACGTAGTCTACCATCTCTTTTATGAACCAGGCCAGATCTTCCTCTGATATCTTGGTTCCATTCTTGCCATTCTTGAAGAAGTCATATATCTTGCGCTGATATGTGCCGTTGACAGGTGCTACGGTTCTCATCTTCTCAACCAGTTTGGCGTACTTGTACTCATCGGCATTATCGCCGCCGGATAGAGGAGAACCTTTCTTGCCTTCATAATTCCTAAGACGGGCAAAACCCTTCTCGGTGGGATCAAACTTGGCGGCAGCTGCCTCACAGAACGTTGTAAGCTCATAATCCTTGGCCAGATCGCTCTCATTCATGCCAAGCAGTGCACCAATCAGGAAACCTAATGTTCCGGTTCGGTCTGCACCGTTCTGGCAATGATAGAATACCGGCTTGCCGGCCTTGAGTTCGTCTATCACCCACTGTAACTCCCTGATATTGGCATCGTTCTTGTCAAAATTCAGCATACGGGCGTTGACAGACTCGGATATGTTCCTGAAATCGACGTCATAACCGCCTGCTGCATTCATTTTGGCTATTGCCGATACGGACGACGGAGCCTGGCTGCTGCTGCGCAGGTCCAACTCTGCCCTGATCCCGACATTGCGCATGGCTTCGATGCCACTCTCTGAGAGAAGCACATTGAACGGGCTTTTGGGTGCTATAAGCTGAGCGCCGCGGAATATCATTCCGTATTTGATGGAATGACCGCCCAGTCCAGGCCATCCGCCCATGTCACGGACGTTCCAGGTGCCGTCTGCCAGCACCATCCTGAGCATACCGACCGGCTGAATCTGGCCGGAACCAACTACGGTCTTAGTGCCCGACTTGGTTGAAACCACCCTCCAGTAGTATGTATTGCCGGGTATCATGTTATAAAGGTCATACCGGGACGAATCCGGATTCAAGGCAAAAACCAGCGCGTCGGCATAATCCGAAGACTCACTTACCTCAAGTCTCTGCGAATCGGCACCGGCCTGACCGGTCCATGCCAGACTGACCGGTCTTGGGGCATCAAGCCGGTAATCATGAGGCATGTTGAAATAATCCATGATGAATGATTTGTCCAGAGACACGGTGTCATAACTGAAGTCATTCAGGTAGGCATGGGTTATGTCATTCTCTACATTGTAAATGACCTGGGCATAGGTCTGACCCGCAAGTAAGGTAAGGGCCACAAACAAATTAATCTTTCTCATAAGCAACTAATTATTAGGACAATTAATACGGCAAAAATAACAATAATATCCGATTATGAAAATTATAACAGCGCGACCGAACATACAGTCGCGCTGTTATAATCAATAAGGTACCTTATCAGTCCTTAAGTTCTATCTCAACAAAGATATAGTAGTTGTTGCCGAAAGAGATCTCATCCTGGAATCCCTGATCGTTTTTCTTCTCCTTTGAGTTGGCCATCAGAGGCATCTCGTCAACGAAGTCACGCAGACGCTGACGTTTCTGGGCGATACGTATCTTCTTGATTCTTGATACCTGGATCTCATATGGGTTAGCATAGTTTCCCAGATGCAGCCACTCCTTTGAATTGTGCAGGTAGTAATAGATGCGGTGCGAATCCCATGTGCCGCCATCGGTAGTGATAGGACCGTTTGACTTAAGGATATATCCCAGGAAATCTGTCTCATACAGTGCAAGTTCATCAGCTGATACTGACTCGGGGAATACGATTGTCGTGTAGTTCTCATCGATAGTCAGAGTAGCCTTGTCACCCTCCTGAAGGACGATGTTCTGTTTCTCTTTCTTGGTTGTGTTGGACGAACCGCAGGATGTCATGATGATACCTGCCATCAGTGACATGAACAACACTGAATAAAATCTGATCTTTTTCATTTTTGTTTATTTTTTAGGGTTAATGGTTTATCTGTTAATGTATTTCTTGCCGTCTTTGATTATGATTCCGTTCTGAGTGCCTTCTACGCGGCGTCCGCTCATGTCATAGGCATCGGTCTTGACTGCAGACCTGACAGGAACCACACCTGCGCTCAGGTCTATCTCGGACAGATAGAACTCATCCAGGCATGTATTGTTGCCGTTCTGGCTCAGATGGGTAAACTCAATGCGAAGACGGTTGTTGGTGCCGCTGTTGAAAATGTACTGCACATCGGTCCAGTTACCGTCATAGGACGGGGCGTCCAGTTCCATTGAGACGCTCTCGGAGTTATTTACTTTAATATAAACCTTAAGGTTGGCATTGCTGACGGTTGCAAGGTCTGTAGAGTTCTTTATCTTATAACCGAATACATAATTCTTGTTCTTGGTAAGTCTCCACTCTGTCACTATTGAGCCTTCCGATGAAGCATCGCCATCCATCTTGGACTCCAGGTAACGCTCAAACTGGCCTTCATAGTTCTTAAGGTCAAATGCATTGTCTGACAGTTTATTACCATTACCGCCAAGCCAGTTGTAATAAGGATCGACGTACTCAAATGAGCCGTTTATGACTCTTGAACTGTTGCTGACCGGGCAACTGATGTTGTTGTAAAGGGCGTATTCGGGGATTACAGACTCCGTCTCCGGAACCTCCACAGTAACCGTCTTGGTCATATCTTCGGTCTTGATGGTTATCTTGGCGGTACCTCCGCGTACTGCGGTGATAACACCCTTGTCCGATACGGTGGCCACACCCTCGTCCGATGTGCTGAACGTGATTCCGGGGTTAGTGGCATCCGAAGGTATGACTGTAGCATTCAGATTGACAGTCTGGCAGGATTTGAGTACGATTGAAGTCTCACAACTTATCTTGATATCTTTTACCATTACATAACCGACCATCTCCTTGATAAGCCAGTTCAGGTCATCCTCTGAAACCTTTGTTCCGTTGACACCGGTCTTGAGGTGATAGTAAACCTTCTGCTGCAGGGTTGAACCGGGGTATGTCTTGATCTTATCAACCATCTTGGCGAACTTGTAACTCTCATTATTGTCATTGGGGTCCAGACGGCCGGTATAGTCTCTCTGACGGATAAGACGCTCATTGGTACCTCTGGCGGCCTCATTCTCAATCTTATCGCCAGAGAAGGATGTCAGCTCAAACTCCTTGCAGAGAGCATCCTCGCTCATACCGCAAAGGGCACCCACCAGATAAGCCACTGTTCCTGTGCGGTCTGCACCTACCGAGCAGTGCAGGTAAACGGGCTTGCCCTCCTTGAGCCATGCGATCAGCTGATTGATGCCCTGGATACTCTGAGGTCCGTTAGCGAATGTAGCGATACGGCTGTTGTAGGCCGCATTTACGTTTAATATCGGGCAGTCATTGCCGAAGAAAGCGTGTGTGGCGTTGACTGAGTTGCTGGCGTCACGCATATCCAGCTCAGAACGCATACCTATCTTTCGAAGTTCTTCGATACCGTCTTGGGTGATCATCAGGGTTGTGGACTTGTTTACGTTCAGTCTTGAGCCGCGGACAATCTTTCCGTATTTGAGAGGCTTGCCGCCCAGACCTATCCAACCGCCCATATCGCGGACATTGAACACATTGTCAATCTTGAGCATACGCAGGGTTCCGGTGGTCTTGAACATACCTGACTCTGCCACTGTATTCACTCCTTCGTTGTCATAGTTTGTCTTCCAGAAATATGTCCTGCCCGGAATAAGGTTGTAAACATTGAATGTATCTACGTTCTGGCCTATAGCATACGTCCAGTCTACTTCATAGTCCTCGGTTTCACTTACGTGGAGTATCCTGACTTTATCCAGAGCCTTTGTGAACTTGAACGGAACAGGCTTGGGGATATCCAGTCTTACGCCATTACCCAGAACCTCCCAGTTCCAGGGATAGTCATAGCAGTAATCCCTGATTTTTGAGTAAGAGTAATCATTGGGATCATACTGTACCTCAGTAAGATAACGGTGAACCACATCATTTTCCAGACAATACTCCGGAATAGACTGCTGTTGTGAAAATACCTGCGATGTAAACAGGGTCAATGCAATCAAAGTGTAGATTTTTCTCATATGCGTTTATTGATTTTGCTAAATTGATGTAAAAATAGTGCAAAGAAACTTTACATCCAAAATATCTGGCCAATGTTTTTGCGCTTGTCGCCAAAGTGTCCCACACGCATCGGGCCCAGGAGGCTCACAGAGCGGATCGTTGTGGGGCACTTTGGCGGGAAAGGTCAGTTGGACTCGGCAGCCAGGCGGAACAGCGCCGGGGTCAGGTGACAATAGCCTGTAGGGTTCTTGTCAAGGTAGTCCTGGTGATACTCCTCGGCGCGGTAAAAATTCTTTAGAGGCAGCAACTCCACCGCCAGTTTCTGACCGGGCTCAAGTGCCTGCTGCTGCTCTTTGAATACTTTCTGCAAAAGTTCAACCGTTGCCTCATCAGTATCGGGAGCGTAGTAAACGCCTGTGCGATAGCGCGTTCCCTCATCCTCACCCTGCTTGTTAAGGCTGGTGGGATCAATGGCCTTGAAATAGATCCGGGTCAGCTTATCAACGGAAATCACCTGCGGATCATACGTCACGTGCACGCACTCGGCATAGCCGGTGGTATCGGTATAAACCTCCTTGTAGGTAGGGTCCGGAGTGTTTCCGTTGGCAAAACCCACCTCGGTGCTCATCACTCCGCGAATGAGTTTGAGGTATTTTTCGGCTCCCCAAAAGCAGCCGGCCGCAAAATAAATCTCCTTACACATCTGCGTCAGAACGTGAATGTCTCGGGGTCCGATGTGAACGACGATATGGTGGCGGTGGCGTTCTGCAGGTACAGGACTATGGTGTTGTCATCATTCTCGTTGTACATGGAACGCAGCGACTCGTTCTTGTCCAGCATATCCTTCTTGGCCGATACACGCTCATCGGGAATGAGTTCGCACTCTATGCGGATCCACTTGCCGTCCTTGTAGGCGCAGATTTCGGCCTTGGGATTGGCCTTGAGCTGCTTGTAGACGTTCTTGGACTTGCCGGTCTGGATGTAGAGCCGGCCCTCAAATATCTCGGCGGTTCCGAACGGACGTACGTGGGGCTGGTCGCCGTCAACCGTGGCCAGGAAATAGGTCTGGGCGTCCTTGAGGAACTGCTGTGCGCGCAGAGCGTTCTGCGGGTTGGGTGTGATTGTTGTACTCATAGTGTTGTTTTGTTTGTTTCCGCATGCCGTGAGCATTATGGAAGTCAGTGCAATGATAAACAGTTTTTTCATATTTATGTTTAATTGAAATAATCATTTGGAGCCGATCCAGGTGAGGTGGCGCCAGAGGCCTTTCAGCGGGCCGCGTTCGTGCTTATCGGCCACCTCTATGCGACTGTTCTTGAGTCCTTGGGTCTTGTACATATTCTTTATCTGATTGTGATTTTCTGGACAATCTGGCCGGGATCGATTATGGAGAGCGTGATGGCGTGGTCTGCAAGTTTGCGGTCTAATGGCAGGGTCATGACGAACTCCTTGCGATTTTCCAGCACCTGGATTTTCCACTCACGTCCCCACTCCTGGAACTTGTTCTCGCATACCACCGGAGAACAGCCGTCCACACTAACGCCGAAGCGGTTGCTTCTGTCATAAGCCACAGGCCATAGCGGGACCACTGATATGCAGATAGTTACAGAATCGGCCTTGCTACCGATATACTCAGCAGGGATGGGAATGCTTATTGAGCCACCGGTCTCAAAATCAAGCGGCTGTCCCATCTGGAGCGCCTTCCAGTCTGTGCCGATGCCCTCAAGCATACGGAACGGCGGGGTCACCTTCAGCCCGGTCAGGTCTATCTTGTTGCTGAACTCGGGATGACGCTGGTTATCGGGCAGACGGAAACGGGTGGTAGGCTCCTCAACGTATTCAGGAAGGTTCTGGTAAAGTGCAGTATATCCGGGAGTTATCTCGGAAATCATCTGGTTCCACTTACCGTCCAGCTGGGTGTTGTAGCGTTCCAGCAGATTGTCCAGTTCCTGTATTGCGTAATTTGCCTGATAGGCATAAAGCACTCTGCCGGTTTCATGATTGGCCTGAGTGTAGAGAAACTTGCGGTTCATCTGGTAGGCCGAATGCAGGCTGTAACCAAGCATCTGGAACAGCGCCGGAACCAGCTCGGAATCAACCGATCCCTCTATCACATCATAGTCAAAACAGATGTCCTGATACTCCACAAGACGCTTCTGGGCGCTTCCGGTCTCAAAAGAGAAGTCTGTGTCATAAAGACGGCTGTAATTGGGAGAGTCCCACTCCATCTCATAGCCCATGAACTCCGGCTTGCGGTCCCATGCCAGGCGGTAATAATGGTCCAGGATATTCTGGAACACGGGTTCCAGGTCATCGCCCTCAACGCCGAAAATCCCGGCCAGCCACCTGGCCTGCCATTTGTTTGCATTATCATACGTGAAGGCATCAAAATCGTATGCCATCTCCATGAACATGGTCATCTCTATCTCCATGGGCTTGATGTCGCCCACGTTGAGCAGCCAGTAACGGTCGGCTCCGGCACTGTATGCCTTGAGCAGCTCCTCATACATAAGCATCGGGGCTGTGGTGGATATCCAAAGGTTATCATGCGGCACGCCGCAGTAGCTCAGGTGATAATAGACACCGCTGCCTCCGCTGCGTTTCTGCTCCTCAGGGTTGCTAACACGCTTCATGTAGCCGTAGTTGTCATCGGGCCAGACAAGGGTTATGTCATCGGGTACACGCAGACCGGCATCGTAGATGTCAAGGGTCTCCTTGTATGGTACAAATATCTGAGGCAGCTGCCGGGAGGGTTTTTTCTTGTATTTTTCAAGAATGGAACGCTGCTCGCCGAACACTTTCTCAAGTGTACGTGCGCGGTCGGCGGGATCTGAACTTCCGTGCATGGCCTCATCATGCAGTCCGCGCATACCCATAGTGTAGATGTTGTCATACTGCGCGGTTTGGCGTATGCGGTCATCAAGTTTCTTGAGTATGGTGGCGCTGTTGGTCTCATAGTTCCACTCACCGTCACGCTCCTTGTCCCACTCTGAAAGGGCTGCGTTATTGAACAGCAACGGCTCGCAATGACTGGTGGTAATCATTATCCCCCATTTGTCGGCCACCACCTGACTCTCCGGATGGCTGTAGAACGCACCTGTGCAGGAGTGCATGGCCGGCGCAAGCATATTGCCCTTGAGACGAAGCACAAGCTCACAAACCTTATCGTATGTCTTTGGGCCGATGTCGCCTAGCTCTTTCTCGTATGTATGCTCCGCCCAGGTCTTCAGGCCCCAGTCTTCATCATTCAGAAAAACTCCACGGTATTTTATTGTAGGTGACTTACTTATGTAGTTCTCATCAAACTCCTTTACCTTGTCTGTATTCTTCTTTACGGGCACATCGGCAAACCAGTACCACGGATTCACCCCTATCTGCTCGCTGATATGGAACACACCGTATGCAAGCCCCCTGGCATCGGACCCTGTAACATAGATGTTATCGCCTTCCGTATCAATGGCATACTGCTCCCATTTGCCGCGTAGTTCCTTATGCCGGCCGGTATTCTTTGCTGTAGCCAGAATCACATTCTGTCCCTTCAGCTTCCTGGTACCGACCTCCGGTCTCACTCCCGATACACGCTCTATGTCATCGGCCAGCACCCCGGCAATATGACCAGCCAGCGCCGGATCCTTGGGGCTATAAACTATTGCAGCCTTAGTCAGGTCAACAGCATAGACGGCAGTCACACAAAAGGCAAGAATCACAGGCAGAATCAATCTTTTTAACATAGTTGCGGTCTCAATTAGAATCATTCAAAGATACAGCAAAAAATCAATCCTCGTAAACAAAGGAGACGATGTGGCGTTATTTTCATATATTTGTAATATGGAAAGAGTTACAGATACATTCAAGGAGGCTGTATTCAGGGCTGTATCTCTGATTCCACGTGGGCGCGTGGCATCATACGGGCAGGTAGCCCAGATGGCCGGCTATTCTGAAGGGGCAGCCCGTGCTGTAGGCAATGCGCTGCATACCAATACCGACTCCGGGAAAACGCCTTGCCACCGGGTGGTGACATCTTCCGGACAGATGGGCTCAAACTATGGGTTTGGAGGCCCGGAACTGCAACGTTCCATTCTAAAGGCAGAGGGCGTCAGGTTTATCGGAGACAGGGTCGATATGGCACAGTCAGGAATAGCGATTGAGGATCATCCGCTCTTGCCGTTCCTGCCACCTAACGCCCGGATTTTCTTTCTGGGCAGTTTTCCGCCGCCGGTGAGCCGATGGTCCATGAATTTCTTCTACCCCAACTGGATAAACGATTTCTGGCGCATTCAGGGGCTGATACATTTTGACGACCCGCATCATTTTGAGATGCCACAGGCCAAACAGTTTGACCGTCAGTTAATTACCAGATTCTGTTCCGAACAGGGATTTGCCTTCTATGACACAGCGTCCAGAGTATGCCGCCTGAAGGGTAATGCAATGGATGAGTTCCTGTTTGTAATCAGGTATGCACCCATAGCGGAAATGCTGAGTTCCTTGCCCGATTGCAAAACCATAGTTACTACCGGCGGAAAAGCATCAGACAGCCTCCTTACTATTCTAAAGAGACTTGAAACCGACGGAACGGCATCTTTAATGGATACCACAGCTCCACCACCCCACGGCAGCAGCACACACATAATCATCGGTGGTCGTAAGATGGAATGGTGGAGAATGCCATCGACTTCACGCGCCTACCCTATGCCCCTTCCCATCAAGGCCGACTCCTATCGCCAGTTATTTCCGCAACATTTATACCCATTCCCATTGTAAAGGATATAAAAGTGAAGTAAACGATATAAAATTGATTGTATTTAGCAAAAAAAATAATTCTCCTTCGTTATTTTGCGGAAAAACAGTTTCTTTTGTAAGCGTATATAACTATAATAAGGTACAATTCATCTGGATAAGAATGGAAAATAGAATCAAAGTAGTTCTCGCGGATAAGAAGAGAACAAACAAGTGGTTATCCCAGCAGTTGGAGTGTGCACCGACTACCGTGAGTAAATGGTGTACCAATGCCAGCCAGCCACCTATGGAGACATTCGTCAAGATAGCAGAACTCCTCGATGTCGATATTAACGAACTGCTTAGAATCGACAAATGCAAGTGATCGTATTAAAAGGTAGATGACAATTGGTGAGACATGAAGAATTCAATCAAGAGATAATCAAATGATAACAAAAGACGAGATAGAAGAACTGCTGCATAGCACGGAAACCTATCGTGTGGAGCGAACCACGTCAACAGGTGACATGGATAAGTTCCAGGAGGCTATCTGTGCCTTTGCTAACGATCTGCCAAATTCACGAAAGAATGGCTACCTGATACTAGGTGCTTACGACAATGGCACGTTGTCAGGCTTGAAGGTCACCGATGACTTGCTGAAGAAGATTGCAGCCATCCGCAGCAACGGAAACATCCTGCCTATACCTGTTATGAGTGTTGATCGTTTCCAGTTCCCTGAAGGTGACTTGCTGGTTGCTGAGGTTTGCCCATCCGATCTGCCGCCTGTTCGCTATCGTGGACGTACCTTTATACGTATCGGGCCACGTCGCGACATAGCTACGGAGGCAGAAGAGCGAATCCTTGCCGAGCGACGAATGTCATTCTTGGCCACATTCGACACCATGCCTTGTTTGGCAGCAAAACTCTCTGACGTGAACACTGAATTGCTGCGCACAAAGTATCTGATACCGCTATTAGGTAATGAGTTAGTGGAATCTGATACTCGTCCCATCGAGGAACAGATGGCCGCAGTGGGCATGTATGACACTGATCACCAATGCCCAACATACGCAGCGGTCGTCTTGTTTGGCTACAAGCCACGCCGTTTTATGCCAGGTCTGTATGTGCAGTATGTGTGTTTCAAAGGTGAGGACGTCACCAGCGAGGTTGAGAACGAGATGCAGTTGGAAGGCAACTATTGCGAACTGCTGCCACGTCTGGAATCGCTTTTGGAGTTGTCTGTTATCAAGAAGAAGCCTGTTTTTGTTTCTATCCTTCGCGAGGAGATGGTCAGCAACTACCCCTACCAGGCTATCCGAGAGCTTCTTCTCAACGCCTGTATGCACCGCGATATGCAGAGTAATACGCCACTACGCTTTTATGAGTTTGCCAGCCATCTGGAGATTCTGAATGCCGGAGGTCTCTATGGCAATGCCCGTCCTGAGAATTTCCCAAATGTGAACGATTATCGCAACCCACTTGTAGCCAGTGCCATGAAGACACTGGGCTATGTCAATATGTTCAATCGAGGTGTAGGGCAAGTCCAGACTGACTTGAAGGAAAATGGCAACCAACCCGCAGAGTTCAACGTTAATCTTATAACGGCATTCAAGGTTGATGTGAAAGTCTCACAGAGCTATACCAACGAGAATGGCGGTAAAGTTGGCGGTGATGTGGCATTAATTGAAATGACTGATATTCAGAAAGGTATAATAGATTTAATAGGAACTGATGCTTCTATTTCTGTCGACCAAATGGCGGTAAAACTGGCGGTAAAGAAACGCACGTTGGAGAGAGAAATTGCTAAAATGAAACAGAAAGGCTATATCTCTCGAACTGGTTCCCCTCGCTCGGGTAAATGGGAAGTTATTATCCCCTATAATTGCGTTATTGAGATTGTGTAGCTAAGTAGATCTGAGCGAAAGAAGTAAACATGATGACAAAGTAGAATCAAATAAACGAGGCAAATGCCTAAATAACAATATGTAAGTACAAATAAAGGACAACAAGATGCTCATTCAGGTTTGCGGACATATTCTGTTAGAGAAGCGCTCAACTATAGAATGGCTTTGTGCTAACGAAAAGTGCAGTTTCTCAGCGACTCCAGAAGAGTGGAGACGCGAACTTGCACCAGGTATGTACGTATGGACTGACAACAGTACTGCTACCAAGATTAATATTCTTCATGGCATGTTTGAGGAGTGTAATATCCCTGCATCCGAACTCGTTTTTGAATTCCGTTCTGATCAAGAGGAAGAAGACGAGGAGTAAATTCAAACCTAAAAGAAAATGGCAACATTTAGGTCGATAAAAGAACTGACACGTGCACTTCAGCAAGGCTCAAAACTGCTGAGCAATATGTTCTTGCAGCGCAAGACGATAGCCGTGAAGTATGATGATGCACTTGATACCCTGGATGGAGACGAGAATAAGCTGAAACACCTTATCACCTTGGGGGTAATTGTGC